>Ga0307474_10003337_pt1 | contig 11555 bp, 9 predicted proteins | sample atmos_gasesECM1C_2_FD_203312 | JGI IMG/M metagenome (GOLD analysis project Ga0307474, IMG submission 203312) | Hardwood forest soil microbial communities from Morgan-Monroe State Forest, Indiana, United States - atmos_gasesECM1C_05 | ecosystem: Environmental > Terrestrial > Soil > Temperate... | reverse complement strand
CGTCGACGTCACGCGGGTCATGCGCCCCGGTCGACCGAATGCACTCGGGGTCCTCCACCGCTGGTACGGCGGCGGGCAGGGACGGCCTGCCTCCGTACCCGGGCTGCTGTTACAGCTGTCTCTCCGGTACAGCGACGGACGACACGTCGTGTTCGGGACGAACGACACCTGGCGCGAGACGCAGGCTGAATGGCTCCCTTCGCCGCAACGCAACTCCGACGGGGGCGACTTCGTCGAATGGGTCGACGGCCGCGCACACCCACAAGAGTGGTCCGGGCCCGGTTTCGACGACGCCGGCTGGGCCAAAGCAACGGTCCTCGGACCCACCGGTACCGCGCCCTTCACCGCCCTCTATCCGCAGCGCACGCGGATTCAGGAACACGAGGTGTCGCCCATCCGGGTGCACACGCTGCCGAGCGGCGCGGTGGTGGCCGACTTCGGCGCGGTGTATGCGGCCCGCCCGCTGGTGAAATTCGACAGCGGCGATCCCGGCCGCACCGTCACCGGCCGTGTGGGCTACCTGCTCGACGCTGACGGGCAGGTGTCGACGCTGCACGGGACACAGGGGACGAACCTTTCGTTCTCCTACATCATGCGTGAGGGGTCCCAGGTCTTCGAGGGCTTCACGTACTCCGGGTTCCGCTACCTCCAGGTCGACAACCCCGACCAGTCCCTCGGCGCCGGCCAACTCGTCGCGATAGCCCGCCACGCGGCGATGCCGGATGCGCCGATGGCCACCTTCTCGTCGGCGAACCGCCTGCTCGACGCCGTGTGGAAGCTCAACGCGCACTCGTGCCTGTACTGCAGCCAGGAGCAGTTCGTCGACACCCCGACGCGGGAGAAGGGTCAGTTCGTCTGGGATGCCTCGAACGAGTCGGAAGGCGTGATGCGCGCCTATGGCGATCAGAACGTCACCTGGCAGGGCCTGCGTGACGTCCTGCGCGGGCAACGGCGGTACTGGCCCGACGGTCGGGTCAACGCCGTGTACCCGAACGACGACGGGGCGAGGTCATTCGGCACGTTCACCGCTCGCTACCCCGAGTGGTTGTGGCGCTACTACGCCTCGACCGGCGACCGGTCGACGGCGATCCTCTTCTACCCGTCGGTGAGCAAGGTCGCCGCGTGGCTCTGGTCGGCGCGCCAGCCAGGCAACGGTCTGTTGTACGGCCTCGCCGACCAGAGCAACGGCGATCCGGTCTACGGCTACGACCTCGCCGTTGCTGCGGACACGGCGAGCAACGTGCTCGCCGTCAATGCCTTCACCCGTGTGTCGCAGCTGGCCTCGGTGGCCGGCGACACCGCGGGAGCCGCTCTCTGGCAGGGCCGGGCCGCGGAGCTGGCGGCGGCCGTCAACGCGACGCTCCGACGCGCCGACGGGGTCTACGTCGACGGCGTCCTGCCGAGCGGCGCGCAGAGCGCCTCCGCCTCCCAGGAGGCGAACGCCCTCGCCCTCGCCTACGGCGTCGCGCCCCCTTCCGACAGCGCACGCGTGGGCGCCTACGTCGCCGGTCTCGGAGTGCATCTCGGGCCGAACCACGGCCTCGAGCTCCTGCGCGGGCTCACGGCCGCCGGGATGCCCGAGGCGGTGGTGCGGACTCTGACCGACGCGTCCATCCCGGGGTGGGCCCACATCGTCGCCGCCGGTGGCACATTCACCTGGGAGGTCTGGTCGCCCAGCGACCTGATCGGCGACTCGATGTCACACGGCTGGGGCTCGTCCGCCCTGGTCGCGATGCAGGAGACGCTGCTCGGCGTCTCGTTCCGGCCGCCGAATCCCGACGGGACGCTGCGCATAACCGTGGCCCCTCCCGTCCGGGGGCTGCCTCGTGCGTCGGGCACCGTGCCGACGACCGCGGGACCGGTATCCGTCGCCTGGCAGCGGAACGGGCGCCGCACGGCGCTCGACCTCACGATGCCGGCGAACCTCACTGCGCTCGTCCACCTGCCGGCAACGTCGGCGTCAGACGTCCGTGAGGGTGGCGTCGCGGCGGGCAAGGCGCCCGGCGTATCGGTGTCTTCGTTCGCCGGCGGCGTCGCCGTGGTGGAGATCGGCAGCGGGAGCTACAGGTTCACGAGCAGCTGACCCTCGACTACGAGGAGCAGGTCGTGCCCGATGGCGGCGTGACGCCGCTCACGAAATACGTCTGCACGTCGTTCCTGACACAGGGGCTATAGAAGTACGCCACATGGTCGACGCCGTCGCGCGTGAGGAGGACGCCGTGCTGCAGCTCGTGCGCGACATTGACCGCCCACTGATACGGCGTGGCCGGGTCGGCTGTCGTTCCGACGACGAGGATGGGTGGCGCTCCCGCCGCGGCGACCGGACCGACCGGGCGGGTCGACGGCGAGGGCCACACGGCGCACGAGGCCTCACCCCAGGCGAGCAGGGGGCCGAACACGGGCGCCGAGCCCTTGAAGAGATCGGCCAGAGAGCCGTACGACCCGAGGTCGTGCGACACGGGGTGGTCGAGGCAGTCGATCGCGACCGCGGCGTCGCTGCCGTTGGACGATCCGTTCTTGTTGTAGTTGTCCGACATCGAGACGATCTGGGCGCCGTTGCCGGCGGCGTCGGCCGCCAGCGCATCGCCGAGCTCCGGCCAGTCCGCCCGCGAGTACAGCCCGCCCAACAGCGCGTCGTACAGTTCGCCCGCGCCGGCGGTGCGGCCGTTGCCCGCCGGTACCGGGGTCGCTGCACTCGAGGCGATCAGGGCGACCAACGAACCCGTCGGATCTGCTCCCGTGTGCCACGGACAGGCGCTCGTGCCGGCGCACCACGAGAAGAACGACTGCAGTGACGCCTCGAAGCCGTTGGCCTGGCCCTGAGTGATCTGATCGAAGCTCAAGGCCGGGTCGATGACGCTGTCGAGAACCATGGCGCGCACGTGGGTCGGGAACAGGGACGCGTACGTCAGACCGAGCAGCGATCCGTACGACTGACCCATGTAACTGAGACCGCTGTCGCCGAGTGCGATCCGCAACCTCTCCATGTCGCGGGCGGCGTCGACCGACCCGATATAGGGCAGCACCGTGCCGCTGGCCTTCTCGCAGTCGGCCGCATACTGACGGAACCCCGCGATCGTGGCCGCCTGCGCGCTGGGCGTCGTCGGCACCGGGTCGGGCTGGGCGGCAGGTGGGGCACCCGGGCTCTCGCCGCAGGTGATGGGGTCGCTGCGGTCGACGCCGCGAGGGTCGAACATGACGACGTCGAAGTCGTCGAGCAGGCCCGGCGTGAGCGAGCTCAGCTCGTTGGCCATGTCGTCGACGCCGGACACGCCGGGCCCTCCCGGGTCGATCACCAGCGAACCGATGCGGCTCGCCGGCACGTTCGCGGGGTGGCGGGCCAGCGCGATGGAGATCGTCTGGCCGTTGTTCGGGTCGGCGTAGTCGAGCGGCACGATCAGGTTGCCGCACTGCAGTTCCCCGTTACAGGGGGTCCAGTCGATCGGCGTGATCGTCGGCTCGGTCACCGTCAGCGTCGTGGTTGTCGTGGTCGTGCTCGTGGTCGGGTGGCGAGGGTGGCGGCTCGCCCCGGCCACTCGGTGACCGGCGGGACTGTTCGAACACCCGGCCGCCGCAGCCGCGGTCACCAGGATGGCCATCACCGCCAACGCCGACCGGGTGGGCGACCTCCTCATCGGGCCAGGTTCCCACGTCAGAGCCCCGAAACGCCTGCACGTTGCGCGCTGCGAGTTCGCCGCCTGCCAGCGATTCACCTGGCGCTCGTCGCCCTCGGCGGCGCCGTCCGGCAGAGATACACACCTGTATACACACATCACGACGAAAGCGAGGCTCTGCGCAGGCTCCGAGAAATTCGCTACAGACGCCGACGACTCCCGACCATTCGCATGTTCGGGCACAACCGTCTGCCTACGTCAGCTGACAGAAAAGGAGAGCTGCCATCAGACCCGAGGATGAAGACCGGCCGCTTGCCGATCTCGACCCGGGCAAGCCGGGCGCCTCGGCGCGGGTCCGCTACGAGCGTCTTCGTGCACGCGACGACGCACGCCGCCGACAGAGGTTCGGCCGGCTCGCTCCCGTCGTTGGGTTCCTCGCGGGCCAGAAGCGTTCGACCGAGATGTGGGCCCTGGGCGCCGAGGGAGAGGAATCGATCGGAGCGCTCCTGAGCCGGACTGTGGGCGAGAAGGGGGTCGTTCTCCACGATCGCCGCGTGCCGCACAGCCGGGGCAACCTCGATCACCTTGCGATCGTGCCGTCGGGGGTATGGGTGGTCGATTCCAAGTGCTACCGCGGCCAGCTCGAACGCCGGCAGGTCCCCGGCTGCTTCCTGCCGCGGGACACGCTCTATGTGGGTCGCCGCGACCGTTCCGCATTGCTCGCATCGGCAGCGCGGCAGCGCGCACTCGTAAGCCGACACGTACCGCCCCACGTCCCGGTCCGAGTGGCGCTGTGCTTCACGGGTGTCGAGCTCAGCCTCTTCACGCGCCCGTTCGCGCTCGACGGAGTCCTCGTGACCTGGCCGAAGGCCTTGGCCAAGTCGCTCGCCAAACCGGGACCGCTGGACCCCGCGGCCCGTCACGAGCTCGCGATCATGCTCGCGGCGGTCTTTCGGTCCTACACCTGAAGTCCGACGGCGTTCCGTGGCTAGGGTCGGGCCACCACTTGGAGGTGCATGAGCACGTGGAGCAACGGATGATCAGGACCGCGGAGGCCGGCGACGTCCATGCCGCACGAAAGCGCGGGACGTGATGCCCGAGGGCGCCGGGACCGGCACCAACCGGATCGAGGTCGAGGACGCCGCGCCGGGCGTCCGACTGATCGCCTTTAACCGTCCCGAGGTACGCAACGCCTTCGACACCGCGATGTACAAAGAGGTCACCGCCGCCCTGCGCACCGCCGATTCCGACGACGCCGTCGGGGCCGTCGTGCTCACCGGCCGGGGCAGTGCCTTCACCTCAGGACAGGATCTCGCGGAGATGGCGGCCATCGCGGCGGGTGCCGCCGTCGAAGGCGCAGGGCAGGGCTTCATCGGACTCCTCGACTGCCTCACCGAGTGCTCGGTCCCCCTCCTCGCGGCCGTCAACGGGGTTGCGGTCGGCCTCGGCTTCACCCTTCTGGCCCACTGCGACCTCGTCCTGGTGGCGACGGACGCCCGGCTGCGCGTGCCCTTCGCCGAGCTCGGCGTCCCGGCCGAGGCCGCGAGCAGCTTCCTCTTCCCGGCCACGATGGGCTGGCAGCAGGCGGCGCGGATCCTGCTCACCTCGGACTGGGTCGGCGCGGACGAATTGGTCTCGTTGGGCCTGGCGTTACGAGCCTGCGACCCCGGAGCCGTCCTCGACCAGACGGTGGAGCTGGCGGCGCGGATCGCGGCACATCCGCGCGGCGCCACCCGCGCCATCACCTCCCTCATGCGCGCGGCTCGCCGTGACGCCGTCCTCGATGCGAACCGCCGCGAGCAAGGAGCGTTCGCCCGGCTGCTCGGAAGCGCGGCCCAGCACGGCACGCTCGGCGATTTCGCTCCCAAGTCCGCCTGACCATGCGCCTCGGCATCACCGCCGCCCTCACCGACCTCGACCTTCCGCCGGCCCCACTCGCCGCGATGGTCGAGGAAATTGGCTTCGATTCCCTGTGGGTGCCCGAGCACACCCATTTGCCGGTACGCGAGGACGTCCCGCCCACGCTCGTCGAAGGCGTGCGCCTCGACGACTACAAGCGCTGCCTGGACCCGGTCGTCGCGCTGTCGACCGCGGCGGCAGTCACGACGCGCATCGGCCTCGGCACGGGCATCCTGCTGGCCGCGCAGCACGACCCCATCGTCCTGGCCAAGCAATTGGCCACGCTCGACCATCTCTCCGGGGGCCGCGTCACCCTCGGCGTGGGCTTCGGGTGGAACAAAGCGGAGGCGGCCGACCACCGGGTCGACTTCGCCCGCCGCTACGACATGGTGCGCGAGCACGTGCGCGCCATGGAGGCCATCTGGTCGAACGAACAAGCCGAGTACCACGGCGAGTTCGTCGACTTCGAGCCCACCTGGTCCTGGCCGAAGCCGGCACAACAACCACGAGTGCGCACCCTCGTCGGCGGTGGCGCCACCGACGCCGTCTTCGACGCGATCGCCGAGTGGGCCGACGGCTGGATCCCCATCGGTGGTCGCGGCCTGGGCGAGGCGCTGCCGGTGCTGCGTGCCCGCGTCGAAGCCGCCGGGCGAGATCCGAGCACGGTGTGCACCATCCCGTTCGGCACGATCGCGGACGAAGGCAAACTTGAGCACTACGCACGGCTCGGCGTCGACGAGGTCGTCCTGCGCATCCGCGCCGGGCAAGAGATTGAAATGAGGGCACAACTCGAGGCCCTCGCCCCCCTCATCTCGTTCGCGGCCACACTGGAGCACCCATGACCGACCTGATCGACGACACGACACCACGACTGGGCAGCGCCACGCCGCTGCCCCGGATCGTCAGCGTGGACGACCACATCGTTGAGCCCGCCCACCTGTGGCAGACCTGGCTCCCCCAGCGCTTCAAGGACCGGGGCCCCAAGGTGGAGCGGCGCGGCATCGGCGAGATGGAGCACATCGGTGGCGGCACCTACCGGCAGTCGTTCGACCCCGACGGGCCGAAGGCCGACTGCTGGGTCTACGAGGACCTCGTCTACATCAACAAGCGGCACGTGGCCGCAGTGGGCTTCGACCGGGACGACATGACCATGTCGCCCATCACCTACGACGAGATGCGGCCCGGCTGCTACGAGCCGAAGGCCCGCATCGCCGACAACGATGCCAACTGGGTCGAGTCCAGCCTGTGCTTCCCGACCTTTCCGCGTTTCTGCGGCCAGACGTTCCTCGAAGCGAAGGACAGGGAGCTCGCCGAAGCCTGCGTCACTGCATACAACGACTTCATGGTCGAAGAGTGGTGCGGGGACAGCGGCGGAAAGCTGCTCCCGCTCTGCATCGTCCCGCTGTGGGACGCGGGGCTGGCCGCGGCCGAGGTGCGGCGGAACGCCGGCCGCGGCGTGCGCGCCGTGTGCTTCAGCGAGATCCCGCCCCACCTGGGCCTGCCGAGCATTCACGGCGGTTACTGGGATCCCTTCTTCGCCGCCTGCGAAGAGACCGGCACCGTCGTGTGCATGCACATCGGCTCGTCCTCGAAGATGCCGGCAACCTCGGCCGATGCGCCGGTCGCGGTGGCGGCGACGCTGAGCTTCGGCAACGCCATGGCTTCGCTGACGGACTATCTCTTTTCGGGCGTCCTGGTCCGCTTCCCCCGGCTACGCCTGGCGTACTCCGAGGGACAGATCGGCTGGCTGCCCTACATCCTCGAGCGTGCCGACGACGTGTGGCGCGAGCACAGGGCATGGGGCGGGGTCAAGGACATCGTGCCCGAGCCACCTTCGACCTACTTCCGCCGGCAGGTCTACGGCTGCTTCTTCCGCGACCAGCACGGGCTCGACTCGCTGGGTGTTATCGGCGCGGACCGCATCACGTTCGAGACGGACTATCCGCACACGGACTCCACGTGGCCCGACACGCGAGCCGTGGCCGAGCAGATGGTGCAGCACCTGAGCGACGACGACGTGTACGCCATCATGCGCGGCAACGCCATCGAGATGCTCGGCCTCGACATCGCGTGAAGCTGGGCGACGTCGTCAATCCGGAGTCGGCGCACTGGGGCAAGCCGCTCGACGGCGTCCGCGTCCTCGCCCTCGAGCAGATGCAGGCACTCCCCTATGCCACCCAGCTGCTCGGCCGGTTGGGCGCCGACGTCGTCAAGGTGGAGGCGCCGGGCACGGGTGACCTCGGCCGTGGCGCCACGCCCTCCATGGTCGACCCCGAGGGCCGCGCCACCGGTGCGACGTTCATGCGCAACAACCTGTCCAAACGCTCCGTCGTGATCGACCTCAAGCAACCGGAGGGCCGCGACCTGGTGCTGCGTCTCGCGCCGCGCTTCGACGTCGTGGCCGAGAACTTCCGGGCCGGGGCGGCCGAACGGCTCGGCGTGTCCTGGGACGACATCGCGGCGGTGCACGATCGCGTCGTCTATCTGTCGATCTCCGGCTTCGGACGCCCGGTGCAGCCCGGAGCGGCCACGTCGCCGTACGACGGCTGGCCGGCGCTCGCCGCGATCGTCGAGGCCATGAGCGGGGCCTACGAGTTCAAGCGCCCGGAGGGCCAGCCACCCGTCGGCGCGCCCATGGGCGGCCTCGGCGACATCGTGACCGCCCTCTTCGCCGTGATCGGCACCCAGGCCGCGCTGCGCCAGCGCGACCGGACCGGGCGCGCCCAACGGGTCGACGTCGCCATGCTCGACGCCATGGTGGCCGTGGTCGACGTCGTCCCCAATTTCTGGTCGATGGGCGCGCCGATGGGGGCGCCCCGGCCCGGCATCCTCCACGGGTTCCGCGCACAGGACGGCTGGTTCATGCTCCAGGTCCTGCGCCCGCACCAGTGGCCCGACCTGGCTCGAGCCATCGGAAAGCCCGAGTGGGTGGACGACCCGCGTTTCGCCACCCCGCAGGGGTGGCTCGAGCACCTCGAGTCGGACATCCGCCCCGCCGTCGAGTCCTGGGCCGCCGACAAAAGCAAACGCGCCGCCAGCGAAGAACTCAACGCGGCCGGACTGGTCGCCGGACCCGTCGCCACCGACGACGAGGTCGTGCACGACGCCCACCTGGCCGCGCGCAACATGCTCGTCGAGCACCCGCGGACCGACGGGGTCGAGCAGCCGGTCCTCATCCCCGGGCTCCCCGTGAAGTTCGCCGAAGTGACCGAGGGCCCCGAGTCAAGGGTGCCGTGGCTCGGTGAGCACACCGACGAGGTGCTGGCACGCGAGCTCGGCCTCGGACCCGCGGAGCTGGCCTCGCTCGGCGCAAAGGGAGTGCTCGGGTAAGCCAGTTCAGTAGTGCGGCAGCGCGATGAACGCGATGACGTAGGCGAACAGCCCGGCGCCGACGAGCGTGCACGCGTGGAACACCTCGTGGAAGCCGAAAACCCGGGGCCACGGGTCGGGGCGCTTGGCCGCGTACACGAGCGCGCCCATGGTGTACGCGGCGCCGGCTGCGAGCATCAGTGAGAACCCGCGCCAGCCGAGCGCATGGAGGAGCTGGGGTGCCGCCACGACGGGAGGGCCCCAGCCGACCACGACGTAGGGCACCGCCACCGCCCACTGCGGCGCATCGAGCCAGACCTGTCGCAAGGCGATGCCGGCCGCCGCCCCGGCCCACACGAGGGTCAGGACGGCCACCTGGGCCCAGCCCGTCAGTGCCAGCCCGGCCACCGCGGTCGCCGTCCCGGCGATGCCGACGAAGATCGCGCTGTGGTCCGCCCGCCGCATGCGGCGCCACGCAGGGGCCGACCAGCGGATCCGGTGGAAGGCGGCGCTGATGCCGAACATCGCCAGCATCCCGGCGACGTAGACGGACAGCGCGGCCTTGGCGCCGGCGTCGGGCCCGGCGGCGATGAGGAAAGGTCCACCGATCAACCACCCCACGAACGCGACGACATGGAGCCAACCACGCAGCAGGGGTCGCTGACCGCGGTTGTGGGCGGACTTCCCCTGCTCCCCTTGGGCGATCACCGTCATGGAAACGAGCCCTCCAGGCGGTCTGCCTCCTCGATTTCGCGACGCGAGATGCCGAGCAGGAACAAGATCGCGTCGAGATAGGGCACGCTCAGCGCGGCGTCGGCGGCGCGCTGCACGACCGGCCGCGCGTTGAACGCGATGCCGAGTCCGGCGGCCGCCAGCATGTCGATGTCGTTGGCGCCGTCACCGACCGCAATGGTGCGTGCCACCGGCACCCCTGCGACGGCGGCGAAACGGGTCAGCGCCTCGGCCTTGCCGGCCCGGTCCACGATCGGCCCTCGCAGTTCCCCCGTCAGCACGCCGTCGTCGACCACGAGCTCGTTGGCGGCGAGGTGGTCGATGCCGAGCTCCCGCACGAACTCCTCGATGACCTGGGTGAACCCGCCGCTCACGACGGCGATCTCGTAACCGAGCCGCTTCAGCGTGCGCACGAGCGTCCGCGCTCCGGGCGTGAGGAGCATCGCCGCCTGCACGGCCTCGAGGTCGGACTCCTTCAGGCCGGCCAGCAGTCGCACCCGGCGGCGGAGCGCCTCTTCGAAGTCGAGGTCGCCCGCCATCGCCGCCTCTGTCACGGCCGTCACTTCGGCGCCGCAGCCCCGCCGTTCGGCGAGCAGGTCAATGACCTCACCTTGCAGGAGGGTGGAGTCCGCGTCCATCACGATGAGGTGCTTGGCGCGGCGGTGCAGGCCGGCGGACTGCACGGCGATGTCCACTTCGTGGAGCGCAGCCTCGGTCGCGAGCAGCCGGCGCAACTCGTCGGGGTCCGATCCCACCACGGTCAACTCGTAGCTGTGTACGGGGTACGCGGCCAGGCGCACGATCCGCTCGATGTTCCCGCCACACGCTGCCACCGACCCCGAGACGCTCTCGAGCGTGCCGGCGTCGATGTCGGGGGCCAGGACGGTCACCAGGTGCCGCTCGGACCCCGCAGCCATCTCCGCCTCGACCAGCGGCTCGACGTGCACCTCGACGCCCGTCGATGAGAGCCCCTTCGCCAGCGTCGTGCGCAGTGGCCCGACGCCCGAGGGTGCGACCGTGACCTCCACGCAGAGAAGCAGACGGCCGTGGACACGAACCTGCTCGACGTCCTCGACGTCGAGGTCCTCGGTCGCCAACGTCGCGAACAGACGTGCCGCGATGCCGGGGCCGTCCTGGCCGCTCACCGTCACGAGATGGGGAGAAGGGGCGTCACGCGCGCTCACGACAGCGTCAGGTCCTTCTCGTCGACCCACCCCCTGCCTTCGACCCACCGCCTGACGATCCGGGCCGGCACGCCGGCGACGACACACCGGTCTGGTATCTCGCCGCGCACGACCGCTCCCGCCGCGACGACCACGTGCTCCCCGATCTGCGTGCCCGGCAGGATCACCGCGTTCGCGCCGAGCCAGCTCCCCGATCCGATGCGGACCGCGGCCTCGGTCGGCCACTGCCGGCCGATGGGCTCCACCGGATCGAGGTACGTGTGGTTCTGATCTGTGATGTAGACGTACGGACCCGTCTGGATGTCGTCGCCGATGACGATCTCCCAGTGGCCGACGATGTGCGAGCCGCGTCCGATCAGGCAACGGCTGCCGATCGACACGACGGGGTTCGTTGGCATCTCCTGACCCGGTGCCATGCCGGCGGTCAGGGAGACACCGGGGCCGACGATGGTTTCCTCGCCGACCTCTATCAGGTGCTCGTTGTAGATGGCTCCGTGCGGGAAGATCAAGCAGGCGCCGCGGCCCATCTTCCCGAAGCGGCGACCGCGTTCGTCGTCGGGACCGATGGCCCCCAACTCTGCGGCGGCATCCCAGGTGGCGCGCACCAAGCGCGACAGGGGCCGGCGCAGCGGTCCGGGGATCGAACGGACCCAGGTCACGCCGGAATGGTAGGGGGTGGCGTCGCCCACCCCGAACGGAGGCGACCTCAGGAACGGAAACGTGGTGGGTACACTCGGGTGGTGCAGCCGCTCCCCCCGGACGGCGGCTCCAACCCGCCACCGACCACGGCGCTACGCCGCCTCCTCAACCGACGCGA
>Ga0307474_10003336_pt1 | contig 11559 bp, 13 predicted proteins | sample atmos_gasesECM1C_2_FD_203312 | JGI IMG/M metagenome (GOLD analysis project Ga0307474, IMG submission 203312) | Hardwood forest soil microbial communities from Morgan-Monroe State Forest, Indiana, United States - atmos_gasesECM1C_05 | ecosystem: Environmental > Terrestrial > Soil > Temperate... | reverse complement strand
GTGGTGAACGTGGACACCGGCAGTGTCGTTGCCACGCCTACGATCTGTGAGGGCCCGGATGCCGCCGGCTACGATCCTTCCTCCGGTTATGTTTTCGCCTCCTGCGGTGATGGCAACCTCACGGTTATCCACGAGGACTCCCCGGACAAATATACCGTCATCGAAAACGTCCCCACCAAGCGCAGCGCCCGCACCATGGGGCTGGATCTGAAAACGCACAAGATTTTTCTCCCAGCCGCCGACTTCGATCCGCCCGCTCCCGGCGAACGCCGCGGCAAAATGAAGCCAGGCTCCTTCGTCATCGTTGTCGTCGGAAAGTAGTCGGAAATCTCAAGCGCGGCGCAATCCCACGCCGCCAAAAACAAAAGCGCCCCGGTGTGGTGACGCACCGGGACGCTTCTTGTTTTGGGGTCTCAGGGAAACTCTTAGCGCACCACTCCGACATTGTGCACGCCGGCCGCAAACGACAAGCTCGCGCCCGCTGTCTGTGGCAACCACCACATCTTTCGCACCCAACGGTGCTGGCTCGTCATCATCTGCTTGCCCAGGAAGTCCATCACCAACGGACTCACCTGCGTGGCCGCGTAAATGGCATTTGAACTGGCAAACGGTTTCAGAAATGGGTTGGCTTCCCGGCCGTACCCGCCCGCTACTGCACGGTGCGTGGACCAGGCGTCAAATGCCGCTCCGCTGCTTGAGACCATCGCCAATGCATACCAAATCTTGCTCTGCCTCGGCGTCTCGCGAGGGCCGCTGCGTACCGGCTTCACCGGCTGCGCCGCAGGGCTCAATCCGATCGGCTCCGGATCCGCTTTCACCTTGGGTGCTGGCGCAGAAGGCTGCGCCGCAGCAATGAGCGTGGAATCTTTTGTCGTGTCCTCAGAAGAAATTGCCTGAGTGTCGTTAACCACTTTCGCCGGTGCCTCCATCTGCGGGATGGAACAGATCAGCAGCAGCGTTGCAATTACCATTTAAGGCCACCTCAGTATTGCCCGTGGGTCTTGCAAGTCCGTCCCCACTCGCAATACCCCAACTTTACTGTCCAAAAAGTCAGGTGCCATTGGCCTATCGGTCACATTCTTAGTGGTACTCTCCTCTGGCACCTCCGTTTTCCGTTTTTAGGACGGTAGTACTGGGCCACAAACGAGAAAATGTTTTTACATTTCCGCCCGCGCCGTGGCACCGTCCGCCACCGCCCACGAACCGCGCATGACTCCGTCCCCGACTCTGCTATAATTCGCCTGTTGCTCCCTTTAGGGACTTCACGACACGATGCCCGGCAACGACTCCTCCGCCGCCAAACGCGCTCGCACCCCACAGCGCACTCCCCAGCCTCCCCGCTTCATCGTCATGGAGGGCCCTCTGCGTGTCGGCAAAACCACGCTCGCCCGCATCCTTGCCGAACGCCTTCACGCCCGCCGCATCTACGATTGCGAGGACAATCCCTTTCTCGCCGACTTCTACAACGCCAAGCCCGGCTCTGCTTTTCGCGCCCAGATGCATTTCCTCATCGAGCGCCAGAAGCGCCTTCGCGAAGCCCTCGCCGTCGAGGCTCCCGGACCCGTGCTGTCCGACTTTCTCATGGAAAAGGACCGCATCTTCGCCAATCTAAATCTCGAAGACTCGGAGCTCAAGCTCTACGAGCGCTATTACGAAGCCCTCACCGCCGACATTCCCGTCCCCGACTTGGTCATCTACCTCCAGGCCAAGCCTGAAGTCCTCCGCGCCCGCATCGCCAAGAAAGCCTCCCGCGACGAATCCCACATCGCCCCCGAATACATCGAGGAAGTCGCCCGCGCCTACGAACATTTCTTCTTCCGCTACGCTGCCTCCGACCTCCTGGTGATCAACACCTCTGACATCGATTTCGTCGAGCGCAGCGAAGACCTCCAGCTCCTCCTCCGCCGCCTCCAAGAACCCGTCAAGGGCACCCAATACTTCCTTCCCCTAGGCGCAGAATAATCCGCGCTGTAGCTCAGGCCTTGAGACCTGAGGTTTTTCACGGTGTTGTTTTGTAGGCGCGGGGCTCGCCGCCCACTCTTCGCGGCTGCCCTTGGAGCGGCGACTTTATGTCGCCATGTTTTTTCTGGGGAGTCTGGCCCCGCGGGCGGTTGTTACTCGAGTGGACTTTCAGAGCGGGAGCATCTCCGCGGAAGGTCTGCGCAGTCCCTATTCCGCAATCCCTCTCCGCAACTCCTACGCCCCTCTTTGTCGGCTCAATCCCGTCAGCACCCGCAGCTCGCCCACAATCAACATATCGATGTTCACCGGCTGCTCGTTCCGCACCAAGTGAACGTCCCGGTCGTCCCGGTGCGTTCCCGTCCGGTACCCTTCTATTTGCATGACCACGTCTTTTTCATGCTCTAGCCGCCCGCCATTTTTCACCGTGATCCGCAGTCTCTTGGGCTCGTAATGCACAGTCATCTGTTGTTTTCGCGCCGCGCACCAGATCCGTAGGTCCCCCATCGCCGTTTCTTTGCAGGTCAGCGTTTGTTCTTGGGTGATAGCATTCCATTCGCGGCACTTCTCAAAAATCGTGTCCTTAAAATACTTCCAAACCATCGGAGCGCGCGCCAACGCCAGTGCTTTGTTCTGCGTGTCTTCGTAAATCTGCTCTTCCCCGGTCAGTTTCGCGGCCAGATACTCCTGCGCCGCCTGCTTTGCGCTCTCGTCAATCATCAGCCCCGTCTCCCAAGGGGGCCGGGCTTTAGCCCGGCCCGAGCGTTGCACCAAAGGCTCGCACTTCACCGAGCCAGCGAACCGCCCTACTGGTTATACGAATGAGCGGCCCGTACGGAATAATGAGAATAAACGAATTCTTCTCCCGTTGTATTGCCCGGGTAATACCACACCTTGATCGCCATCGGCGAGCCGCTGGGGCGCTCGTCAAACTCAAAAATGGTGTGGTCCGGTGGTTCAAAGCGCTTATTCGGAATAGTTGCTAGTGTCGCCAGGAGTTGGTCTTGACCCTGATTCCAAATCTGCACGATGTGCCGGTCGGAAATGGTATCCGCCAGCCGGAACACGTAGGTCCCCGCCGGTAGCACTTGCCCCGGGATTTCTACCGCTTCGCCAAATGTAACTATGGCTTTTCTGTCCCACTGATCCGCCTTGGCCCTCGGGGCCAGCGCGGCCCCAATCAACGTAGCGGCCATCACGGCGCTTAGCGCAACAACAGCTCCTCTAATCGTTTTCATGCGACTTCCTCCTAGGTATGGTTTGGCTGGACAGGCTGGTGGGGCCAGAAACAGCTGCTGACCATGTCGCTAAGGCCGGTCTAACTGAACTGCCCGGCCAGGAAGGGGCTGGAACTACACTGTGGCGGCTCGTAAATAGAGCCGGTCGGCCGAAGCCACCATTCCGTACAGGTCTGCGCCATCACGCAGCCCGCCCCGTTCTCGTTAGCTTCTGCCTTTCCCCTGAGAAGCACCCGCGTTGCCTCAGGTTGCGCACAAAGTTTTTTCTGAAATTTGTTTTTGCAGGGAGTGGCTTGCCCGTGCGCTCCGCGAATCTGCCAATGTAGGGGTGCCGTTCATTGTGCCCTCTTTCGAAACTGTTGCTCTCAAGATTTTCCGCTTTCCCTCCCCTAATCCCAACAGCAAATTTCAATCTTCCAACTTGTAACCTGGAATCATTGCAAGGCTTTAGGGCCCCATTCGAATGATACACAATAATGTACTTGACGGCGAATCGGACCTCCTCAGGTCCTTATTCATTGCTTCCCTCCGCTCGCGGAACGCGCGCGGAGGCCAGGAACTCTTAATCCTCCGCCACGGGACACGGGGCACGGACCACCCTTCGCTCTTTACTGAGCACTGCTCACCGGCCACTGTCCACTGGCTTCTTCCTTCTCAGCGCTCGTGTGACATGCCCGCCATGTCGTGGGACATTTTTGGATTCCGCCGCAGCGCCGCCATCTTGGCGTCATCGGCGGCCGCGAAATAGCCGACGGCAATGCCCATCGCTCCATCGTGCAAAAGTTTTCCGGTGGGATTTTCGTACGTTGCGAAAATTTTCAGCACGTCGCCGGCGGCAAATTTGTAGCCGCCTTCCTGCACAAATAGCTTCACGGGCACGGATTCAAGATGGCCCTGCTCGTCCGACTTTGCATCCAATGTCGCCACCGTTTCCTTGTGCGAAGCGTCTTGCAATACGATTTCCTTTCCATAGTCGTGCAAGTGTCCGCCAACACCGAGCAATACGCCGTCGTACTTCACGGTTACCGATCCGGTCTTTTCGCTTTTCCCCGCTGGCAAGTCATAACTGGAATTTCCGCAGGACTTCACATCCATCCATGCCGGATAAACATTTTTTCGCGGCGTGGCGCTGGCGTCTGCAGATGCGTCCTGGAAGGGAATCACGACTTCGAGATAGGTTTTGTCGTAAGACGTGTCCGTGGGATTATGCATCATCGTCTCTACACGAATTCTGTCGCCCTTTTGCACGCGATACCCGTAACCGGGGATTTCGGCCCAGTCCGTCATTTCGCTGCCCGCTCCAAAAATATGTTCTTCCTTGTTGGGACAAAGAAAATCCGCGCGATTTTCGTTCCAGAACGCCACGTGGTGCAGCACCGTTCCGGGCACCGCGTTGCCGCCGGCATCCACGAGCTTCGGATGATACGCGAGCAACCAGCCGTCCATCGGAATCTCCCAAAGCAGATCCGGCGGCTGCGGCATTTTCATATGCGAAGTGCGCGCCGGCAAATTCATCGGGCCCACGCGGAGCGTGACCGTATGCGCCGCCGCATCCACTTTCGCGTCCAGCTGCACTCCCTTGGCGAGCGCATGGTGCATTCCGTCCTGCATGAATCCCCTATGCTGCATGTGCTCCATATCATGTGTCGGCGGCGTCGCCGGTTTTTCCTGTTCACCCGGAACGCCGAAGGGTTGACCCTGTTTACCCCGAGCCTCCAAGGGGGCCATGGCCAAGCTCGCACTCAGCAAAATCGTTCCGCAAAGGGTAGTCATTGTTTTCGTCATGGCACTTCTCCGCTTCGTTCCCATCGCCGGGAAGGGAACTATTCTCATCATACTCCCGAGCTGCAAAACAGCGGAAACCCGCAGACTTATGTTGAACGCACTGAAGCATGAGGAATTCAAATACAATTCGAGGATAGCAGTAGCGAAAATGAACTTTCACGCGAACTCCGGGAACCAAGCGGATGTACTGTCCGTTTTCGGACACTATTCGGTGAGTTCGGTCAGTCTTGGAGCGGCTTCGTGTTTGCCACCTCGGCGGAACCTGCAACTAGCCCACAAAGCATGAGTTCGCTAGTGTCGCCCATCTCGGATGGGCACCTAAACTGTTGATTTTGAACCGAATCCTTAGCGATTTCCGTGCCGTCCAACCGCAATATTCTTGAGGAAACAGGCCTTGACAACGGAACAACCGGGGCGTAAAAAAAGCGGTAATCGGGGTCCGAGTTGAAATTTGAAGGAGCTAGCGTGTTTCGGCTGGCACAGCGTTTCCAATAGTAGTTGGAAATATGTTCTAGAGAAGGGCACATGCCTGCCACGCGGCCGAGCAAAGAATTCCGCGCGCTTTGTTACGAACACCACTTGGAGATGAGTGTGGATGTGAGTTTGTTGAACAGCGAGCAAAAAGATAAACAAAAGCTCGCCTATGCTTGTAGGAAACCTGATTGCGCGGTGCACTACAGCATACTTCGCGGATACTTCATCCCCAGCCAAAACGGAAACAGGAATGAAATGGACATACTTCCGAGCCTCCGATGTGTCCGCGATGGGACGCCCCTGTATCTCGCTGAAATCGATCAGGAGAAAAGGGCTTTGCGCTTGTGGCTATGCCCGCAATGCGGAGCGCAACGCAGCAATGAGGACGACCTCGTCGGCGCAACCGCCGAAGGCGTTCATGACGGGAAACGCGGGTCGCCGCCGCAGACTTCTGGAAGCACTCCGATATAACGCCACGCGGCCTGTTTCCCCGTGGCGAGCTAGTGCGTTTTGCTCCACTCTTTCTCTGGCGACAAAAGTTCCCGCCCGACCGCAAACTTCTCTCTAGCGACGTGCTGACAATACAAGACGCGTGCTTCTGCTTGAACACCAAGCTCGCTAGAGCTCAACACCACGTGAGACCCTACTGGCCACGCGTGCTGCTTCTCGACACGAACGCCGCGAGGCGTCACGTTTTCCCTACTGCTCTTTCCTTGACCGGAAGCTGATCTGGGTTGGCCAGTTCGACCACAGCTCTTTTTGGGATCCCCGCACGGAATCGGCCCGAGGGCCCAGCCATACACGCAAACTCTCTGTAGCCGTAGCTCCTATGGGAGGCTGCGACAGCGTCCCGACAAGGACAGGGGAGCCATTATTCTGCCGCAATACTCTTTTGGAGGTCTTGCCGAAGATGGCGTTGGGTGCGGTGTCGTTGGTAGACTGGCGTGCGCTCTACAGGAGCCTGGATGAAACTGATTCGATTTGGCGAAGTTGGCAGGGAAAAGCCGGGCGTGCTGCTCGGGGATGGCGCGCGGGTGGATGTTTCGGAGTTTGGCGCGGACTATGACGAAGAGTTTTTTGCCGGCGGGGGGATTGGCAAGTTGAGGAATTGGATCACGGCGAAGGGGAGTACCATGCCGCGGGTGTCATCGGCAGTGCGATGGGGGGCGCCGATTTGCCGGCCCAGCAAGATGGTATGCATAGGGCTGAACTTCCGGGACCACGCGGAAGAGAGCGGGATGGAAATTCCCAAGGAACCGGTGATTTTTTTCAAGGCGACTTCTTCGCTGGCGGGGCCGAATGACGCGGTGGTGATTCCGAAGAACGCGACGAAGCTGGACTGGGAAGTGGAGTTGGCAATCGTGATGGAGAAGAAGACGAGCTACGTCAGCCGAGAAGGTGCGATGAATTACGTCGCGGGTTTTGCGCTGCACAATGACTATTCTGAGCGCAGCTTCCAATTGGAACGAGGAGGGCAGTGGGTAAAGGGAAAGAGCGCGGATACGTTCGCGCCGCTGGGGCCGTTCCTGGCGACGAAAGACGAAATTCAAGATTTCAACCGGTTGGGAATGTGGCTGAAGGTGAATGGAGAATTCCGGCAAAGAGGCTCAACTTCGAAGATGATTTGTGATGTGCCAGGATTGGTCGCTTACGTAAGCGAATTCATGACGCTGTTGCCGGGAGACGTGATCAGTACAGGAACGCCGCCGGGCGTAGGATTGGGGATGAAGCCGCCACAGTATCTGAAGGCGGGCGACGTGGTGGAGCTGGGGATCGAAGGTTTGGGAGAGTCGCGGCAGCAAGTGGTGGACCACCAGTAAAGGATACTAGGGCTGATGCGGGAAGAGATTCCAATGACCGGGGCTGCTTCTAACAAGACTAAAGGAATTTCGGACGAGACTCTTGCCATCCCACAGAAAGCTGGCTTCTTCTCCGGAAACTTCCGCTGGGTCATCTGCGCCCTGCTGCTTTTCGGGACCACTAAAAATTACATGGATCGCTGGGTTATCTCGGCTCTAAAGACCACGCTGCAACATGATCTCGGCTGGAGCGAAATCAACTACAGCAATCTGGTCTTCGCATTTCAAGCGGCTTACGCTGTCGGCATGCTGGTTGTCGGTGGATTTATCGACCGCATAGGCACGCGTTTGGGTTACGCGATCGTGATGATTTTTTGGAGCCTCGCTTCCATGGCTCACGCGGTGGGAAGCTCGTTCTCCAGTTTCGTGCTGGCGCGCATGGCGCTGGGTTTTGGAGAGTCGGGAGTATTTCCGGCAAGCATTAAAGCCGTTGCCGAATGGTTTCCCGCCAAAGAGCGGGCACTGGCCACAGGTATTTTCAACGCCGGAACGAATGTTGGAGTGATTGTAGCCGGGCTGTCCGTGCCATGGATCGCAGTGCATCTGGGCTGGCGCTGGACTTTTGTGATTATTGGCTCGCTAGGTTTCGCCTGGCTCGCCTTGTGGCTCTTGCTGTATCAGAAACCAGAGGACCATCCGCGCTGTTCCAAGTCCGAGCTCGCCTACATCCGGGGCGATCGGCCGCAGCCCGTAGAGAAGATTAAATGGTTGAGTCTTTTTCCATTCCGGCAGACTTGGGCATTTGCGAGCGGAAAATTCCTGACCGACCCCATCTGGTGGTTTTATCTTTTTTGGGTGCCCGACTTTCTCGAACGCCAGCACGGGTTGCACTTGGCCCAGATTGGGGTTCCGATCGTTGTGATTTATCTCATCTCCGATTTCGGCAGTGTCGCTGGAGGATGGTTGCCATCGTTTTTGATCCGCCGGGGCGCTTCCCTGAACGCCGGACGCAAGACCGCCATGCTCATCTGCGCGGTCAGCATTACTCCCATCGCATTTGCTCCCCGAGTGTCGGGATTGTGGCCGGCGGTACTGCTGATTGGTCTCGCGGCCGCCGGCCATCAAGGCTTCTCGGCGAATCTCTACACGCTGACTTCCGATTTGTTTCCGACACGAGCGGTGGGCTCGGTCGTGGGGATAGGCGGGATGGCAGGAGCAGTTGGCGGGATGTTCATCGCAAAAATCGTGGGGTATGTCTTGCAATGGACAGGCAGCTACATGGTGCCCTTTTTCATAGCGGCCTCGGCGTATCTTGTCGCGCTGCTGGTGATCCACGCGCTGAGCCCACGGCTGGAGCCTGCGCAAGTTGGATTGGAGTGAAGCGACGAACGCCAACAAAAGCTTTTCGAGGCTTTAAAGCCAACCCAAGGGTGCGCCAGTCAATTCAAAAGGGCGGTCCCGCGGCCAACGCGAAACCCATGGCCAGTGCCGCAGCGGGGAGACGGCGTTGTGCTCAGTGATAAAGTTCAGCCGATCTGTCCGCTCCTCCTGTGCAGAGTGTGTTGGAGAGATGAACTGGGGTTTGGCTACCGGTCACGACAACTTTTCCGTTTGGAAGCAGCGTGGCGGTATGCGATGTCCGTGATAGCAACATGCTTCCCGTTAGAGAGAAAGTTCCCGTACCCGGATCAAAGAGCTCCGCGACGAAATTGCCGCCGCCGGCAATAAGAACCTTGCCGCTCGGCAATAAGGTCGCTATGTGTTGAGAGTGCGCCGCGTCCATGCTCCCAGTCGGGGCGAACATCCCGGTTATGGGGTTGTAGATCTCCGCCGTCGAGAGGGCGGCACCGGATTGCTCAAACCCGCCAGCGATTAGTACCGCTCCGCTGGGCAGGAGCGTTGCCGTGTGATTCCTGCGGGCTGTTCCCATGCTGGCGGTTGATGCAAAGGTGCCCGCCGCCGGATCATAAAGTTCCGCCGTAAGTAAGACGGTGTTCGCTGAGCCTGTTCCCCCCACGACTAGGACCTTTCCGTTCGGGAGCAGCGTGGCGGTGTGAAAGGAGCGGGGTCCCGACATTGCGCCGGTCGCCGCAAACGTACCCATTGCGGGATCATATACCTCAGAAATGTCCGTGCCGCTCACCCCTCCGGTGATTAATACTTTTCCGCTTGGCAGCAAAGTCGCGGTGTGTGATTCGTGCACGGCCAGCATAATTCCTGTCGCTGTGAAGGTGGCGGTTGCTGGGTCGAAGATCTCCGCTGCCTGTGGCACGTTAGTATTAGTATCTGCAGTTCCTCCTGCCACCAGCACCTTGCCGTCTTTTAGCAGGGTGGCGGTGTGCGAGAAGCGAGGTAATGCCATTGAGGCGGTCGCCGCAAAGGCGCCCATTGCCGGATCGAAAATGTCTACGTGATTGGTCGGGACCGCAAGGCAAAAAGACTGACTACCTCTGTAGAAAAACTTGTAACTGGCGATCCCCCCGGCGATCAGCGCTTCCCCGGTGTTTAGGAGTGTCGCTGTATGGGCAAAGCGCGGAGTGGTCATACTCCCGGTCGCGAAGAAGCCGGATGGCACGATGGTGAGCGTTGCTGACGCGCTTTCGGTCGGATCGGCCACGCTAATGGCAACGAGGTGGAAGGTGCCCGGCGTCGCTGGCGCTACATAGTTGCCATCGGCGTCTACTGTGCCGCCTGCTGCTCCTTCCTCTACGCTCCAGGTCACCGCCGCGTTACTTGTCCCCGTAACCGGGGCAACGAAAGTTCGCAAGCCGCTTGCTCCCAGAGTGACTGTCGTTGGGAATATCGAGATCGCGACAGGCGGAACGGTGATGGTCGCGGTGCCGGTAATCGAGGCCGAAAGGGTGTCGGTTGCCGTCGTGGATTGCCTGCCGGCAGTGTTTAGGGTGACAGCGAAGGTTCCCGTTCCCATGGTCAGCTGGGCGTTCGGGGGCAGGACTGCCTGGCCATCGGTGCTGGTGAAGTGTAGGGTGCCGGAGTAGGTCGTGGCCGTGTTGCCGAACTGGTCCTGCGCCGTCACGGTAAGACTGATTGCTATTCCAGCATTGGAGCTCGCTGGGGCGGTGAGGGAAAGTTGAGAAGCCGTGGCGGGGCTGACCAGGATTGAGTTCGAGGTGCCCGGTGCCAGCGTTCCAGCAGTGTCGGAAACTGAAATGAGTTGGCCGAGCGCGGTCTTGAGTGTGACGGAGAAGGTTCCCGAACCGTTTGTTAAAGGAGAGTTCGCAGGAAGCACAGCCTGGGCGTCCGAGCTGGCGAAATGAACCGTTCCTGCGTAAGTGGTGACCAAGGCGTTCGCGGCGTCGAGCGCCGTGACGGTGATGTTGAATGCTGTTCCAGCGACCTGCGAAGTGCTAGCTACGGTGACGTAAAAGTGCGTGGCTACAAGCGGCGGTGGACTCGCCGAACCGCACCCGTTGAGGAGGCTGAGACTATAAATTGAGATTAGGGCTAACAGGGTTTTTCTCATGATCTCCTCAAGTTGGCATTCGCCATACACAAGCGCGATTCGCGGCCTCGCGAGGGCATTGCTTCGTTGGCGGTTGGGAGTTGCCGACGAGGGCGCTACGATTGCCGAACTGCTCCAATCGCGATAGTCCAAAGAATTCCGCGTGAAGCGCAAGCTAGTGCTGGTTTGAAAAGGAGGCAATGAAGAGGATGTAGGTTGTGGGTTAGTTTTTGGTGAGGGGCAAGACCGTTGAAAATGAATGGTTTATAGACTATGGAAGAAAGAAGAAAGAGAATTTCACAACATAACGGCGCCGAAGCTGCTAAAATTCGGAACCACAAACGCTTGCCGACAATCAATGGTCACTCTTCCCCCCATCCCGCCCGGAATTTGCTTTGGCCCATTCGAGCTGGATGTGGCGGCGCGCGAACTTCGCAAGGGCGGGATCCTTGTAAAGCTGCAACCACAGCCGTTTCAACTCTTACACCTTCTCGCAGCGCGTGCCGGGACATTAGTAACTCGCGAAGAAATCCAGCGGTGCTTGTGGAGCGACTCGACGTTCGTGGATTTCGAGCATGGCATCAATTTCTCGATTAACCAGATCCGCGGCGCCCTGGCGGATAATGCAGAGAAGCCGCGATACATCGAGACTTTGCCGCGCCGGGGTTATCGATTCATCGCTGCGGTGCACGCTGCTTCAGGCGGTGGGAAGGCTGCCCAAATTGCGAAAACGAGCGAGGAAACCACACCGGCGCGGATGGAGTTGGGCTCTCCCCCCAACGCCGTCCCCGAATCCAGCCGGACCCGCAAATGGGCCTGGCTTTCGATCGCCGCCGCCGGC
>Ga0307474_10003335_pt1 | contig 11562 bp, 11 predicted proteins | sample atmos_gasesECM1C_2_FD_203312 | JGI IMG/M metagenome (GOLD analysis project Ga0307474, IMG submission 203312) | Hardwood forest soil microbial communities from Morgan-Monroe State Forest, Indiana, United States - atmos_gasesECM1C_05 | ecosystem: Environmental > Terrestrial > Soil > Temperate... | reverse complement strand
GGATGCGCCGCCCGATGACAGGCTCCGCGAAGCAATCCAGAGCCACAATCTGGGCCTGGATTGCTTCGTCGCGGAGCCTGTCATCGGGCCGGCTCAAGAGAGCCGGACCCGTTGGCTCCTCGCAATGACGGGAGTGTTTGGGACGAGCGAATGAAAAAAACAACAATAGCGCTGGCGCTTCTCCTGATCGCTTCATCCGCCAACTCAGAAACCATCGAAGAGCGCGCCGCAACCTGCTTTGCCTGCCACGGCGAGCAGGGGCAGTCCGAGACGGAGAACACGCCCTCGCTCGGCGGCCAGCAGGCGTCTTATGCGCTGATCCAGCTCTTCATGTTTCGCGAGAAGTTGCGAACATTTGAACCAATGAATGAAGTTGCGAAGTCGATGACCGACAACGATTTGCGCAACGTCTCCGATTTCATCGCCAAGCTGCCAAAGCCCGCGCCGTCCGCGGACACGGCCGACGCCGCGCGGATGCTGCGCGCGCAAGAGTTGACGGTGAAGTATCACTGCAATTCCTGCCACCATCAGGATTTCTCAGGCGGCGACAACGTCCCGCGCATCAAAAACCAGCGCGAGGATTATCTCGCAAAGACCTTGAGCGAGTACAAGGACAACTCGCGCCACGGCTACGACGCCACCATGGCCGACGTGATGGGCCCGGTGACGCCGGACCAGATCAAGGACCTAGCCTATTTTCTCGCGCGGGTGCGCTAGAGGCGGGGGCCCTGCCTGTTGTTGTGCCCTCGCGCCGCCTTCTCCGCAAGGGGAGAAGGGAAGCCGTGCGCTCGGCAAGGGACCTGTGCATACGGGCCATCCCGAGCCCGGCTGGCCATGCCGCCCGCCCGGCGCTACAACACCGGCGACAACAACGGAGTTGCTTATGACCGATCTCTGGCGCCTGTCGGCCGCCGAACTCGCCGCCCTTGTCAAATCGAAGAAGGTGTCCGCGAAAGAGGCCGCTGCAGCCAATCTGGCGCGGCTCGATGCGGTGAACCCGAAGCTCAATGCGGTGATCGACCACAGGCCTGAGGAGGTGCTGAAGCAGGCGGCCGAGGTGGACGCTAAAATTGCGCGCGGCGAGGAGGTCGGACCGCTCGGCGGCGTTCCGGTCACGGTGAAGGTCAATATCGACCAGGAGGGGTTTGCCAACACCAATGGCCTGAAGCAGCAGCGCGACGTGATCGCCAAAAGCAACAGCCCGGTGGTCGACAATTTGCGCAAGGCCGGCGCCCTCATTCTCGGCCGCACCAATACGCCGGCCTTCTCCTATCGCTGGTTCACCAGCAACCTGATCCATGGCGACACCAAGAACCCGCGCGATCCATCATTGACGCCCGGCGGCTCCTCGGGCGGCGCGGGCTCGGCGGTTGCGGCCGGCATCGGCCATATTGCCCATGGCACCGACATAGCGGGCTCCATCCGCTATCCGGCTTACGCCTGCGGCGTGCACGGCTTGCGCCCGACCGTGGGCCGCGTCGCGGCCTATAATGCAGCGTTCCCGGACCGGCCGATCGGACCGCAGATCAGTGCGGTCTCGGGGCCCTTGGCGCGCACCATCGGCGACCTCCGCATCGCGCTCGCGGTCATGGCGGCCAGGGACGCCCGCGATCCCTGGTGGGTGCCGGCGCCGCTGGAGGGCCCGCGGGTAGCCAAACGCGCCGCGCTTTGTGTCAATCCGGACGGTCTGGATCCCGTGCCGGAGGTGAAGGCCGCCGTGATCGATGCCGGCAAGCGGCTGGAGCGGGCGGGCTGGGCCGTGGAAGAGATCAAGGATACGCCGCCGCTGCAGGAAGCGGCTTTGCAGCAGACCAGGCTTTGGCTCGGCGACGGCTATGAGGCGCAGCTTGCGGCCGCCGAGAGGGAAGGCGATCCCGGCGCGCTGGCCTGCCTGCGCGGCAACCGCCACAAGGTGTTTCCGTTGGACGCGGCGGCCTTGTCAGCTGCCCTGACCATCCGCGCCACGCTCGCCCGCAAGTGGCTCCTGTTCCTGGAGCAATATCCTGTCGTGCTGATGCCGGTCTCCGGCGAATTGCCGTTCCCCGACCAGCTCGACCGCAAGGACGAAGCATCCTTCGCTCGCGTCTGGCATGCGCAGCTGACGCAGATCGCTATTCCCTTCATGGGCCTGCCTGGGCTAACGGTTTCCACCGGGCTCGTGGGACGGGCTCCCGTCGGCGTCCAGCTCGTCGCGGGGCGTTATCGCGAGGACCTCTGCCTCGCCGCAGGCGAAGCGATCGAGGCCGGCGGCGTGCCGCCGTCGCCCATCGATCCGGTCAGTTGAGAAATACGAAAGTCGATGCCAGGCATATACGATTTTTCCGCCAAGTCGCTTGTGGGCGAGGAGGTTTCCTTGCAGCGCTTTGAGGGACAGGTGCTGTTGATTGTCAACACCGCGAGCCAATGCGGCTTCACGCCGCAATATCGCGGGCTGGAAGGGCTGCACCGGGAGTTTGCGTCCCGCGGCTTCGCCGTGCTCGGCTTTCCCTGCAACCAGTTTGGCCGGCAGGAGCCGGGCACGGCGAGCGAGATCAGCGCGTTCTGCACCAGCAAATATGACGTGACCTTCCCGATGTTCGACAAGGTCGACGTCAACGGCGCGAATGCGCATCCGCTCTACGACTACCTCAAGCGTGAGAAGTCGGGACTGCTCGGCTCCTCCATCAAATGGAATTTCACCAAATTCCTGGTCGACCGCGCTGGCCAAGTGACGGCGCGGCATGCGCCGACCACGAGCCCCGAAAGCTTGAAGAAAGATATCGAGGCACTGCTGTGAACGAGAAGAGCGAAACCACGAGTGACGAACTGCCGGACCGCCTCTCGGTCGATCCGAACAGCCCCTATTATAACGCGGAGGTCCTGGCGCGCGACGTCGGCATTCGCTTCAAGGGCGTCGAGAAGACCAATGTCGAGGAATACTGTGTCAGCGAAGGCTGGGTCCGCATCACCGCCGGAAACGCCAAGGACCGCTACGGCAATCCGCTGACCATCAAGGTGCACGGGCCGGTCGAGCCGTATTTTAGGGATAAGAAGTGATCCGAGGGTCGCCTCATGTTCCGTCATTGCAAGGAGCAAAGCGACGAAGCAATCCAGAGTCGTGTGCGTGGCCCTGGATTGCTTCGCGGAGCCTGTGATAGGGCCGCGCTTCGCGCGGACCCGTTGGCTCGCAATGACGGTGTAAAAGGCGTCACTTTCAGTCCACTCTGTTAGAGCTGACCATGTCCGTCCGTATCATCGACGTCCGCGAAATCACAAAGCCGATCTCTTCGCCGATCCGTAACGCCTATATCGATTTCACCAAGATGACGACCAGCCTGGTCGCTGTCGTCACCGATTGCGTGCGCGACGGCAAGCGGGTGGTCGGCTACGGCTTCAATTCCAACGGCCGCTACGGGCAGGGCGGGTTGATCCGCGAGCGCTTTGCGCCGCGGCTCCTGGAGGCCGATCCGAAGACGCTGCTCGACGAGGCCGGCGACAATCTCGACCCTGATAAAGTCTGGGCGACGATGATGCAGAACGAAAAACCGGGCGGCCATGGCGAGCGCTCGGTTGCGGTCGGCACCATCGATATGGCGGTGTGGGACGCGGTGGCAAAGATAGCGGGCAAGCCGCTTTTCCGCCTGCTCGCGGAGCGCCATGGTCTCGCCGCCAATCCGCGCGTCTTCGTCTACGCCGCCGGCGGCTACTACTATCCCGGCAAGGATCTCTCCATGCTGCGTGGCGAGATGCGCGGCTATCTCGACCGCGGCTACAATGTCGTGAAGATGAAGATCGGCGGCGCGCCGATCGACGAGGACCGTCAGCGCATCGAGGCGGTTCTGAACGAGATCGGCAAGGAGGCGCAGCTAGCGGTCGACGCCAACGGCCGCTTCGATCTGGAGACGGCCATCGCGTACGCAAAGATGCTGCGCGACTATCCGCTGTTCTGGTATGAGGAGGCCGGCGATCCCCTCGACTTCTCACTGCAAGCCGCGCTCGCCGATTTCTACCCGGCGCCGATGGCAACCGGCGAAAATCTCTTCAGCCACCAGGACGCCCGCAATCTGCTCCGCTATGGCGGCATGCGCCCCGACCGCGACTGGTTGCAATTCGACTGCGCGCTGTCCTATGGCCTGTGCGAATACCAGCGCACGCTTGACGTGCTCAAAACCCACGGCTGGTCCGCGAGCCGCTGCATCCCCCACGGCGGGCACCAGATGTCGCTCAACATCGCAGCCGGCCTCGGCCTCGGCGGCAATGAAAGCTACCCCGACCTGTTCCAGCCCTATGGCGGCTTCCCCGACGGCGTCCGTGTCGAGCAGGGGCACATCACCATGCCTGATTTGCCCGGCATCGGTTTTGAGGGGAAATCGGATTTGTATGCGGAGATGAAGGCGCTGGCGGCGTAGGACGCTGCGGTCATTGCGACGGGACGACCACTACGGCAGCCGCATATCCAGCAGCCTGCGGCCCTCGTTGTTCTTCAACAGCTTCTTTACCGCGCTGGACGCGACCACCTCGCCGTCATTGGCGTAGGCTTCGTGGTTCTTCTCGATGTCGTCGAGGCGGTAGAGGTAGTTGACCATGACGCCGGCGGATTCGCGCATGCCCTTGGGCGAGAGGTCGCCGAGCCAGTTGATGCGCTCCAGCCGCGCGCCGTTGCCGAGATGGAAGCGGGCGACCGAGTCGATCAGGCGTCCCTTCGCGGTGCGAGCCTTGAGGAAGTAGTAAGCCCCGAGCGGTTCGACCACGGCGCGCAGCTGCGTCTCGAGCGAAGCATTCTCGAACCAGTTCGGCTCATCGAGATGCTTGAGCATCTCGCGGTCCTCGTCGGTGAGCGGCAGCTCCTTGACATCCTTGAGCCAGGACATGAAGCCCGGCACCGGCGAGAGCGTGACGAACGTGTCGAGCTTGGGCAGCTCGCGGCGCAATTCCTCGACCACCTGCTTGATCAGGAAATTGCCGAAGGAGATGCCCCCCAACCCGCGCTGGGTGTTGGAGATGGAGTAGAACACCGCTGTGCGCGCACGATCGGCCGGCACGGGCTGCCGGTTCACCGCCAACAGCGGCGCGATCGAGCCAGGGATCGTTTCCGTCAGCGCCACCTCGACAAAGATCAAGGGCGCGTCGGGCATTGCGGGATGGAAGAAGGCGTAGCAGCGGCGGTCGATCGGATCGATGCGACGGCGCAGATCGTCCCAGTCGCGGATCTCGTGCACCGCCTCGTAGCGGATGATCTGCTCCAGGATGTTCGCCGGCGTCGACCAGTCTATCCTCCGCAGCACGAGAAACCCCCTGTTAAACCACGAGCCCAAGAGATGCACGATGTCGCGGTCGAGCGCCGCGAGATCCTTGTGCCCGTTCAGAAGCGTGAGCAGATCGGCGCGCATCTCCACCAGTGCACCGGTGCCGCCGGGCGCGCGGTTCAGCCGGCGGATCAGCTCCTGCCGCCGCGGCTCCGAGGCGAAATGCAGAGTGCCGCCATTGCCGTCGCCGGGCTCCGCCATCCAGGCTTCGATCGCCTTGTTGACCTTGTCCCGGTCGGGGCCGAAATTGCGCGCCAGCTCATGGAAGAAGGCGCGCCGCTCCGTGGCATCGAGATCGTGGTAGCTGTCGAGCACTTCGCGGGCCATCGCGGTGCCGGAGGCCTCGCCGCGGCCGGACAACAGCGCCTCGCAGAGCTCGATCAGGCCGGCGGCGTCCTCCTTCCCGTCATCGGGCTTGCCACGGCGGAGCAGGGTGCGCCCGCGCTCCGAAATGGTTGCAAGCAGGTCAGTGAAGAACGCGTTGGCCATCGCTACAAATCGAATCCGGGTGAGTTCGACCGTATGTTACATGAATTTAAGGCGGACTGAGCGACAATCAAGCACATCAATTTGTCATGACGCTTACGATTCTGCCGATTGCGTTTGAAGGCAACTAGCCCTTTTGGGTAAATTCCGTCGGCGTCCGGCCGGTAACCTGCCGGAAGGCATGCGAAAATGCCGGGATGCTGGCATAGCCGAGCGCGCCCGCGACCTGCTTGATGGAGACATTGGTATCGGTTGAGAGGCGCTCGACCGCGGCCGCAATCCGCGCGCGCTGGCACCAGCTTTTGAAGGAGAGCTCCGTCTCCGCCGAGAACAGCCGTGACAGTGTCCGCGCCGAAGTTCCGACCTTCTCCGCCACCGTCTCTATCTCGCAGGCGGCGGCGGGATCGGCCAGCACCAGCTCGGCGGCGCGGCGGCAGCGCGGCTCCTGCGGCAGCGGGATGAAGGTCGCGGAATCATCCGCCCGGCGCAGCTCAAGCAGGGCGAGCTTTATCAACAGCGCGGTTCGCTCTCGCTCACCGTTGCCGTCGAACAAGGCCAGGATCGCCTGTTGCAGCAGGGGCGACACCCGCACCACGAATTCCCGCAAGAGACTTTTGCTGTGCGGCGCGCGCTTCAGCCAGGCGACATCGAAATAGAGCGTGCGCATGTCGATATCCGCGAGAACGTCGATGGCATGCTCCAGCAAGGCCGGGACCCAGACCGCGCGGTCCGGTGGCACCAGCCAGCGCCCCTTGGGCGTCGTGACCTGCATGGTGCCCTTCGCGGCATAAACCAGCTGCGCCTCGCGGTGCATATGGGGATGGAGCCGGGTGCCCTTCCGGTAGTGCCGCGCTACAAGATGCACGCCGCCTTCCGCGGTGCGGCGGTCGGCGACGAGCGGGTGGATTGGCGTTTCGACGACAGTCATTGGCGGCATCCCGTCATGCCAACAACCTATAACGAAAATCGAGGTAAGGAAATTTCCGGAATAAGAAAAGGACTGTGCTGATGAATGATCCGGGGCGCGTGATCGGCTTCGTCAACGCCGCTCACTTCATCGACCACTATTCCATGCTGATCTTTGCCGCCGCCGTCATCATCATGGGGCCGGCGCTTGACATGGCCTATTCGGAACTGTTGCCCTTTGCGACGCCGGGCTTCATCGCCTTCGGTGCCGGCTCGCTTCTGACCGGCTGGTTGGGGGACCGCTGGAGCCGGCGCCACATGATGGTGATCTTCTTCATCGGCATCGGCCTCTCCATGATTGCGGTCGGCTTTGTGCAGACGCCGCTGCAGCTAGGAGCTGCACTCTTGTCGATCGGCATCTTCGCCTCGATCTATCACCCCGTGGGCACTGCGATGATCGTGTCCTATGCCGACAGACTCGGCCGCGAGATGGGGATCAACGGCGTCTGGGGCAATCTCGGCGTCGCCTCCTCGGCGCTGGTCACCGGCGTGATCGGCCAATATCTCGGCTGGCGCTTTGCCTTCATCGTGCCCGGCGTCGTCACCATCCTGATCGGCATCGCCTTTGCGCTGCTGGTCGTGCATGAGGACCGCAAGGGAACCAAGCAGGCGGCGGCGCAGGCGCGGGTTGCGAAGGAGGACATGTGGCGGGTGATCGTGTCGCTTCTGATCGTGGTGATCGCGATCTCCACGACCTTCAACGCGGTGACAGTGGCGCTGCCAAAACTGTTCGCCGAGCGGCTCGCGGGCCTCACCAAGAGCCCGGCGCTGTTAGGCGTGATCGCGGCCTGCGTCTATGTGTTCGGCGCAATGACGCAATACACCATCGGCAGATTGCTCGACCGGCATTCGCTAAAGACGGTGGCGCTGCCGCTATCCGTCGTGCTGGCGCCGCTGCTCTATCTCGCCGCGACGCTGTCGAACCTGCCTCTGATCGTGGTGTCGATCGGCATCGTGATGGGCGCGTTCGGCCAGGTCACCGTCAACGATGCCATGGTCGGCAAATACACCGCGGAGGAATGGCGCTCGCGGGCCTATGCGGTGCGCTATTTCGTCGGCTTCACCGCGGCCGGCGTCTCGGTGGGGCTGGTCGCCTGGCTCTACGAGCAGGGCGGGTTTGCGACCATGCTGCACGCCTTCGCAGGTCTTTGCCTGCTGGTGATTGCTGCTGCCATCATCCTGCCGCGCGAGATCAGGACGCCCGCGGCGATGGTGAACTAGGGCGCGCATAACGATAATCAAGCACGGCATCCTCGCGGTAGATTCGCGCTCAACCTCGAAATCACCTGCATCCAAAGCATCCCAGTGGCGCCGCAGGGCCACCAGCTTGGCTCGATCATCCATCTAAGCCTCTCGTCTGCGCAACCCAGCTCTGAATTTCCGGATTGGGCGTTGGTGCTAGACTCGCGGCGCTCGAGAGTGGATGCATAGCGTGCATCTCTTCCACTCGCGACGGAGAAGTCCGGCGGTAAGCTTCCTGGCAACGTCTAGCGGTTGAGGAAAGCGCGATGGCACGTTTGCTTTCAATCAATGTCGGTTTACCGCGTGACATCACATGGCAAGGCAAGACCGTTCATACGGGCATCTGGAAAGCGCCGATTGCAGGCCCGCGCATGGTCCGCCGGCTCAATGTCGACGGCGACGGACAGGGCGACTTAGCGGGCCACGGTGGGGAGCACCGCGCCGTATTCGTCTATCAGATCGAGTCTTATCAATATTGGGAGAACCAACTCGGTCGAAAGGACTTCGCTTACGGACAGTTCGGCGAGAACTTCACCGTGGACGGCCTGGCCGACGCCGAAGTGTGCATCGGAGACCGCTACCGGATTGGCGGAGCCTTATTCGAGGTGACGCAGCCGCGCGTCACCTGTTACCGAGTGGGCATCCGCATGGACGAGCCGGAAATGGCTGCGCTGCTGGTCAAGCACGGCAGGCCCGGCTTCTATTTCCGTGTGATCGAGGAAGGAGAAGTGAAGGCCGGTGACGAAATTGCCCGAGTCTCGGTCGGTCCCGAGCGCATGAGCGTGTCCGAGATCAACGCTCTGCTTTACACGCCGGGCCATCCCCGCGACCGGCTGGAGCGCACGATGCGCATTCCGGCATTGAGCGCGGGCTGGCGCAATTCCTTTGAAGTGCTGCTTGAGCAACAGCGCAACGACGGTGTGGCAAGCGGAAACCCGGGCCTTGTCGCAGCGTCCGGCCCGCCCCCGGCCTGGCGTGGATTCCGGCCGTTTCGCGTAGCGCGCAAAGTGCGCGAGAGCGAGAATGTGACTTCGCTGGTGCTTGAGCCCGCGGACGGGCGGCCTGTTGTCGCCGCGCTCCCCGGGCAGTTCGTTGTGTTGCTGCTCAAACCGGCTTCTGCGCCCGCGCTGATGCGAAGCTATTCGTTGTCGGGGCAACCCAACACCGCCTCCTATCGCGTTAGTGTCAAGCGGGAACCGCATGGCGCGGCCAGCGCTTATGTCGCCGACAAGCTGGGGGTCGGCGATATCGTGCAGGCAAGTGCGGCGCGAGGTGGCTTCACACTACGGCAAGACGAGCGGCCTGTCGTCTTTTTGAGCGCCGGGATTGGCGTGACGCCAGTTCTGGCGATGCTCCACATGCTGGCGGCGCAAGCATCGACGCGGGAAATCTGGTGGCTACACGGGACCCGTAACGGTCGCGAGCATCCGTTTGCTGCCGAGGCGGGTGAGTTGCTCAAAGTGCTGGTTCACCGTCACAGCTACGTCTGCTACAGCTCGCCCGACCCCCGGGATCGGCTCAATGTGGATTTTGATGCTGCCGGACACCTTGATCTCGCAGCACTTCAGAAGCTCAACGTCCCGCGCGACGCTGACTTCTACATCTGCGGACCGGCAACCTTCATGGGCGATCTGACCGCTGGCCTGGCGGCGTGGGGCGTCGCGCCGAATCACATCCACACCGAGCTGTTCGGCGCCAAGCCGCCCACGACACCAGGCATTGCCAAGTCACCGCGCCGGGCGCCACATTTGCCGGCCGGGTCTCCCAGCTCAGGGCCGATGGTTTCTTTCGCGCGCAGCGGTCTCGATGTCCGTTGGGGGCCATCGTTCCGAAGCTTGCTCGAACTGGCGGAGGCTTGCGATGTCGCTGTGCGTTGGTCGTGTCGAACTGGGGTCTGCCACACCTGCGAGTCTGGACTTGTGGCGGGAACGATCAGCTATCGACCGGACCCGATCGATGCTCCGGCGGAAGGCAATGTACTGATCTGCTGCTCCCAACCCCAGGGCGACATCGTGATTGATCTTTGAGAACGTCGAGGCGGTGACTGCGCGAAACTCCGGAGGGATTCAAATGCGATCCGACATGACGCAGGGGGCAGCTTTCCCGGACTATGAACTCAGCGACCATACTGGCACGCATCGAAAGCTTTCCGAGTTGCAAGGCGAAGATCCGATGGTGCTTATCCTTGGCCGTGGCGGATACTGTCCAAAGGATCGCCGTCAGGCCGAAGGGTTACTGCAACTCCATCGCGAGATGGAGGTCGGATATTGTCGAATGGTCACGATCACGACCGACAATATTATCCAAACGAACGAATATCGCAGCGGCGTAGGCGCCCACTGGCCCTTTCTCTCCGATGCGCGGCGCATCGTTCAGAAGGATCTCGACATTGCCGAATACACTGATCCTGCTCATAATCCAATGATCCCGCACGTCATCGTGCTGGAGCCCGGCCTCGTCATCTACAAGATCTACAATGGCTACTGGTTCTTCGGACGTCCAACCGTCGAAGAGCTACGCCAGGACCTTCGAGCCGTCAGCAAGAAATGCCGGCCGGATTGGGACATCACGACGGTCGAGCTTAAGGCTCTTTGGCAGCAAGGTCGGAAAGAACTTTTCTACCCGTATGGGAAGCCTCATATCCGATCCCTTGGCGAATAGGATTAGAGGAAAATTTGGGAACTCGCGGCTTCGGGCGGATAGCAGAGACGCGTGTCAGCGCTGAATTATCTGGTGTCTGCTATCAAATGCGAAGAACTCAACGTGAGCAAATCAGTCCGGTATGCTCCATTGAACGGACCTCAATGAGGTGTGCCGCCACTTCGCTGATGGGCAGACGTAGCCATGCTCCCGCCCCTCGATAGGGCGCCCGACGCACCGCGCTCCGTTCCCCTAAGCGCGGTTTCCTTCCTTGGAGGGTTTCGGACGCGGGCCGCGGAATACGTGGCACCGTCGCTCAAGCGGTCGGCGTCCGAACCCCACACACAACCTGGCATCGCCTCTATCTGTGGGGCTGCTGACCAGCTCGGTTTATTGCGTGATCAGACCTTGACTGACATCGACCTTTGACGAGCTGATCGTGTATTGCCGCACGACTTTGCTCCTGTCGAAGAAGATCACGAGCGACTTCTTATCGCCTTCGGCGCCACTATGAATTAGGTTCACATAGGGAATAAAGTTCGTCGGCTTCGAGTGCATTCTGGAGAAATCGTATTCCCATATTTCGTTGCCGCTGTCGGTGAACGAGGTCTTCGCGGGGTCGCCATATAGTCCGCGCACATTCTCCTGGGTGGTTCTTCCTTTGATCATTTGCGCGGACACGCTCTCAGGCGTGGCGTCGGCGATGCTTTCATTGCCAACGCTAGCGCACCCGCTCAAGAACGCAGATAAAAGCCCGGCCACCACATAGACGCGCCACGCCATGGTAACTCTCCGACAGACGATGGCTATGAATAGTACCGGCTCCCGGGCAAAAGGACGGCAATCAATGACATTGGGGCATGCCAATGGCTGATTGCGGAGAACTGTTGCCGAAAGTCCTCAAACCGACCGTTGGGGGCGGTCGTTGCTACATGCGGAACGG
>Ga0307474_10003334_pt1 | contig 11563 bp, 10 predicted proteins | sample atmos_gasesECM1C_2_FD_203312 | JGI IMG/M metagenome (GOLD analysis project Ga0307474, IMG submission 203312) | Hardwood forest soil microbial communities from Morgan-Monroe State Forest, Indiana, United States - atmos_gasesECM1C_05 | ecosystem: Environmental > Terrestrial > Soil > Temperate... | reverse complement strand
TGGCTTACGTGATTTTCGGGACGCGGGCAGACACGGACGGATGCCCAATTACATTCCGGGAAAGGCTAGGGTCGGAATCGAACCGGCGTAGACGGCTTTGCAGGCCGCTGCATGACCACTCTGCCACCTAGCCAAAGGTGAAGATCGCCGCCACGGCACCATCGCTCGCCAACACGAGTGCGGCGATATGTGCTGTCAATGGCGAAGCGCTAGCCTAACAAATGACCACAAGGGCGTCGATTCCCCGCCGGGCCAGAGAGTCCGGCGCCTTGTCCGCTCTTCTTAAAGGAGTATAGACTCCGGGCGTCTTCAGACATGCCCCGGGGGTTGCCATGGCTGATGTGACGCGGCGCGAGTTTCTGAAAGTGACTGGCGCCACCCTGGCGGGATCGAGCCTGGTATTGCTGGGCTTCTCCCCAACTGCAGCACTTGCCGAGGTGCGCGAATTCAAGCTGGCGCACGCCACCGAGACTCGCAATACCTGTCCCTACTGCTCGGTCGCCTGTGGTGTGCTCATGTACAGCCTCGGCGACCGAGCGAAGAACGCACGCTCCAGCATCTTCCACATCGAGGGCGATCCCGATCATCCGGTGAATCGCGGCACCTTGTGTCCGAAGGGTTCGGCGCTGATCGATTTCGTTCACAGCCCGAACCGCCTCACGCACCCGCAATACCGCGCGGCGGGCTCCGATCACTGGCAGCCGATCTCCTGGGACGACGCGCTCGATCGCATCGCCAAGCTCATGAAGCAGGACCGGGATGCGAACTTCGTGGCGAAGACGCCGGAGGGGCTCACCGTCAATCGCTGGCTGACGACCGGCATGCTGGCGGCGTCGGCGAGCAGCAACGAAGCCGGCTATCTCACGCACAAGGTCATCCGCAGCCTCGGCATCTTAGCCTTCGACAACCAGGCCCGTGTGTGACACGGCCCGACGGTGGCAGGTCTTGCCCCGACGTTTGGCCGTGGAGCGATGACGAATCACTGGGTCGACATCAAGAACGCCGACATCGTTCTCATCATGGGCGGCAACGCCGCCGAGGCGCACCCGTGCGGCTTCAAGTGGGTCACTGAGGCCAAGGCGCACAACAAGGCGCGGCTGATCGTGGTCGATCCGCGCTTCACCCGCTCGGCTTCGGTGGCGGATGTCTACTGCCCGATCCGCACCGGTACGGACATCGTCTTCCTCGGCGCGGTGATGAACTATCTCCTCACCGAGGACAAGATCCAGCACGAGTACGTCAAGAACTACACCGACATGAGCTTCATCGTGCGCGAGGATTTCACTTTCGCCGACGGGCTCTACTCCGGCTACAACGCCGACAAGCACAGTTACGACAAGTCGAGCTGGGACTACGAGATCGGCGCCGACGGCTACGTGAAGGTCGACCCCGAGCTCAAGCACCCGCGCTGCGTATACCAGCTCATGAAGGCTCACTACGCGCGTTACACGCCGGACATGGTGGAGCGCGTGTGTGGCACACCGAAGCAGAAGTTCCTGCAGGTGTCCGAGATGATCGGCTCCACCTCGACACCGACGCGTGCCATGACCGTCATGTACGCGCTCGGGTGGACGCAGCACTCGGTCGGCTCGCAGATGATCCGCGCCGGCGCCATGATGCAGCTGCTGCTCGGCAACATCGGCGTGGCGGGCGGTGGCATGAACGCCCTTCGTGGCCATTCCAACATCCAGGGGCTCACCGACCTCGGGTTGCTGTCGAACCTGCTCCCCGGCTATCTCACGCTGCCGGGCGAGAAAGAGCAGGAGTACGACAAGTACATCGCCTCGCGCGCCTACAAGCCGTTGCGGCCGAACCAGCTGAGCTACTGGCAGAACTACAACAAGTTCCACGTGAGTCTGATGAAGGCGTGGTGGGGCGATGCGGCTACGGCCGAGAATCACTGGGGGTTCGACTACCTGCCGAAGCTCGACAAGGGCTACGACATGCTGCAGACGTTCGAGCTCATGAGCCAGGGCAAGGTGAACGGCTACATCTGCCAGGGCTTCAATCCGCTCGCGGCGGCCCCGAACAAGGCGAAGATGAACGCGAGTCTCGCCAAGCTCAAATTCCTCGTGATCATGGACCCGCTGGTGACCGAGACCAGCGAGTTCTGGCGCAACTTCGGCGAGCACAACGATGTCGATCCGGCGAAGATCACCACCGAGGTCTTCCGCCTCCCGACCACCTGCTTTGCCGAAGAGAACGGGGCGCTGGTCAACTCTGGACGGTGGCTGCAGTGGCACTGGAAGGGCGCCGATCCACCGGGCGCCGCGCGCAGCGATCTGGAGATCATGGGCGAGCTGTTCACCCGGCTGCGGGCGCTCTACAAGAGCGACGGTGGCGCTTACCCCGATCCCATCGTGAACCTCTACTGGCCGTACATCGTGCCGAAGAGTCCGAGTCCCGATGAGATCGCGAAAGAGTATTCCGGCCGGGCGCTCAAGGACCTCGCGGACCCGAAGAACCCGACCCAGGTGACGCGCAAGGCGGGCGAGCAGCTCGCCGGGTTCGCCGAGCTCCGCGATGATGGCAGCACGCTCTCGGGCTGCTGGATCTACTGCGGCGCCTGGGGCCCGGCTGGCAACCTAATGGCACGGCGGGATAACTCCGATCCCACTGGCATCGGCCAGACGCTCAACTGGGCCTTCGCCTGGCCCGCCAACCGGCGGGTGATGTACAACCGGGCCTCCTGCGACCCGAGCGGCAAGCCCTTCAATTCGGATCGCAAGCTCATCGCCTGGAATGGGACCACCTGGGGCGGTGCGGACATACCGGACTACAAGGTGGACGAGGACCCCTCGCTCGGCATGGGACCTTTCATCATGAACGCCGACGGCGTCGGCCGGTTCTTCGCGCGCGGCGGCATGGCCGAGGGCCCCTTCCCCGAGCACTACGAGCCGTTCGAGACACCGCTCGCCACGAACCCGCTGAGCCCGGGGAACGCCGAAAGCCTCAACAACCCGGCGGCCCGAGTCTTCAAGGACGATCGCGCCGCGTTCGGCAAGGTCGAGCAGTTTCCGCACGTCGCGACGACCTACCGCCTGACCGAGCACTTCCATTTCTGGACCCAGCATTCGCGGCTCAACGCCATCGTGCAGCCACAGCAGTTCGTCGAGATCGGTGAGGCCCTCGCGAAGGAGATCGGTGTGGCAGGCGGCGAGCAGGTGAAGGTGTCTTCGAATCGCGGCTACATCAAGGCGGTCGCGGTCGTCACCAAGCGACTGCGTACACTCAACGTCGAAGGCAAGCCCGTGCATACCGTGGGCATTCCGCTCCATGGCGGCTACACCGGTTTCCTCAAGCCGGGTTACCTGACCAACACCCTGACGCCCGTGGTCGGCGATGGCAATTCGCAGACGCCCGAGTTCAAGTCCTTCCTCGTGAAGGTCGAGAAGGCCTGAGTCGGTGGAGAGGCTGTAACGATGCAATCGGACATCATCCGGCGTTCCGCAACCACCACGCCCTCCCCTGAAGTGCGCGGCGCGTACACCGGCACCGTGGCGAAGCTCATCGACACCACCAAGTGCATCGGCTGCAAGGCCTGTCAGGTCGCGTGCATGGAGTGGAACGACCTGCGCGACGATGTCGGCACGAACTTCGGCAGCTACCAGAACCCGGCCGATCTCAGCGACCGCTCCTGGACGCTGATGCGCTTTACCGAATACGAAAACCCCAAAGGGGATCTCGAGTGGCTGATCCGCAAGGACGGCTGCATGCATTGCGCCGACCCAGGCTGCCTGAAGGCCTGCCCGTCGCCCGGCGCCATCGTGCAGTACGCCAATGGCATCGTGGATTTCCAGGAGGAGAACTGCATCGGCTGCGGCTACTGCGTGACCGGCTGCCCCTTCAACATCCCGCGCATCTCCAAGCGGGATCACAAGGCCTACAAGTGCACCCTGTGCTCCGATCGCGTGGCGGTCGGACTGGAACCGGCCTGCATCAAGGCCTGCCCCACCGGCGCGCTCGTATTCGGCACCAAGGAAGAGATGAAGGAGCACGCGGCCGAGCGCATCGAGGACCTCAAGTCCCGCGGCTTCGATCAGGCAGGTCTCTACGATCCGCCAGGCGTCGGTGGCACGCACGTGATGTACGTGCTGCACCACGCCGATCAGCCGGCGCTCTACGCTGGACTGGCCCCCGACCCGCGCATCAGCCCGCTGGTGCGCCTCTGGAAAGGCACCGCCAAGCCGCTCTCCCTTGCGTTGATGGGGTTGACGGCGCTCGCGGGCTTCTTTCACCTCGTGCGCGTCGGACGCAACGAGGTCGATGAGAGCGACGAGGCGGCGGCACGTGCGAGCCTCGATGCGAGCCGCAAACCGGAGATCCGTCCATGAACAGCTCCGTGCGACGCGACAGCGTGCTGCGCTACTCCCCGGGCGTGCGCACCAATCACTGGCTGGTCGCGATCACGTTCGTGCTGGCGGCGCTGTCGGGGCTGTCGTTGTTTCACCCGGCGCTGTTCTGGCTCTCAAACCTCTTCGGCGGTGGTCCCTGGACTCGCATCCTCCACCCCTTCATCGGCCTTTTCATGGTGCTCGTGTTCCTGGGGCTCGCCGCGACCGTATGGGACGACAACCTGCTGCGACCGGCGGACTGGCAATGGCTGCGGCAGTGGCGGGATGTGGTGAGCAATCGCGAAGACCGTCTGCCGGAGGTGGGCCGGTACAATGCCGGACAGAAGCTGCTGTTCTTCGTGCTCGTCCTGTGCCTGATCGGACTGCTGCTCACCGGACTTGCCATGTGGCGCGCCTACTTCACCTTACCGGTGGATCTTGTACGCGTGGCTTCGGTGCTGCACGCCATCTGCGCGCTGGTGCTGATCTGTTCGATCCTGGTACATATCTACGCCGGTTTCTGGGTCAAGGGCTCGGTGCACGCAATGTTGCACGGCACGGTGACACCGGGCTGGGCGTGGAAGCATCATCGCGCCTGGTTCCGCCAGATCACGCATGACGCGAATCCTCGAACCCGGTCAGATTGAGGCTCTCGCCGAGCTGGCGATCCCACGGATTCGACTTCCGGAACGAACCGGTCCTTTTGCCGCACGCGCGCGTCGCCTGCGGCAGCTCGCCGCCCCGGGAGCCATCGGCCATGCGATCGGCGATTATCTGCATCTGATGGCGGCGCTCGCCGACGCCCAGGAGACCACGCTCGCGACGCTCGACCCGCGGCTGCCGGACGCCGCAGAGCTCGCGCGCTCGCGTACCCACCGCATGCCACCAATCGAGGCACACAGCTGGCCGCGAGAGCCTGCCTGGCGAGCGCTCGCCGCGCAGCTCAGCGAGCGCGTTGCCGCAGCTGCGGACATTCCCGACAGTGCCCGCGCTGAATTGGCCCAGGTACGCACGCTGCCGCCCGAGTGGCTCGAAGCCCAGGCGGACGCGCTGCTGAGTGGGCGCCGCGGCGAGATCGAGATGGCCTTGGCGCCGTTCGTCATGGCGGCGCTGCAGACCTATTGGGTGGGCCTCGCCAGCCGGCTGAGCGAGGAAGTGGTCCCCGCGCTCGAGGTGCCGGGTGTCTGCCCCGCCTGCGGCACCCTGCCGGTAGCCAGCGTCGTGCGCGCGGACAAGCGCTCCCAGGGCTATCGATATTTGCACTGTGCGCTGTGCGCTACCGAGTGGCACCTCGTACGGGTCACCTGCAGTCACTGCCAGGCCACGGAGGGCATTTCCCAGCACACCATCGAAGGGGGTCCGGAGGCCATTCGCGCCGAGTCTTGCGAGCAGTGTCACACCTACCGCAAGATCCTGTACCAGGAGCAGGATGTCAGCGTCGAGCCGGTGGCCGACGATCTCGCCAGCCTCGCACTCGATCTGCTCATGGGGGAAGCGGGCTACCACCGCGGCAGCAGTAATCCGCTGCTGTGGCAGTAGCGCCGATCGCGGCGGAGAGCGCCCGCTAGAGCCGCACCTGCTCCGGCTGAAAACTGCTTGGAAAGGTGCCGCGTGTCCGGCCGTTAGTTCCATGCCCGCAGGCGAGAAGCTCAAACCGCTGCCCCGCGCTCAGGCGGCCGATATTCCTTCGGTGGACAGGCTGCTGCGCGCAACACCGTTGCAGGAGCTCACCGCCCGGTACGGGCGCACGGCGGTCGCTGCCACACTGCGCACGCAGCTCGCGCGGATGCGTCGTGCCGCGCTCGCCGGTGAGCTCGATGCGGGCGGATTGCAGGAGTTGGCGATCGTGGCCGCCGTCGGAGCCGAGCTCGCGCACGCAGCCCGTCCTGCGTTGCGTCCGGTATTCAACCTGAGCGGAACCGTGTTGCACACCAACCTCGGGCGCGCACTGCTGCCCGACGAGGCAGTGAATGCAGTGGTTCAAGCCATGTACGCGCCCGTGAACCTCGAGTACGACCTCGCCGCGGGGGGTCGCGGAGAGCGCGACAGCGTTATCGAGCGAACCCTGTGCGAGCTCACGGGTGCCGCGGCAGCCCTCGTGGTGAACAACAACGCCGCCGCGGTGCTGCTGATGTTGGGCGTGCTCGCGCCGCGCCGCGAGGTGCTGGTCTCGCGCGGAGAGCTGATCGAGATCGGTGGCTCCTTCCGGCTGCCCGACATCATGCGCCGCGCCGGCGCGCGGCTCATCGAGGTGGGCACCACCAACCGCACGCATCTCAGCGACTACGCCGGCGCGCTTGGCCCGCGCAGCTCACTCTTGCTGAAGGTGCACACGAGCAACTATGCCATCACCGGCTTCACTGCGAGCGTGTCACTCGGTGAGCTCGCGAGGTTGGGTCAGGCGCACGGCGTACCCGTGGCAGTGGACCTCGGCAGCGGCTCGCTGGTGGATCTGCGACGCTGGCAGCTGCCCGCCGAGCCGACGGTGCGCGAGGCCATCGCGGCGGGCGCTGATCTGGTCACCTTCAGCGGCGACAAGCTGCTGGGCGGCCCCCAGGCGGGGCTGCTGGTGGGACGCGCCGACCTGATCGAGAAACTCCGTCACGATCCTCTCAAGCGCGCGCTGCGCGTCGGCAAGCTGACACTCGCGGCGCTCGAAGCGGTGCTTACCCTCTATCGCGCCCCTGAGCACCTCGCCGAGCGTCTGACGACGTTGCGACTGCTGACACGACCGGTTTCCGATCTGCAGGCGCAGGCCGCACGGCTGCGCCTGCCCCTGCAGCAGTCGCTCGGCGAGCGATACGAGGTAGCGGAAGCCCCGCTCTTCAGTCAGATCGGCAGCGGTGCGCTGCCCATCGAACGGTTGCCGAGTTTCGGCCTCGCCGTTCGCAGCGTAAAGGGAAAGCGCGCGAGCCTCGCACGCTTCGAGGCAGCACTACGCGCGCTGCCGCGCCCGGTGATCAGCCGCATTGCCGACCGTGCGCTCTGGCTCGATGTGCGCTGCCTCGAGCCCGAGGATGAGGCGGAGTTCACAGGGCAGCTCGCGGCACTGCGACTCTGACCCGAGGCGACACCCGATGATCATCGGTACCGCAGGACACATCGATCACGGCAAGAGCACGCTGGTACGTGCTCTCACGGGAGTCGACACCGACCGTCTCAAGGAAGAGAAAGTACGCGGGATCTCCATCGAGCTCGGTTACGCGTACGTACCTGCTGCCGAGGGCGCGACGCTCGGCTTCGTGGATGTGCCGGGACACGAGCGGCTGGTGCACACCATGGTGGCCGGGGCCTGCGGCATCGACTATGCGCTGCTTGCGGTCGCTGCAGACGATGGTGTGATGCCGCAGACGCTCGAGCATCTTGCGATCATCGACCTCCTTGGGGTGTCCGCGGGAGCCGTCGCACTCACCAAAATCGATCGCGTCACATCCGGGCGAGTGCAGGAAGCGGAAGCGCAAGTGCGTACGGCGCTCGCGGCGACGCCGCTTGCGAAGGCGCCCATTTTCCCGCTCGATGCGAGGGACGCCGATTGCCTGGGACTTACGAGGCTGCGTCAGCACCTGCATGAGGTCGCGACACGAGCCCCCGTGCGTCCGGACAATGGCTTGTTCCGCCTTGCCATCGACCGCGTCTTCACGCTCCCCGGTCACGGTACGGTCGCAGCCGGCACGGTGTTCTCGGGACGAGTGCGCAGTGGCGACACCGTGGCGGTGATGCCGGGAAATTTGAGCGCCCGTGTGCGCAGCCTCCATACCCACGGCCGCCCCGCCGACACCGGACGTGCCGGTGAGCGTTGCGCGCTCGCCTTAGCCGGACTGGCGAAGAGCGATCTCGCGCGCGGGGACTGGCTGGCCGATCCGCAGGCCCTCATTCCCACCACGCGACTCGATGTTCGCCTGCAACTCCTGCGCGGGAACCCGGTGCATCTCACAGCCTGGTCGCCAGTGCATCTGCACCTGGGCACCGCGCATCGCGTCGCGCACGTCGTGCCACTCGAGCAGCAACGCATCACAGCCGGGGACTCGGCCCGTGTGCAACTCGTCTTCGATGCGCCCGTGTGCGCAACCTGCGGAGAGCGCTTCATCGTCCGCGACGCGCAAGGTCGGCACACGATCGGCGGGGGCCGCGTGCTCGACCCGCAAGCCCCCGCACGCCGCCGACGCACCCCCGAGCGCCTGGCAGCGCTTGCCGCGCTCGAGCGGCTGGCCGGGGGCGAGGGAATCGAGCCGCTGCTCGCCCAGGCACCCTACGGTGTGACGCTCGCCGAGCTCGTGCGGTTTTGTGGGCGTAGCGCGGAGGAGCTGCCGACACCGTCAGCAGCGGTCAGGATCGAGGCCGGTCCTGAGTGTTTTGTGATGCTGCCGGAACGTTGGCAGGTACTGCGGGAGGGCGCGCTCTCCGCGCTCGCCCGCTTTCACGAGGAGGTGCCGGACCAGGCCGGACCGGACGCCGGTCGCTTACGGCGCATGAGCTTCCCCGATGCCCCGGCTGCACTCTGGCGGGCCATGATCGCGCGGCTGCAGCAGGAGCAGCGCCTGCTCGCCCGCGGAGCGTGGCTGCATCTGCCTCAGCATCACGTCACGCTCTCGGCGGCCGATCAGGCGCTCGCGGACAAACTCAGACCCTTGATCCTGGCGGGGCGCTTCGATCCGCCGTGGGTGCGCGATCTGGCCTCCACGGTGCGCGAGCGCGAGGAGCGAGTACGCGCGGTGCTGCGCAAGCTCGTGGGCCACGGCGATGTGTACCAGGTGGTGCGCGACCTGTACTACGACCGTGGGGCGATCGCGGAGCTGGCCGCGATTCTCGGTGCCTGTCATCGCGAGCACGGTGCGGTGCACGCGGCGCGCTTCCGCGATTCGGTGGGTCTCGGGCGCAAGCGCGCGATCCAGATCCTCGAGTTCTTCGATCGCGTCGGCCACACGCGCCGCATACGGGACACGCACGTGCTGCGCGATGAAAGTGCTTGGCCCACTGGTGACTGTGCCGGGACAGTCAACGTCCCAAATCATCAGTCTTGAGCTTGAGCTTGCTGGTAATGGGGCCAATATTCGCCCGGCGGTGCCGCATTTTTTTGTATTGACTCTACGACCACCGCGGCAGGAGACTCCGATTGTTGCAGATTGTTACGCGCTATTAAAAGCATGACTACCGGCGCGTCAGACGAGCATCGGCGCGCCTGACAAAACAACCAACGAGGGCATGACCATGAAGCGAACAACTGGTTTTGCCGTGTCCGTCCTCAGAAGCGCCGCGGTATGGGCTCAACCTCCGCAGGTTTTGCCGGTGCCCATATCCGGCGGCGATGTGATTCCGCCACAGATCAATGTATTCGCTCCGGGCGACTCCACGGCCGGTTTCGATGGGCTCAACGCCGAGCCGTTTGTGGTCAGGAATATCAAGGGGGTGACCGCCATGGGTTACACCGCGGGTGAGGCCACCGATAGCACCGGCGTTGCCTACCAGGTCGCTACCGACCTCCGCGTCTTCAAGGGAGACTACATCGGTGCGACGCCTACCTTCCCCTCGGGAGGATCGACGTCCAGGAGGGCTCACAGCACCTTTGTGATGATATGAATTGACTTCTTTCTCCCGAGTTCGGGGAAACAAGTCCATGACTTCAATGGCGGGATCGGACCCAACGGTGTTTTCTGGATTGTTCAAGTCCCGGACGATGCCGTAAAGACCACGGAAGACACGTTGACGATTTCGCTGACGAATGTAGCGGTCGTCGACCAGATTGCGTTCCCCGGCAATATCTTCCTCGGAAGCACCGGTGCTCCGACGAAGCTTTCGTTGACCATGACTTTTCAGAAGACAGGCAAGCCGCCGCGAACCGTTCGCCCAACTTCGGCCGATCCTCTCAGTCCCTTCACTTGGGCGGGCGAGATGTCGGACGCGACGTACTCCGGAACCTTCTCCCTCGCCTACGATGACGGCAAGTTCTCGGCCAAAGGGAGCTTCGGTGCCACGCAGGTCTTTGCCGAGATGGGTACGGAAAGGAACGGATCCTTTGTCCGGCATGAGGACCAGGATGAGGGTAATCAGGACGATGCGGTTGAGGCTGGGGCCGGACTTGCCCCGACCAATGCGGAGGGAGGTCAACGCGGCGCAACAGCCACGCAACCGGCGAACTCGCCCAAGTGGCGTGGGAAAGTGCCGATGGAGTATTTCTTCCATTGATCCTGACAGTGGGTTGCTGACTTGCCGGGCGCCTTGAGCGCGCTCGGCAAGCCATGCAACACTGCTATCGAACGGGTCGGCGCGCTTGAGCAGAGGAAGGCACCCGTACCCGGCGGTGCGACTGGGCTTCAAACCCAGGAGGGGGCGCCAGACGCTTCCTGGTAGGTTCGACTCCTGCTGCCTTCCGCCATCCCCCGCGTGCCGAGTGCGATGAGAACCGCGCCTCAGGGAAGCCCCTTGTTGGGAACAGGCGGTGGCGTCAGCTCCACGGGCCATACCCGGCGGAAGTGGCCGTACAGGAACGCCGTCGTCAGTCCGAAGAGCACAATTCCGTTCAGTGCTTCCAGCGCTCCCATCAGGCGCCAGTGGGGCGCGAGCACGAGCTCCGTATGCCCATAGGCGGTGAAGGCATTCAATGAATAAAGCATGGCCGTCCGGCCATCCGGCAGCGCACCGAGGCTGCGATAGGCAGCCGCCCACAAGGTCGCCTCGAATGCGAGCAACAGGATCGTGAGCAGCGCGGTGATCCCCATCACGGAGACAAACATCGGAAAGAACTCGCGCCCCGGACGCACGTGGTTGAGTATGCGCACCATGCGCACGTTGATGAGCGCGAGGCCGACGACGTGAAGGAGGAGCGTTAGCACGATGAGCGGAAGCGCCCACGCCCAGTTCCCATTCCAGCTCAGAGCGTCAGACATTGCGAAGCCTCCCCGGATCCTGTGGTCGCGCGAGCCGCGACACGCGCCTCATGCCCGGCTGGCGCTCGGGCGCTTATTCATGAGCGTGGAAAGATGGAGCGGGCTAACGGGTTCGAACCGTCGACCTGTACCTTGGCAAAATCCCAAGCCAACAGCGCCAACTGCTTGAATCCGCTGTAATTCCGCACTTTTCGGGCCAATGCAATTTGCGACACCACGCGACGTGCGACTATACGAACAGGGCGTTGCGCGGGGCTGTGTGAATCCATAGCCGGGACGCGGAAGTGTGTCCGCTTGCCGAGCCGAAGCCGCCCAGCGCTCCGCTTTGAAGCCGTCATGGAGGAA
>Ga0307474_10003333_pt1 | contig 11573 bp, 9 predicted proteins | sample atmos_gasesECM1C_2_FD_203312 | JGI IMG/M metagenome (GOLD analysis project Ga0307474, IMG submission 203312) | Hardwood forest soil microbial communities from Morgan-Monroe State Forest, Indiana, United States - atmos_gasesECM1C_05 | ecosystem: Environmental > Terrestrial > Soil > Temperate... | reverse complement strand
GGCTGCCCAGCCAGTTCCGCTGCAGCGCGGCCAGGTGCCAGGACCGCGACAGCGCGGTGAACGCGCCGAAGTTGGGGTCGAGCAGCGATTCCCACATCAGCGCGATCCCGGCGGTGGACAGCAGCAGCGGAAGCACGTAGATCGTGGCGTACACCGACCGGTAACGCTGCCGGCCGGCGGTGAACAGGCCCAGCGCGATCGAGATCGGGGTCTGCACCAGGTAGCTCAGGACCACCACCTTCGCGGTCACGACCACCGATGTCCGGGCCACCGGATCGCGGAAGAACTGAGCCCAGTTCGAGCCGCCCGCCCATTGCGGCGTGCCGAGCCCGTTCCACCGGACGAAGCTGAGCACGATCGCCGCGAGCATCGGGACGATGATGAACACGCAGAACAGCACCATCGGCGGGGCCACGCCGGCCAGGTCGGCCAGGCGTGTGCCATGCCCGGCCGACCGGCCGGGTCGCGCCGACCGGCCGGGTCGCGAGGTCATGAGCCGGACTTGGCCTGGCTGTTGAGCAGCGACTCGAACTTCTGCGGGGTCTGCGAGAGCTCGAAGACCTGGGCCAGGTTGGTGAGCATGACGGTCGCCACGGACGGCGTCATCGCCTGGTCCCAGGAGTACTGGAAGCTCGGGGCGCCCTGCACCGAGTTGTAGATGGTCGTGTCGAAGCTGGCCAGCGACTGGCCGGTGAACAGCGGCGAGGCGCCCTTGGTCACCGGCACCTCGCCGGCCGCCACCTCGGCCCGCGCGTAGCTGGCCGAGGTCAGCTCGTCCTTGAAGAACGCCACGGCGACCGCCTTCTGCGCGGCGGTGGCGTGACTCGCGATGCCCACGTAGCTGGCGGTGTTGCCGGCCAGGTCGGCGGAGTTGCCGGTGCCCCCGGCCACCGCCGGGAACGGGGCCATGCCCAGGTCACCGCCGGTCACGAACGACTTGTCCGCGCCCAGGATGCTGGAGATGTCCCAGTCCCCCATGAGCTGCATGGCCGCCTTGCCGCTGTAGACGAGGGCGTCGGAGCCGCCGCCGCTGAAGTGCAGCGAGTCGTAGCCGCTCTGGAACGCGCCGGCCTTCACCAGCTGCTGGATGTCGCCGAGCGCCTGGGTCACCGCTGGGTTGGACCAGCCGCCCGCCGTGTCGGACTGCAGCGCCTGGGCGACGCTGGGCCCGCCGATGCGGTCGGTCAGGTATTCCAGGTACATCAGGCCCGGCCACTGGTCGCCGTTGGCGAGCGAGATCGGCGCGATGCCGTGCGACTTCAGCACGGCGACCGCGGACAGCAGGCCGCTGAACGTCGTCGGGAAGGTCAGGTGGTACTTGGCGAAGATCGACTTGTTGTAGAAGAAGTACACCGGCTGGGTGCCCTCAACCGGCACGCCGTAGACGTTGCCCTGGTAGGTGACCGCGCCCAGCGACGAGGGCAGGAACGACGACAGCCACGACGGATTGCCCAGCGGATCGACGTCGCCGGCCTTGATGAACTGCTGCAGCGGCCCGCCGCCCCAGGTCCAGAAGATCGCCGGCGGATTGCCCGCGCCCATCGCGAGCTGGATCTTCTGCTTGTACGACTGGTTCTCGACGAAGTCGACGGTGATGTGGTCGCCTGGGTGGCTCTTCTCAAACGACGCGACAAGGCTCTGCACCGCGGTGTTGGCCGGGCTCGGGCCGGTGGTGACCAGCCACATGGTGAGGCTGGTGCCCTTCGAACCGCTGCTGCCCGACGACCCCTTGCCGCCCCCGGCCGCGGATCCGCACGCGGCCAGCGCCAGCGCCAGGACGGCCGCTGTTGCCGCCGCCGCGACCCTTAACCGGCCACGGCCCGCGGCGTGCCATGCCGAACGTCTTCCGGTGTCAGCCATGGTCTTTCCTCCCGGTCGGCCGATCTGAATCTTTCTAGAAACATTTCGGAAGGTGCTGCCATATTAGAGAGGCTCCGAACCGGGGTCAACCCATCATTTCTGGACGTGACAGGGCTTGACCGGCCGGGCTACGATATCGGTGGTCGAAAATCTTTCGGGCACTGGTGCCGTGACAACCTCGTGTGGCGCGGCATCGTGACGGGGAAGGTGGCGCTGTTGCCGGAGAAGTCAGTCCTCGCCGGGCGCCGCACCACGCTGACCGCCATCGCGGCCGAGGCCGGAGTCTCCCTGCCGACCGTGTCCAAGGTGCTGAACGGGCGGCCTGACGTGGCCCCGGCGACCCGGGCCCGGGTGGAGCGCCTGCTCGACAAGCACCAGTACGCGCGGGGCGGCCCGCGCAAGCGCCGCCGTTCGGGGCTCATCGACCTGGTACTGAACGGCCTGGACAGCCCGTGGGCGGTGGAGTTGCTGCGCGGCGTCGAGGAGTGGGGCGCGTCCCACGAGACCGGCGTCGCGGTGTCGTCCGTCCGGCACGGGAACGCCCGCCCGGCCAGCTGGACCAGCACGCTGGCCAGTCACGATACCGACGGGGTGATCCTGGTGACCTCCGAGCTGACCGGCCGGCAGCTCGAGCAGCTACGCACGGCGGGAATCCCGCTGGTGGTCGTCGACCCGGTCAACCCGCCGCCCGCCGTCCTGCCCAGCGTCGGGGCGACCAACTGGGCGGGCGGCCTGGCCGCCAGCGAACACCTGCTCGCCCTCGGCCACCGCCGCATCGGCGCCATCGCCGGCCCGGGCGACTACCTGTGCAGCCGGGCCCGGATCGACGGGTACCGGTCGGCCCTGGAACGGGCCGGCGTCCGGTTCGACCCGGCGCTGGTCCGGCACGGCGATTTCCAGCACGAAGGCGGCTTCGCGCGCGGCGGCGAACTGCTCGAGCTGGCCAGCCCGCCGACGGCCATCTTCGCCGGCAGCGACCAGCAGGCGTTCGGCCTGTACGAGGCGGCACGCCAGCGGGGCCTGCGCATCCCGCAGGATCTGAGCGTCGTCGGGTTCGACGACCTGCCGGTCGCCCGCTGGGTGTCGCCGCCGCTCACCACGGTGCGCCAGCCGCTCGCCGAGATGGGGCAGGCCGCCGCGCAGATGCTCGGCGAGCTGATCGAGGGCAATCCGCTGCCGTCGAACCGGCTGGAGCTGTCCACCGCCCTCATCGTGCGCGAGTCAACCGCCGCACCGGCGGAGGCCGCCCGGTGACCCAGGAGGAAGCCAGGCTTGTATGGCGCGACCCGTCCCGTCCCGTGGCCGATCGCGTGGCCGACCTGCTGGCCAGGATGACCCCCGAGGAGAAGGTGGCCCAGCTCGGCAGCGTGTGGATGGGCGCCGCCGCGGACGGCAACGGGGTCGCGCCCATGCAGGACCAGTTCAGCGCGGAGCGACCGGCGCTGGACGACCTCATCCGGCACGGGATCGGACAGCTGACCCGGGTGTACGGCAGCCGCCCGGTGCCGCCCGCGGTCGGGGCGGCCGGGCTGGCCGGGCTCCAGGCCCGGATCATGGCGGCGAGCAGGTTCGGCATCCCCGCGGTGGCGCACGAGGAGTGCCTGACCGGTTTCGCCGCCTGGTCGGCCACGATCTATCCCACGCCACTCGCGTGGGGCGCCTCGTTCGACCCCGGCCTGGTCGGGGAGATGGCCCGGGCCATCGGCGCCGCGATGCACGCCTGCGGCGTGCACCAGGGCCTGGCGCCGGTCCTCGACGTGATGCGCGACGCGCGCTGGGGCCGGACCGAGGAGACGATCGGCGAAGACCCGTATCTGGTCTCGGTCATCGGCACCGCCTACGTGATCGGCCTGCAGTCGGCGGGGGTACACGCGACGCTCAAGCACTTCGCCGGATACTCGGCCTCGCGTGCGGGCCGCAACATGGCGCCGGTCGAGATGGGCCCGCGGGAGTTCGCCGACGTGATCCTGCCGCCGTTCGAGATGGCCATCCGGCTCGGCGGGGCCCGGTCCGTGATGCCGTCCTACACCGACGTCGACGGCGTGCCCGCGACCGCCGACCCCGGGCTGCTCGGCGCGACGCTGCGCGAGACGCTCGGCTTCGGCGGCGTGGTCGTCTCGGACTATCACGCGGTCTCGTTCCTGGAACTGCAGCACGCCGTGGCCGGGTCGCCGGGCGCGGCGGCGGCGCTTGCCCTGACCGCGGGCGTGGACGTCGAGCTGCCGCGCGTCCGCTGCTACGGTGAGCCGCTTCGCGCAGCCGTGGCCGCCGGGGACGTCGCGCCCGAGATCCTGGACCGGGCCGTCGGCCGGGTGCTCACGCAGAAGTGCGAGCTGGGCCTGCTCGACCCCGGCTGGTCCCCCGTGCCGGGCCCGCCAGAGCAGGACCTCGACCCGCCCGCGAGCCGCGCCCTGGCCCGCCGCCTCGCCGAAGAGTCGGTGATCTTGCTGTCCAACGCCGCCGGCGCGCTCCCGTTGGCGCACGCGGCCGCGGTCGCGGTCGTCGGCCCGCTCGCCGACGACCCGCTGGCGTGCTTCGGCTGCTACACGATGCCGCGTCACCTGGGCGGCCGCCATCAACCGGAGGCCCTGACCGGCGTCGAGACCGTCACCGTGCTGGATGCCCTGCGCACCGAGCTGCCGGGCGTGCGGCACGCCCGAGGCTGCGACGTGCGGTCCGCGGAGCGCTCCGGGTTCGCCGCGGCCGTCGCCGCGGCCCGGGCGGCCGATGTGGTCGTCGCGGTCGTCGGCGACGAGGCCGGGCTGTTCGGACGCGGAACCTCCGGCGAGGGCTGCGACGCGACCGAGCTGCGACTGCCCGGCGTGCAGGAGGACCTGCTGCACGCGCTCGCGGACACCGGAACGCCGGTCGTCGCGGTGCTCATCACCGGGCGGCCTTACGCGATCGGCGGCGTCGCGGGCCGGCTGGCCGGCCTGGTTCAGGCGTTCTTCCCGGGCGAGGAGGGCGGGCCCGCGATCGCCGGGGTGCTGTCGGGGCGGGTGGTGCCCAGCGGCAAGCTGCCCGTGGAGATGCCCGGCTCCGCGGCCGGGCAGCCGTCCTCCTACCTGCGGTCGCGGCTGGCCGCCGGGCATGCCGGAAGCTCCGTCGACCCGGCGCCGCTGTTCGCCTTCGGACACGGCCTGTCGTACACGACGTTCTCGCACCAGGATCTGGTTATATCCGCGGCCGAGATGCCGACCGACGGCGTGATCGAGATCTCGTGCACCGTGCGCAACACCGGTTCTCTGCCGGGCGCCGAGGTGGTGCAGCTCTACCTGAGCGACCCGGTCGCGCAGGTCGTGCGCCCGGTCCGCTGGCTGGCCGGATTCGCCCGGGTCGAGCTGGAGCCGGGTCAGGTCCGCCGGGTCGGCTTCCGGCTGCACGCCGACCGGACCGCGTTCTGCGGACTGACCGGCGAGCGGATCGTCGAGCCGGGCGAGATCGGTGTCTGTCTGGGCGGATCATCGGACTGCCTGCCGCTGCGCGGATCGTTCACCCTCACCGGCCCCAGCCGGATCACGGGTCCCGGCCGGGAACTGGAGGCCCGGGTATCGGTCGGCCCTTAGATCTGCTCGGGGTGCGGCGTCGCATTGCGCAGCCGCGATCCGCTGAACTCGACGGTTGAGCTCGCCACCCGCCGCCAGAACGGCCACACGTCGTGCGGCCGGAATGGCTCAACCGGAAGCCGGTAGGCATAGAGCCGGCATTCCAGCATCCGGCCGAGCCAGGCGGCCTCGATGACGTGGATGCGCCGCGCTCCGCTCGGGCCGAAGAAGTACTCGCGATCGGCTTCTGTGGTCGTCCGCACCGGCCAGATACATCCGCGCGGGCAATCCCGGGGAAACCAGAACATCGGCGCATGGCGGGTGTCGACGGCCCAGACCAGCGGCGGCGATCCCGGGCCGGCCGGGCGCGGATCAAACCGGTCCAGCGACGGATCCTCGCTGAAGTGCCAGAGCGCGAACGGCCCCTCCCCCGCGTACGACGGCGCGGGCTCGCGCGCCAGCAGATGCTCGGGGTAGGCACCGGCCGTCACCGGGCACCGCCCGGCATCAGGAAGGCGTCGATCGCGACGGCGGGCGCTCCACGCCGACATCGATCAGCACCGCCGGACCGGTCCCGCCCGGCCCGGCTAACTGGCTTCCTGGCACTGGGCTGGCTTGGCCGGGTCGGCCACGCTCTCGACCAGCGAGACATTGAGCCTGGTCAGCGCGCAGGCGAGATCGGCCTGCGCCCCGTCATCCCAGTCGCGGACCAGCGCCTCGATGCACCGGCGCCGCTCCTGCTCGACGTCGGCCATGGACAGGCGGCCCTTCGCCGTCAGCGCGATGGTCGACGAACGGCCGTCGGCCGGATCGGGCCGCCGGGCGACGAACCCGGCCCGCTCGAGCGCGGCGACCTGACGGGTGACGGTCGACGCGTCCAGATGCAGGGCGTGGGCCAGCGCGTTCGTGCTGAGCGGCCCCAGGTCCGCGAGCATCCGCATGGCCAGGTAGCCCGCCCGCTCCACCTGAACGTAGAGCGAACTGCGCCGTCCGAAGGTCTCCAGATGACGGACGAGTTTGATCAGCTCTAGTTCTATGGTGCCGATGGGGTCTGCGTCTGACCCGCCTTGCTCGTAGCTCACGCGGCGATCCGATTCCGTTGCTGCCTGGTATGATGGACTAGATCTCTGTATCGTACATGGGTCCGCGTATCCAAGGGTCACACCATAACGGACAGACCGGAGCAGGCAGAGCGGGAGCTTGATGGTCTTCGTCTTGGCTTTGGGCGCCGCGCTTGCCAACGCCCTGACTAGCGTCTTTCAGCGCAAAGGCATCGAATGCGCCCCGGCCGATGCCACGATGAGGTTTAGCCTCATCACCTACGCGCTGCGCCGCGGGATCTGGCTGGCCGGCTTCGCGCTGATGATCGTCTCGTTTCTGCTGCAGGCCGTCGCGCTGCACTTCGGCCGGCTCTCCGAGGTTCAGCCGATCCTGACCACCGAGCTGGTGTTCCTGGTCATAGTGCTGGTCTCCTGGTTCGGGTTCAAAATGGGCCGGCGCGAGTGGATCGGGGTCCTGGCCCTGTGTTTCGGCCTGGCCGGCTTCCTCTACTTCGCCGATCCGGTGGACGGCACGCTCTCACCGCCCGCGTGGGAATGGCTGGTGGCGGGCCTGGCGTGCGGCGCCGGCATCGTGATCGCGATCGCGCTCGCCATGCGCGGACCGCGCTGGTGGCGGGCGGCCATGTTCGGGACCGCCGCCTCCATCGCCTTCGCCTTCACCGCCGCCTGCACCAAGGTGGTGTCCGGCTATGCCGCGTCGGACTGGACCACGCTCTACCGGCACTGGCAGACCTACGCGCTCGCCTTCTTCGGGGGGCTCGCGGTGTTCCTGGCCCAAAACGCCATTCACGCGGGCCCGATCGTCGCCTCCCAGTCGACGATCGTGCTGGTCGACCCGGTGGCCAGCATCCTCGTCGGCGTCGGGCTGTTCGGCGACGACCTGCGGACCACCGGGGCCTGGGGTCCGCTGGAGGCGGTGTCGCTGCTGGTCATGGTGGCCGGCGCGGTCCTGCTGGCTCACTCGCCGCTGGTGGCCGGCCTGAAGGGCAGCACCAGCCAGAGCGACGAACTACTGACCCACCCGCGCGTCAGCCACCACCACTGAACGCGGCCAGCCGCCGGCCCGCCTCGCGCAGCGTCTCCAGCTTCTTGCTGTAGGAGAACCGGAGCTTGGACCGGCCGAGCTCGGGCCGCGAATAGAAGGACGACCCGGGCACGGCGGCCACGCCGGCCTCCCGCACCAGGGCGCGCGCCGCGGCCGTGTCATCGCCCAGCGCCAGCGCGGACGAGTCGGTCAGGATGTAGTACGCCCCGGCCGGGGTGACCGGCCGCAGGCCCGCCGCGGACAGGATCTGCAGCATGAGGTCGCGCCGCTCGGTGTAGTCGGCCGCGAGCTGCCTGTAATAGGCGTCGGGCAGGCGCAGCGCCACCGCGCCGGCCTCCTGCAGCGGGGTCGGCGCGCCGACCGTGACGAAGTCATGCACCCGGCGGATCGCGTCGGTGAGGTCCGGCGGCGCGATGGTCCAGCCCACCCGCCAGCCGGTCACCGAGTAACTCTTCGACAGGGCGCTGATCGTGATCGTCCGGTCTTCCATCCCGGGAATCGTGGCCATCGGGATGTGCCGCGCCCCGTCGTAGACGATGTGCTCGTAGATCTCGTCGGTGATCGCGAGCACCCCGTACTTCTGGCACAAGGCCGCGATCGCCGTCAGCTCCTCGCGACTGAACACCTTGCCGGTCGGGTTGCCCGGCGTGTTCAGCACAACCGCGCGGGTCCGGTTGCCGAACGCCGCGGCCAGCTCGGTCCCGTCGAGCTGCCAGTCCGGCTCGCGTAGTGTGACGTACCGCGGCGTCGCGCCCGCGATCACCGCGTCCGCGCCGTAGTTCTCGTAGAACGGCTCGAAGACGATGACCTCCTGGCCGGGGTCGACACAGCCAATCATCGTGGCGATCATCGCCTCGGTCGCACCACATGTAACACAGACGGAGCGTTCAGGATCAATGTCCATTCCATAGCGCTGGCCGTACTTCTCCGCGAGCGCCCGCCGGATTGAACGCTGGCCCCACGTGATCGGGTACTGATTGAGATCAGCCTCGATGGCGGCGATCGCCGCACGCTTGATTTCGTCCGGCGCCGGGAAGTCGGGGAAGCCCTGAGCCAGGTTGATGGCGTCGTGCTCCAGGGCGAGCCGGGTCATCTCCCGGATCACCGACTCGGTCAGGGAACTCGCGGTGGCCGATGCCCGGGGTGCCATGCTCTGAACCATACGATTGACCGCCGGGTCTAGGCCCGGCCGCTGAGGCGCGCCTGCAGGCGACGCATGCCGCGCAACCAGCGGTCGCGGTCGCCGGCGCGGCGCTGCTCGTACATGGCGACCTCGGGGTGCGGCAGGATCAGGAACCGCTCGTCGGCGACGGCCTCGAGCACGCCCGCGGCGACATCGTCCGGTGTGAGCACGCCGTCGACCGAGGCCTGCGGCGTGCCGAGGCCGGTGCGCTCCGGCGGCATCGCGCTGACCTGCCGATGGCTGGTGGCGATCAGGTTGGTCTGCACCGCCTGCGGGCACAGGCACGACACGCGCAGGCCCTGGTCGCCGTAGGTGATGGACAGCCATTCGCCGAGCGCGACCGCCGCGTGCTTGGTCACCGAGTACGGGGCGGACCCGAGCTCGGTCAGCAGCCCCGCCGCCGACGCGGTGATCACCAGGTAGCCCTCGCCCCGGGCCAGCATCCCGGGCAGCAGGGCGCGCGCCACGTAGACGTGACTCTGCACGTTGATAGCCCAGATGCGCGACCATGCGTCGTCGGGCACCTCGACGCCGCCGTCCACGATGATGCCGGCGTTGGAGCAGAACAGGTCGACCGGCCCGAACGTCTCCTCGGTCCGCGCGATCAGCGCCCGGACATCGTCCTCCCGGGACATGTCCGCCGCGACCGCCAGAGCCCGGTGGCCGGCCGCCTCGATCTCGGCCGCCACCTTCGCCGCTCCCCCGGCGTCGACGTCGGCGACCACGACACCCGCGGCGCCGTGCTCGGCCAGGGCCAGGCAAAGCGACCGGCCGATGCCGCTCGCGCCGCCGGTGACGACCGTGACCCGTCCTTTAATGTCCATGGTCCGTGTCCCGCCCTCAGTGCCCGCGCGCCATGGCCCGCGCGGCATGGTCGGCCCAGGCCGCGAGATCGGGGTCGGCGGCGATCAGGTCCTCGTATTTCTTGCGCGCCTGTTCCCGCTTGGCCGGTATGTACTCGGTCGGCCACAGCCCAGGGTGCGGCTCGTAGCCCTTGAGCACGTTGCGCGCCACCGTGACCTTGTGTACCTCATCGACCCCGTCGAGGATGGCCATGGTCGGAGCGCTGGCCCACATGGCCTGCAGCGGCGTGAGGTTCGTGGTCCCGAGCGAGCCCATGACGTGCAGGGCCCGGTACGACACCTCGCGCAGCACCTTGGCGCACGTGTACTTGCACGCGGCGATCTGGGTCCTGGCCTCGCGGGTGCTGGAGTTGTCGATCGTCCACGCGGTCCACAGCACCATCAGCCGGAGCTGGTTGATCTCCGCGTAGGACTCGGCGATCGCCTCCTGCACCATCTGGTGGTCGGCGATGACCTTCCCGTGCGACTGGCGGCTGAGTACCCGCTCGCACATCATGTCGAAGGCCAGCTTGACCTGCGCGACCGTGCGCATCGCGTGGTGAATCCGGCCGCCGCCCAGCCGCCGCTGGGCCAGCACCTTGGCGCCGTCCTCCGGGCCGAGGAGGTGGTCCAGCGGTACCCGCACGTCGGTGTAGCGGATATGGTTGTGCAGCTGCGGGTACTCCATGACCTCGACGCCGGGCGTCTCCCGCGGCACCACGAACATGCCATTGGTGCACATCACGAAGATGATGTCGGCCCGGCCTCCGGCGCTGGTGAACCACTTCTCACCGTTGATGATCCACTGGTTATCGTCATGCACCGCGTGGGTCTGGAACAGGCTGGGGTCCGACCCGCCCTGCGGCTCGGTCATCGAGTAGGCCGAGAAGATCTCCTGGTTCATCAGTGGGTACAGCCATCGGCGTTTCTGCTCGTCGGTGCCGTACGCCGCCAGCATCTCCATGTTCCCGGTGTCCGGTGCCGCGGTGCCGAAGATCACCGGCGCGGAACGGTAGCGGCCCAGGATCTCGTTCAGCAGCGCCAGCTTGAGCTGGCCGAACCCGGGGCCGCCGAGTTCTTTGTCGAGGAACAACGCCCACAGCCCCCGGTCCTTGACCTGCTGCTTGAGCGGATCGGCCAGGGCCTTGGCCTTCGGGTCACGGGAGTAGGCCGCGCCCGGGAACACCAGGTCGAGCGGTTCGATCTCGGTGCGGCAGAACTCCTCGACCCAGTCGAGTTGCTCCTGAAACTCCGGCTCGGTCGAGAAATCCCACGCCACAGCGTCCTCCCGGGGCTGGCTCGCGTGCTGCCGGCGTGCCGCCGACATCGTCGAGCCTACTAGAACGTCGTTCTAAAAGCTGGTCCCGTCCCTGGGCGTCGAGTCCGGCCGCCAGACCGAAAGCCGCGAAGACCTCGGAATCCTGGAACACCGAATTCCGGCTGATGCCCTCGGCGGTGACGGTGAAGATCTGGAGCGTGTGCAGCTCGTATCCGTCACCGACGCGCCGATAGGCGGCGAACCCGGGCTGGCCGTTGGCCGCGACCGCCTTCAGGCACCAGTCCGTTCCGCCCACCTCGAAGACCCACTCCATGAACAGGCCGTAGTTGCCGGGGCCGGTGAACCAGTTGACCATCGGCGGCATCTCCATGAGCACGTCCTCGGTGAGCAGCCGCTTCAGGCCCTCGACGTCGGCGTGCTCGAACGCCTTCATGTAGCGATCGACCCAGGCGCGCTGCTCGGCTGCGGACGGCTCGCTGGGAGGTTGCTGCCCGACCCCGGCTACCTTCATCCGGGTGCGCGCCCGCTGCAGCGAACTGTTCACCGATACGACGGTCGTGCCGAGGATTTCCGCTGCCTCGGACGCGGAGAAGCTCAGCACATCCCTCAGGATCAGCGCCCCACGCTGACGCGCCGACAGGTGCTGCAGGGCGGCGGCGAACGCCAGGCGCAGGCTGCTGCGGTCGATCACGGCTCTAGCCGGATCGCCCGCGTCGAGCAACGAGTCCGGCAAGGGCTGGAGCCAGGCCGCGTTCTCT
>Ga0307474_10003332_pt1 | contig 11573 bp, 11 predicted proteins | sample atmos_gasesECM1C_2_FD_203312 | JGI IMG/M metagenome (GOLD analysis project Ga0307474, IMG submission 203312) | Hardwood forest soil microbial communities from Morgan-Monroe State Forest, Indiana, United States - atmos_gasesECM1C_05 | ecosystem: Environmental > Terrestrial > Soil > Temperate... | reverse complement strand
CCGGAACGCCTCCGGCGACGGTGAGTGAACCGACCGCTCTCGCGGTGCTCCGGGGCCTGTGGTTGATCGCCCGCACGCCGTTTCTGGCCGGCATCGCCGCACTGGTGAGCCTCGGCTCCTTCCTCGGCATGATCGTCTACATCGAGATGGCGCGCCTGGTCGCGGCGACATTTCCCGGTGCCGTGGCCCGCACGACGTTTTATTCAACCCGCGATCTTTGGGTCAACGGCGGCGCATTCGCGCTGCAGCTCGTTCTGTTGGGCCAGATCACGCGCCGGTTCGGCGTCGGGCCGGCGCTGGTCGCGGCTGGGGCAGTCGTGCTGGCGGCATTCGTGGCGCTTGGCGTCGATCCGACCCTGGCAACTCTCACCGGCGTCAGCGTGACCTTGCGCTGCGCGGAATTCGGGCTCGCCAAGCCGGCGCGCGACATGCTCTATACCGTCGTGCCGCCTGCTGCGAAGTACCAATCCAAGAACGTGATCGATACGGCGCTGTATCGGGGCTCCGACATGGCCTCGGGTTGGATACAGTCGCTGATCGGCCGGCTCGGCGTCGGCCTCGGTGGCTGGGGGTGGATTGCCGCGGGGTTGACCGTCGTACTCACCGCAGTGGCGGCGCTCGTGGGGCGCGAATACCGGCGCCGCGGCGGCAAGTAGCAGTCCGAGCAGCGCTATTCGAGGGTGATCTCGCCCTTGAATTCGACGTTTACCTTGAGTCCCGCGATTTCCAGCGTCATCTTTGCAGGAAACGATTCAGTGCCGGCAATGCTGCCAGCCGTCGTGGCTTTTGCCACGGCGTGCTCGATCTCCCGCTGCGAGCTGATGCCGACCAATTTTAGAAATTTGCGTATGCTGAGATTCAAGGCATCTTCGTTCATGTCGGGCTCACTTCTTTCGATATCCGTATTATGCCCTATTAGGCTCTCACAACCGGCAGTTGTCGATGTTCCGCTGCGGGGTGCGATCGAGGCCGGTCTCGACGCGCGTCTCCATCCATAGACAGCATCGATCGATTTCATCGTATCAATCACCCGGATATCGACGGCACAACCGCTAGGATGGTCTGCATCCGCCATCACCAGGACATTCACATGACCCCATCCAAGACCTCCTTGACGACGGCATCCGGAATCGCGGTCGTCGACAATCAAAACTCGCTTTCGGCCGGGCCGCGCGGACCGCTGCTGCTGCAGGATTTTCATCTGCTCGAAAAATTGCAGCATTTCAACCGCGAGCGAATCCCCGAGCGTGTGGTGCACGCCAAGGGATCGGGCGCGTACGGCACGTTCACCGTGACGCACGACATCACGAAGTTCACCAGCGCCCGGCTCTTCGATGGCATCGGCAAGAAGACCGAAACGTTCGTGCGCTTCTCGACGGTCGGTGGCGAGAAGGGCTCGGCCGACACCGAGCGCGACCCGCGCGGTTTCGCCATCCGTTTCTACACCGAAGCCGGCAATTGGGACCTGGTCGGCAACAACACGCCGATGTTCTTCATCAAGGATCCGATCAAGTTTCCGGACTTCATCCACACGCAGAAGCGCGACCCGCAGACCCACCTCAAATCGGCGCAGATGATGTGGGATTTCTGGAGCAAGGCGCCGGAGAGCCTGCACCAGGTCACCATGCTGTTCAGCGACCGCGGCACGCCCGATGGCTATCGTCACATGGACGGCTTCGGCAGCCACACCTTTAGCTTCATCAACGCCGCGGGTGACCGCGTGTGGGTCAGCAGCGCGATGGGCAAATGGCGGTCCACAACGGCGGTTCCGCGCAGAACTACGAGACGGTCGATGCCGGGGGCAGCGCGCCGCAGGGTTTCGGCAACGGTGATCCGGGCTGGGTTCTACAGGGGACCGCGGGCCGTTACGACGAGCGCGCCACCGCCGATGACTTCACTCAGGCGGGCAATCTGTACCGCATCATGAAGCCCGATGCACAGGATCGATTGACGTCGAATATCGCAAACGCCATGAAAAATGTATCCGACGACATCAAGAAACTGCAAATCGGCCACTTCAGCAAAGCAGACCCGGCCTACGGCGCGGCAGTGGCGCGCAAGCTGGCGGCGTTCAATGCGGCGGACCGCGAGCCGGCAAAGTCCCTGTCGGTCGCCAAGGAGGCCTGATCGCCGCGCGGGATGGCAGCTACGCGGGTTTTGCCGCAAACTAACCGATCGGACAGATCGTCCCGCAAGATGAGGACTGGGCTGGTGCAATCTGAATACGATGCCAAGAGGCGCCCCGGGTTGGGTCCGCTCGAGACCAAGGTGCTCGAGCTGCTGTGGGGCGAGGGCAGAGCGCAGACCGTTCGGCACCTCTTGCCCGTATTCCCCGAGCTCGCGTACACGACGCTGATGACCACGCTCGACCGCCTGTATCGAAAGGGCTTGCTGCACCGACGCCGACGCGGCCGCGCCTTCGCTTACGAGCCGCGCTGCTCGCGCGAACAGTTGCTGGGCGAACTGGTATCCGGCCAGGTCAGCGATCTCTTGGCGGCGTCGGGCACCCGCACCGCGATTCTTTCCACCCTGGTGCACTGCGTAGGCCGCCAGGACGCCGCCTTGCTCGACGAACTCGATGCGCTGGTTCAAGCCGAGCGCACGCGACTGCAAATGGAGGATGAGTGAGCTTCGCCGGCACGCTTTGCCTGGTGCTGCTGGCGGCCTATGGTGTCGCGAGCTTGCTGCTATCGATCGCGGTTGCCGGCCTCTACAGCGCGTGGCCGGTGCGCACGCGCGCGACCTCCGGCGACCTGCTGGCATTGCGCCTGCTGCCTTCTGCGGGGGCATTATTTCTGACACTGGCCGTGGTGTTGCCCGCGTTCTTGAGCCACGAGCCAAACCGTGCGGCGGAACCGGCTGGACCTCTGCTGGTGGGCCTGGCGGCGTTCGCGCTGCTCGTCATCGGCGACGGGATGCTGCGCGGCTGGCGGGCGTGGGTGGCGGCCGCCGCGCTGCTGCGCAATTGCGGCCCGGCCAATCGCCGTTGCGTGATGGCGGGGCTGAATATCGACATCGTCGACGTCCGGGAACCCATGGTTGCCGTGGTCGGTGCGTGGCGGCCGCGGATCGTTGCCGCAAAGCGCGTGCTCGCCGCCTGCAGCCGGGAAGAGTTTCGCCAAGTCATCGGGCATGAGGCGGCGCACATAGCGGCGCACGATAATCTCAAGCTCCTGCTGCTCCTTGCATGCCCCGATGCGCTCGCCTGGATGCCGCCGGGTGGCGCCTTGACCGCGCGCTGGCGAGCGGCGGCGGAGCTCGAAGCGGACGCGCTGGCGACGGGTCCCGATCGTTGCAAGCGAGTCGCGCTCGCTTCCGCGTTGATCAAGGTCGCCCGGCTATCGGCGGGCGCGCAGCGCGAGTTCGCCATGCTCATGATGCCCGTCGCCTTGGATGATGTAGAAGGCCGGGTGCGTCGGCTGCTGGCCCCGTCCCCGGCGGCGACGCGGACGTTTCGCATGCGAATCCTGATTTCGAGTGCGCTGCTGGTCGCAGTCGTTATGATGCCGCTGTACGGGTTCGTTCAAGAACTGGTGGAAGCGCTGGTTGCCTTCGGGCGTTGAGGCCGCCACGCACGGCTGCCGATGGCCTGCCGCGCGTCCGTCATAGCCCCAAGTCCACGATACCTGCGGTCGCCGAAGGTCGGCGGACCTAGTCTCCTGGCGGCCTCAGTGGCGGGAGAAGAATTGCCGGAACCCGGTGCGGCGATTCTTATGGGTTGTCGCTCGCCCCTGCGGCCACAAATCGAATGGAGATTTTCCGTCTTGATTGCAGCAGCTGCACACCAGCACCTTGCGCCTGACAGAGTCGCTCATGTAAGTCTCGATGAGACAGAGTACGGCGTCCGCCACATTGCGCGCGCGGATCACTCTGACGTCTCCCGTCGTGCAGGTAGCTCCCGGGGCGAGATTCGGACACGTGAGAGTGTGCAGCATCGTGACCGGCGGAGAGTGCTTGATCTCGGCTTGAAATTTGAGCACTGGGCTCGCTCCTGTGTCGAGTACACGGGGGAGGAACCTACTGCGAATTGGAATATGTTAATAGTGTCGCCAAGACCCGACAGGCCGTCGGGGGCGCCCCCTCACCAGAAAGGTCTAGTGCACCGGCAAAGCCTAGTGCATTAGCAGGGCAGCCCCTACTCCGGCGAGCGCCGGCAATACGAGCATGGCTGCGTCCACGCGTGCGCGCCAGTTCGGGCGCGAGGATAGGGGCACAATGGCGCCCGCATCTCCCACGGCGACAAAAAACAGATTGGCGGCGAGCCACACCGCGAACACCGCACCGGTCGCGGCGATCACAAGCCAAAATCGGATGTCCGTCATTGCCAACTCCTGAAGCATGGGCGACCTCAACTTTAGGTCACCCCGGCCTAGGCGCCTGTGATGCGAAACACCAAAAAGGTTGGGCCGGCGAGTGCGGTTCCACACTGGCGACGACGCAAGGGACATTGTCAAATACAGCGGGCAGCGGGCAGGGGGCAGCGGGCAGGCAGGGGCAAACACTAGCCGGCGTCCGGGCAAACTCCAGGCTGGTCGATAGCGGCATCGGCACCATGCGATTCGGCCGCGAGAATGTCGCGGCGATCCACATAAGACGTCTCAGGCAAGCGGCAGATTGTGCGGCCGGACCAGCAGGTGCCAATCCTGGTGCTCCTCCAAAATCAGCGCGATCGCCGCCTCGATTGCGGCCTTGAGCGCAGCGACATCGCCGGCGGAGACGCTCTCGTCGAGCGCGGTGCGAATGCGCGTCATCGCGCCCTGCAGATCACCCACCAGGCGTTCCGAGGTGGTGCCGAGCCGATAGGATTCGGACTGGGCGAGGGCGCCGTGCAGCGAAGCACCCAGCGCCGGAAAGAAGGTTGTGATCACCGACAGAAAAAACGTGTGCACCATGAGGTGCAGCAGCGCGCCGACCGCCGTCAAGCCGAACAGAGTGCTGTTCATGACGTGCACCCGATGGCGCAGCGCGTGGTGCTTGCTCGCGATGCGGTAATGATAGTGGCGCTGCTCGTCGAGAATGTCGATGGTCCACTGCGCGTAGCTCGAGACGAACCGGGGATCCGACCATGCGTCGATGAGCACCGCCCGCGCCAGCGGCTCGTTCTCCGCGCAGAGCGCAGCCACGTCGTCCGCCGCGCGCACGTGCTGGCCGGGATCGAATACTCTCAGGTACCAATTCGCGGCGCCCGCCGGCGCTGAAAAATCCAGCAAGGGCGCGAGCATGGGCAGATACCAGCTCAATTCCGCGGTGGTGCGTGCGCTCAGCCATTGCGCCTGCCAATCGCAGCGGTGACCGCGCCAGTAAATCGCGCTCACGGTGCCGATCACCATGACTTCGCCGACCGCCCACAATCCCGCGAAGGGATGCAGCATGTGGTTCGAGCTGTCCCAGCCGAGCGCCAGGGGCATGACCGCGAACAAAACGGCAATCGCGCTCAGCAGATAAATCGCCCAGAAGCCGCTGCGGTAGCGGTTCCCATAGAGCATGGCGCGCTCATCGAACCGCCGGTGCGGGCCCGCAATGGCCTCGATGAGCGGCAACAACGCCGCCGGTGCCTGGGGCACCGGGGCCGGCGGCAGGGTTTGGACATGGGCGCCGATCAATAACAGCCGTTGAACGAAATTATGCAGCGCCATGTTATGGGACGATTTCATAGGTCGTGGCAAAGATGGGCGCGGAAACAATCCCGAGACTGCCGTCGCCATAGTCGACCAGCCATTCGCCCGGAATCCCGCTCAAGCGCGATACCCCATCGGCGAGCAACACCTCGAATGGCTCCGCCATCGGCACTGCCATGATGCGATTCGGCAGGCTGATGTAGCGCCCCGACTGGCCGGCGACGGTTGGCGGTACGGGCCGGTATTTGTCGGAAAACCGTGCGCGGGATACCCGCCAGTGTTCTCCCGCGGTACCGGTGATGATGGCATCGCCGGGCGCCGCATGCACCACGCCTTCGGAGGTTTTCACGGTGCAGGCGACCGGCGTGAACCGCACGTCGATTTCACGTTCCAGCTTGCGCGCGAAAACGCGCCGCGGATCGGCGCTGATTTCGCTCGAGTAGCCGCGATGCCCCGTCGAATGAAACAAAGGTACCTGCCCGCCACTCACCCTCGTTCCGCCGCGGAAATCAGTCCGCGCCACAGGCGCACATCATGCAACGCCCGCATTGGGGCCGGCAGGGCGTCTATCTTCGCCGCCGCCTCGCGCCGCAAGGGCGAAGCGTGTTGCGGGTCGGTGAGGGACTCGGCATACAGCGCGGCGGCGAGCTCCACCGTCTGCCAATAATCACCGTGATTTTTTGCGGCAAGTTCCCGCTGGAAGTTCACCACCGGTGCGATGATTTGGGCGGCTTCAGCGGCGCGACCCTGGCGGGCAATCGCCATGGCAAGCCAGGTCGAGAGCTCTCCCACGTCGCGCCGATCGGAGACGGCCTCGATCGGCGTACGCTTGCGTGCTTCCATCGAGGCCCGTTCGGCCCGCTCGGCGGCGGCGTAGTCGGCGAGCATGTAGTCGGCACGGCCCTCGAAATGATAGCCGACGAAGAGAGTGATGTATTTCTGATTTTCCTGAAGGCCGCCCTCGGGCTTGGTGGCCTCCATCTCGCGCGCATCGTCGCGGGCCAAACGCTGGGCGGCGGCGAAATCATCGGCCTCGAAGGCGGTGCCGGCGGTGGGAAGTTGTTGGAGCCCCTCGAGCATGCTCACCGCCATGCTTCCCGGCGGTTCGCTGCGGCGTAATTTCGCCAGGAATGGCTCGCCCGACGCGATCGTGGCGGCGGCGCCGGCGGCATCGCCGATCTGCGCCTGATGGAACGAAGTCTGGGCCACGGCATAGCCGTGAATGATGACGAACCCCGTGCCTCCCGCTTCGGCCGCTCTCCCGAAATCGTCCAAACACTTGAAGTACCAAGGGATCGCTTCGCGCATTCGTCCCATCGACCAGAGCGCATCCCCCACTCCTTGGTGCGCCACTCCCATATTATTCCTGCTCACGATATTCTCTGGATCGAGCGTGAGCAGCGCTTGTCCGATCTGCACTTCGCGCTCGGCGATCCGCAGCGCTTCCTTTGGATTCAGATCGTTGATCTCGACTTGCGCGAGATCCGATTCGATGATTTGTTCCGCATGCAGGGCCAACCGGTAGCCCGGCCGTTTTTCGAGCACTTTGTCGGCGATGGCCAGGGCGTCCACGCCCCGGCGGCGTGCCTCGTCGTTTCTTCCCAGATTGGAGAGCGCGGACACCAGCCAGGCGCCGGCTTCCGCGTAGTCGGCTGCCATATCGATGTTCGAGAGATCACGGGCGCCCAGATCCCGCGCGAGACGCATGGCCTGCTCTGCCGTACGCACGGAGTCGTCGTTCAGGTTCGCGGCTTGCTGCTCGAAGGCGATGCGCACGAGCACTTCGACATAGGCGCGCCGTGCGGCGGCCGAGGCCTTGGGAGCCTCGGCGAGCGGCCGCAAGAGGTCGGCGGCGCGCTTGCCCGCCACGGGTCCGGCGGGGTCGTTGTTGTTGTCGTATATCTGCGCCTGAACCGAGTATCCGAGTGCCAGTGCAATGGTCGTGGCTTCGGAATCATCTCCCTCGCGCCTGAGTTGCTCCAGCAGCTTCACCGCTTCGGCATCCGTGGCGCTGCTCACCTGCAGTTTGCCGACCGAGCGCATCACTCGAGCGTACTGCACCATCGCGAGCGCGCCGTTGCGGATGGTTTGCGTGTCTTTTAGCGCCGGGGGCAAGGCGTGAAAATAATCCACCTGCCGCTTGGCGAACTCTCCGATGACGTCCAGGCGTCCGAAGCTTTGCAGTTCGCGGACAAAGTCGTCGGTGAGGTAGCCCAGAAGCTGTTCGGCCTGCATGCGCGCTTGCTCGGACACCGCGCGAGTCTGTTGCGCCTCGAGTTCCGCCCTGTGCGCCCGCTGCGTGCTGAGATAGGCGAACACCGCGGCCACCAGCGCGCCGATGGCGAGCGCCGTGCAGCCGAGGGCGATCTGGCGCGCGCGCACCAGCGCGCCGCGCGCGGCAAGCTCCCGCGACCGTTGCTCGGCCAGCAGCCGCTCGGTCGCTTCGCGCGCCTCGCGTTCCCGGCGCAAATCGCGGCTGCTCTTGACGACCCCGCACAGCACATCATGAGTGAGTTCGACGCGGCGCACGTCCAGGCGCTCTTCGATGCGCAGCAGCCGGCGGTTGACCAGGATCGCCAGCGCATCGCGCGCGGCGCCCACGGCCTCGAAGCGGTTCACCAGGCGCTCCTCCGCGATGTTTTCGCGGAAGCCCGAAGCGGTCAGGAGCTCATCCTCGATCACTTGGCGCACCGCCGGCTTCTGGTCGGCGAGCGAGCGCTCGTAGAAGTTGCTCAAGATGCTGGCATGCGAGCCTGCCAGCAGGTCCAAGGAAATCTCGTCGCGCCCCTGAGCGATACGGGTATCGTTGAGCTCGCGGCAAATGAGGCTGAGCAATGAGGGCTCGACCTCGGCATGGGCGAGTTCCGCGCCGCCGGCCACGAAGCGCACGATGGCCGCCGCGACCTCCTCGGTGACCAGGCGTTTGCCCGGCTGCAAGACCGCGGCCAGCGCCTGCTCGCCGGTCATCGGCGCGAGCCGCAGCCGGTTTTGAGAAATGCTGGGCATCGCCTTCTTCAAGCCTTCCAGCGGCGCCAGGTAGTCCTCGCGCAGCGCGATCAGAACGCGGTAGTCGCCGCGCGCGAAATCGAAGCGTTCCGCCCCGGATTCATCCTCGTCGAGCTTGGCCTCCAAGGATTTGGGCGGACGGTTCTCGACCAAATCGGCGAGTTCCTCGATGAAGCGCGCCGCGCGCGCGCGGCCGAACTCGTCGCTTTGCGCCAGCGTGAAAATCTCCTCGAACTGATCGAAGATCAGCAGCGGAATGAGCGTCGCGCCCGACTCGTCGCGCAGCACGTCGTCGCGATGATGCAGGAATTCCCACAGCGACTCGCCCTCGACCGCGACCCCGGCTTGAGTCCATTGGCCGGAGCGCCGCGCGGTGCGGCTGATCGCCTGCTTGATCTGTTCGGCGGGCTCCGGCGACTCCTTGCCGTAGTCGATGCGCACGTAGATCGGGCAGTAACCCTGGCTGCGCAGGCGCGGCGCGAGCCCGGCGCGCAGGATCGAGGTCTTGCCCAGGCCAGACTGGCCGAACAGCACGGTGAGAAGCTTGCGCTGCACACGGCGCGCGAGCTCGGCGACCTCCTCGTCGCGCCCAAAAAAGTATGCGCGGGTTTCCTCCGTGAAGGAGGCCAATCCCAGCCAGGGATTGCGTTCATCGACCGTGGTCGCCGCGGCATCGCTCGCGGACACGTAGCGCGGCTGCGCGTTCATGACCCGCGAGCCTGCATGAAGTCCTTGAGCCGCCGCGCGAACTCGGGGGGCACTTGTCCGCCCGGCAATTGCGAAAAATGCAGCGCTTTGAATTTGTCGGGCACCAGCGCATCGGCCGCGTTGGTGGCGTCGATGCTCACCGGCAGAATGAACAAAGCGCCATCGGCCATGTTGCGCACCCGATCCATGGCATAGCTCCATTCGCGGCGAAAGAAGCCCTCCAGCCGCCGCTGCGTGGCGGCCGAGACCACCGGTATGAAGTACGAGCAGCGCGCAATGTTGCGCTGAATCTTGCGGTCGTAGTCATCGCCGACTTCCAGCCGGTCGATGTCGAACCAAGTGACGATGCCCGCCGACTCGAGCCCGGCCTTGATCGCCTGCACCGCCGCCAAATCCTCGCGGGCATAGCTCAAGAACACGGCGTTGTCCGGCATTTCGCGCGCCGGCGGGGCAAAACGCACGATGGCGGGCGCGGCCGCGGCGGCCGTAGCGGCCGGCTTGCGGCGCGCCTGCCAGCGCCGGTGCAGTTCTTCGACGAAGCGCTCCGCCCCCATGTAGATCCGGGTGCGGACGCTGACCTGCTGCAAAAAGGCCACGAGACGGTCATCCTGGCTGCTGTGATCGTCGGCCAGCACCTCGCCTACATCGCGCGGGTCCGACAGCCGTTGACGCTTGGCCATGCGCAGAAACAAGCGCGCCAGCCAATTGGTGAAATTACTGCCGATGAACAGCAGATGATTGTGCTCGAGTTCATGAAACAGCTTCTCGGGCGCCAAGTGCTCGCTCTGCAGCGCGCAGATGTACTCCAGGAGATCCTCATCCGAGATGACGTAGGTCGGCGAGGCGGAGACCTTGCCGAACAAGTGGTAGACGACCGGCCGCTGCAGGCGATCCCGCTCGGTGGGCAGATCGGTGACTCGATTGGGTGCGTAGGACAGCACGTCCGTCGAGGGCGCGCCGTTGAAGCGCTCCAGGTTGATCGCGGTCTCGAGCAAGGGATCGAAGGTGGTGGAGACGAACAAATCGAAATCGGTGATTGCCGCCAATTGCCGCAGCGCCGCCGGCGGTTCGAAATTGGCGTCCTTGATGATGCCGCGCAGGCGAACATACGCTTCTTCGCGCCGTCCGCGCGCCGATAAGAACCAACAAATCACGTCGTTGAGCGTGTAGGGTTGCGGCAGTTCCGCAATGTTGACATTGAGCCTCCCGGCCAGTTTCTCGGCGACCCAGTCGAGCAGCAGGCGGGGACCGCGCTCGGTCGACACCAGCAGGAGTTCGGGCCCCACGATCGGAATGACGCGGCGATCCTCGATATAGCTCAGCAAATCGTCCCATGCATCATCATCGAGCGTGCTCATCGGCACGGCGGCTGCCGAGGCATGACTCATGCCGCGCCAACCGCCTGAAAGGATCCCTGTGACTGCATGCGACGAAGCCGTTTGACCCCTGGTGCCGGGGCCTTCGAATGACAGTGGAGTCTGCCGCACCGCAAAGCACACTGCAAGGCGCAGGCCGCCAAGAAGGCCCGTTATGGTAACGAATGACGTAAACTTGGGCGGCCCATGATCAAATTGTTGTCGCGCCTGCCCATGCGCGCGCTGTACGCATTCGCCACCTTTCTGTATCTGCTCGCGTTCTATGTGGTGCGGCATCGGCACCGGGTGATTCGCGAACAACTCGAAAAGGTCTTTCCCGACTCGAGCGCCGCCGCGCGCGAGGCCATCCACAAGCAGTTTCTGCGCAATTTCTGCGATGTCATGGTCGAGGTGCTGAAGTCGGTCACCATGAGCGAGGCCGACATGTGCGCGCGGGTGCAAATCCTGAATTTGGACGTTGCCCAGCGCTATTTGGATGCCGGCCGATCGATCATGTTCGTGACCTCGCACCTCGGCAACTGGGAATGGCTGCTGCATGGGGTCGCATTGCAGTTGGGCTATCCCGTCGACGCGGCGTACAAGCCCTTGCACGATCAATGGGCCGAGCGGCTCATGCTCAAGATCCGCACGAGGTTCGGCGCCCGCCTGGTGCCGGCCAAGGAGCTGCTGGCGGATTTTTTGCGGCGGCGTGGGATCGTGCGAGCCCTGGCCATGAATGCCGATCAGGCGCCGGTGTCGACCGACAAGCGCTATTGGACACGATTCTTGGGCCTGGACACCGCGTTCTACATCGGGGCGGAGCAAATTGCGCGCGCGACCCGCCTGCCCATCCTGTACGCGGGGGTGCGGCGCGTGCGGCGCGGCT
>Ga0307474_10003330_pt1 | contig 11575 bp, 10 predicted proteins | sample atmos_gasesECM1C_2_FD_203312 | JGI IMG/M metagenome (GOLD analysis project Ga0307474, IMG submission 203312) | Hardwood forest soil microbial communities from Morgan-Monroe State Forest, Indiana, United States - atmos_gasesECM1C_05 | ecosystem: Environmental > Terrestrial > Soil > Temperate... | reverse complement strand
GACGTTATAGGCGCCCACAATGCCGGTATTGGCCGCTTCGAATCCGGTCATCGGCTGAAACGCCAGCGTAGGCAAGGGCGGGACATTCAGAGGCGTGCCGGGACCGACATTGAAAATCGTTCGTACCGGAGAACCACAGGCCATGTTGCCGGCGTCGCGCACGGCACTTTCCAAAAAATTGAGGGCGAAACGTCCGCTGTCGCTCACGGCGGCGACACCGGCGGTCGACTGATACGCGGAGCGCGAGCCCACGAATACCGACATGACGCCCGCGGTGACGATCAATGCCAGGGTGATCGCCACCATGAGCTCGACCAATGAGAAGCCGCGCGCGCGAATCATTGCAGCACCGTTTGTAACGTTATCGACTGCGGACTAGCGCCCGCCGCGGAATTGGTCGCGGTGGCAATCGCCTTTTGCGCGACCGAATCGTCCCATTGCACCACCACCGTCGCGATGACCGGAAAAGTCGCCGAGGTCGTGATCGAGCCTGTACCCGACGGCAGCGCATTCTTTAGATGCTGTTTCCAGGCATAGACATCCGACAAGGCAAGCGTAGGGCTGTCGCAAAACGCCGAGCAATCGACTGCTGCAGCCGGCATGACGCCCAGGGGCGTTATATAGCCATTTGTGGTCGACGCCGTGAGGTTCGCCCGCATGGAATCCATCGCTTGGTAGGCGAGCGCCGTGGCTTGACTGCGCAGATAGGCACTGTCGTTCGAGTGCGACGACACCATGACCATCTTGGCCATGCCGAGCAGGCCGACGCTCAAGACAACCAGTGAGACCAGCACTTCGACCAAGGTAAAGCCGCGCGCATCTGTCGCGTTGCAGGACGTATATTTCGTGTGTAGGCGCATTTTTTGGATACCGCTACAATCTCAAGGACAGGCCAGAGCAGCGCCGGTGGCGCTCTTGCCCGGTGTTTGCGTTGAGCTGATACTGCCGACGGGGCTGACTTCGACATCGCGCGCAAAGGCGGTGCCGCGCGGGTCGCAAATTTTTATTTGTGCCGCCGTGTTGGCGGCTCCGTTGGACACGGTGCCGTTGGATCTGAAGACGATGAGGTTCGCACCTGTGCCGGTAGCGCTAACCACATTCGCTCCAGCAAACGCAGGTACGGCCTGAAGGGGCACGCCCGGCGGATTGGTCATGTCGAGCACCACCCAACCGGCGGCCCAACCTCCCGCCGGCCCGTTGCAGGTCTGTCCATCGCTCGACGGGCAGACTTCAACGCCGTTTTTCGTATTCAGCTTTACCGCCATGCTGCGTGCGTAATTCAGACTCGCTGCCAGGGAATTGATTTGGGTGGCATCGCGATCGTTCATGACGAAAGAGTTGAATGCCGGAATGGCAATGGCGGCCAGGATGCCGGCGACGGTGATCGCGACCAGCAACTCAATCAGCGTAAAACCCTCAGTCCGACTTTTCATGAAAGGGATGATAGAGGGGCAAGCTTGCTCGAACCTGACGACAGCTTCTCATCCCGAGAAAGCGAGACAGGCTTTGCAGTTTGAGCGCGTTCGCGAAGGATCGATGCTTCAGTTCAAGGCTGCAAAGGTGAGCTGCGTCACGAGGGGACAGAGCGCGCGCCAACACGAAGCTGCGTCATCAACGACGGCAAGTCGCGACTACAGTCCCCAGCAGGTTGCGGTATTAAGTGCGCCGCCGGCAGTCAGCGCTACCTGCTGGCCGAGCTGATTCACGGTGAATTGGGCGCAGTCTGTGTCGGCGACCTGCGGGCCGAAGTACGTGGCCGTAATGAGGTAAGAGGGGGTGACGCCCTGGGCCGGGTCCGGCGATACCACGGTGAGTTGATAGTAGCCATTGTTGACCGTCACGGGGAATGGCCCGGCGTATCCCACATCTGCCGGTGTCTGGCTGTATGAATTTGAAATGCTGAGAAAGCGCTCTTCACGCCCCGCGAGGTCCAGAACGGCGTTGCGCGCATCGGCGCGCCGCGACTTGCGAACTTGTTGCTGGTAGGAGGGCAGCGCGATAGCCACGATGATGGCGAGCACGACGACGGTGACCATCAGTTCGATCAGCGTGAAGCCGCCGATGCGCCGCGAAGAAAAAAACGAAGTTCGGTGAGTCATGGATATTCCTTTAGCGGCGCTCGATCCAAGTAAGTCGCTTGGAGGTTAGCGTGGCGGCCTGAACCGGGGTTGAGCAGACCTTGCCGGAGCACGTGAAGCCGCCGCCGGTGGCGCCTGTGACTCCCAGAGTCTGCGTCATGAGAAAGGTCTTCCCACCCGCCAGAACCGCGAACGGCGTACCTGTGCCGTTCGTCTGCACCCCGGCCAACATCGGATCGCTCGAGGCGACGAAGTAACTTCCTGTGACATTGTTGCCGAGCGAACCGCCTGTCGCCAGTGAGATGGCGATGGTATTGCCCGTATTGGTTTGGACCGTGCAGCTGGATGGCGAATTTACCGCAGGGATCGTGGTATTCACGACCAGCGCGTTTTGGAACACCAGCGGGTTGAATACGATTTGCTCCTGAACACCCGGCAGGGCCGTGGCAAAGCCAAACTGGTTATTGCCGCTCGTGCAAGTACCTGAGCCGGCCCAGCAAACCACATTGGAGGTTATATCGAGCGCGTTGCCAACGACCGGCGTCAGCGTTTGCGTCTGCAGGTTGGATGAGTTCAGCGGCACCGAGGGTGCAGCTGTCGCGCCCGAAGGTAGGGATAGGAACTGGGTGGTGGATTTGCCGTTCCAGTTCCCAAGGTTCCAATCCCATACACCATAGAGAGACTGGACACCGCCCTTGTAGGTGGTCGGCGCGAGATTGGTCTGAGGGAATTGTTGTCCCGTGCCGAAATCGATCATGACGCGCGGAGCTCCCGAGCCTTGCGGCACGCTGAGCACTTGAAGCTTCGTGGTAATCGGTTGCCCGGCATTTGTGGTGAACAGCGGAGTGCTCGCGGCCGCCCAGTTGCCCTCGACAGCGCTGGTCAGGTCGAAACGCCAAACATTGCCCAGCACGTCACCCGCATAAACGTAATCGGTGATGTGATCGCCGTCCAGATCCGCGGACGTGACGTACGCGATGCCATCGACGCCCTGCACGGTCGCGACGGTGGTCGGCGTACCGGTCAAGGCGCCGGTCCAAGTGACCGCCGTGCCCGAGACCTGAGCCGCGCGGAACTCGCCGTCGCTGAAGGTGATGCCCCAAATACCGTTTGCGAAGGGCGGGGCGCCCGCAAGGATCCCGGATGTTCCGGACGGCGCTCCCGTAAAGGTGATCGAAGTGCCGGCGGTGCTACCCATGCCGGTGCTCAGATAATAGGTATTCGACGGCTGTGTATTGCCGTTCGAATCGAGCAGCATGATGAAAATACCGGCATCGCCCGTGCTGCTGCCGAAGCCGTTGCCGAAAATGACGGCCCAATTACCGTCGTGCAGACGCCGCACGATCGGCGTGCCATAGGTGTTCCCCATGTTGGCGCCGCAAGAGCTGACGTTTTTGCAACCGATCGTGGCCGCTGACCATTCACCCATCACCAGGTTCTGGGCATTGCTTTCGCTGAAGGTGGTCGGATCCGTGACATCGAGCGCGTAGATCGCCGCACCGCCCGCGCCGAGGCCTCCCACCAGCCACGTGTGCCAGCCGCCCTTGTAGAACACATCGTCCACATCCGGTGTGGCATCCACAAAGAAATTGTGCGAGTACTGAGGACCTGAAAAATCCTGCGTACCGTCGATTGCATTGTGAATGGTATTGACCACGGCCGCGGGCATGTAGGCCAGGACTTCCTTGCCGTCATTGGGAGTGGTCGCGTTGTTCACGTAGACGCCGTTGACGTCGAATGATCCAGTCTCGAAGCCGTGCAGGAAGCCATCATTGGCGCCGGCATACACGACGTTGAGCCGCGTCTGTGTTGCGTCGATGTATTGCAAAAAGCTCTGTGTTCCGCTGTTTTCGGGTGTGGGGTCGGTGGGGACCAATTGATCCTTCCACAGCGCCGAATAGTGGGTGGTCGGCGGACCTACCCAGGTTGGGCTCGAGTCAACGATGTCGCCGAGCACCCCATCGCGCGCGCGAAACAATCCGGCGCCCAGCGTATTGATTTCATTGCTGCGATCGCCGCGCAAATACAGCAGGCGATTTGCATTGAACGGGGTCGGATCACCGGCATCGAGTGTGTTCTGTTGAGTGCTGCTGATATTGCCGCCGGGACCGGAATTCCATTGGAAGGCAACGCCCTGTCCGCCGTTCCAACTCAACATGGTGCGGTTTCCCGGCGCCTGCGCAATAGCTCCGGTGCCGGTACTGGCGCAGGTTCCGCCGGTCAGGTTGCACGACGCATCCCAGTTGGCGATCGGGGCGATGGTGATGTTGGTACCGTCGAACAACAGATTATTTGCCGTCAATCGCCCGGTATTGTCACCGGGGAAGTAGAAGGCCAGGTAGGCCTGTGTGCCGGTGGCAATCTTGGTGGCCTCTTGTTGGTTCACGCCCACCGATGTTCCTGCCACATCCGATGGCGCCGCCTGAAAGCACAGAATCTCGTGAATGTTGCGGCTGCCGCCGGTCGAGCCCGTGAAACCGAATCTGAAACTCGCCGGCAACGCGCCATTGGATGCGGTGATGTCCTGCTTGGTGATCACCGGCTGATAATTGCCGCCGTTGTAGCTGATGTTCATGCTCAAGATGCCGTTTTGCGTAATCTTCAAGGCATAGGTGATGGGCTGGGCGGCATCGCGCGTGGCAGCGGCTTCGTTCGCGATTTTGGTGCCCGGCAGAATGTTGTTAAGAATGACCGGTGAGCCCACGGGTGCGTAGTCGGCGACCGGCGTACCTTTGTTGACCGGCGCTGAAGGGTTGGAAAAGTCCCAGATGGTTCCGGTGCTGCAGGTGTTATGCACCGCGCGCCGCGCCGCGGTGACGGTTCCGGCGTCCGGCGTCGTCAGCAAGGTGGCCGGATACTGCGTGGGAAAGTTGGTGTTCAGCCAGCCGAAAGAAATGCTGCCCTTGCCGCGCAGGCCGATGCGTCCCGGCAGGAAGCTGGGACCCGTTGCCGTGTTGTCGCCGGGATTCAGGAAGTTGCCGAACTCATCGATGCCCAGGCCAATGTATCCGCCGACCAAGCCGTCGAAGCCTCGGACCGTGCCGTCGGCGCGGAGCGTCGGGTCATTGTTGCCTAACTCGTTGGTACAGGTATAGCCGAGACTACCGCCGAAGGCGCCGGTGTCGTACGGAGGCAGACTGCCGTCCATCAGAAAGAACGCCATGCCGTCCGCGCCGTCACCCCCGCTACCGCCGGAATCGCCGTGATAGGTCACGGTCTTGAATACGACTTGCAATCCTGTTCCGGTTGGAAAGGGCGTTCCGCTGGAGATGATGCTGCCCGCCTGCTGAAACCAGTTGGTGAAGCGCAACGCACCGTGGCCGGGTTGGTCGGGCGTTTGGGCGGCCGCGCTCGATGGCGCGGTGGCCGTTCCTAAAAAGCCGTTGTGGCCGCCGATCTGGATTTGAGTGCCGTAGTAGGGCAAGCCGACGCAAGCAGGAATGCTGCTGGCCGTGCCGTTGCCGGCCGTGAGACAGGCTCCGTCGAAAGTCTTCCAGCTGTTCGTGTCGGTGGGTTGTGTAAAGTCGTCGTTCGAAGTCGTTTGGGCACCGGCGCGGCCCGCGAGGCCTGCGATAAGGGCGCCCGCAACGATGAGCATCGAAACGGCAAGCGAATGGTGTTTCATGGGTTTCCCAAGTTACTTGGAGTATTGGAACCAATCACGAAGGTGCTTTCGACCACCGCAACCGTATTGCTCGTGCCGCCGAATCCGACCGCATCGACCTGGTACACCTCGCCCGCGGGTGTTCCGGCATTGGGGCCCAGGTCAATGACGTTGAATACCGGCGCCTGCACGTAGGATGCGGAGTGACCCAGAGCCGCGTTGTCTGCAGTTCCGGTGGCGCTGATGACGTTACTGACACCGTTGATGGCATTGCTGGTGAACACCGAATAGGTGACACCCGTGAGCCAGGGCAACGTGGCAAAGTTCGGCAGGGTCGCGGGAGCCGGGGGCGGCAGGCAGACTTGCATGCCATTGGGCAATATTCCTGCGGGGCAGACGCCGGGCAACGGCGCGGCGCCGCTCGCCAATTGAAATTCCGCGTACTGCTGCGCACTGATCGCCGCGGCGAGCGCGCGCTGCTTGTCACGGGTGTTCCCCGCGAGGCGCTCTTGAGCGCCATAGCCGCGGAACATGCTCAAGGCCATGATCGTGACGACGATGAGCAGCAGCATGGCCGTGATCAGGATGACACCTCGCTGACGCCGCGGGAGATTCTTCGACCTCATGAATTCACCCCGGCCGCGGCCATGGTGGCGATGACTCGCCGGATGGTGATGGTGGGCGGGTTCTGCGGCGGAATCGGATTGGTAAAGGTGATTGCCACGCTGATGGAACAAACATTGCTCCAGTCGGCAACCAGCATTTGGCCGGCATTGAGGTAGGTGTCCGCACAGCTGCCCGTGTCAGTCGCGCTTCGCTTGATGCCGTAGAGGATCGTCAAATTCTCCACGCCGGTCACGAGCGGAACCGTGCTGGGCGCAAACGTTCCCAACTGGCTGGTCGCGGTGCATTGCAATTGCTTCTGCGCATTCACGGAAAAGGTATTGGTGAATGTGTCGGTGGCAGCGGCGGTGTTGGTCAGTCCGAGACAGTTGAACAAGTTGTTGTCGCCGGCAGCCGCCGCAAAACGGATAGTGATGCTGTCTCCGGGCCCGGGCGCGGCGGCTCCTAACGTGCCGACGACGGCCTGGCCCGGCACGGCAAACGTCCCGTTTGCCGGCATCAACAAGGCGGCCGTATTGTTTACGGGGTCGGGAAAATATCCTGTGGACTCGACGACCTCGGTCAGGAAAGTCATTGCAAGGCGTTCATTGTCTTGTAGTTGTCCGAGCAGGTTTTGATTGCTGAACGCATTGCGCGTGCTTTGCACCATCATGATCAATCCGCCCGCCAGAAATATCGAAATGGTGATGGCAACCATGAGCTCGACCAGCGTGAAACCACGCTGCCGCTCCGGCGTGCAATCTACGGAGATGGAATGCATGGTTTTCATGGCTCCACGTACAACGTATAGCTGGGGCCCGCGAGGGCGACGGTTTCCTGGGCGTTGGTGGCAACCGTGTTCTCATTCCACTGAATGTTGATCATGCAGCTCGCGGGATTCGATGTGCCGCAGGAAATCGTGGCCTTGGAATTCTGATTCAGCAGCAGCGCCTGCAATCCGGTCGCCCACTGCGCCAAATCATAGGCCGCCATGTTGGCCGGCACGCAGGGCAGCGCGATGGACGTGCAATTCGGCGCGGCGGTGAGGCCGGCGGCCAAAAGCGGCGCGGACGCGGTGACCGCGGCGGTGCCGTTGGTCACCGTGATGATGGCACCGGAGACGTCAGGACTGTTCCAATAGCCGCGGTTTACGTGCATGGTCGCCGCGAGGCTGGCGGCCTCGAGTGCGGCGAGTGAACGCTTGCTGGCGACATTGGTGCTGGCGTACGCCACCGACTCCAGCTTCACGACGCCGAGCAACCCGATGGACAGAACCACGAGCGCCACCATCACTTCGAACAGCGTGAAGCCTCGTTGAGAGTATTTGCTCAGCATGTTGCGGGCGTCTCCAAAGTGGGCTTACCGCCGATTTGGGTGGACAGCGCGCCGACCAGGGTTCCGGACAGGCAGCGGGTGAACTGAGCGTTCGCGCCGGCGTCTTGCAGCGTAAACGTGAAGCCTTGGCCCAGATTCCAGGCGATGCCTTCGCGGTTGAATGTAATCGCGGTGATGCCGTGATTCGAGGCCAGGGTGTCGGTGCTCGAGAAGGGGCGCTGGATTTTGATATACGCATCGCCCGGCGCGAACGGAGGGATACCCGTGAACAGGATCCAACCGCTATTCCAGGCGGTGCTCCCCGCGCAGGTCGCTCCGTCGATGCTGGCGCAGATCGTGACGAATCGACCTTCCTTCATCGCTTCCCCGCGCGCCATCTGCATGTCCCCGAGCAGGGCGTTGATTTCGCTGGACGCTCGGTTGGACGTGGTCACATATTTAAATGAGGGGGCCCCAATCGCCATCAGGATCCCGGCGACGCTGAGCGTGACGAGGAGCTCTGTCAGGGTAAACCCGTCAGTGTTGTAAGGCGTGCGAAGTTTCATCGCCGCAGCGTAGGAGGGAAAGCTTGCTCGAACCTGACCTGTAGGACGGAAGGTCCGGAAATGAGACTCAGGTCACAGTGCGCGCGGGAAAATGAATCAGGACTCGCGTGCCGGCCCCATTCGGCCCCGATTCGATGGTCATGGAGGCATCATAAAGGCGGGCAATTTCATCGACGATGGCCAGTCCCAGGCCGCTGCCGTGTCCCTGCGCATTCGGCAACCGGTAGAAGCGCTGGCGAACGAGCGGCCGCTCCGACTCCGGGATGCCGGGACCGCTGTCCTCAACGCTCAAATAAGCTTTGCCATCCACTTCCCCGGTACTGACAGTGACGGTGCCTCCTGGAGGCGTGTATTTCAGCGCATTGTCGACCAGGTTGCTGGCCAGGTCGTCGATCAGCGAGGGATCCGCGAACAGCACGGCAGGCTGCGCCTCGACCCCGAGGTCAATATCCTTCTGCAGAGCGCGGTCTATGTGGCGGCCGACGACATCCGCCGCCAGAGAATGCAGCTGCACGGTCTGGCGCTTTGCGGCGATATTCACCGCCGGGTCGGCACGCGCCAGCGTGAGCAACTGATTCGCTGCGTGTGCCAATTGGCTGATGCCTTCCCGCAGGATTTGCAACCGACCTCGGATCGGCTCTGCGTCCGGTTCAATCAAGAGCAGATCGATCTGCGCCTGCATGCCCGTCAGCGGCGTGCGCAGCTGATGCGCGGTGTTTGCGATGAATTGTTGTTGCGACTGCACCGACGTGCGCAGCATATGAAACAGCCGGTTGAGCGTCACGGCCACGGGCACAATTTCGCGAGGCACGGAGGCCTCATCGATCGGCCGTAGATCGAGCGTCGAGCGCGCCGCGATCTCATCCCGCAGCCTGTTGATCGGCCGTAGACCCAACCGAATTCCGACCCACACCAGCACCAGCGTGATGTCCAGTTGCACGAAGTCCCAAAGCAGCGTGCTCATGAAACTGTAGCGAACCACAGGCTCGCCTTCACGATGCGCATCCGCGACGGTTATGAAGACGACTCCTCCGCGTGAGTTGAAGCGCGTTGTCAGTGTCCGCACGCTTTGCTGATTGACTTCGGCCATGGCGAACACGTCGCTGTTCGAACCGCTCAATGCCGCGCCCGTCAGCTTCGCGTCTCCCAACAGCAAGCGGCCCTGTGAATCACGCACCGCGTAGTCGATCGATTCCGGCGAAGGCAGGGGCGGTTTGGCATTGGGACTGGCCTCGAGGGTAAACCGTTGGTTCTCGACGCCCAGATGTATCATGAGCGCATTCGCAGCACCCTTGAGCCGCCGGTCGCTGCTGATGACCCCCGGGGCGACGCTATTAAAATAGTGGATGAGGCCCCCGCACAACGCCAACAGCATGAGCGGCACGGCCAGCCAAAATATCAATCTGCGGCTGATGGAAGAGTTCAAGCGGGCTTTGCTTCGTCGAGGCGGTATCCCAAGCCACGCAGACTGCGAATGACCGCGGCCGCGCCGATCTTGGAGCGCAGTCTGGAGATGTGGGTCTCGACGGCGTTAGCGCTGATATCTTGGTCCGGCCCGGAAACCGCTTGCAGCAGTCGCTCCTTGGAAACGATGAGACCGACGCGCCTGACCAGGCACTCCAAAACCAGCCATTCGCGCGCAGTCAATTCAACCTCGGCATCATCGATTCGCAGCTGCTTTCCCAACAGGTCGACATTCATCCGATTGAGTTTGATGATTCCGTTGAGCGCGCCGCTCGAACGGCGCATCAGAGCCCGGCAACGCGCCGCGAGTTCCGCGGCTTCGAATGGCTTGCTCAAGAAATCATCGGCGCCCAAGTCGAGCGCCTTGACCTTATCGGTCAGCGTGCAACGGGCTGTCAGAACGAGCGTGGGGAGCGATTTTCCGGCGCTGCGCAGCCTGCGTACCAGCGTTAGGCCATCGGCGCCCGGCAATCCAACATCGATCACGGCCAGCGCGAATTCCTCGCAGGCGATCGCCGCTTGGGCGGCCTCGGCGCTGCGGACCCGATGCACCGCGTAGCTCGCGGCCGTCAGACTGCGCAGGATGGCATCGGCAACCAGGTCATCGTCTTCTACTAATAAGAGCCGCACGCGTCACTTTACTACGAGCAGGGCCGCGACTAAAACGCTAGGAATCGCCGACCGCGTGGCTATTCGGACCCTCATCGCGATCGGCCCCGAAGGCGCTGCGCTTGGGTGGAATCAAGGCGCGCAATCTGGATTCATAAGCCTTGGCAAAAGTCTCGGTAAAGACGTGCGGGAATCCATCGGCGGGACGCTGCGCAAGACCCGCGAACAGCTCGGCGTACAGATCCCAGTACTTGGCCTTGTTCTGGCCGCCGAATACGCCTCGCTTGCCGGCGCGCTCGAAGCGCTGCTCCAATTCCTTCGGATCGACCCGTCCGAGGAATTCCTCGAAGGCGGCGCGCGTCGCGGACAGCGCCGCGGTGTTTTGCGCTTTGAGTTCGCGAAAGTTGTCGCGAATCGCCTCGACCGATCCGGCGCGAGTCGATGTGGTCGTGAGCAGCCGCACCAGCGCCTCGTCGACTCCTTTGGAAAGATTCAGAGGCGATTCGGGGGCATCCGCCGACGGCGCGGGGATTCTGAACTTATTGCGGAACTCATTGCGGCCCTGATTCAGATCCATCAAACCCAGCACCGCTTCGCGCAGCAATTGACCCGCCAGCTGCAGCGCGGCGCCGCGAGCGTCCGGGCTAACCGCGCGAGGTTCGATACCCGCGCCGCGGCAAAAGGCGGCCAGCCCGATGTCGAAGTCGCCTTCGTAGAGAGCGAGGCTTTGCGAGCGCGACAGGTTGGGGCTCGGAGAGTTTTCGATGACCGAAGATACACGCGGGCCGTCGACTCTTGGGCTGTCGACTTTCGGGGTGTCGACTTTCAGCGGTCGCGTCATCATGTGCCACGGCGTTACCGCACCCTCGGCCGATTCCGGCGGGTGTTCCCCCGCGGGCAGGGATTGCCCATACAGATCGCGCGGCCTGGCCCCCGAGTCCGCGATCGACAGGCCGCTCGGTTCCAGCAGTTGGCTCAAATCCAGATCGGCACCCAAATCATTGGCCGTCGATTTTTTGACCGCCGATGAAGGTGATTGTCCGTCGTACGCAACAATGGCGCTTTCCTCCGGCGGAAAGTCATTGCTCTGGTCGATGCTCACCAACAGCTCGTACTCGCCCAGGCGCACGTAGTCGCCGTCCTTGAGCGGGTAGTCGTGGTACTTACCGAGGGGGACCTGGGCGCCGTTGACGTAGGTTCCATTGGAACTGGTATCGACCAGAATATAAGCGCCGGCCCGAAAATCCACGCGCGCGTGTTTGCCTGAGAGATAGCGCTCAGGGTCGGGTAGAATCCACTCGTTGTCAGTGCCGCGCCCGATCGTGCCGCCATGTACG
>Ga0307474_10003329_pt1 | contig 11576 bp, 10 predicted proteins | sample atmos_gasesECM1C_2_FD_203312 | JGI IMG/M metagenome (GOLD analysis project Ga0307474, IMG submission 203312) | Hardwood forest soil microbial communities from Morgan-Monroe State Forest, Indiana, United States - atmos_gasesECM1C_05 | ecosystem: Environmental > Terrestrial > Soil > Temperate... | reverse complement strand
CGCAAGGTGGTGACGGAAATCACCGGCCCCGACGCGGACGCCCTGCACGACCGACTGTCGCGCGCCGGCTTCCGTCGCAGCCACAACATCGCCTATGCGCCGGTCTGTCCGTCCTGCCAGGCCTGCGTGCCGATCCGCATTCCGGTGGCGACGTTCCAGCCCGACCGCACCCTGCGGCGCATCGTCCGCACCAATGCGCTGGTCGAGGGATTTGAAGTGCCGTCGCGCGCAACGGCCGAACAATTCCAGTTGTTCCAACGCTACCAGCAGGCGCGCCACGGCGACGGCGACATGGCGACAATGAGTTTCTATGACTACCGCGCCATGGTGGAGGACACGCCGATCGAGACCTTCATCGTGGAGTTCCGCGATCCGGATGACCGCATGGTCAGCGCGTGCCTGGCGGACAAGCTGGGGGACGGGCTGTCGGCGGTTTATTCATTCTTTGGGCCGGGCCTGGAGAAGCGCTCGCTGGGCACTTACGCGATCCTGTGGCTGATCGAACGCGCGAAGTCGCTGGGCTTGCCATATGTGTATCTCGGCTATTGGGTACCGGAGAGCCGCAAGATGGCATACAAGTCGCGGTTCCGGCCGGCCGAGGTGCTGGCGGGTGGGGCGTGGCGGATGCTGACCGAGGCCGATCTGGGCGAGGATTCGGGTGGCACCCTGCGACATGACGTGCTGGTGCCGGAGTCGGCGGATTGAGCGCTCGGGATTGCTGGCTGATCAGGTTGGCGGCACGGCATCGATGCGTTTCGCTGCGCTCTAGCTGGCCTACGGCGTGACAGGGCCAGCGGCATCGCTGGATGGGTCCCTTGCGCAGCGAAACGCATAACGACCTGCGAAGGTATATGCGTTTCCGGTCAGCCTGAACGCAATGCCGCATCCTTGCCGCCGGTGTGCTGCATCGCCTGCGCGGCGGCTCCGCCGAGGGCGACTATCCCGCGTAATCCGGACGAGCGTGATCTGGGGACGAGAACCAGTATCCGCTGGATGCGCCCACTCCATGGTCCACAAGCGTGCCGCCATGCACGAGGCTGGGGCCGCACGGGACTTGTGCACCAGTCGCCGCGCGAAGGTGTCCACGCCATGGTCCTGCACCGTGGCGTCTGCGAGGCGACGGCTGTAGCATGGATGAAACACAGGCCGTGCCGGCATGCCGCAGTGCCGGACACTGCTTGATTACGTGCACCCAATGGAACCAACGATGCCGGACCCAGCCGTCCAGTCCCCGCAAGAAGCCGAGCTGGCACAGCTCATCGTCAAGACGCTCAATCTCGAGCTCGCGCCTGACACCATCGATCCGGAGGCGCCGCTATTCGAGAATGGGCTCGGCCTGGACTCCATCGACATACTCGAGCTCGCCCTGGCGGTGTCGCAGACCTATGGCGTGCGGTTGCGGTCGGACGACGAAAACAACGCGACGATCTTCCAGTCCCTGCGCAGTCTGACCACCGACATCCAGCGGCGCCGGCTGGAGTAGATGCCAGCACGGGCACACCGGTTCGGCAGCGCGCTGCTCATCCTCGTGCTGCTGGCGGCTCCACTGGCTGTCCATGGCGCGCTGGTGATGCATCGCGCCAATGGCCTCGCCGGCATTCTGGTCGCCACCCAGGCCGCACTCGTCGCCTGGATCGCGTTGTCCGCGATCAGCCGACGCACGCTTCGCGCGGGCGCTTGCGGTGGGGTTTTCCTGTTCGTTCTGTTCCTGTCGCGGTGGACCGATGGCGGTCCTGTCATCGCTTCGGGGGTGCCCCACGCGATGGCCTATGCGGCGGTCCTCGCGCTGTTCGCCGCCTCGCTCCGACCCGGGCGCGAACCGGTGGTGACAATCCTCGCGCGCAGGTCGCGGGGTCCTCTACCGGCGAAAATTGTGCGATACACCCGTCGTGTCACGTGGGCATGGTGCTGGTTTTTTGTGGCACAGCTTGTTGCTTCGCTCCTGTTGCTGCTGTTCGCGTCGCGTGAGGTCTGGTCGTGCTTCATCAACGTATGCAACCTGCCGCTGATCGCTGCGATGTTTTGCACCGAGTACGTGTATCGTCAGTGGAGGTATGCTGCGCGATCAACCGAGCGCCTGACGGATATCCTGCGGGTGTTTCGGCAGATCAGGGCGGCGCCGACCGGTGACGACCGATAGCGGCATGTGATGGTTGAATATCCGCTGCTTCACGCGTTCCGCCCGGAAGCGAGCTTCGCCTGGCGCGGCGGTGAGCCGATCACTGTGGAAACTTTCCTGAAGGACGTTGCCGCACTTGCCGCGGTGCTGCCTGAGCGCGGCTACGTGGTCAATCTGTGTCGGGACCGCTACCGCTTCGCGGTCGGCTTTGCCGCGGCGCTGTGTCGTCGCCAGGTCAATCTGCTGCCGCCGCATGACGCGGCGAACATGCTGGATAAGCTTGCCGTCGACTATCCGGACCTCTATTGCCTCGCCGATACGCCAGCGCCCGCAGCTCCCGCCTTGTTGCGTTATCCGGTAGAGCTGGTTCATGGCTCCGCCAGCCCGGAGATTCCGACTTTTGCAGCCGATCAGCCGGCGGCGGTGCTGTTCACCTCGGGTTCCACGGGGCGGCCCCAGCCGCATGGCAGGAGTTGGGGCGATCTGGTCACCAGTACGCTGGCAGCGGGGCAGCGGCTCGGCTTTGCTTCGCTGCATGGGGAGTCACTGCGTGGGGCTGCGCTGCATCGGGAGTCACTTCATGGGGCTGCGCTGCTTGGTACGGTGCCCCATCAGCACAGCTACGGTCTTGAATCCCTGCTGATGCTCGCGTTGCAGCACGGCCTGGTGCTGCATGCCGGCCGGCCGTTCTATCCCGATGATATCATCGCCGAGCTTGCCGCTGCCTGCCGCCCGCGTCTGCTGGTGACCACGCCGGTGCATTTGCGGATAATGCTGGCCGAACCTCGCGATCTGCCACCGGTTGACGTGCTGCTGTCGGCCACCGCGCCGCTGTCGGTCGAGCTGGCGCGGACTGCTGAAATCCGATTCGGCGCGGCGCTGTTCGAGATTTATGGTTGCTCGGAGGCCGGACAGATCGCCGTTCGACGCACCGCGCTCACAGAGGAATGGCGCTGCCTGGATGGCATCGTGCTGCGTCAGGATGCAGCAGGCACCTGGGCATCCGGCGTGCCGATCGCGGAGGAGACCCTGCTGTCGGACGCCATCGTGCTGCGCGATGCCGAACGGTTCCTGCTGCGGGGCCGGATTGCCGATCTCGTCAATATTGCGGGCAAGCGTGCGTCGCTGGCGAATTTGAACCACCACCTGAATGCGATCGATGGCGTGCTGGACGGCGTCTTCGTTGCGCCCGACGACGACGACGGCGACGCGGTCCACCGGCTCATTGCATTCGCCGTTGCCCCGGGTCTTGACGCTGACGCAATCATGGCTGCACTGCGATGCCGGATCGATGCAGCCTTCCTGCCGCGGCCGCTGCATCTTGTCGCCGCGTTGCCCCGCAACACACTGGGCAAGCTGCCGCGGGAGGAAGTCATGCGCCTGCTCGCTGAAAGCAGGGGCGCGATCGGTCGAGTGACATAGCCATGGCCTCGCATTGCGTCGAACTGTCTCTGCCGGTCGACGATCGCTCGGCCGAGGGCCACTTTCCGGGGAATCCGATCATACCTGGCGCGGTACTGCTGCGGACCATTGTCGGGATCGTTGCTGCCGACGACAGGATGACCTGCTGCGAGATCCGCTCGGCCAGGTTTCTCCATCCGGTACGCCCGGGCGACCGACTGACCATCGGCTGGGAGGAAAAAACGGCTGGCGAAATCGGCTTCACCTGTTCGACGGGCAGCCCCGAACGCCGCGTACTCGTGGGCACGCTCCGCATGCGAACGCGATGATGCGGTTGGCGTCCACGCGGGAGGAATGGGCGACGCGTCGCGAACGCGGCGCGCTGCCGCTGATCAGGCTGTTTGTCTGGATCGCTCTGCGCGTCGGTCGGCCAACCGCTCAACTGCTGCTGTTGCCAGCCTGTGCTTATTTCTTCCTGTTTTCGGCGCGGTCGCGCACGACATCGCTGGATTATCTCACGCGCGTGCTGGGCCGTCGGCCGACGGCGGCCGATCGTTGGCGCCAGTACCGCTGCTTCGCCACCTGTCTGCTGGATCGCGTCCTGCTGCTCAACGACCGCATCGATCTGTTCGATGTCACGCTGCTTGGCGAACAGGCGGTCACGTCCATCATCAGGCAGGGTGGCGGCGGATTCCTTTTCGGCGCCCACCTCGGCAGCTTCGAGGTGGTGCGCGCGGTCGGGCGCCGCATGGCGGACGTCCGGACGAGCCTGGTGATGTATGAAGAAAACGCGCGCAAGACGAACGCGGTGCTGAATGCGATCAACCCGACCCTGGCGGTAGACGTCATCGGCCTGGGCAAGCCTGGGTCGATGCTGGCCGTGAAGGATCGACTGGACGAAGGCTATCTTGTCGGGATGCTTGCCGACCGCTCGCTGGAGAGCGAGCGGCGGCTGCGGTTTTCGTTTCTCGGTGCTTTGGCGTGGTTTCCCGCCGGTCCGTTCCGTATGGCGGCGATGCTTCGGCGGCCTGTCGTGTTGATGCTGGGTCTGTATCACGGCGGCGGGCGCTACGAGATTGTCTTCGAGACGATCTCTGTCAGGCCTGCTGATGAAACGCTCGAAGAGACGATGCAGCGCTATGTCACGCGGCTTGAATTCCATTGCCGCAGGGCGCCATACAATTGGTTCAACTTCTACGATTTCTGGGCATGATCCAGAGGGATCGTCGATTCGGTCGCTTCGCTTGTGTTGCGGCGCGCGGTCAGTGTACTTTTCACCGGCGGGGTACTTTTCACTGGCGGGTTCGGTTTGGGGGAGAGAGCTGTGGCGTTGCGCGGAGTACCCTTCTGCGTGTGGCGCTGGTACCGACCATCGTATTGCCGATGTTGCTGCTGGCGTTTGCCAGTAGCGCCGCAGCCGATCCCCCTATGCGTGCGCAGGACTGGGGATTGCCGCAGCTGATGGCTATGATGCAGACAGTGCACACCGCTACCGCGCACTTCGTAGAGCAGAAATTCGACCGCTTGCTCAACCAGCCCCTGCTGTCTTCCGGCACGCTGACGTTCGTTGCGCCGGACCGGCTGCAAAAGCAGACGCTTGCGCCTGCGGCATCGCAGCTGACCATTGTCGGCGACCGTCTCACTGTCGAGCAGCCGGACGGCAAGCTACGCACTCTATCGCTGTCGGAGGTTCCCGAGGCCGGCGCGCTGGTTGCCAGTATCCGCGCCACGCTCGCCGGCGACAGTGCCACGCTGAGCCGATACTACATGCCCACGCTGACGGGCAGCGTCGGGGACTGGTCGCTTCTGCTGCAACCGAAGGACGCTCGCTTGCGCGATCTCTTGACGACGGTGCGTATCCAAGGCGAAGGGAACACGATCCGCAGCATCGAGACGATGGAGCGTGACGGCGACCGGACCGAGATGACCATCACGACGGAGCCGGGATGATGCTTCTGAGATGATGCCCGGCCGCCGCGTCATCATCATCGCGATCTGGGCCGTCGGACTTCTCGCCGGCTGCGCAGTCATCGCGCGGACCAATTTCAGCACCGACATGTCGGCCTTCTTGCCGCGCTCGCCCAGTGCGGCGCAACGCGTCCTGGTCGATCAACTCCATGAAGGCGTCGTCTCTCGTCTGATCCTGCTGGCGATCGAGGATGCACCACGCGAAACACTGGCCGCGCTCAGCAAGGCTACGGCCGGCGAGCTGCGGGCGGACCCCGCGTTCGCGATCGTCAGTAACGGCGATGACGCGGCGTTTGCGCGCGACCGTGATCTGCTGTGGCATAACCGCTACCTGCTCAGTCCCGCAGTCGTGCCAGGGCATTTCGCACCGGCTGCCCTGCACGCGGCGCTGGAGACGGATGTGGGGCTGCTCGGCTCGGAGCTGGGCGTTCTGGTCAAGCGCAGCATTCCCGCCGACCCGACCGGCGAAATGCTGCGGCTGATCAGCGCATTTGGTGCGCAGGCGCATCCCGCGATGCGCGACGGCGTGTGGTTCTCCCCCGACAACCGTCGCGCGCTGCTGATGGTTCAGACTGCCGCGGCAGGGTTCGACATCGATGCACAGCAACATGCGCTCGACCGAATTGAGACAGCCTTCACAGCGCAGCAGCGTGTCCTGGCGGCAAGTCGACCTGACGCCACACAGGCGAGGCTGATCGAGTCGGGGCCGCCGGTCTTCGCGGTGCGGACACGCGCGCACATGAAGGCGGACGTGAAGCGGTTTTCGCTGATTGCCACCGTGCTGGTCGCTGGCATCCTGCTGTTCGCGTACCGCTCTGTGCGAATGCTGGTGATGGCACTTCTGCCAGTGCTGAGCGGGGTGATCGGCGGGATCGCAGCGGTCAGCCTGGCGTTCGGCTTCGTCCACGCCATCACACTCGGCTTTGGCGTCACGCTGATCGGCGAGGCAGTAGACTATGCGATCTACCTGTTCACGCAGACCGCTCCAGGCGCCGAACTTGCCGCGACGATGCCGCGGATCTGGCCCACGCTCCGGCTGGGTATGTTGACGTCCATCTGCGGTTTCAGCGCGATGTTACTATCGAGTTTCACCGGCTTCGCCCAACTAGGTCTGTTCACCATCACCGGGCTCGTCGTTGCGCTGGCTGTCACACGATGGGTACTGCCGACGCTGCTGCCATCGCGTTTCGCTGCAACCGGTTCGACGATGTTCGCCATCCCCGTGCTTGCCCTGATTCGTATCGGGCCCGCGCTGCGCTACGTCGTACTCGGCCTGGCGATTGCCGCGGCAGTCTCGCTGGTTTTTCATTCCGGTCCGTATTGGAACCACGCACTGGCTAGCATGAGTCCGCTATCTGCCGCCGAAAAATCGCTGGACGAGCAACTGCGCCGGGAGATCGGCGCTCCCGACGTACGCTATCTCCTGGTGGTGCGGGCGCCCGATCGGCAGGCCGCGCTGGTGGCAAGCGAGCATGTTGCCGAGAGGATCACGCCGCTTGTCGCAGCAGACACGATCACCGGGTTCGACGCACCCGGCACATGGTTGCCGAGTTTGGCGACGCAGCGCGCGCGGCAGGCGGCGCTGCCGGATGCAGCGACGCTTGACGCCAGTTTGACGGAGGCGATTGCGGGCACACCGTTCCGGCGGGACGCATTCTTGCCGTTCCTGGCGGACGTGGAAGCTGCACGGACGCAGAATTTGCTGCGACGCGAGGACCTGAACGGCACCAGCCTGGCACTCCGGCTCGATGGACTGCTGGTGCAAGGCGATCGCGGCTGGCTTGCGATGCTGCCGCTGCATGGTGTGTCGAACGCGCAGGCCGTGGCAAAGACTGTGGCTGATTTTGACGACAAGACGCTCGTGTTTCTCGATCTCAAGGCGGAATCCGACCGGTTGCTCGGCACCTATCTGCACGAAGCACTGACCTTGTCGATAGCAGGCAGCCTCGTCATTGTCGGGCTTCTGTCTGTCAGTCTGCGCTCCCTTCGCAGGACCGCCGCCGTGCTGCTGCCGCTGGCGGCCGCGGTGCTCTGCACGGCCGGACTTCTGCTGGCGGCAACTGGCCGACTGTCGATCTTCAACCTGTTTGGCCTGCTGCTGGTCGCCGCCGTGGGTTCCAACTATTGCCTGTTCTTTGAACGCAACGTGTCCGATGAGCATGATCCAGCAGCGCGACGCATGATCGCTTCGCTGGTGCTGGCCGATCTGTGCACGGTGATCGGATTCGGCATTCTGTCGTTCTCCGCGATTCCGGTTTTGCATGGGATCGGCCTGACGGTGGCGATCGGCGCCTGCCTCAGTCTGCTGTTCGGTGCGATCCTGAGCGCACGGCCGGGTACTGGTTGGACACCGTGCAGGTGAACCTTAAATGGAGATCATGACAGCAGTGCGCATGACGGCGAACCGGTCTGGTATCGGAATGGTTGACGGCGACCGCTGGGTCACGCTCAGGCTTGCTTGCGCGATGGTGGCGTCGATGGGGCTCACAGGGTGCGTTCATGCCTACTTCGACGCACCGCACACCGCTTTGAACGAGCGTTTGTATACCTCGATTTATCCTTACTATGCTGAGTATTGTGCCGAGTCGGAGTTCGATAAGAAGAAGGGCTTTGGCGTTGATATCGAGGGCGGTGGCCCGGGCGGCCATTCTGTGTTCTACCTGAACGGTGCGTGCCGGCTCCCTGATGCCGGATACCCGGTGCTTGAGCTCTGCAGTGAGTCACCGGACGGCATGGCGGGAAAAGGTGTTGGCCTGAGCGTCAATGACCATTATCGGAACGCCAACTGGACAGCGACGCAGGGCCGCGATTTCTTCTTTCACGGTGATCTGCTTCCGGGTGAAGCCGTGACCCGCGACAGTTACGACCGCACCCAGGACACGGCCAAGGCGATGGGCATCCTGGATGGCGTGGCGTTCCATCGCGAGGCGATGGCGGACAAGCCCGCGAACATGTCGGTGCGGGACTACATGTATGAGGTCTCCATTGCTACCGACTATGCGGTGGATTTCGCGCGGGATCGCTTTTGCGCGCGCGTACCGCTGGATCGCGGCAAGATGGACGTCATCGTGCACTACCTCAATGCGCTGAACCAGCCGTATCGTTCAGCCCAGAAGGACTTTCATTGGAACGTATTGCGCGACAACTGTGCCTATCTCGCGCACAACGCGCTGGCAGCCGTTGGACTTTGGCCGGAATTGCGGACGGATCGTCCCTTGCTGGTGGCTGCGTTCGACTTCCCGGTACCGAAGAACGAGTTTGTCAATTTGATGCGGCGCACAAACGATATGCCGATCGCCGAGCCGGATGCGCTGTATGACGACGAGACGGCGCGTTCCACGCTGCTCGATCAGGGGTGGATTGCAACCGAGCCCGGCGCGCTGGCCGAAGCCAGGCGCGTGGTGATGCCGAACGAAATCTATGGCACCCATCTGCGGCTGATCTTCTACGACGAAGCGATGTTTGGTCACTACCAGGAACGCTTCGAACGGATCCTTCGAGAACCGCGCTACACCGACCTGGCGGCGAATCTGTCGTATTTCTCGGCGCTTTACACCACGATCCTGAACGCGCGGCGAGCGCCGGAACCGAATGGCCGTCGCGCGGCTTTCTATCAAGCCTATTACGATGCCATTGCGCGCGCGAAAACAACGGTAGACACGACCCTTCGGTTGGTCCAGCCGTAAAGATGCCAATCGGCGCAACATCGGCTAGTGTGCGGCATACATGCTCCCGCTGCTGATCAGCCATCTATCGATCGTTTCCAGCATTGGCGCAGGCCAGTCGGCCACCTTGTCCGCCCTGCGCTCCGGCACCAGCGGTTTGCGCGCCTGCGGATTCGAAACTGTGGCGCTGCCGACCTATGTCGGGCAGGTCGAGGCACTGGACGCGTGCGAACTGCCGAAGGCGCTTGCCGCATTCGACTGCCGCAACAACCGTCTTGCCGAAATGGCACTGGGTCAGGACGGGTTCCGGGACGCGGTGGCAGCCGCCGTGGCGAAGCATGGCGCGCGACGCATCGGCTTGTTCCTGGGCACCAGCACCTCCGGCATTCTGCAAGCGGAACTGGCCTACAGAGCGCGCGATGCGACGACCGGGGCATTGCCGGCGGACTTCGATTATCGCCGGACGCACAATACGGGTTCGCTCGCCGCGTATCTTCGGCAACGGCTTGGTATCGCCGGCGTATCGTTCGTTGTATCCTGCGCCTGCGCATCGACTGCCAAGGTTTTCGGCAGCGCCGCACGCATGATAGAGGCCGGATTGTGCGATGCCGCTGTCGTGGGTGGAGCGGACTCGCTGTGTCTTACAACACTGTATGGCTTCCACGCGCTGGCACTGAACGCGCCCGGACCTTGCCGTCCGTTCGATGAGGCGCGCGACGGCATTTCTATCGGCGAGGCTGGCGGATTCGCCCTGCTGGAAAAGTCGCAAGAGGTTCACGGCCGCGACGACGTCCTGCTACTCGGCGTCGGCGAAAGCAACGATGCGTACCACATGTCCTCGCCCCACCCCGAGGGCATCGGCGCGACGTTGGCGATGCAGCGGGCGCTCACCGCGGCGCGCCTGGTGCCGGCCGACATCGACTACATCAACCTGCATGGTACAGCGACGCGAGTGGGCGATGCGGCGGAAGATCTCGCCGTATCCGCGCTGTTCGACAACCGGCCGCCATGCAGTTCCACCAAGGGCCAGACCGGTCATACCCTGGGCGCCGCCGGGATCGTGGAGGCGATAGTATCCGTGCTGGCGATTCGCCACGGCCTGCTGCCAGGCAGCGCGCACACGGAAACGGTCGATCCATCGTTCAGCAGCCGCTATCAACTGGTCAGCGAGCCGGCACGGATCGATACGGTGCTCAGCAACTCCTTCGGCTTCGGCGGTGGCAATTGCAGCCTGATCTTTGGGCGGACGCGGTGATGCAGGTGTTCGTCGAGGGCATCGGCATTATTGCTCCCGGTCTCGATGGCTGGTCCGCTGCACGCTTCGTGCTGGCCGGTCGCGCGCCCTACGAAAACCAGCCAGTTCGTCCACCACCCGTCGAACTGCTGCCACCCGCGGAACGCCGGCGAGCGGGCTTGACGGTCAGGCTGGCAATCGCCGCCGGCATCGAGGCGTTAAGGCAAGCCGCACGCGACCCCGCCGACATGGCCATGGTCTTCACCGCTTCCGGCGGGGACGGCGAGACGATCCATGAGATCCTGTCAGTACTGTCCACCGAGCAGCGCGAAGTATCACCGACGCGCTTCCACAACTCCGTGCACAATGCACCTTCAGGCTATTGGGCGGTCGCGACAGGCTCGCGCGCACCCAGCACCAGCCTGAGCGCGTACGATCGGAGCTTCGTCGCAGGCCTGCTGGAAGCGACCGCCCAGGCGACGGTACAGAATCGTCCGGTCACCTTGATCGCCTACGACGTACCGTACCCTGATCCGCTGCACGCGGCGCGCCCGATCGGTTCGTTGTTCGGCATGGCCCTGGTTTTGGCACCGCGCGGCAGCGATCGGGTGCTCGCGGCAGTGACGGTCGCAGCGGCGGATACCGAATCACCGGCAACCCGCATGGCCGATGCGGAACTCGAACGGTTGCGTCTCGGCAACCCTGCTGCCCGCGGTCTGCCGCTGCTTGCCGCCATCGCACGCGGCGACGAGGGCACGATCCATCTCGATGGGATCGATATCGCGGTGCTGCCGGCGTGAAGCTGATGCTTGATCATGCGGAGATCGCAGCTCTGATCCCACATGGCGGCGCAATGTGCCTGCTGGATGGCGTACTCGCCTGGGACAGCACGACCATCGCGTGCGTGGCTTCCAGTCATCGCGCGACGGATAATCCGCTGGCAGTGCATGGCCGTCTCGACGCGGTTTGCGGCGTCGAGTACGCAGCGCAGGCGATGGCGGTGCACGGCGCACTGGTTGGTGGCGGGCGCCGTCCTGCCGCAGGCTATCTGGCGAGCCTGCGCGACGTGACCTGCTTCGTCGAACGGCTTGATGTGCTGGAGGATGCGTTGCTGGTGGCGGCCGAATTGCTGATCGCGGATGCGGGCCGGGTCATCTATCGCTTCAACCTGACGTGCGATGCAAGGGCG
>Ga0307474_10003328_pt1 | contig 11578 bp, 10 predicted proteins | sample atmos_gasesECM1C_2_FD_203312 | JGI IMG/M metagenome (GOLD analysis project Ga0307474, IMG submission 203312) | Hardwood forest soil microbial communities from Morgan-Monroe State Forest, Indiana, United States - atmos_gasesECM1C_05 | ecosystem: Environmental > Terrestrial > Soil > Temperate... | reverse complement strand
AAAGTAACCGGAGCATTTCGGCCGGGCGTGAGTAATTGAGCAAATAGTTGCATCGCTGTCACCTTTCGCGGCACGAACTACGCCCTAGCCGAGCATCTGGGTATCGCCGCAGATCGAAATCGCCTGCCCTGAAATCGTCTTGCCGCGTGGGCTGCACATGAACAGGATCTGGTCGGCGAGCTGATCGGGCGTCACATATTCCTTGATCGAGGTGTAGGAAAAAGCGGTGCGCTCCATCTCCGCGTAGGAAATGCCGCGCCGCTGCGCCTTGGCCTCAAGCACGCGCCGCTGCCGGTCGCCGGCGACGAGCCCCGGCAGGATCGCGTTAACGCGGATGTTGTCCGGACCGAGTTCGATCGACAGCGATCTGGTGAAGCCGATCACGCCCCATTTCGCCGCCGCATAGGGCGTTCGCATCGCAAAGCCGAGCCGGCCCCCGGCCGAGGAGACGTTGACGATCGAAGCGTTTTTGCTCTTGCGCAGCAGAGGCACGGCGAGCCGCGCGCAGTTGAACTGCCCGGTGAGACAGACGTCGAGACAGCGGTCCCAGTCTTCGGGATTCATTTCCTCGACCTTCGACGTCGGCCCGGCGACGCCGGCATTGTTGACCAGCACGTCGAGGCCGCGAAGGTTTCCGCTCGTTTCCTCGAACAATCGCTTCACCGCACGACGGTCGGAAACATCGCACTTGGTCTGCGTGATCGAGGGATCGCTGTTGGCGAGCGCGGCCAGCGCCGCGTCATCGACGTCGCAGGTGTGAACCCGCGCGCCTTCGCGGACGAAGGCCCGCGCGATCGCAAGCCCGATGCCGTTGGCGCCTGCCGTCACCAGCACGCGCAAGCCCTTGATGTCGAGGTTCATGATCGCTCCGAATTATCTCGAGAATGTCAGGTGGAAAGACCGCCGCGCGAACGAATGACCTCTGCCGCGCCGCTGATGTCGGCGGCGATGCCACCCTGCGCTGCCGCCGGATCGCCCGCGGCAATCGCCTTGCGCACATTGGCGTGAAAACGGATCGCGTCGCCTTTCGCCAACCGTTCGGGATTGGCACGCAAATCGAGATTGATGACCGGGCCGGCCTTGAGCCAGAGCGCGCGGATGATTTCCACCAGGATCGGCGAGTGCGCCGCCTCGTACACCGCAAAATGAAACGTCTTGTTGAGTTCGACGACGCGCGGCAGATCGGGCCTCGACTTCCTGCTCTCGGCCCGCATCGCCTCCTCGGCGCGAGCGATCGCAGCAAGATCGTCATCGTTTCGTTGCAGCGCCGCCTGGGCTGCGGCATGGCCCTCGATCGCGATCCGCACCTTGGTCAAATCCCGAAACTGCGCCACCGACATCAACGGCACGCGCACCGCGCGGTTCGGCATCACCTCCAGCGCGCGGTCGGCAACGAGCCGCGATACCGCTTCGCGCACCGGCATGATCGAGACGCCAAGCACCTCGGCCGCGGTGCGCAGGGACAATCGCTCGCCCGGCGCGAGGCGACCGGAAATCAGGAGATCGGCGAGTTGCGCATAGGCGCGTTCACCGAGCGTCTGACGGTCGAGCGGTTCGACCAAATTGAGCGCCGCTGCCAAATTCAACGCGTGATCTCCAGCGATGGCTTTGAAGACGAGGAGGACTCGACAAGCCCACTTTCTTTTGCAACTCTAACTGTGATCACAGATCACGGCAAGCCGAAGCGAGTGCGCTTCTCGAAATGAACGCGAGCAGCTCAACGGAAAGAAGTAAGCGGCCTCGCACGGCCGCTACGCAGGGAGAAAGCTGATGTCGGACCAAAATCGATTCACGCGCCGCGGCCTGCTGAAGACTGCAGGCGGCATCGCTCTGGTTTCGGGAATTTTCGCGCCCTCGATCTTGCGCGCCCAGACGGCCGACGTGATCCGGATTGGTCACCTGACCCCGCGCACCGGATTTCTTGGGCCGCTTGGCGAATATGCCGTGATGGCGATCGATCTTGCGGTGGAGGAAATCAACGCCGCCGGCGGCATGATGGGACGCAAGGTCGAATTGCTGAAGGAGGATTCGGTCAACCCACAGACCGCTTCCACCAAGGCCGAGCGCATGATCGAGCGCGACAAGGTCGCCTGCATCATCGGCGAGATTTCGTCCGCCTCGTGCCTGACCATTGCGCAGGTCGCCGAGCGCAACAAGATCCTCTTCATCAATACCGGCGGCAATTCCGATGCACTGCGCGGCAAGGACTGCAAGCGCTACATGTTTCACGTCGAATCGCAGAATTCGATGTATGTCAAAACCGTCGGCCGCTCGTTCCTGCGCGAGGGCCTGGTCACGGGCAAGAAGTGGTACTCGCTGACGGCGGATTACGCGTTCGGCCACGACCTCTTGAAAGTCTCAAAGCGGTTCATGGAGGCCAATGGCGGCAATTTTGCCGGCGACGATCTGGTACCGACCGACGCCACCGATTTCTCCGCCTATCTGTTGAAGATCCGCGACGCCAAGCCGGATCTCGTGGTGATCAATCTGGCCGGCAACCAGATCACCAACTTCCTTAAACAATACGCCGAGTTCGGCCTCACCTTCCCGGTCGGCGGCTTTGGCTTCGACACCGCGTTGGCCTGGGCGGCCGGCAAGGGCAACTTCGTCGGCACCTGGCCGGTTGTCTGGCATCATCTTCTCGAAACGCCCGGCTCGAAGGCTTTCGTCGCGGCGTTTTCGAAGAAATATTCCAAGCCGCCGGAAAATCAGGCCTGGGGCGATTACATCGCCACCAAGATCGTCGCGCAAACTGTCAACGAGATCAAATCGACGGACTCGCCGAAGATCATCGAGCATTTCGAGAAGGGCGCGAAATACGATGTACTCAAGACGCGTCAGGGTTATTTCCGTGCCTCCGATCATCAACTGATGCACGAGATGTATGCGGTGACCGCGCTTCCCGCCGACAAGATCAGGAATCAGTGGGACATCTTCACCTCGAGCCCGCCGGTGCCGGGCCCGAATGAGGATCTCGAAGTGATCGCCGCAACCAAAGAAGAGAACAGCTGCACGTTCCCGAGTTGATTTGAGGCGTCGTTCCGGAGCGATACGAAGTATCGAACTATGATGTGCTCTCGCACATCAGAGAACCCCGAGATTCCGGGTCTGGTCCTTGCGGACCATCCCGGAATGACGACGCGGATCGCCCGTTGATGTCTATAACTCTGAAGGCGCGTAGTCCTCGCGCGCTTCGCGGGAGCCAAACCCATGTCTGCCATGTTGCTGACACAACAAATCCTCAACGGGCTACTTGACGGGGTCTACTATCTCCTGATCGCGCTCGGCCTGTCGCTGATCTTCTCGCTTGGCGGCATCGTCAACCTCGCCCACGGCGCGTTCTACGCGATCGGCGCCTATCTGACGCTGGTGATCTCGCCATATCTCGGCTTCGGCGGCGCGTTTGTCGCAGCCCCCATTGCGGTCGCCCTGCTCGGCATGGTGATCGAGCGCACGCTGTTCCGCCGCTTCTACCGTGCGGACCCGATCCTCTCGCTGCTGATGACCTTTGGTCTGGCGATGGTGGCCGAGCAGGTGCTGCGGATGATTTTTGGCGCACCGCCCTTGTCCTATTCCATCCCGCCATGGCTGCGTGGACAGGTCGCGATCGGCAGTTTCATCTATTCGTTCTACCGCGTGGTCCTGCTCTGCATCGCCGCGACCTGCGTCGCCGGCCTCTGGCTGCTGTTGCAAAAGACCTCCTTCGGCCGCGTGGTTCGCGCCGGCGTGCAGAATCCCGACATGGTGGGTGCGCTCGGCATTTCGCTGCAGCCTTATATGTCCGCGGTCGCCGCGCTCGGCATCGGGCTTGCGGGCCTCGCCGGCGTGTTGCTGGCGCCGATCTATTCGATCCACCCCGCCATGGGCCAGGAGATCATCACGCCGGCCTTCGTCGTCGTGGTGATCGGCGGGCTCGGATCGTTCTGGGGCGTGGTGGCGGCGGCGCTCCTGGTTGGTCTCGTCAAAGGCGTCATGGTCGGTATCGGCTATTCGGCCGCCTCCACGGCTGCGATCTATCTCTTGATGCTGCTCGTCCTGTTGTTCCGGCCGCGCGGCCTGTTCGGCGAGCGCATCACGCGGTTCGAGTGAGGCGGCAAGCATGTGGAAACGCCTGCCCATTCCGTTGCTGATCGCCGCGATTGCCCTCATCGTGCTGCCACAGATCCTGCTTGCGCTCGGGCTCACGATGACGTCGGCCTCCGAGGTCGTGATCTTCGCAATCGCCTGCATGGCGCTCAACATCCTGGTCGGCAATACCGGGTTGGTGTCGTTTGGCCATGGCGCCTGGTTTGGGCTCGCGGCCTATGCGGCCGCACTCATCCAACGCAACTGGATGCATGATTCGTTTTTCGGTCCCGCCATTGCAGGCACCCTGATCGTCACGGTAATTGCGGCCGCGTTCGGCTATCTGATCCTGAGGCGGCGCGGCGTCTATTTCTCGCTGCTGACGCTGGCGCTGTCGGCGATGCTCTATGCGGTTTCGTTTCGCTGGACGGAAGTTACCGGCGGTGAGAACGGGCTTGGCGGCATCACCCGCCCGACGCTGTTCGGCTTCAATCTGGAATCCTCGACGCCCTATTACTGGTTCGTCGCGGCAATCGCGTTCCTGGTGTTGATCCTGCTATGGCATTTCCATCATTCGAGCGTCGGCCACGTGCTGGTTGCGATCCGCGAGAACGAACAGCGCGCGCGCTTTCTTGGGTTTCCGACCAATCGTTACAAGCTCGCCGCCTTCGCTTTGTCCGCCGGACTAACCGGGCTTGCCGGCATCCTTTTGCTGTTTCAGAACCGCATGACTTCGGCAGACCCGATCTCGGTATCGTTCTCCGGCGATTTGCTGGCGATGGTCGTGATCGGCGGCATGCGCAATTTCTTGGGCCCCGCGCTCGGCGCGCTATTCTTCATCCTGTTCCGCGAATTCCTCTCGATCTACACCGAGAACTGGCTGTTCTGGTTTGGACTGGTGTTCGTCGCCTTCATCGTGATTTCGCCGACCGGACTTGTCGGCGTCGCCGAGCGGCTGATGGCGCCGTTTCGAAAGAAAATCGTCGAAGATGCCGCCATGTCGGCACGCCGCGTCGAGGTGCTCCCCTTGCCGGAGTTCCTGCGTCCGAAGGCTCACGTCGATGGCGCGGTGCTTTCGGCCCGCCACATCGTCAAGCACTTTGGCGGCATCCGGGCGGTTCAGGGCGTCGATATCTCAATCCGCGACCGCACGCTTCACGCGCTGATCGGGCCCAACGGCGCCGGCAAGACCACGGCGTTCAATCTGCTCTCGGGGCTCTATCCGCCCGACGAAGGCGCGGTGTCGCTGCTGGGTGAGCCGATCGCCGGACATACGCCGGAAGAAATCGCGCGCGCCGGCATCGGCCGCTCGTTCCAGATCACCAATCTTTTTCCAGCCTTGAGCGTTGCGGAAAATATCCGCCTGGCCGTGCAGGCGCGACACCCGCGGCGCTTCGATCCCTTCACACCCGCGCTGTCGACCACCTCGATCAATGTCGAGACCGACGCCATCATCCGCTATCTGGGGCTCGCCGGCATCGAAAAAGCCGAAGCGGGCCTGTTGTCTTATGGCGGTCAGCGCCTGCTCGACATGGGGGTAGCGCTTGCGACCGCGCCGCGCGTGCTGCTCCTGGACGAGCCGCTGGCGGGACTTGCCGCGGCCGAACGCGAGCGGATCGGCGCCATCATCAAGCGCATCTCGGCCGAGCTGCCGGTGCTTCTGGTCGAACACGACATCGACCGGGTGTTCCAGCTCGCCGACCACGTCACCGTGATGAATGAGGGAAGAGTGCTGCTCGACGGCACCGTGGAAGACGCACGGCGAAGTGCGAAAGTGCAGGAGGTCTATATCGGCTCGGGTGCGGCGCAAGTCGCGGCACGTCCGCGCGAGACGGCCGCGCGCGCCAACGCGCTATTGACGGCCGAAAAGGTCAACACGTTCTACGGCAAAAGCCACATCCTCGACGATGTCGGCTTCACGCTGCATGAGAACGAGATCATCGCGCTGCTCGGCCGCAACGGCGCCGGAAAATCGACGCTGCTGAAAACCCTGATCGGAATCGCGCCGGCTTCAGGTGGATCGATCGCGCTCGCCGGTACCGAGCTGATCGGTAACTCATCCGCGCAAAATGCCAGGCTTGGCATCGGCTACGTGCCGCAGGGCCGCGGCCTGTTCGCCGGCATGAGTGTCGAGCAAAATCTCGAACTCGGCGGATTGAAGCGCCAGACCGGCCACGGCGTGCACTGGACGCGCGAGCGCATCTACGAATATTTCCCGCGGATCGGCGAGCGGCTCGATACGCCGGCGGATTATCTTTCCGGCGGCGAGCAGCAAATGGTCGCGGTGGCGCGGGCGCTGTCGGGCGACGTGCGGGTATTGCTGCTCGACGAGCCGTTCGAGGGGCTGGCGCCCGCCGTGGTTGAGCAACTTTTCGAGACCTTCGACCGCTTGCGCAAGGAAGTCGCCATCGTCATCGTCGATCACCATCTCGACCTGGCGCTCGCCCTGTCCGATACAACGGTGGCACTGGAGCGCGGTCGGGTTATTCACCAGGGACCGTCGCAGGCACTGCGCGACGATCTCGATCTGCGACGCAAGGTACTCTGGCTGTGAGGACAAATTGTGAGAAAGAAAAATGGCAAGCACTGAACGCAAGGTCGCCATTGTCGGCGCCGGCCTGATCGGACGCGCCTGGGCCACGATCTTTGCCCGCGCCGGCTGGAACGTGCGCTTGAGCGACCCGCATATCCCGACCCTGAAGTCCGCCCCTCGCCTGATCCGCGACGAGTTGCACGCGCTGGCGCGCCATGGCCTGGCCAGTGATCCCGACGCGGCCGTGGCGCGGGTCTCGGCTGCCGGGAATCTCGAGGAGGCCGTTCGGGATGTGGAGTTCATCCAGGAAAACGGGCCGGAGAGAGTCGAGGACAAGCGCAGCATCTTTGCCCAGCTCGACAAGATGGCGCCGAAAGACGCACTCCTGGTATCTTCGACCTCGGCGCTTCCCGCCTCGCGCTTCACCGAGCGGCTAGAGGGGCGGTCGCGCTGCCTGGTCGGCCACCCGGTCAACCCGCCACATCTGGTGCCGCTGGTCGAACTGTGCGGGGCGCCGTGGACCTCGCCTGAGGCGATCGACCGCGCCCGTAATATCTATCGCGAAATCGGCCAGGTGCCGGTGACAATCAATCGCGAGATCAACGGCTTTGTGCTGAACCGCCTGCAGGGCGCGCTGCTCGCCGAAGCGTTCCGCCTGGTCGGCGAGGGCTACATCTCCGCGCAGGATCTCGATCACACCGTCAAGGACGGCCTCGGTCTGCGCTGGTCGTTCCTCGGACCGTTCGAAACCATCGAGCTCAATGCGCCCGGCGGTATCGCGGATTACTGCGCCCGCTATACCGGCTTCTACAAGGAATTGGCCTCAAGCCCCGCCGGGCCTGAAGTGTACGAGAGCCCGAACGTCGATCGCGTGACCGCTGCATGGCCGTTTCAACCGACGGCGGAGCGCATCGCCTCGCTGACCGAGCGGCGCAACGAACGCCTCGCCGCGCTTGCAGCGCACAAAGCCGGACACACGAGCCAAACCGACAACGCTTGAACGTCCATCTGCAACAAAGAAGGCAAACCCATGAGCCGCAAAGTCATTATCACCTGTGCCGTCACCGGCGCGATCCACACGCCCTCGATGTCGAAGGCCTTGCCGGTGACGCCACACGAAATCGCCGACGCCGCGGTCGAGGCCGCCGAAGCGGGTGCTGCGATCGTGCATCTGCACGCTCGCAACCCGAAGACCGGCCAACCCGATCAAAGCCCGGAAGCCTTCGCGCCGTTTCTCAAGATCATCAAGCAGCGCTCGAACTGCGTGATCAATTTGACCACCGGCGGTGCGCCGACCATGACCGTGGACGAGCGCGTCCGCCCGGCCGCGACCTACAAGCCGGAAGTCGCGTCGCTGAACATGGGTTCGATGAACTTCGCCTTTTTTGGCATGCTCAACCGTTTCAAGAAGTTCGAGCACGACTGGGAGCGCAGGCACCTCGAGAACAAGGACATCGTTTTCCGCAATACTTTCCAGGACATCGAGTATGTCCTTAAGACGCTGTCGGAAACCGGCACGCGGTTTGAGTTCGAGTGCTACGACACCGCGCATCTCTACAATCTCAACTACTTCCTCGAGCGTGGCATGGTGCAACCGCCGCTGTTCGTGCAGACCGTGTTCGGCTTGCAGGGCGGCACCGGAGCACACCCCGAGGACGTGCTGCACATGAAGCGCACGGCCGATCGCCTGTTCGGCGACAAGATGGTCTGGTCGGTGCTGGGGGCGGGACGCAATCAATTGCCGATCGCGGCGATGGCGGCTGCCATGGGCGGCAATGTCCGGGTCGGCCTGGAAGACTCGCTGTGGGCGGCGCCGGGGCGCATGGCGGCGTCGAACGCCGAACAGGTGGTGCTTGCCAGGAAGATCATCGAAGGCCTCGGCCTTGAAGTCGCGACCTCGGATGAAGCGCGTGAGGTCCTTGATCTGAAGGGCGGGGACAAGCTCGAGGTGTGAAGCGCGACCGTGATGTAACCTATAAAATATTATTTGACAGGTTAATTCTACTGCGATATAGCGACTTTAAACCTCTGAAATGCTATTTCAGAGGTTAGTCAAAGCACAACCCCGGAGTTGTCAGATGATCCGTTATCGCACCGCCTCCGTTGGCGACCATGAGCTGTTCTACCGCGAGGCGGGCAAGTCGGAGCATCCGACCCTGCTGTTGCTTCACGGTTTCCCCACCTCCTCGCACATGTTTCGGGATCTGATCCGCTTGCTTGCGGATCGCTTTCATCTCGTTGCCCCGGACCTTCCCGGATTCGGCTTCACCACCGCCAAGGAAGGCTCGACCTACAAGTACAGCTTCGACAATCTCGCGAACACGATTGAACAATTCACGGACAAGATCGGTGTGAGGCGTTACGGCATTTACGTGTTCGACTATGGCGCACCGGTCGGCTTTCGCCTCGCCGCATCGCGCCCTGATCGTGTCACGGCGATTATCTCGCAAAACGGCAATGCCTATGAAGAAGGCCTGAGCCAGGGCTGGAATCCGATCCAGGCCTATTGGCGCGAGCCGACGGCGGCCAACCGCGCAGCTCTTCGCGCCTTCCTCACGCCGGAAACCACCAAATGGCAGTACGTCGAGGGCGTCTCTGACCAGCAACTGGTTGCGCCTGAATCCTATGCCCTGGATTCCGCCCTTCTGGCGCGGCCGGGCAATGACGAAATCCAGCTCGACCTGTTTCTCGATTACGCGAGCAACGTGGCGCTGTACCCGAAGTTTCAAGCCTATTTCGCCAAACATCAGCCGCCGTTCCTGGCAACCTGGGGCAAGAACGACCCGTTCTTCCTGCCTCCAGGCGCCGAGGCGTTCCGGCGCGATCTTCCCAATGCGGACATCCGTTTCTTCGACACCGGGCATTTCGCGCTGGAGACGCACGCAAGCGAGATCGCTGGTGCCATTGTTGATTTCTGGGAGAAGAAGGTCTCTTCCCGCTCCCGCCAGGTGGCCTAAAGCACGATGAGAATACGCTCGACGTCACCGCGGTGATGGTCTGCTCCCTCTCCAACCCAACTCGGGTTTACCCGAGTTGGGCATTATCAACTGTCGAAGTCGGATAAATCCGACTTCGATGGGAGAGGGTTGGGGTGAGGGGCACGGTCGCTCGTAAGAGCATGGCCCTCACCCGATTTGCACTGGACGATGCTTCGCATCGCCAGGAGCAAATCGACCTCTCCCCAGCGGGGAGAGGTGAACCGAAGCAGCGCGGGACGCATCCGCTGTCCTCAAGACTCATCCGCGCGCCATCAATACTGGTATTGATACCCATACTGATTTGGGCATACCCATTGGCCGTAGGAGTTCTGGTAGCAGCCGTTGTTGTAGTTGCTGTACCCGTAAGCGCCATAGGCACCCAATGCGGCTGCTCCGGCGACGGCCGCGCCGGCGCCCCAAGGATAAGATCCGCCCCAGCCTCCGCCGTAACCCGGGCGACCTGGGTAACCCGGACGGCCCGGCAGACCTGCGATCGGACGGCCCGGATAGCCCGGACGGCCCGGACGCGCGATCGGGTGGCTCGGACGAATGCCACCTGCCACGCGATAGCCGCGTCCCGCGTAAACGCGCCCGCCGCCCGCGAAACGAGCGCCGTGGACTACACCGGCGCGCATCCCACCTCCGTGGAAGCCTCCGGCCCGCATGCCGCCGCCGTGGAACCCTCCGCCCCGGCCACCGCCGCCTCGGCGGGCGAACGCGTCATCGGGAACCAGACTTGCTGCAACGAGAACGAATCCCGCCAATACAATGAGAGCAAAACGAAACATGGCGATCCTCCTGGTGGTTGGGGTGCCGTGAATTCGTAAAATACCCTGCTGGAAGCGCCGCGCGATCATCAAGAGCGCCCTTGCTCAGAGGCGAATACAGCACACCACAATAAGCTTCGGACGCCCCCTCAGCGGACGGCTTGAGATACATCAATCTCCGCTGGATTTAATAAGGCGGCATTTGCCGGAACCAAAATTGACCACTTCCTCCGGCATGCGGAGGCATGGTGTTACCAAATGGACCGTGGTTTTACCGGAATTCGATTGCGGCAAACGCGTTTTTGTCGAATCTTCAGGAGATGGGCGCGCTCTCGGTTCTGTGGCGTCCCACTTCAATTGCGATTGACGAGCAAGTTTCAGGATGGAGAAGCAGGATGAAAGCGCTTGCCCTTGGACTGATTTTGGCTGTGACCCCGTTTTCGTGCGCTTATGCGCAACGCTCCGCCGACTCGTTACCGGCGGTGACGGTCGATTGCTACCAGTCCTTTGCCACCAAGACGCAATTGCCGGAACGCGACGACAAGGATGTCGCCATCAACAACAACGATTTTCAAACACCGCTGACACGTTATCGGCTTCAAGTCGTCGACAAGAAAATACTCAAGATCATCAAGGACCCGGATCGGCCTGCATTTCGCGATGAGCACGGAAAGAGCATTTGGCAAATGAAACGCGATTTCACCGACAAGCACCAGATCATCAGCTGGCGGGAGGATCTGCCCGGCGGAATCGTGAGGATCTTCACGTTTGACTTCGCGGACCGGCTATTGAGCACAATGGATGTCTCACCTGCCAACGCGTTGGCTGCCGGCGTTGAGCTTCATGTCATGAAATGCAGCACGTGAACCCTGTCCGATAGAAACTTCGAGAATTCCGCGAGCCCGCCACGACCGTTCCTGCGCAACGGCAGCGGTCACGTTCGCTGCCCTTCCGCGGGGCCCAAGCAAAGAACCTATTGGTGGGCTTCCCAGTTCAAAACGGACATTCGCCGATCGGAGGTTATGGACCGGTAAGACTGATAAATATGATTTTCTTATTAGTTTGCGATCTGACTCCATGTGCGACCAAACCCAATCAGTCAGCCACACCCTGCCCCAGCTGGACCTCACGTCCGCTTTCACGACGACAGAAGCCGAACGCGCTGTCTGTTTTTCCATGTCACCCTTTGAACCTTAGGCGACCTTGGCTCGATTTCAGGGAGGGCTCACCTCAAA
>Ga0307474_10003327_pt1 | contig 11580 bp, 12 predicted proteins | sample atmos_gasesECM1C_2_FD_203312 | JGI IMG/M metagenome (GOLD analysis project Ga0307474, IMG submission 203312) | Hardwood forest soil microbial communities from Morgan-Monroe State Forest, Indiana, United States - atmos_gasesECM1C_05 | ecosystem: Environmental > Terrestrial > Soil > Temperate... | reverse complement strand
CGCAACTCGGGTGGAAGCTCTCTGACCTTGTTACCGCGATTTAACGGGCGGATTTTGTCTAGGCAGGCCAATGGCTCGGCGCGGCGAGTGGATTTCCGAATGCATCATCCGTGTCGTCATCATCATCCAACTCAGGCGCGGCTTGCTATAGACAACGTAGGCTGCTGGCTCGTAGGCCCGAGGAAGCCGTCACCCCGCGAGCAACAACAAAAGACTGCTGCGAACTTCATTGAGGGGTCGCTCGATTCCGGCCCGAATTGTTCAAATTATCCGAATAAGAAACGAAAGAGCCTTTTCCGATGATCCGGGTTTGTTCAGAGGTCCAAGAGTTACCATTTTACCGGACCCCAAAAATTTCACAATTCCGAGCAACCAAGTCGATCGCGCTGGGGGTCAGAGCATGGGGAGACATCATCACCATGACTGATACCGAAACGTGGAAAGAGCGAAGAGCAGAGGTGACGCGCTATCGAGTGCTGAAGCGGGAAACCACAGAACCGCTGGCAGCGCTTTTGCTCCACGACATTGTCTTGGAACTGGAATCCGATTTGAAGGAGCCTGAACGCGACGGTGTCGAGAAAACAGCGTAACGGCCTCCTTTCGTCTGCAGCAACGAGTCGTTCCTTCCAATGGCGACGACTTGGAGAGGCCGTCCATCAATTTTCGTCATAGTGATGCAACGGTATTCTGAAGCATCAATACCGAAGGACCGCCTAGATTTTTGAGGCGTGAATTTCCGTAGCTAAATGGAACTGCCTCACATCTGCCCGCACATAATCAGCATTTAACTAAAAGTTGCCTTAATGCGGGCTTGTGCCTCTGCGAGATGGTCCGCTGGAATTCGGCGGATGACCGCGCAACGGCCGCCGTTCGCTGTACTTGGGGAGTGCACAAGATCGAACGAAGGCCATGAGGGGATCGGGGTGGGACCAGTCTGGATTCGGTGGGGATGAGTACCAGTAGAGTTGCCTCTGTCAGTTTCGCGGCACCTAAGCGTAGAACACCAGCCCGAACAGCAAGCTCTCAGATCTTCATCGCAGGCACGGCGGCGGCCGCGCTTGTGCTCGGTTGCACCTGGACCGTTTATGCCAACGTTTTGGCAGCCGGCCCTTATCCGCAACTCGACAGCGCCAGTTTCGATGCACATGTCGCGACGTCTCCGGCAAGCTTCGTAGCCCGCATCGCCCCCCTTGTTAAGATCGCTCGCGTTGAATCGCCGCCCCTGATCTCGGCGCCCGCAACCGTTCCGGCGGAGCCTTCGCTTTCCTTCAGCGATCGCTTTGCCGCAGCATCCGCACAAGCCGTCGCGCCGGCACCGCTGCCCGAAACGCCAAAGCTCGCGGAAGCGCCGACAGCGCAAGCTGAAACCGCAAGGCAGGCGGAAGCATCGAAAGCGATAGCATCCTCCCGCGTTCGCCTCGCCGCGGTCGGAGGTCCATCTGCGGAATATGAAATAAACGCGAAGACCGTATATCGTAATGCCACCGCCGCGAATGACTCCGATCAGCTTTTTGGCCTGGAGACCGAGCCAGTCACCGACGGCCCGCTACTGGAAAAATGGCGTCGCGTGGAGGCCATCATCACAAAGGACCTCGAACTCATCGCGCAATGTCAGACGGCCAAGCCCTGCCCCGCCCCAGCACAAAAGCTGATCGACCTGAGCCGGCAAGGCACCGGTCGAAGCGGACGCGCACGCATTGGCGTGATCAACAGGGCAGTTAACCTTGCCATAAGACCGGTGAGCGACGAAACACAATGGGGCGTTCCGGATCGTTGGAGTGAACCGCTCGAAACGCTCCACTCGAACTCGGGCGACTGCGAGGACTATGCAATTGTCAAATATGCGGCGCTGCTAGCAGCAGGGCTCCCAAAGGAAGCTGTGAAGATCGTCGTATTGAGGAACCGTCTGCCAAACGAAGATCATGCTGTCGTGGCAGTCCAGGTCGATCATCAGTGGCTCATCCTCGATAACCGCACATTGACCCTTGTCCGCGACACAGATGTCATGCGGGCGATACCGGGGTTCGTCCTCGACGATCAGGGTGTCAGGCGATTTGTTTGGAGCAGCCTGAATCGGAGGGTAGCCTCGTCAGCTCCATCCAGCTAGCCTCCGCCGCCAAGCACCGCGGGGCGGTGCCTTTTTCAATCCTCATTCACGCACGCGCGCCTGCGAATAAAAAGTGCGGATTCTCCATTTTATCCGCAACACCCAGCCCGGCCCCGTCCGCTCGTTTGGCCGGAATGTCGCTGCGGCAAATGTCGCACCAGCGGGTGAGGCTCGCCTTTGAAAATGGGCACGAATTCTTGATGCGGTGGGGTCGATTTATATTCGGTCAATGCCGGCGGTGGACGCGTACTTGCTTACGCTCGCTGGGCACGAAAGCGCCCAAGGTCAGACGAAACACACGCTGCCGAAAGTGCGGCGACCGCTGCCAAAGGATGAAGGCGAAGATCGCCAGATTCGACGCGAACCAAACGCTCAATATTGCCAATATGGCTTTCATGAATGCTCATTTCGCTTGGCCCCACCCCTAAGAGACAGTTTCGGCCACGGGAAAATTCCACGCTTATGTGGCCATCACTCTCTCTCCTCAAACCCGACCTCCCAAAGGTGTGAACGAGCTGGAACCCGACCGGCCTCTACCGGGCGCTGTAGGCCTCGACAGCGTGCGCCAGAAAGATGGCCGCGCTGCATAGCCCAAGAAATGCTGCTACGACCTCGACCATCGAACTCACCCTGTTGCGCTGGAAAGAAGGACCGCTTGCGTTGCCGCAAGCGGCCAAGTCCAGGGAGGAAACGCCCAAGGAGGGCAGCGATAGCGGGTGGGGGACTGGGGGTCGCTACCGCATACCGTATCTAAGATGATCGCGATCAGCGGCTCAATTGAACGATAGGGTCACCGACCGAAACAAAGGTTTAGGGCGCTCGCGCCAATCGGTTCGCAGCCGTTAGCTTTGCAAGTGGTTAGGCCCGGGTTTGGCCGGCAGTTCCGGTCAGGGGAACTTTCCGCGGCGCACGCGGTTATGCTCGCGGGACGGCTGGCTTCCTCCCGGATAGGGATGCAGCCATCGCCCACCGCAATCATGACTGGCCCAGCGTGTCACGCGCTGGGCCTTTTTCTGCGCGACCACTTGTCTCAAGATCAGCACACGGCGCGCTACACCGAAATCGGCACCCGATTGCTTCAAGGATTTTTGGCGCTAAATCGAAAGCATGATGAACGTGGCGAGAGCCGCCAAACAGAGCGCGACGACAACGATCAGGCCGCTCCGAATACCTTTGCGAGGCTCGATGTAATCGAGCTGCGAGACAATGCTTCCTGCTTCGAAATATTCCCTGCTCAGGCTGGTTGGCTCGGAATTGTCGTTCATAGGAACGAGTTTCTCGTTCAGCGCTGGGTCAGGTATTTCGACTACCCGGCTCAGAGGCTCGGAACTCTTCACACGATCGCCCAACTTCATACGGCCCTCCCATTGCAAGGATAACGGGGCTCAGCGGTTTTGGTTTCTGGTGGGCGGTTTGGCTGGCGCTACGGGCCGCACAGCGGGCCTCCGGCCAGCCCGCAAGGCTGCATTACCTTAGCGGATCAGCATCACGAGGGTCGCGATTGCGGCCGGCGCTGCCGACACCCCGATCGCGAACATGATTTCAATTCTCGTCTGTCGGTCCATGGGCCCTCCTGTCCCGGCATCCTTGATCTTAGTGGACCCACAGGGCTGCTAGGGCACAGGCGAAGCCCATTAACAACAGGCCAGAGGCTATTACGGCGACCAGGTCAATCGACCAAGGGTGTCCGCGTCCGCCGATCAGGTCGAGGTGTCGGGAACGGTTCTCATCGATATGGCTGTGAAGGCGCATCGCAGCGGCCCTCCTCGTAAGTGGAGTCCTCATTTAATCGGGAATTGTCAAAACAGTTCCACGCAGGGGACCGACCTCGGCGGCTCTCCAAACAACTCAACGCAGGTTAAGCTTGGCGCGGCAGTGGCCCGATTGCCGTTACAGCGCTGGTCCTCATCGTTCTCATCGTGTGTTGCGATGAGCGGGCGGGTGGAAGCCGCACGTGGGCCTGGTTATCATATGCTCAAAGACACTCGTTGAACTTGAGGTTGAGGAATCGCTCGCCGGATACGCTGGCGGTCTCACGCTGGCCGAAGAGACGAAGGGCTCAACCGCGCAAGTCGTTTGAACACACACCATGTTCCCTCATCGACCTATGGCGACCATGGGATGATCGCCCATGCCAAAAAAATGCTGCCCGACGATCGATCGTGACTCCAGATGCCGGGCCGGCCGTCGTGGTGTGTCCAAGCGCGGAGTTGGAGCGATCCGCTATTGGCATTCAACATGGGGCGTTGAAATCTCACGTTAATTATTTGAAATTTCTATTGTTTTCGACTTTCGCAATGATCTTGCTGCAAGCCGGCGGCGATTGCCTTGAGCAGTGTCATCCGAGCGCCTCACCAAACTAAATCAATAGTTTAGCCTGAATATCTCGTTGACCCGATTCTCGGTAACGACACGGGTAACGGGCGAGTGTGATGAGGCTATTGCTGAATCAAATTTCTTTTAGCAACCACCAGTGGAAGTTTCATGCATACTTGGTGTTGTGCGCTACCGGGACCTCACGGAGAAAACGCATGTCGAGATTCGGACTAATTGGTGTTGCTGTAGTTTTTCTTTCTGTGTTGACGGGACCCGTTATGGCCAGGCCCTTGGCCCACCCCGCCCAAAGCCTCTTTTGTGCAACCAGGGACGCGGGAAATCCTCACAGCAAGTATTGCGATTACCTGGCCTGGAGCAAATGGCGACAACGAGGCGCCTGGGACAGCTCCCTGGACAATGCTTGTTTAAGCGATCCGAGCTTTATACCCGGAGAATGCAGCTTCAATCCGCAGGGCCGAGTGCTATTTGGAGCACACCCGTGAAGTGATCAAGCTGCCTGGCCCTGTGCCGGGGGCCCTTATTCTTGCTCGCGCTGATGCTCTTGGAAATCGGCCCCGCGCCGATATTCCTCTGCCATTTTTTCCAGCAGGCGCGGGCTGGTGTCGCCGCGCTGAAGCCGTTGGGTGCCGCTCCGCCGGTGTCGCGGAACAACCGACCCCCCTCGCAATGTAACGAACTGCCACTTTGTTCCTACTTGGCCTGCAAATGGATCTGGCGATCCTGCGTCAGGCTTAGTGCTCCACCAATCTTCGCCGACAAAACAGGCGCGTCGTCGACGCAATCGGTCGCTACTTTACGGGCTCCTGATGGTACGCTTCCGTCTGGCCATTCTTCGATTCGCCCGCGCGAATTCAGCAGACCAGCGAAGATAGTGCTATCAGGGACAGCCGATGCAGCTAAGCAGGATGTTATGGGTTCGGGATGGTGCTACTGATCTTGGGCAGCTGCCAGCTGCCTGGCATGATCGAACAATTGGTCTCTCTGCCCTCTTAGCCATCGCCTTTGATCGAGGTTGGTTAGTGGCACTCGTTTGGACGGGGGCTCAGGCTGAGGGCGAAATCAATATGCTGGCTCGTTTCGGCATAGTTTTCTACTGGTGCAGTCTGGCGATTGCTTTCGTGTGCTGGATAGCGGCACTTATCATCCTGATGGCGATCATCACTGGCAAACTTTCAGATTCGGGAGTTTGGATGGCGGTGATATTTTTTGTGGCGGTCGGTTGCATCTCGTGGCTGGTCGGTCGCGCGGCGAAATATGTATTGGGCGATATTGACGAAGCCTAATCGCTATCCAGTTGCGCTGGCGCACGATCTGCAGAAAGCCCCAACCTATTGCAGCTTCGCCGCCGCGTTGAGCGGCGGAATCATAGCGGCGCCAGCTACCATCAACCGCCCGCAAAAGATCACCTTTGCTCGCACGGACGCGATTGCGCTCTTCAATGAGCTTCGGCGCCTGATTCGAGATCAAAGCGACGTATCACGCCTGACCAGCTCTCCCGCTATGAGGCGGCGAGTGAGGATGTTCAGCAGTTTTGTCTCGTGCACTACGGAAGCGCCTTCGCCCTCGAAACACACCGGAGGCGACCTGATGAACGATATGTCTAGACTAGGGCTGCCGACGGGGTCCACGGCCGCAAAACTTCGTCTATCGCGAACGATGCAAGGGGCCGGGCGCGACAACAGCCAGATAGGGAGGCCGTCGGCGCCCGAGCGGATGACGTTCGACGGATTGAATCAAGGGCCGGCGCAGCACGCTGGGATGGCGAATCACGGCGATCCTGCAGTGGGGACCTTCCAGCCGATTCAGGGCCTCCAGCCACGCATCGAGCAGAAAATGGCGCCGCCTGAGTGCGCGAATTGCCTTGTCCGCATCGTGGGTGCGAGTTTCCATGAATCAAAAATAACCCAGTTTGGTTCATAAAGAGTTGCACATGCGCAACTGCGCACGCCTTGGTCACGCGGACGAACGTTAGCGGCCTAATCTTGGAACGGAGAGGCCGCCTCCTCCCCCTAACGGAGACGTACCAAGACGCCCGGCCGCTCCCAGATCCTGTCCGATCGGCGCTCCGAGGGTCGGCAGTGAGCTGTCGCGGGCCACGTCATTCAGTCGCGGCAGCGAGGTGTCGCGCACCGGGTCGGGAGCGCAGCGATCACCCACCAAGGCTTGGCCGTCCGGGCAACCGCGAATATCCGAAAACCCCTTTGATTTCGGCCTTGCCAAGGGCGCCGGCAGGTTTGCCCGTTTTACAACCGATGGCAGCGGCGCGCATAATTGAGAGTGGTTGGCGCAGACCGAGGCGAAGGTCCACGTCGGCACCAGATCGCGTCTGATCTGAACGGCGCCGCCTTGGCGCGTGACATCGGCGGTATGCCCGCGTTCGAGCAATTGGGTGCACCTTTTGCCGGCGCAGACGCTGGCCTGACCATCCTGGAGCGTGACGAGCGTCCTGTTTTCCGAAATCAGGATGTCGAGGATCGTTCCGCGAACCCCGATCGTAGCGGTCGGAGTTTCGATCTTGTAGGACTTCTTGTCGGACTTTCCGGTGACGAACCTGAAGGAGCCTTCTGTCAGGCCGATAACGATCTGCTTGTATCGCGAATCGTCGGCATAGACGGCGCGATCGATTTTCACGGTTGAATTGGGACCGAGCGCCAGCTTGGTGCTGTCGATCAATCCGAACCGGGCATCGCTGTTGGCCCGCGTACTGACGATTTCGTCACGCACGACCACGTCACCGACTGCGATGGGCGACGCCTTGGCTCCGTCGATGCTCACCACCTCGTTGCGGATGATTTCAGCCTCGCCGATCTTGACCGTTGTTGGTTCCGCCCTGGCGACCGCCATGGACGCATACGATACGGCCAATAGTGCAGGCAGGGGTTTGGAAATCGAAGACAAGAGTTTGGAAATCGAAGAGTAGGTCAAGTACTGCTCCCCAACACGCGCGAATCCTGAATTCGAAGAAATCGTTATGGACCCGAGCAGTCAACGACTTTTCGAACAGGATTTCACTCGGGGCTGGCTTCTGAAATGGCAGATCAGTGCTTTGCCTTCCCAACGACTGGAAATTGCGAAGCAGGCCGCGCCCAAGCGAAACGGCCCCGACCTAGGGGGCGCCGGGGCCGTCAACCTCCGAGGTTTTCTCCCCGAATACACGAGCGGCGGTTCCGGAGAGCGAAGAGTCTACCCGCAGCCAGGGCGTATTGTTCCAGTTGCTTTGCTAAAGGCATGACCGATCGCTGGCCGGTTGGCCGCGCGGGTGACGATCGGTTCGGTTCCCATGCAGCCTTGCTAGAGCCACAGTAAGCGCCAAGCGCGGCGCTGAAGGCGGCGGTTTGAGGCGGCACAAGCCGGCGCGTCAGGTTGTGGTCTCGCTTCAGTCGGCGGGCGCGCAGGCCCTGTAACGTTTGCGCCAGACGTATTGATAGGGACAGAACGGACGCGCTTGCGCGCCGGCCGGACATTCGTTCCGTACGTTCGCGCCGGCTCCCCAGCCATCGACGACACACGCACCCTGCCAGGTGCTGTGGCAGCCCGGACCACATCCGCCTGCGGCGCTGGCCACGCTGATGCAAGCAAGTGTGGTCGAGAACAGGACCGCGACGAAAAACGCTTTCATGAACTTCTTCCTCCGCTATGCGCGCGCAAGAGACGCACAATCCTTCTCGCAGGGGGCACGCCTGCCCTGCCTGCGTTCGATCACCGGCCCCCGAGCCGCCGCGCTCGACTCGCCGGACTTCCAAGATTCGCAAGCTTAACCCGTAATCTTGCCCGCCCGCTAGCCGGGTGCGGTCCTGGTTGCTAACGCCAAAGGACCAAAGTGAGAGAACGCAGCGCGGGCGACCTGGCGGACGGGGGCCAATGGAACGCGATTCCCTGGGGAGTACTCCGGATGCCTATCGCGTTTGCAATTCCCCGACTCAAGCGAAGATGGCATCATCAACCCCGAGGGGTAGGTCAAAGCGAGTATCCGCGATGACCAAAAAAGTAATCGCTTTCGAATTTGTCGTGCCGACGGTTTTGGCCGTCGCGCTCGGCTTTGTGCTCTCGATCGGGGCCGTCTTTTTGACGAACAAATATCTTGGCCCGATCGATCAGGCGGAAGCCAATTTCTCCGCCGCCGTGGACCAGTGATTTGCCGACCCGGTAACTCCACGACCTCGCGTCGCTTGGGTTGATAGCTGCTGGCGCGATCACGCCCAGAAGTCTGCCATATTCGTTCAGCGCCGGTCGCTCGATCGGTGCGCCGCCGCTGCCGCGATGCCTGCCCGTCTTCGTGAGATCACGAAGTAGCCGAGCGCTTGCGCTCTCTGGGGTAGGTGAAAAGGGCGGCGCCCGGCTACTCGGCCGCGCGGCGGTGCGGCCTTTCCATAACACCATCAATGACTTAAAAAATCGTCTTCGCCCGCCAACAGAACTTGGTGGCTCGCTGGCTGAACTGCCGCAGCCACCGGCCTACTCGTGCTCCGATTCCGAAGTTCGCAAATATGCGCGGCGACCTCTGATGCGAACCTCGGAATCAAAGGAGCACTGCGCGGGTTTTGAATTTGAAGTTCCTATGCGGAGATTGCAGCAACACTGATTGGAACTTCAAATTCACCGCACCAGGTCCTCATTTCTCCAATTCGGAGACGTCAACCTTCTTCCAGGTTTGATCGGGGTTGAACGAATTCATGCGCTCGGCGATCCGCGTGGTGTGCTCACCGAGGTCCTTCTGGAAAACGGTGCCAGCATGATTGACCACGAATGTCATCACGCCGGAATTGCCGTATTCGGCCGGGTAGGCCACAAGCGCAAAGCCGCCGATCATCTTGCCGCGCACGATGTAGTCCACCTCCCCGCCCGCGGCCATCGGACCCTGGCGGGTCAGGATCTTGTAGTAGTAGCCGTGGTAGGGGACGCGCTCGCCGCCGATCGCATAGCCTTCCTTGCTGGCTTGAGCGACGAGCTCGCCGAGCGGGCTTTCCTCTTCGCCCGGTGCAGCCGGCCAATAAAGGCCGTCCTTCTTGCCCGGCCGGCTGACGATGCGCTGCGCATAGATGGCACTGCCGGCAGCGGTGGGATCTTTCTCGGCATATTCATTCTGGGCGTCGACATAGGCGAGGCTCGCCTTGATCGCGTTGATTTCGTTGCGGCCGATCCGCCGATAGAGAATCTCAAGTCGGCCAGTGGCCGTATCGAACTTCCAGGCCGCGCCCTTGCGCGTCAGCGGAATCGGGAACGGAAAATCATCCTTGCCGATGATCATCACCGCCTTGTCGTCACCTTCCTTCTTCACCTCGTGCCTGGCGTCGTAGGCGGCGAGAAATTTTTCGCGCATTGCCTCGTCAGAGATCTTGTCGCCGGAGGAGACGATTTCGTCGCCATCGGGTCCGAGCACGGCGATCACGCCTTTGGGCCAGTTGTCCCTGGCGGCCTTGACAAGCGCCTCCGCCGCGTCCTCCGGGGACTTGAACGATTGCTGGGCACAGGCCACCGAGACCGAGGCGAGGATCGCGACGGCGGCGGTGAGGCAGGTGATTTTTGCAGGAAGCGAGAAAATCTCGGTCATGGCGGTTTCACCGTTATTGGATTTGCGCTTGGCCGGTCCCGGTCCCGGTCGCGGAAGGAATCCGTGCGCCGGAGGCGATCCAGCGGTCATAGGTCTCGAACTTGAGGCCGAGCTTTTCGTAAAAGACCCGCAAATACCCGTCGCGTCCGCGGACCACGGCCCGAGGCATCACATTCTGCACTTCCTGCGCCATCACGCCGACATAGGTCTTGTCACTGCCGTTATAGGCATAGCGATAGAAGCCGAGACCATTGTCGAGCACCCCTAACAGGACAATGTCGTGCTTGAGGTTGATATCCGAGCGGCGTCCGCCGCCTCCGCCTCCACGACCGCCGCCACCCGCGGCGCGCGCTCCGCCGCCACCTCCGCCACGCGGTCCGCCACCGCCGGCGCTAGCGCGCGGAGCACCTCCACCACCGCCTCTGGGTCCACCAGCGCTGGCAAGACTTTGCTTGCCGCGCGCGGCCTGGTTGTTGGCAACCCTGCCTGAGGAGACATTCATGGCGCTGTCGCGTTTCGGTGTGCCCGCGGCCGGACGGTTACCACCTGACGGTCGATTTCCTGCACTTGGTCTATTGCCGCCCTGCGAAGGCCGGTTTCCGGCATCGGGCCGGTTGCCTCCCTGCGAAGGCCGGTTTCCAGCATCGGGTCGATTGCCCGGTGTGCGATCTCCGGCGCCCGGACGGTTGTCGCCAATGTTGCCTCCGCCAATGTTGCCGGCGCCGCCACCGGGCTTGAGAACCTGTTCGCCGTTCCGGCCGCGGAAATCCATGCGATCCGAGCTTCCGGCGCGAATGTTGTTGTTACCGCCAAATTTCTGCTGGACGTTCGTGTTGCTGTACTTCACGCCCTGGCGATGCACCGAATTGTGCTGCCAGTTGTTGCCGACGTTGATGTTGCCGGTATTGATGTTCACGGGCCGGTTGACGTTGATGTTTCTGTTGCCCCAGTTCAAGCCGCCGCCCCAGTAATTTCCACCTGAAGTCCAGCGCCCGAGCGCATAGCCTGCGCCGAATGCGAGGCCGGTAGCGAGCAGCGCACCGGGAACGTAGCCGTAGGGCGGCGGAAAGTAGTACGGCGGGTATGAGGCATAGGGCCAGGTCCCGTAAACCACGGCGGGATCGTAGTACGGCACATAGATCGTATCCGGCACCGCCGGTTCGATGACGATGACGTCCCTGCCCTGCTGCTGGACCGTCGTGACCTTCTGCTCCTTGGTCGAGGCCAGTTTATTGTTGGCTTGGGCACTTGCGCGCAGCCGCTGAACCGCATCCATCACGTCAGGTTGCTGGGCAAGGACCGCATCGCCAAGCTTCTGGGTCCAGTCGAGCTTCGTGCTCATCATCGAGAGTACGGAGGGGGTTGCGACAAGCGCCTTCACGCTGTCGTCCCAGCTTTGTTTGTCGACGGCAGCCTTGAGCTGATCGCCTTTCAGGTTCTTGTTTTCGGTCGCCCATCGGTCCGCCTGCACGACCTCCAGCGGATAGGTCGAGGCCATCAGGATCTCGGCCAGAAGAGTATCGGGATAGAGCGCGATCGGTGCCAATAGCTGATCGAGTTCTTCGGGTTTGAGCAATTGTTGCGA
>Ga0307474_10003325_pt1 | contig 11580 bp, 22 predicted proteins | sample atmos_gasesECM1C_2_FD_203312 | JGI IMG/M metagenome (GOLD analysis project Ga0307474, IMG submission 203312) | Hardwood forest soil microbial communities from Morgan-Monroe State Forest, Indiana, United States - atmos_gasesECM1C_05 | ecosystem: Environmental > Terrestrial > Soil > Temperate... | reverse complement strand
TCCGAGCTGCGGCCTCGTCGAGGATCGCAACTCAGCGGTGGCTGTCATGCTGAGCTGCGAATGCGGTGCCACGTGGGATCAGGACAGCCAAGGGGCGGCACCCGTACTCCTCGCACGGTGGCGCGAGCGGCCAGGCGACGCCAAAGTCCTCGTGGGCGCTCGCATCGGCCAAGAAGCCAACGACTTCGAGGAGAAGGCTGAATCCAGGCGCGAGCGAATCAAGCGACTTAGGTCCGCAAAACTCGCTCGGATGGACGCCGCTCGCGAAGCCACGTCCAGCAGTGCGGAATGAATCGACATCGGCGCGACACGGCGCAATGGACGCGGAACGGCTTGGGCGTTCCGACTCGTACGCCCTGGCAACGTTTCGTGACTGGGTGGAGGAGCGGCGCAATGGACGCGGAACGGCTTGGGCGTTCCGACTCCTTCAACAGTCGCAGTCCACGCTGCGCTCGCGAGTCGGCGCAATGGACGCGGAACGGCTTGGGCGTTCCGACTTGGGGTGCGGCTTGGGGTGGGGGCGCTGCCGGGGGGGCGCAATGGACGCGGAACGGCTTGGGCGTTCCGACCTCAAACTTGATGTCGATGTCCCACGCCTCCCCGACCAGGCGCAATGGACGCGGAACGGCTTGGGCGTTCCGACTGAAGGTGCTCATCCGAAGGCTCCGCGAGGGCAACCCGGCGCAATGGACGCGGAACGGCTTGGGCGTTCCGACGAATCGCCTCGACCAGGCAGGCGGCTCAGCCTATGGCGGCGCAATGGACGCGGAACGGTTTTGGGCGTTCCGACTTTCCCGCCTGCTCAGGCCACGACCCCCCCGGAACTGGCGCAATGAACGCGGAACGGCTTGGGCGTTCCGACATCGAGTTCCAACGCGACGTAGCCGACTTCAGCGAGTGGGCGCAATGGACGCGGAACGGCTTGGGCGTTCCGACGGAGACCTCGTGCCGCGGGTCCAGTACGAGCAGTCCGGCGCAATGGACGCGGAACGGCTTGGGCGTTCCGACGGGGTACTCACGGCACACGTGCTCCTTCCACGGCTCGGGGCGCAATGAACGCGGGACGGCTTGGGCGTTCCGACCCACGTTGACCCTCGTCGAGCTGCACCATGGACGCAAGATTCAGCCTCCTTGTTGCGTACTTGGGCGCTGGGTCTTAGCTTTGCGGTGGCTCCGGGTCGACGGGCTCGGCCACAAGGCGAGGCGGATGAGCAAGCGCGACTACTACGAGGTCTTGGGTGTCACGCGAGATGCGTCCGAGGACGACGTCCGCAAAGCGTTTCGGAGCGAGGCGCGCAAGCACCATCCGGACACCAACAACGGCGACGTGAAGGCCGAGGCGCGCTTCAAGGAGATCAACGAGGCCTACCAGGTGCTCCAGGATCCGGCGCGCCGACGCATCTACGATCAGTTCGGGCACGATGGTCTCGACAACCATGGTGGACCGCCGCCGACGAGCTTTGGAGGCATCGAGGACGTCTTTTCGCACATGCAGGACATCTTCCAGGACATGTTCGGGGGCCGCCCACGAGGAGACGGTCGGCCCCAGGGAGGTGTGGCTCGCGGTCGCGACCTCAAGGTGGACTTCGAGCTGTCGTTTCGCGAAGCGCTCTTCGGTTGTGAGCACAAGGTGACGGTCAAGTCGGCGGTGGGGTGCACCGACTGTGGCGGCAGCGGAGCCAAGGCGGGGACCACGCCCGAGACGTGCTCGCAGTGCGGCGGATCGGGTGAGGTCCAGTCGCCGCGAGGATTCATTGTGTTCGCGCAGCAGTGCAGCCTGTGCCGCGGCGCCGGGCAGCTCATTCGGCAGCCGTGCATGACATGCGGCAGCCTCGGTGCGGTCGAGCGCGAGCGCGAAGTGTCGGTGAAGTTCCCAGGCGGTGTCGAGTCGGGTCAGTCTATCTGCGTCGTGGGCTACGGGATGCCAGGTCCGCCGCGTACTCCGCCTGGCGACTTGTACATCATGGTGACGGTGCGGCCCGACAATCGGTTCCAGCGCAACGGGTACGACCTCGTGATGTCGCTGCCGATCTTGTTCACACAGGCCGTGATGGGTGGAGAGATCACGGTTCCCGTCTGCGATCGGCACCGCGATGACGCGACGACGACGCTCATGCTGCCGCCGTGCACTCATCCGGGTACGCCCCTGCGTCTGGAGCGTCTCGGCGTGCCGCACCCGAGTGGTCGCGGCCGCGGTGATCTCGTCGTGATCATCGACGTCAAGATGCCGGCGCGCCTCAGTCGCCGGGCGCAGGAGCTGGTCAAAGAGCTGAACGACGAGCTGGTGGAGCAGATGAACGGCGTCGCTGCACTCGACGACGGCAAAAAGAAGGACCATGGTCGTCATCGGCGAGAGGCAGAACGATGAGCAAGACGAAGAAGAAGACGAAGGACGCGAAGGCATTCGTCGTGCTCGACAGCGTTCTTCTCTCGGACGGTGCGTCGCTGCCTGGGGTGAAACTCCTCCGGCCTTTTCCCCCGGGCACGGGAAAAACGGCGTTCATGTTGGAGATGGCCCGCCAGTACGGATGCCCGGTCCTCTTCATCGCGCACGCGTCCAAGTGACGAAGATGAACCTCATCCCCACGGGTATTGGTCAGCTCGACCGCGTACTCGACGGTGGCTTCGTCTTCCCGAGCATGACGCTCCTGGCCGGCGATCCGGGCACTGGCAAGACGACGCTCATGCTGATGGCGGCCTGTGGCTTGCGCGACCATCTGCCCGCCATGTCTGGGCCGGTGCTCTACGCGAGCAGCAACGAGCGTGTCGAGAACTTGGAGGCGCATGCGCGGCGCAGCGAGCTGTCGATGCACGCCGTGCACCTGCGCTGCTGCCAGGACTTCTCGAAGCTGAAGCAGTCCGTTGACGCCATTGGTCCGGCCATCCTCGTCATCGACACGATGCACATGTCGCTGGAGCGTGACGGGAAGGTGTTGTCATGCGCAGAGAGCGATCTCCTCGTGGCGCGCTATGCGTTCGACATCGCGCACAAGCGCCGGATGGCGGTCGTTCTCGTGTGCGGCACGACGACTCGTGGCGCGGTGCTGCGTCGTCGCGTTCTGGAGCCGCTCTTCGATCGGATGCTGCTTCTTCGGACGGAGCGGAGCGACGGTCTTGCTTGGGCTCAAGGCGTTCGCCAGCTGAGCGTCGTGGGCAAGCCGGATGGCGTGAGGGGAAGGTTCGTGATGGGTTCGAGTGGGCTGGTGAGCGCGACCACCTAGGTGACTCAACCGTGCTTGAAGTTGGTCGTGACGACTCCTTCGCGGCCCATCGCGTTGACCACGGTGGCGGAGGTGATGTTCGGGTCGAGCCACGCGTTCGCGATGCGTTGCCAGGTGGCGAGCTGCTCGGCGCCGACCTGCCTCTCCCGGTCGAACTCGCAAGTCGAGCGGCGGATGCTGTGGTCTTGCGCGGCAACGAGATCGTAGGCGAGCTGTCGTGCCCGCGACTCGGTTGGTGCACGCACGAGCATCTCGACGAATTGGTCGTAGATGCGTCTGGCGCCGTCGCGCCGAGAGAGAAGCCAAAGCTTCACAGCGCACCCATGACAAGCGGTACGATCCGCGGCTCGCGTGCGCACGAGATCGAGGCGGCCGCCGTCTCGGCCTCAGACCGCGTAGCGTGGACGGTCGGAGCCGCGACGTAGGCTCCCAGCCCTCCAGTTGGATTGTCCTCGCGGTAGAGGACGACGTGCGGCCGCTGGCCATCCTCCGAGGGTCGACCGCAGGGCTCGCGCTCTGCGGCTGCCGAGCGCGTCGTGGCGGACACCTCGACGCGGCCGCCTTCGACGAGGTGGGTGGGCCAGCCGCCGAGCGACGCGCGGCATCGAGCCACGAGCTGGTCGCGCGCGCGCCGGTGGCCGCGACTCGATCCGAACTGCGTCTCGACGCGCTTGTCGTAGTGGTTCTCGATGGAGCGGTCGAGCACTGCACTGGCCCATCGTGCGGCGCCGGTTTGCATCATCTCGGTGGAGAGTGGGTAGCGGCCATCGGTCCAGTCATTGATGAGCCAATCGGCGGTCTCGACCATCTCGGTCGCGACCACCGGGAAGTCGCTCGGGACGCGGATCTCGATGGGCAGCGTCAGCCGAAGCTCGATGACGCGGTCGTCATAGCGAACGTAGGACGGGATCTCGGTGCCGTCCTCCTCGATGCTGTGGCCTACGACAGCGCCCTGGCACCCCATCCCACCGGACACCTGGCAATCCTGGCCGCCTCGCTCCTGACAGCGGGGGCACTCGGGAAGGCGCTCAGGGTCCATGGTCCCTATTGGTTGCAGCCCTCGGGCCAACGGTAAGTGGCTGGAAAGACGCAGAGCGCGAGCCATGGCGGGGAAGAAAGCTTGTGGGCGGGAGAAGAATCCTTCTGCTACTCGGTGAGGGCGTATGCCAGGCGCGCGCTTTTTCGACGACGTGTTCCAGTATCTTCTCGCAGACGAGATCGAGATGGCGGTGGCTCGCGGGATGAAACTCACCGACGCGTGCCGCGAGTCCTACGGGATGGATGGTGGCGTCGCTGGCCTGCGTGCTCGCATTCGTAACGGGGACCTGCCCGATGACATGAAGCAGCAGGCGCTCGATCAGCTCGACATCGAGGAGGCGCGGGACCTCGTGGCGGGCGTCCCCGGGCCGTATCGCAGGGCCTAGCCGTCACGAGTCACGAGCGTGTACCGCTGACGTATGGCTGTGTCCTGCTACTGTACTACGCCGTGTCAGACGAGTCGGAGGCGAAGCCGCGTCGCGCAACGATGACGGTAGGGCAGCTACGCATGAAGCTCCTCGAATACCCCGACGACGCGCATGTGGGCGTGCACGTGATGGACAGCCAGAAGGGACATCGTTTCATCTCGGCGCGCCGGGTCGACGTTACGGTGCCATGTGACGATGTGCCCGTGTGCGTTGTCTGGATCTCTGCGGTTCGAGAGGAGGAGTAGCTAGGCCGGGTCTTTCTTCCGCCTGCGGCCGAAGGTCCCTTCGGTTCCGTCGGTCACCCACGAGTCGTCGAAGTAGGGACGCAGCGGGTTGGGCCACACGAAGAGGTTCACGCAGCTCGTGTGGGCGACGTAGCCAGGGAAGTCGTCGATGTGAAGATCGATGCCGTGCTGCTTGATGACCTCTTCCTTGCAGCCTTCGCCGTGCTCGTTGTAGTCGGAGTTGAGGATCCGCTCCGGCTGGATGTCGAAGCCGTTGCCTCGTACGAAGCGCACGCTCTGCTCGTGGTCGTGCATGTCGGTGATGACGAAGACCTCGGCGCCGCCCTTCTGGAGGGCATCGACCATCGGACGGAAGACGTCCGGGTACTTCGACAGCACGCCGCCGATGTCGAAGGAGACACGCAGCGGTCGGTTCACGACTCGACCTGCACGCAGACGCCGAAGATGTTGCGTGCGCTCGTCCAGCCGTTGATGCCGCCCTTGTTGTTGCCGATCTGGAATCGTTCCTCGGCGTTCTGGATGGCTTTGATGAGGTGCAGATACTCGGCGCCGCGCACCTTGCAGAGCACGACGTCGCCGACCTTGAGCTTGGAGTGATCGGTGACGGGTGTGACGGTACAGAGCTGGCCGTTCGCGATCTTGCCCGTCATCGAGTTGCCGGTCGGACGGAAGCGGACCGTCTCGCCGGCCTGGAGCTTGGTGATGTAGTGCGCTGCCCATCCCATGGTGGGCCTCCTTTCAGTCGTCCTTCTTTGCTTGCGCCTGCTCTAGCACCCGGATGCGAGCGCGCAGCTTTGGATTCTCGGCCTCGGCGTGCATCATCGCGAGGAAGTGGACGTCGTCCTCGACGATCATGGTCTCGTAGTGGGGGACCGCCCATTCGAACGAGTCCGCGGGTCCCTTGTAGCGACAGCGTGTCCGGTGCTGCTGCAAGCTCGCGCCGAAGCGACCGTTGCTCGCGCCGCAGAAGCAGCACTTGCTCCACGCGCTGCGCAAGGACTGGACGAAGGCCGCTTCGGACATCGTACGGCCTACCACTCCTTGCCGCAGACGTTGCACGCGGAGCAGCGCTCGCCGCTCACGTCGGAGTAGCCACGTTTGCTCGTGTGCGGGCACTGGTCCTGGATGGCTTCGTACATCTTCGCGGCGAGGCCACGCGCAGCGTTGAGGCTCTGAAGGTAGTCGCGGACCTTGTCCAGCTCCTCACGGATCTTCTCTGGTGGAATGGGGAAGCAGACGCTCGGGAAGGGCGGCAGCTCCACCGTCATGCGCGCTTCCAGGGATCGAAGCCGTCCGCGATGAGGTTCTGGAGGGGGAGAAAGAGCGGCGACGGCGCGGCCGAGAACCAGTCCCAGCCGTCGCACTTGTTGGGCTCGACGACGCGCGGCTCACCGTCACCGGGATAGAGCGACGCTTCGAGGTAGAGCGTGATGAAGTGCTTCTCATCGCTGGCGAAGACGTCGTTCGTGTACGTGAGCTTGCGGAACCGGTCCTCCTGGATGTCGAGGCCCGTCTCTTCGACCAGCTCGCGCCGCGCGCTCTGACGGACGTTCTCGCCGAAGTCCATCTTGCCGCCGGGCAGGGCCCATGTTCCGGCGCCCGTGGAGCCCTTGCGTCGTCCGAGCAGGATGAGGCTCTGTCGGCGCAGGATAAGGGCGACGCCGACGTGGACGAAACGGCAGGGCGCGATGGTCGAAGTCGAATGGGAGTCGTTCATCGTCCAGCATCCGCAGATGGGGGTGTTGCAGGCGTCGAAGAAGCGACGGCACAGACGCACTCGCCTGTCATGTCCACGTAGCGCTGCATCGAGCTTCCTGCCCTCTGGCAGGCGGTGACGCACGTTTCGACGTGGTCGGCCTCGCCGTAGTGCTTGGAGACCTGAGCATCGCAGGCGACGAGGAGCGCCAGCAACGAAGGAAGCGTCCATCTCATGGCGTGGTCTCCTTCGTCGGCGGTCGCCAGGAACCGAGCGCTTCTCGCGCTCGGTCTGCCATCCCTACGAACGCGCCGAACTCGTCGGGCAGTTTGGCTGCCATGTGGCCGCCACCGCCGAGCGCCACCACGAATCGCATGTACTCCCAGAGCGATCGCCTCGCGCTCTCCAGCTCGGCTTCCAGCTTCTCGGTCGTCGTCGTACTCACTTCTTCTTCTCCCGTCTCTCCACCGTTCTCGTCAGGCGCCGGTACAGGCTCTCGGCCAGAGCCCACTGGCCGTCGCTCATCTGGTCCTGCACGGCGTGGACGTCGTCGATCATCGTCGCGAGCGCGGCGAACGCAACGTACTGTTCCTCGGGGCTCAGGCAGAAGTCTTCCGAGCGCGAGGTGACGTGTCGCGGTAGCTCGCGAGGCAGCGGCAAGCTCGGAGTGTCGTGCTGGTCGAGGATTGGGAGCACCACACGCAGTGTGTCGGGTTTCGGAAGAGGCGCTGGCATCAGCACCTTCAGCGTCTTGATCGACACCGGGTGCTTTGCCAGTGGCGAGCGCAGTGGTGCGCCCCACTTGCCGCCCTTTCGCCTGGGGGGAATCGGCTCCTGCGCCATGGCGCGCTAGTCCGCCTCCCAGGCGTCCAGCTCCTCCTTGACGGCGGCCTTGAAGTCGGTCGGTCGCGTGGGCGGGTTGGCGACCTTCTCGTCGAGCCCGTAGCCGCGTGCAGCCGCGTGCGTGATCGCGACCGGGTCGAGCTTGAAGTCGTCGTTGACGACCCACGTGGCGATGATGCCGCCCGGCGAGCCGGCGCGAGGATCGCGAACGCGGAGCAAGATCACCTTCATCGGAGCCCTCGTGATGTGTTATACGCCATGTAAAACACGACGTCAAGCATCGGAATCCAGGCTACTTCACCTGCGCTGCCTTGGGTGACATTGCTCCCATGTCCGACCCGGCTCGCATCCTAGCCACGCGTCGCAGACCTGCTCCTGCGAAGACACCGTTATGGGAAATGGCGGATCGCCGGCCATGACGGTCGTCGACGTGTCTTCGGTGTGCGAGACGATGCATTCGCGCGGGTCGGGGCCAGCCGAGAGGATCCCGATGTACACGGCCATGGCGAGCAGGGCCGTGGTCACGATAGCGAGCGCGGTCCATCCGAGACGGGCACGCCATGTGCTCCAGTCGACTCTCTTCCGTGGGGTCGGTGGTTTTGAAGCCGGAATGCGATACGGCGTGGCGTTTAATGTGCCTGGCGTTCGGCGTCCGAGCATTGCGACCGTCGTACGGCGCGTAAAACGGTGCGTCAAGCCCGGGAGCCGGACTACTTCCCGCGCGTTCCTCTAGCGACGTGATCGTTCAGCGGGCGTGCGGCGCCGCACTTCTCGCACGTGATCCGGAAGGTCGGCTCGTCGTTGTTGGCGGTGCGGCAGGACGGGCAGTGCCAACCCCGGGAAAGCACCTCCTGGACGTACTCCTCGCGGTAGTGGGGAAGGGCCAAGGAGCGGATGGTACGCTCGAATGGGGATGTGTGGCGGCGTACGATTCGGACGGGTAGACTCTACCGGTCGGAGGAGACCCATGCACATCGTCGACGAGACTCAACTTCCGGTCCAGCGTGGTGCGACGGCGCACCTGGTGGCGTGGTACGAGCGACGCACGGGCCGCATCGTCGACGTGGGGATCTACTCCGAGACGACGCCGACGTGCCCAAACCTTCGCGAGCTGCGCTCGGAGTGCCTTCTGTCGTCGATGTCGCGGATCGACTCGAACGGCGGCGGTTTCGAGCGCGCGCATCGGCTCCTGCGTCAGGCCATCGCGAAGTGTCCCGAGCTTCACTGGGTCTACGGTATGCGGAGCTACGCGCTCGGCGAGGTGCGTCGTCGCGAGATGGACGCGCTTCGCGGCATGCAGCTGAGCGCGCGGGCGGCGTAGCGGGCGCGAGGCTCGCGGCCGTGCGCGATCCGTCGGAGCGTCGCGTCCTGGCAACCGCAAAGCCGGAGGCGCTGCGACGGTTGGCGCGGTTTCTCGGCGTGCGGCATCGTGTGTGCGACTGCCCGCAGTGCCTGTCGGCGCTCGTGGAAGCTTGCGCCCGGCGGATGGGCCAGCCCGAGCCAAGTCGCGTCTCGACCGCGACCGCGAAAGCTCGCGTTGGGACCGTTGTTTGACGTCGCGTCTTACGGGACCTACAATTTGCGTCGTGAAGAAGGGCGATCGCGTGCGGATGACCGAGGCGTTCAAGGTGCGGATGCGCGGCAACTGCACGCCGGACGGCCACCTGGGGCTCGATCCGAAGCATCCGGAGGATCCCTGCATCGCGTGCAGCACGGAGCACGTCGAGGAGTTCGGCGAGTGCGTGGGTGTCGTGTCGGGCCCGACGGACTACAACAACGTCCCATCCGGTCACGTCGACTACGATCCGAACAAGGTGGGCCCGGAGCTGGACGTCCGATGGGAGCCGAGCGGCCTTCGCTACGCGTACGCGGCCACGAGTCTCCGGTCCGCGTGAAGGGAGAAGGCCCCGTGATCAAGCTCGTGGTTCGTCCCGCCGACCCTCCGTGGACGTGGGATCGGTTCATTGAGACCGCTCCGCGCTTCTCCATCGCACTCGACGGCTTCGTCCGAGGTGGTCCGCGCTTCAGTGAAGTGGGCCCGCACGTGAACTTCAATCATCACGAGGACGTCGACCGGATTGCGACGCGTGCGACCTGCGGCCAGGTGCTCATGGCACTCCGCCAGGGGTTCTTCGAGATGTTTCGCGACGTCGACGGTCCTCAGGGCGCAGTGCACGTCAACGACTGCGACGAGGACGTATGCACGTCGTGGTACCTGCTCGTCCACCACTTCCTCTGCGAGCAGCCGATGCAGCCTCGCATCAACCGGCTCGTGTCGCTTGTCGACACGCTCGACGCTACGGCGGGTGCCTATCCGTTTCCGCTCGACATGCCGGCCCTGCGCGAGCTGGCCTGGATCTTCGAACCATACAGGCAGTTCCGCCTCTCGGGGGAGATCGACAAGCGTGTCGACCGTGCCTTCCGATCCGTCATCGAGGACGTGACGCTGCGGATCGAGCAGCACGTGATGGGCAACGGAAAGGAACTTCCCATCGACACGCGCTACGAGCGGATCGGAGGGGGCTCGGGCTGGGCGATGGTGCGTGAGGTCGGCGCTCAGGCCAAGACGGGCATCTTCAACACGGGGATCCGCGCGTACGTGTCCGTGCGCGATCGGCCCGACGGCCGCTTCACCTACGTGGTCGGTCGGATGTCGCCGTTCATCCGGTTCGACATCGACTCGATCTTCCGCGCCTGCAACCAGGCCGACGGCGATCGCAGCGACGACGCCTGGGGCGGTTCGAACACCATCGGTGGCAGTCCTCGCGTACGCGGAAGCGGCATCCGTCCCGAGGAGATGGAGAAGATCGTCGACGCGATCGGCCGAGAGAAGGCCCTAGCCCCGCTCGATGAGCACCTGTCGAGGCCCTCGGAGACACATCGATCATGAGCATCTGCCTCGACTGCGGGTACCCCAGCGACGACTGCAACTGCTCGGGGCCGCCGCACGACGCGCTCTGTTCTGGCTGGGAGGTCGTCTGTCCCGACGGGGTGAAACGGCACTACCCGTACCACAATCTCGGTGACGCTCGCGCTCACGCGAAGCGTGCTTCGGACCCGAAGTGGTTCGCGATGCGCGGGTGCCGTCTCGCTCCGAAGCCGTCGAAGCTGGAGCTGTCGCTCCCGAAGTGCCCGGGCGGCCGCCACGAGGCGAAGCCGATTCTGATGGAGCCGCACCGGCCAAGGGGTCAGGCGTAGCTCGTCCGCGCTAAGCACGGTCGAGCTTCGGGTCAATCCTGTTGCTTTGCCGACAGCGTGCGTAGGTTCTGCCGCGCCGTCGAGGAGCGGCAACGCAATGAGCAAGCAGGATTACGGTGTGGGGGAGTTCCGGGAGGCTCGTGACGGGTACTTGGCGGAGGGGCCCAGGACCATCAAAAGCGTTTTCTGGCGCATCGTGGTGCCGCTGACGACCGTCTGCCTGGCCTTCTCGGCGGCTCTGTGGATCGTGAAGGTCGCGACGACACCGGCGGCGATCGCCGAGCAGGTCGTCGATCCGACCAACGTCATCTACAACGTCGAGTGGTTCCGCACGCAGGCCGCGCACATCGACGCGCTCAAGCGCCAGCGGGTGACCGCTCAGCAGGCGCTCGTGGCCTTCGAGCAGTCGGGCGGAAGCCCATCGAGCTACACGTACGCCCAGAGCCAGGAGCATGGTCGCCTCGTCGCCAACGTCACGGGCCTCGGCAGCCAGTGCGAGAACGAGGCCGCGGACTACAACGCACGCAGCAAGATGGCGACGCGTGCGCTCTTCAAGGGCAGCGATCTGCCCGCGGAAGTGAGCTGCCAATGAACACGCTGAAGAGGCTCTGGTCCGGCATCTCCGCGGCCCTTCTGACCTTCACCATCGCTGGTTGCGATGCGATGGGGTGCAGCGGCTGCGAGGACGTCAAGACGGGCGACTCGACGAAGCTGGAGATGGAGCAGACGGAAGTCAACCAGGAGCGCCTCGTCAAGGCGGTTCCTCCGCCCGTGCTCACGGACTCGCTGGAGCGGCACAACCTGCGAAACCGCCTGGAGCGGCTGAACAAGGCGGACGCGATCGGCTACGTGTACCTACTCAGCCAGGACGGCAAGATCGTCGCGTACTACACCGTGCGCGGCAAGGTCAG
>Ga0307474_10003324_pt1 | contig 11586 bp, 11 predicted proteins | sample atmos_gasesECM1C_2_FD_203312 | JGI IMG/M metagenome (GOLD analysis project Ga0307474, IMG submission 203312) | Hardwood forest soil microbial communities from Morgan-Monroe State Forest, Indiana, United States - atmos_gasesECM1C_05 | ecosystem: Environmental > Terrestrial > Soil > Temperate... | reverse complement strand
TCGGCAACTTGATGGCAAAGGCCGGCTATCGTGTCGTGCTCTCGGGACACGTCATCGATCATGTGGTTAATCAGGTATCGTTCCAGCGCATGTGGCAAAACCAGCTGCGCTGGGCGCAAACCACGCGTTATTCGCGGCCCAAGGGCCATTTCGGAAGCGGGCTGATCTTCGGCATGCCGTACGGGATATTTGGATTTGTGGCGGCTGGTTTGTTGGGGCACTGGGGAATTGGAGCGCTGCTGCTGGGCGCGGCGGTGCTGAACCGGTTGGCCGAGGCGTGGCTGGTGGGCTGGATGGTGGTGCGTGATCCGCAGATACGGCGCGCGCCCTGGCTGTATCCGCTGCGCGATTTGCTGGGCTTTGTGGTCTGGTTCGCCAGCTACTTGAAGTTGCGCTATGTTTGGCGGGACAGCCGGTTTGAGTTAAAGGGAACGCGGATCGCGCTGCGGCAGACGTCTTCGGATAGTCGATAGACTCTTCTTAAGTCAGCGCTAGAGAACTATCCTGTCTCGATTTCCATGCGGAGGTTATTTTGCGCGTTTTGGTTACTGGTGCAGCCGGGTTTATTGGCAGTCATATGGTCGACCGTCTGCTCTCTGCAGGCCACAGGGTCGCGGGTTTGGACAACATGTCGACTGGACAGATGCGCTTTCTGGAGAGCGCGAGGGCGCATCCGCAGTTCACTTTGCACCAGGCTGACTTGCTTGACCGCCAGAGTCTGACTCAAGCGATGAAGGGCGCGGAATTAGTGGTTCATTTCGCCGCCAATGCTGACGTGCGCTTCGGCACCGAACATCCCCGTAGGGATCTTGACCAAAACACGATCGCAACCTGGAATGTACTCGAAGCTATGCGCGAGCAGGGCTGCAAGCGAATCGTTTTTTCTTCAACGGGATCGGTCTACGGAGAGCCGGAAGTTTTCCCCACTCCTGAAACGTGTCCCTTTCCCATCCAGACCTCACTTTATGGAGCTTCGAAGCTGGCTGCGGAAGGCCTGATTCAGGCTTACTGCGAAGGTTTCGGACTGCAAGGCTACATTTTTCGCTTCGTATCGATCCTGGGCGAGCGCTACTCGCACGGGCATGTGTTCGATTTCTACCAGCAGCTCGCCGAGCACCCGGAACATCTTCATGTGCTGGGCAACGGGCATCAGCGGAAGTCGTATTTGTACGTGCAGGACTGCATCGACGCGATTCTTATCGCTATCGACCGCGCGCAGGCCAAGGTGAACATCTTCAATCTCGGCACCGACGAGTATTGCGAGGTGAACGACTCCATCGGATGGATTTGTGAGCATCTCGGTCTGCATCCCAGGCTTACGTACGCGGGTGGTGAACGTGGCTGGGTTGGCGACAGTCCGTTTATTCTGCTGGACTGCTCTCGCATCCGCGCGCTGGGCTGGCGGCCGCGATTAACCATTAAGCAAGCAGTGTTGGCCACAATCAAATATGTGAGCGCAAATCAGCTTGCCGGGAAACCTTGAGCATGACCACGCCGTGCTGCGCCACCGGCGAAGATTACCGTTCATCATGCGGGATGAGAACCAGCTATACTCCTTCCGCCATGAATGCACGACCAAACCCACCATCCCGTTACTCGACGCTTTTTAGTGCCATCGCAGCGCTGCTCATTTGCGCTCCCCTTTTCGCGCAGGACCGAAAGGCACCACCGTCTCGCGCCGCGGCTGTGCTTGACTCCATGCCGCACGCCAAGAAGATTGATCAGGTTGCGCTCTCACCCGACGGAACTCAAGTCGCTTTTATCGTGAGTGGACAGCTCGCTCTAATTCCCGTTAGTGGCGGGCCTGCTCGCGCGATCGCCGTGGATGGGAACCTTTCCGTCCGCGAGGTGGCTTGGTCCCCGGACAGTAAACACCTGGTATTCATCGCCGACCTTCTCGGTGACGTTCCTGCTGCACAAGTCTGGATCGCAGCGGCCGAAGGCGGCACGCCGGTCAAGCATGCCGAACTGAAAGGTTATGTCCAGACCCCGCGCTTTTCTCCCGATGGTTCAAAGCTCGCCCTCCTTTTTATTGAAGGCATGCCCCGCGTTGCTGGCCCGCTGCAGCCCATGACGCCTCTTTCGGGAGTGGTTGACCAGAAGATTTACGAGCAGCGGATTGCAACCATCGACTTGCGCACTGACCGCCTGACGCAGGTCACACCCCCGGACGTGTATGTCTACGAGTACGACTGGACACCTGACGGGCAGGACTGGGCGGCCAGCGCCGCGCATGGTTCCGGCGACAACAACTGGTGGATTGCTCGTCTGTATCTGGTGAATGCGCAGACTGGCGAGATGCGCGAGATCTATAAGCCGAAGCTGCAAATCGGAGATCCTCGCGTCTCTCCCGACGGCAAGAATGTGGCGTTAATCGAAGGATTGATGAGCGATGCCGGGCTTACTGGCGGCGAAATTCTGGTGGTCCCGGTCACCGGAGGCGCAGCGCGCGATCTGACTCCCAACAGCTCGACATCTCCTTCTGCGCTGGCATGGACATCTCCCGATCTCATTGTCTTTGCCCAGAACGTGGATGGAAACTCGAGCTTCGCTGCTGTGGGGTCCGGCGGAAGTAAAGGACCGACACTCTGGACCGGCGAGGAATTGGTCGGCACGACCACCGAGGCCTGGGTTCCGGACGGTTCGTTCTCCCGCGATGGATCAGTCACCGCAATCGTCCGCCAATCGGCGAGCGCTCCGCCGGAAGTTTGGGCGGGCCCAATTGGCAAATGGCAGCAGCTTACCAATCTGAACGCTGGAGTTAAACCCGCGTGGGGCGAGATGAAAAACGTGCATTGGATGAACGGATCGACCCGGGTGCAAGGTTGGTTGATGCTGCCTAAGGATTTTACTTCTGGCAAAACCTATCCGCTGGTGGTGAACGTCCACGGAGGACCTTCATGGGCGTGCACTTCCAAGTGGGATGAAAGCAATATGGGTCCGCAATCGGCGATGGGTTACTTCGCGCTGTGTCCCAACCCGCGCGGTAGTTACGGCCAAGGAGAGGCGTTCACCCAGGGCAATGTAAAAGACTTCGGCGGGGGCGATTTCCGAGACATCATGGCCGGGGTGGATGCGATCGCCAAGCAATACCCGATCGACAACAAACGCATTGGCATGCGCGGCCACAGCTACGGCGGATACATGACGATGTGGGCGGAGACGCACACCCGGCGTTTCGCCGCCGCAGTCGCGGGCGCAGGCCTCTCCGATTGGCTGAGCTACTACGGTCTCAACGACATCGACGAATGGATGATTCCGTTCTTCGGCGCGTCGATTTATGAAGATCCGGCCGTGTACGCCAAGACCGATCCCATGCACTTCGTCACGGCAGTGAAAACGCCGACGCTGATCCTGGTGGGTGATCGAGACGGCGAAGTGCCGATGGAACAGTCGGTCGAATGGTGGCACGCACTCGAAACTTTACACGTGCCCACCAAGCTCGTCGTTTATCCGAACGAAGGGCACATGTTCATTAAGCCCGCCGACGCGCGCGACTATTCGCTGCGCACACTCGAGTGGTTCGAGGAATGGTTCGGGAAGGCGCAATAGAAGTCCGGGGCTGTGCCGAACCTAATCAGCCGGGACCATGAAGAACCATCTGTTCTGCCTGCTGGGCAAGAAGAACTCGATAGGCAAACTCGGAGGAAAGAGTGAAATGCTTTCTCCGTTTCGTTGGTGGATGGCGATTCGAAAGCGGTGGAGGTCGATTCAGCTAGCGCGTGGGACTTTGAACCGATATTTGTTGATTCTCAAACGCTTGATTTTCGAATCGAGCGTCCGAGCTGGCAGACCTAGTTTGGTCGCTGCGCCTGATTGTCCGGAGATCCGGCCATAAGTTTCTGCTAGCGCGACTTCGATCATTTCCTTCTCCTGCTGAACGAGGACCCGGTTAAGAGTGCTCGTTCGACGTCGGGCGACGGGCAGTGCCCGCGTGAGCCACGTCTCGTCCACCGAAAAGGTTTCGCCCTCGCAGAGGATTACGGCGCGCTCAATTACATTTTGTAGTTCACGAATGTTCCCTGGCCAGTCGTACGCCTGGAACAGTTTGAGACTCTTCCTATCGATTGTTCTGAACTTGTTTCCAGCCTTTTTGCCGAAGCGATCAATAAAGTACTCAACCAGCAAAGGGATATCGGTCATCCGCTCCCGCAGCGGCGGCATCTCTATAGGAACTACATTCAATCTGTATAGGAGATCTTCCCGGAACTTCCCTTCAGCCACGAGTGCGTTCAGATCACGGTGAGTGGCCGCTACCACTCTGACGTCGATAGGAATGGCCCTATCACTGCCGACGCGCTCGATTTCTCGTTCTTGCAGGACGCGCAACAATGCGACTTGGACTTCCAGGGGTAAGTCGCCGACCTCATCCAGAAAAATTGTCCCGCCATTTGCCGATTCAAAGCGTCCCAGGCGTCTTTGTGTTGCGCCAGTGAAGGCACCCTTCTCGTGGCCGAAAAGCTCAGAAGCAATCAGCGATGAGGGAATGGCGGCGCAGTTCACGGCGATGAACGCACGATCGGTGCGTTTCGATCGCTTATGGATACCGCGGGCTATCAACTCCTTTCCCGTACCAGTTTCGCCGAGAATCAAGACCGTCGAATCGGAAGACGCCAATTTTGTAACCTGGCGTAGAACTTTACGCAGGGTTTCCGAGGAGCCGACGATGTCCTCAAACATCGAGTCGCGATCGATTTGCTCTCGCAGTGCCAGATTTTCGTTTCGTGTTCTCTCTTCGGCCCGAGCACGGTCATCGATGTCGGTTCCCGTAGCGTACCAGCGAATCACCTGCCCCTGCTCATTGCGGAAAGGGTTATAGCGAATAAGAAACCAACGATATTGGCCGTCGTTCCGGCGAGCCCGCTGTTCAATTTCGAACGGAACCCCGCGAGCGAGAGCAGCTTTGCGCTCCTCGCGTAACCTCTCCAGGTCGTCGGGATGGAAAATTCGTTTCCGAAAATGTGGAGCAATCACGTCGTCCGCGGCCAGACCGGTGTAGTCCAGCGTCGCTTGGTTGGCGTAGATGGGGGTACCCGCGGGATCCTGGACGACAATCGCCTGCGGTATTAAGTCGGTGATGCGACGAAGCTCGCGTTCGTCTTCTCGGAGCTTCGCTTCTGTTTGCTTGAGGGTTTCGATGTCGGTGCATGCTCCGTACCGCCTGACAATCTTTCCAGTCTCGTCTCGTAGCGGCTCAACCCTCATGAGAAACCAGCGAAACACTCCGTCATGGCGACGGAGACGCGCTTCCATTTCACCGGGTTCACCTATGACCAAGAGCCCTCGCCATCTCTCCGTCAATAGCGCTCGATCGTCGGGATGGATCGCAGTTTGCCAACCCCAACCGTGCGACTCTTCGGGAGACAGGCCGGTGTACTCATGCCAGCGCTTGTTAAGGAACTCGTTCGAACCATCGGGCAGATTGCACCAGGCCAGCGTGGGGATCGTGTCGATCACCTGCCGAAGCTTTTTTTCCGAGTTCTTCAGTTCGCCCAGCGCTCGCTCGAGGGCCTCTTGGGATCGCTCGTGTGTCACAGCAGCCATCGGGCGATTATAAGCCCGGCCGTCTTTTCCTGATCAAAAATGAATTCCTGAAAAATCAGGACGATGTGCCAGTCTAAGTTCAACTGCGACAAGCTATTGCAAATGGTCTGCAACTTGCACTGCCGTCACTGTCTTCCGGAGCCGGTAGAACATGACGCTGCGGATTGAACGGGTCCAAGGGGGGATTCGGCTCAGCGGGGAGCTTCGAGTTGGGCACCTGGATCAGGTCAAAACCGAAATCGAGCGCTGCGAATTGCCAATCGTTTTGGATTTGGAGGAATTGGATCTTATCGATCTGGAAGGTGTCCGTTTCCTCAACGCGTGTGAGTCGGCGGGCGTATCGATACTGCACTGTCCGCCTTACATCAGGGAATGGATGCTGCAGGAGCGTGGTCGGCCGAAAGAGCATCCAGAGCGGTAACAAGGCGACCCACCTCAATGAAGCACGAATAGCCGATTCGACTTAACGTCGATGTGCGTGAACGGAAAAAGGAGAACAAAATGAAACCTAACGGGAGAAACATCATGATGAAACTTTATGCTGTTGCTGCGCTTGCTTCTACGCTGATGGGTGCGACTCTGAACGCTGTGGCGGCGGGTCCTGCGCCACAGACTGGCATCAAGAACGTGGTTCTGGTGCATGGGGCATTCGCCGATGGCTCCGGCTGGGAAGCCGTCGCCAAGATCCTTGAGAAGGATGGTTACACAGTATCGGTTGCGCAACCCCCCGAGACCTCGTACGCCGACGACCAAAAATACACGAAGGCCGCAATCGACGCCATGGGCGGGCCGGTCGTCCTGGTCGGCCATAGCTACGGCGGGTCCATCATCAGCGAGGCCGGCAACGATTCAAACGTTGCGGCACTGGTGTACATCGCCGCGTTTGCGCTCGATGAAGGTGAGAGCTGTGCGTCGATCGAAACAGCCGTGCCACAAGCTTCCAAGGCATTTAAACCGGATAGCAACGGAAACTGGTGGATCGAACAGGAGCATTTCGCGGCTGACTTCGCAGCGGATATTCCCCCAGCCGAGTCCCAATACATGGCTATATCGCAGGTGCCGATCTCCACCGATTCATTCACCCACAAAGTCACGAATCCCGCCTGGAAGAACAAGCCGACCTTTTACATGGTGGCCAGCTCAGACCGGTCGATCAATCCGATACAGGAGCGCATGATGGCCAAGCGCGCCAATGCCAAGACGGTCGAAGTGAATGCCAGCCACGTGGCCTACATGTCTCACCCGAAGGAAGCAGCCAAGCTCATCGAAGAGGCGGCCACTTCCGCGCCAGCCAAACAGTAATTCCTCAACCAAAGAAGAAAAATGAAAAGGAGAACAAGATGAAACCTACGCAAACCAAACCTAGTATCGTTTTCTGTCACGGGCTCTGGGCGGATGGCTCGTGCTTTAGCAAGGTGATCGGTCCTCTTCAGGCGGAGGGGTATGAGTGTATTGCGGCGCAGTACGGCCTCAACACGACGGCAGAGGACGTCGCCTTGGTGAAGGCAACGATCGGCCGGGTCAGCGGCCCCGTCATCCTCGTCGGCCACTCTTACGGCGGAAGCGTCATCACAGGCGCCGGAGTCGACGATCGTGTTGCCGGCCTGGTTTACATCTGCGCGCTCGCTCCGGACGCCGATGAGACATCTCAGACACAGCAATCTAACTTCCCCATGACGGACGTCTTCTCCCACATCGAAGTCGTGGATGGACGTATCTGGCTGCGTCCCGAGGGCACGAAATATTTCTGCGGAGACCTTTCGGAGCAAGAGCAGAAACTCGTTTGGGCGACTCAGGGCGTGCCGGTTCCAGACCTGTTCAACGCGAAAGCCGGGGGAACCGCTTGGAAGTCGAAGCCAAGCTGGTACATCGTCGGCAAGAACGACCACACCGTACATCCCGATCTGGAGCGCTTCTTCGCGAAGCGCATGGGTGCCACCACGACGGAGGTCGCCAGCAGCCACGTCCCCATGCTCTCCCACCCCGACGTGGTGATCGATGTCATCCGTGCCGCCGCAAAAGCGGCCCAAGGAGCCAAGGCAGCAGCGTAAAGTCCTCGGGAACTTTGTGCGGGCCGCAGCCTCAGTGACTGTTCAGTCGGGTTGTGATGATTTTGTCGTCCAGTCCGGCTGAACAGTTACAGGATTGAGCCTTTGTCTTCTTGCCATTGGAAAGTCCAGGAAGGAGATTTCGAGATGATAACAAAAATCGAGATCGAGCGATTCAGCCTCACCTCCTCGAAACCGTTCGATCAGGTGGTGGCGGCTGTTAATGCAGGTGTCGGTCATCCGGATATGACCGAATTCACGAGATCAACTCACCAAGCGCGCACTTTTGCCGAGCTGAAAAGCGCAATCGAGAAAGGCTTGAGTAAAGCGGAACTGATGCTGTTTATGCAACTTGATCAAGGGGCAGTTTTGCAGAAAGAAACGGGTCGAGACACACCTCGAATCATCCGCTTGCTTATCGGCAACCCTCTCATCATGAAGGAAATGGCCAAGCATGCTCCGGACGCGGGTTCTTACGCGCCGGTCACCGTGCTTGTGGATGAGCGCGCTGACGGCGTGCATTTGTCATATGACAAGATGACGAGCTTTCTCGCTCCATATGGAAATCGCGACGCGCTAGAGGTCGCCCGGGATTTGGACAGCAAAGTTGAGAATCTCTTACGAAATGCTGCAGGCTGAGATGCGCAAGTTTCTGAGATGGTCGCGCGTGTGTTTCTGTGAAAGGGATCGCGTGAGCTCAGGCTTGTGCTCAATCTTCGTCGAAGCGGGGAGCGAATTATGACTGAATCAGCAGCGCCTGTGCGCGTCATCGAGGAGACGTCTGCGTACTGGAGGGTGGTGTTCGATTATCCCCCTTTCAACATCGTCGATGCCACCATATTTGAAGGCCTTCAGGATCTGCTCGCTCGAAGGGACGCCAGCCCAAGCCTGCGCGTCGTGGTGTTCGAGAGCGCGAATCCTGAGTTCTACCTTGCCCACTTTGACTTGACCGGCAAGATAGGAAACATCATGACAGCTGTCGGTGCTTCGGGTCTCCCGATCCTGCTGGATACGTTCGTGCGTCTTACCAAGTCTCCGGTAGTCAGCATCGCGAAGATCCGAGGCTGTGTCCGGGGCGTGAGCAGCGAGTTCGTCCTCGCCTGCGACATGCGCTTCGCGTCGCGCGAGAACACGCGACTCGGCCAACCCGAAGTCGGAGTGGGACTGCATCCCGGCGGCGGCGGTGCGGAACGTCTTCCGCATCTGGTCGGTCGGGGTCGGGCGCTTGAAATTGTTCTCGGCGCGAACGACCTCGACGGCGACACGGCTGAACGATACGGATACGTCAATCGGGCACTTCCGGACGTTGAGCTGGACGGCTTCGTTGATGCTCTCGCGCGCCGGATCGCCTCCTTCGACCGGCGTGCCATCGCGGCGGCAAAGAATCTCATTAACCAAGTCTCGTTGCCGTCTGCCGACCGGCTCCTCGACGCCATCACTTCTTTTGAGACCGCGCTGACGTGGCCTGAAGCGCAACAGCGAATCCAGGCTCTGTTAGAGCGCGGACTCCAACGGGACGCCGACTTCGAAAGGCAGTGGCCCGCGCTGCTCGGGACCACGATGACGTAAAGGGCCTTCCTGCGCCGCGTCCGAAGCTTCCGAGAGAGGTCGACCACAATGGAAAATGAGGATCGTTTCCCGAAGAAACCACTTACGATCCGCAGAACGGTGCGCCCATCGATGGCAATCTAGCGGATTACATGATGACGGTGAACGCCGATGCCCCGCCGATAGACGTGCACTTCCTCGATTACTCCGACAAAGCAATCAACGAGCTTGGAGCGCGCGGGATTGGAGAGATCGGCCTCGCCGGAATCGCTGCTGCCATCACGGACGCGGTGCAACCATGCAAACGGTGTTCGTGCGCGCGAATTGCCAGTGAAAATTGAGGATCTGAGTGCGTGAAACTTAGGCACCGAGCGAGTTGAAGCAGGCGCATCAGCGAGACGGAATTCACGAATCGATGGCAACATCGATCCGGCGCCGTTTCGCGAACAATTTCTCCGATCGAGGGAACTTCGCAGTCAGTTGGTAGTCACGCACGGTAAATAGCAGAAATCAAAGGTCTGGCGGAGAGGGAGGGATTCGAACCCTCGGTACAGGTATTAGCCCGTACAACGGTTTAGCAAACCGCCGCATTCGGCCACTCTGCCACCTCTCCGGCGTGCGGTTTTTCACTAGCTTAACACAGCTCTTGGGCTGGAGGGCTTCGCGACAACTGCCGAGAGAAATGCACGCCTGCCCCCGCTCTCCTAAGTTTGTTCGGAAGCTGCGTGTCGTTGCCGTTGTAGTCAGTCGGTGAGCTTCGGGCCTGTTCGTGTTTCGTAACAGGATTAACTTTGTCATAGTGCGAATCCAAATTGGTGAAAAACTCCTTGCAACTAAGGGGGAGGATGGATCCGAACAGCTGCCCGCGCTGCGGCGGTACCGGATACGTTGCCAAGCCCGTGGACATCAAAGGCGAGTCTGGGGGCGTCGCATTTATCCGCTTGAAGTGTCCGATCTGCGCCGGCAGCGGACGGAAAAATTCTGCGTCCCCCACGACCGCGGGCTGACCGCACGGCCTGTGGTGCTTGCGAAAACGTATGAGCCCGGGCGTCGTCCTCCTAACCTGACGTGGCGATCCGGGCCGTACGTTCCTCGATTTGGCCGGCCGGATCCTAGAGCAAAACCTTTAACACAGGGGACCCTTAGGCTTCGCTCAGGGCAGGCTCCGAGGAACACAGGGTAATGCAGGATTATCTGTGCTCCTGCGGGTAGTTCAGGCGATGCCGGCCGCTTTGTTGCGGAGCCTGCGTCGACCAGCCGAGGCGGTTTCGATCCGGTTGCGTCCTGCCGCTTTCGCGCGGTAGAGAGCTTTGTCGGCTGCCTGGATCACTTCCTCCGCAGACGAATTCTCCTGCCTTGAAGTTGCGACTCCGATGCTTGCTGTCACCGAGAGTTCTGCCGACGGCATGGAGCGAGCGAGTTGCCGGATGGCGTGCCCAGTGTGAGCTCGGCCGCGCGTCCGCTGATTGCGGCGGTCGGGACCGCGCGCCTCCTGGCGGCGGTCGGGGCCTCGCAGGCGAAGCGTGCTGGCTTCGATGTCGGCTCGGAGCTTTTCCAGATGCTCAAGAACTTCGGCGGTGGTCTTGCCGGGAAAGAGAATGGCAAATTCTTCTCCGCCGCAACGGAAAGCTTGTCCTCCGCCCGATACCCTTGCCAGTCGTGAAGCTACCAGGCGCAATACCTGGTCTCCGGTGTCGTGTCCGTAGGTGTCATTGCAGCGCTTGAAGTGATCGATGTCGACCATCGCGATGGAATACGGTGGTTGGAGTCGAAGCAAAGCATCGTGAAAAGCGCGCCGGGAAGGCAACGTCGTCAGCTCGTCATGATAAGCGAGCATGTAAGAAGTCTCGACGATGGCGCCTGCAAGAATAAAGGCTGCAGTTGCGAAGTAAGCTGTGGGGATTCGCCCTACGCCTCCAAAATAGAGCGCCAGAAACGAAGCCGCCAGCGCCCACAGAAGCCCGCTCTCCACCGGCTTGTGGAACAGCAGAAAGCGGGTGAGCAACAGTACCGCCGCGGCGGCGAAAGCCAGCAGCGTGGCGAAAGGCAATGGAGCCGGCAGTACAGGATGGTGGAACCCGCGCACCGCGGCCGAGGACTCCGGCCGGCAAAGCACCGCGACAATAACGGATTGAACGAATAGCAACAGGCTTGGAGGCCCAACGCTCGAGAAAGAGAACCCTCGTTCCTTGCGCAGCGAAAGCAGAACAAAGTTGAGAGGCAAGAGCAGGCCAACCGTGGCCAGAGCCATGCTTCCGGATCCGCTGGCTGCGGCGTGTCCCGCAGTGGAAGGAGAAGAGAAATAGGAGATTGCTTCCTGGGACAGAAAAAGAACCAGCAGAGCGAAGAAGATGCGGCTCGCATGGAATCGCCAGGCCAGCAGCAGGCCCGCGATCGTCGCAGTGCAGAAGGCGTAGGTAACGATCGTGGCGCTGGGCGCGACAAT
>Ga0307474_10003323_pt1 | contig 11588 bp, 12 predicted proteins | sample atmos_gasesECM1C_2_FD_203312 | JGI IMG/M metagenome (GOLD analysis project Ga0307474, IMG submission 203312) | Hardwood forest soil microbial communities from Morgan-Monroe State Forest, Indiana, United States - atmos_gasesECM1C_05 | ecosystem: Environmental > Terrestrial > Soil > Temperate... | reverse complement strand
GCCGACGAGATCCTCGACTCCCTTGCCAAATATATGGCAAGGATTTCAGGCGCGACACACTAGGGCTTGACGTCCATGCGGCCATCAGTGTGCCCGAATTGCCAACGGCCACACGGGACCCGGCTCAGTTCTACGATCACATGGTGATGTTTGTCGAGGACGACGGCCAACCGTGCGGCATTGCACCGCGTCGGATGATCGGATCCAGGCGGAGAGCTACTACAACGGGTTGATCAACGTGAAAACGCCTTTGGGGGTGGGTGAAAATCGCTCTCGCTGGGTACCATCTCGATGCAGGCCGGATCTGTGTTCCCACCTGCGGAATGTGCGCACTCGTTCGTAGTGGCCCAACACTATTGCTCCGTAACATCGAACTCGCCTACCAGAAAACGACTCCTGAGACAGGAGGTTGTATGCCAGCTCGGTCGTATCTGGCTTCGATCCTCAATGATGGTTTGTACAAGCTCGGCTATGTAACCAACGATCGCGACTACGCGACGAAGCTTCTGCAGCGGCAGCTCGGGGTTGAGGAGTTTGTTCGGTTCGCTCCTTCGTTTGACGTCACCACTGACGATGGTCGCACCGGAAACGCCAGCCTGGAGTGCGCGTTCTCCGCCGGCCGCAAGTTCTTCATCGAAGTTCTGCAGCCCGTGTCTGGCCTCGTCGATGTCTTCACCGACTCGCTGACTGGCGGTGAGAACTTCGAACTGGTCTTCCATCACGTGGCAGTAATCGTCGATGACCTCGCTGCCGTGAAGGCAGCGGCGGCCGCGCTGGGCATCGTGCCAGCCATCGAGGCGCACCTGTCCACGGGCATGTCCTTTACGTACATGCGGCTACCGGGACTGGGCCATTGGGTCGAGCACGATCAATACGATGGCAACAGCAGGGCATTCCTGGACAGTGTCGCCGGTCGCGAACTCCCGGGTTGATCGACTGACGCGGTTGGGCTCTCGCGTGCTGTGCAGACGTCGAGAATGATCCAGCGTCCCACCCCGCATTGAACCGGGTCGAACATCTGCTAGCGGTGCGGACCGTCAAGAATGACCTGCGGCCGTGGCGATTCAACTGACCTCGGAAGCGACCTTGGTGAGTGAGTAGGGGGCCGCGGGCTGACAACGCGGGTGCGCGAATTCGTCCCCGGCAACCTTGGCTAGCCGTTCGTTTAGGTCGATGCGATGCAGCCGCGCGTAGTTCTCTGCAAGGATCTTCCGCTTGGCGGCTTCATCGAGCGCCGGGATCCCCCATTGCTCAACGAGTTCGTCAGAGAACTGAAATTCGCGTACAAAGCGCTCCAGGTGGGGGCGCGGGTGTGTCACCATGCAGCCCGTGGCCCACAGGATCTGGTTGATTGCCCGCTTCGATTTCGCCAGTAGCGTTGCGAGGGCTTGCTCGAATGCCCGGGGGCGTGTGGTGAGCATCGTCGCCGTGCTCTCCAAATTTACCCACACATTCGGGAAGCGGGCGATCTGCCAGGCCGTTTCCTCGAGAAATGCCATCCCACCGTGCACTATCTCGAAGTTCAGATCGGGGAAGGCCATTGCGGCACGGTCGATGTCGCGAACCCCGTAGTGGACAGCCTCTACGGGTCCGAGTGGTAGCGCCTTGTGAATGGCTACCACAGTGATGCCTAGTTGCTGCGCCCGTTCGAATACCGGAAACGCTATTTCAGGGTCGTCCATTAACCAGCCGCGGACCTCGTTGCCAACCCAGCTGTTGGGATAGAGCTTGAGTCCTTGAGGGTGTCCGAGCAGCTCGTTCTGCTCTTCCAACTCGTCGAGAGCCTTGGACCCTTCCATCGGGTCGACGCCGGCGTAGAAGATGAATCGGTCGGGCCAGCGCGCCCGAGCCTCCAAGGCTTTGTCGATCGAGCAGATGCCGTCGTAGTAGGCGCGAATCGGCACGACGTGATAGGCCGCGAGATCTGCGTAGCTTTCCGTGAAGGTCATGTTGGCGACCTCCTCGATTGACCAATTCCGCTCATAGGCTTCGCGCGTCAGGCGATACCCGGGTGCACTGGCGGCGTGGTTTCCGCCGGAAAGCATCGCGGTGATCCAGCGGGCGTGGTCGGTTCGGAAGTTTTCCTCGGCCAGGTTGTAGGGGTGGATGACTGCATCGATGACCGGGATTCCGTCGATCACGTCTGGCTCCTGTTCGGCTCTGGGTTCTCGATTCGGAGCGTAGGCCCAGAGTACGGACTCTATCCCGACAGCGGAATGGGTTCCCCATCGCGGAACACCCAGGGAACGGAACCCTCCCTCGTATTCTTGGCCGGGCCGAGCGTTTCCGTCTTGCGGAATCGTGTCTGTGGGCAGACCGGGCAACGGGTTACCGCTCATAGAGCCACATGAGCGGTGGATGCCCTCACCCCGACGTGCCACGTTGCCCGCTGGTGCACGGCAGCGAGTTCGACCCGCTGGGCACCCGCGAGGCGAAGGATCCGCTGCCGTTGCTTCGAGCCGCACAACACTACGCATCGGTCTTCTACGTGCCGAAGTGCGATGGTGCACACGACCATCGGTGATGGTTTGCAGTGCTGTCGACTGCGGAGATCGTCAACCTCATCGGCCGCCGGACGGGCGATGGCGCGACGAGTCGCCCAACTGCCGGGCGCGGCCGGCTGAGCGCGACTGGTTGCCAAGCGGGTTCCGTAGCGCGGAAACCGAGTCGCTCCGAGGACCCTTGCGCTGTCGTGGATGACAGGCTGAGAACGAAGGCTCGACGTGTCGAAGGAGACCAGATGGCTATTGATTTCACGAGTAGCCCGCCGCGTCCGCGTTTCGCGGTCAACGCTTATTCGACCCCCCACAACACCGTGTTCGAGGACATCGAGCAAACGGCGTTGATTGGGGGTGCGGCGGTCGGTCTATGGGAAGGGAAGTTCGCCGACGATGACGATGAGAAAATCTTCAACAGTCTGGCTACTCACGGCCTGGGAGCGTCCTTTTGTGTTCCCCGCGTGCACTCCATCCTCGGCATTCCATTCGACCGGCCCGGCACTCCTGCTGATCCCAGAGCGCGGACGGCGTTGATCTGCGAAAGCATACATCGGTTGGCCCGCTTCTCACCGGCGGTAATCGCCGTCGCCCCAGGCACTTCCGGCGATCCGCTGCATCCAGCCGGTCCCGTCGAGGCGGTGGTCGAGCATCTACCCGTGATCGCCGACGCGGCGGCCGAGCATGGATTGGACATCGGGCTGGAGTTACTCGCGGAGCGTCGGGGTTCACCGCTCTACACCATCCCGGCAATGGCCGAATTGATCGATGAGGTAGGTAGGAAGAACGTGGGAATCATGTTCGACGTGTTCCACAGCTGGTGTGAACCCGATCTGGATGAAAGCATTCGTCGTTACGGGCACCTCATCAACAGCGTGCAGGTATGCGATGTTCGCCTCGACGAGCGCAGCGGCCACGACCGGGAGCTACCCGGCCGCGGACGGGCCACAGCGCCAGGGATCATCGCGAGTCTGCTCGAAGCGGGATACGACGGATATTGGGAATTGGAGGTGTTCTCCGACGACGGCACGTATGGCGCCAGCTTCCCGGACTCCTATTGGAAACTGCCCCACGGCGAGTTCCTCGCCATGGCGAAAGCGGACTTCGACGCGGCTTTCGCCATGGCGGTGCGGTTGGTGTCCGAGCGACAGGAAGTCCCCCGATGAAAGCCGCCGCCTCCGGTGACGACACCCGCGAATTCCCACAGTGTCCGGTGTTTCGTGGTAGACCTTATGACCCGCTGATGCCGGACGTCGCCTGTGACCCAGACCCATGGCTGTCGCTGGCCCGAGCCCAGCAGCCGGTCTTCTATCTGGCGGACCACGACGTGTGGTGCGTGACACGCTATGCCGACATCATGGAAGTGCTACGCGACGCCGCCACGTACTCATCGCATTACGCCAACCGATTTCGTCCAATCACATCTCCGGCGCTGCGGGAGGTCTTTCCGAACGGTCATCCTGGTTTGCACTCGATGCTGCTGAAGGATCCGCCCGAACACAGCCGGATCAGGCGCTTGGCTAACAAGGCGTTCACCCCGCGGATGGTCGCGGCAATGGAGCCGTCGATACGGCAGCGCTGCCACGAACTGGTGGACTCCTTTGCTGAGGATGGCCGCTGCGAGTTGGTGTCCCAGTACTCGAGTGAACTCACGGTGCGCACCATGATGGACATATCGGGAGCGCCGCGAACCTTGAACGAGGAGTTCGCCCGGTGGGGCCAGGACTACTTCGCCTTGACTGCTGGTGCCCCGGAGCTCACCGAACGCCGAGAGCTCGAGCTGGCCGAGCGGGCACGCCGAATGACGGCGTGGCTGTCGGACTGCGTCGACGCGCGCCGCCGCCAGCCCGGCGATGACTTCATTTCTGCCCTGCTGACCGCAACCACCGACGAAGGCGACCCAGCACTGACGTATGACGAGGTCGTCGGCGTGCTAAACAGCATGATGGTCGCGGGGGTCGAAACCACGGCCATCCTGATCCCGACGATGGTGCGGGAATTGTTGGCTCGCCCCGAACTAGGCCGGCAGGCACTCGATGATCCCGCCGTGTTGCGGCGCGTGGTCGAGGAGGGAATTCGCATCCACGCTCCGGCCCGCGGCGTGCGACGAACCACCACCCGGGAAGTCACGCTGGGCGGGGTAGACATCCCTGCAGGCTCTGACATCTTTCTCCTGTACGCTTCCGCCAATTTCGATGACACGGTGTTTCCCGACCCGCACCGATTCGATCCGGACCGGCACAACGTGGAACGACACTTATCGTTTGGAAAAGGTGTCCATTTCTGTATCGGAGCGCACCTTGCAAGGATGGAAGCAGTACACGCGATCGGGGTGCTGTTTGAACGGTTGCCTGGACTGCGGCTGGCCGCCGATGACGTCGAGCATTGGGTACCGCACATGACGCTTCCCCGGCGGACCTCTTTGCTAGTGGAGTGGTGAGTCCGCGCCGACTGGCGTCTGTGCCGGAGGGGTTTGCTTCATAGCTGCGCAGGTGTCTGCTCGTGGGCGCCTCACGGTGCCAACGGCCCGGGAATCCCGCCAACCAACCCGCCGTCGACCCCGAGAACCTGGCCCGTGATGTATGAGGCGGCGTCGGAGAGAAGAAAGATAATCGTTGCCGCGATCTCTGCGGGGATCGCGGCGCGGCCCCAGGGGATCGAGGCGCCGATGGCGTGCCACCGCTGCTCGCCCAGCAGCGTCGACAACCGCGGTGTCCTGGTATACCCGGGGGCGATGACGTTTGCGCGGACCCGCTCATGAGCAAGCTCGCGGGCCGCTCCCGAAACAAGTTGGTGCAGTGCGGCTTTGGCGGCGCCGTAGGCGACCTGGTGTCGGGCATGTGAGTAGCCGGAGATGGATCCGACGAACACCATTGAGCCACCCCCGGCGCTGGCCAGGAGGTGACCGCCGATCTGAAGGGTGAGGAAGGCGTGGCGCAGGACGAGATCGAACTGTCTGTCCCAGCTGGCGTCGTCGAGGTCGTTGAGCGGTCCGGGGATCGCAGCGCCGACGATGTCGATGACTCCGCGCACAGCTCCAGCCCGGCGGGTGGCTTCGGCAAAGACCCGCTCGACCTCTTTGCGGCGAGTGATGTCGGCGACTAAGGCCGTGCCCCCCACCTCGTCGGCCACTCTGTCCGCGGCAGCCGGGTCTCGGTCGACCACGATAACTTTCGCGCCGGCCTGTCGCAGCGCATGACAGGTTTGTCGGCCGATTCCGTCGCCTCCGCCCAGGACGACGAACGCCCGATCGCTGAGATCGAACAGGGTTTGGTAATCGGGGACGTCATCGGGATCGACGGGATGAGCAGGTGCGGTCACCGACTGATCACCTCGAGCGGAAGCGCCGGGAACGGGCGGATTTGACGCAGGTGCTCCTGCGCGTGGGTGGCGATCATTGACGGTAGCCACTCCGACGTGAAATCGATGTCGACGTCGACGTCGGTAACGCCATCGAGCGAACCTACGACCGTGCAGATTCTGTCGGTGATGAGCCCGATCTGCATACAGAACGGGCTTGTCAGTCGCAGCGTGACCATGACGTGCCCGTCGTCGATGACCATCTCGCTGACCAGCCCCATGTCGATGAGGTCGATGGGAACACCCGCCGCGATACTGCAGGGATCTGCCACGGCGCGGAGAGCCTCGATCACGGCCGAGGCGGTCGTCGATTTCCTCATCGGAGTTGCTCCCATTGCTACTGTCGTTGAAGGAATTTGAGGATGGCGTTGTTGCACTCCTCGGCGCGTTCGATGTTGAGCAGGTGGCCGGCGCCCTGCAAAACCACAACTTCTCCGCGGGGGACCCTGTGAAAGGCCGCGTGATAGTTCGGTTCGCGAAGTTTGTCGGCACTGCCTGCGATCGCCAAAGTGGGGATCGTTATGTGTTCGTAGGGGGTGGTATCGGCGTGTCCGAAGTCCGAACGTGGAGGAATGTTCGGCGCCTTTAGTCGGGTGGCTGCGATCGCCTCCCAGGCGCCGGGAGCGAGGCTGGCTTGGACGCGGCGTTCGAGGTAGGCCTCGTCCTGGACGAATGCAGGGTCGGCAAACGTGGCGGCGACGATGCGGCGCATTCCGTCGGTGGTGCCGTCGTATTCGAGCAATGCGCGTCGATGTTCGTTATCCGGGACGAAGCCGCCTGCACTGATCAGCACCATGCGGTCGACCGGTAACCGGCCGCGCCCGCTGGACACCTCACGCAACAGCATGGTGCCACCCATCGAACACCCGACAAAGTCGGCGTGATCAATTGCCAACACCTCGAGGAAAGCCGCAAGGTGGCGAATCATGCGGTCTGAACCGGACACGAAGTCACGGAGCTTGTCGGTGCCGCCGAAGCCCAGCCAGTCTGGCGCGATGATCCGGAAGTGAGGTGCCAGCGCCGGGATCTGACGTTCCCAGCACAACGCGGCGGATGCGCCGAATTCACCGGAGTGCAGAAGAACCAAAGGCGGCCCGTCTCCGGCGTCGAGATAATGCGTACGGATCCCGCCGACGTCGACGATGCGACTGGCAACGTAGAGACGGTCAGCGACCACGATTCGAGCGTATGGCCGGCCAACGGGCAACGCGAGATCGACCTGTGGTGTTCCGCGCATCGGAATCCCCGCCACGGCTACAGATCGCGTTTCGCGGCTGCGACCGTGGACAGGACAGCATCGATCAGTTCGGGTAGGCGGCTGCGTGGACACCGCGGAGCGGGGCAGGCGATCGCGATGCCGGCGAGGGCGCGGCCGGCAGCGTCGCGTACGCAGGCTCCGACGGCAACTATGCCCTTCTCGCTCTCCCCGGAATTGATGGCGTATCCGCGTTTTCGGATGGTGGTGAGCTGGCGCTGCAATGCCACTCGGCGGGCCGCCGCGGTAGCCCGCTCGCCAGGAAGGCCACGCGGATACAGCGCATAGAAGGCTGCGGGTGTCAGCTCGGCGAGCAGGACCTTACCGATTGAATTGGAGTGCGCGGGTAACAACATGCCGACGCGCGAACCGACTCGCAGCACCTGCGGGCTCTCAACACAATCCACGAACCGGGTGCCGTTGCCTTCCAGTACGGCAAGGTGACAGGTTTCACCTACGGCTCGAGCGAGACCCTCCAGGTGCGGCCGCAACACCTCCCGTAATTCGGGTACACCCACTGCGCCGGGATGGGCAAGTTGGTCGAACGCCGATCCGGGACGGTACACCTTACTGGCATCCTGAATCACGAATCCGCGTTGGAGAAGTGCGCTGAGTGTCCGATGCGCGGTGGAACGAGCGACGCCGAGATAGTCGGCCACGTCCACGACTCGTAGCCGTTGGCGCTCCGCTAGGAGCAACAGCACTTGGAGAGCGTTGTCGACCGACGCGATGGAAGGCGCATCGTTGCGCATGGCGGAATCATAGCCCTCGCGGACGACCCAGGGCCGGGCATAGCGGCGCCGATCGGAATGACCGCATGGCGGAATCCTTGCGCCGAGCGTTCTAGGTGTCGCGTCGGGGGAGCAGGCTTGGGTACGTGGTGATGACAACTGGTGATGGCGCACAGGTTCTGATCGTGGGTGCCGGCGTCGGAGGGCTGACGCTGGCGCTGCAGTTGCAGGCCCGCGGGATTGGGTGCCGAATACTTGAGGCCGCACCGGCGTTGGCTCCTCTCGGCGTTGGGATCAATGTGCTACCCCACGCCAGCCGGGAACTGTCGCTGCTCGGTTTGCAGGCGGAGCTGGAAGCGATCGCGGTGCTGACGGAAAGTACCGGCTTTTACAACAGGTTCGGCCAGCACATATACACCGAACCGGCGGGACGGGCCGCCGGATATGACTGGCCGCAGTTGTCGATCCATCGAGGTGACCTCCACGCCGTGCTACTAGCGGCTGTCGCGGCACGACTTGGTGGGGATGCAATCGTCACGGACGAAGCGTGTGTGGACGTTCGACAGGACGCCACCAGTGCCGTGGTGGTCACCAGGTCGGCCGCCGGAGACGAGCGCGAGTGGTCGGCCGACGTTGTGGTCGGCTGCGACGGCGTCCATTCGGCGGTGCGGGAATGCCTGCACCCGGGGCAAAGTAAAACCGTTTACTCCGGCTACACGATGTGGCGCGGTGCCACGGTGATGCCAGCGTTTCTCGGTGGAGCGACGATGGTGCGAGCAGGCTGGTTGGCCACCGGAAAGTTGGTGGTCTACCCCATCCGGAACAGCGTCGATGGTCGTGGCTCGCAACTCATCAATTGGGTGGCCGAGCTGCCCGCGCCCCAGCGAGTCCCGCGTGACTGGACGCTGGAAGGCGATCGGAATCACTTCACGTCCGCGTTCGCGGACTGGCACTTTGACTGGCTTGACGTTCCAGCGCTGATTGGTGCAACGGAGACGGTGCTGGAGTATCCGATGGTGGATCAGGAGCCGCTGAAGAGTTGGGGTGTAGGCCGGATTACGTTGCTGGGCGACGCTGCTCATCCGATGTTGCCCCGCGGGTCGAATGGGGCCGGCCAGGCAATTCTGGATACCCGTGTGCTGGCGGACTGCCTGGCGTCCGGCGGCGATCCTGTGGCGGCGCTGCAGAAATACGAGTGGCAACGGCGTGAGGCGACTCGCCAGGTGGTTCTGCTCAATCGAACTGATCCGCCCGACGCGGTTCTCCGGGAGGTCTACGAACGAACCGGCGATCGACCGTTCGACGACATCGGGTCCGTCATCACTGGCAAAGAGATCGAGGCGTTGTTGGAGCGGTACCGCACGGTGGCGGGATACTCCCACGCTGCGCTGAATTCATCAGGCAGCCAATAATGTTCCGAACCGACCAGCATGTGTTCCCTGGCCTCGCGGACTTCCGTAGGCCCTAAATCTGCTGCCTACCGGCAACGTAAAAGAAGGAGCCGAACCATGACCGCGGCCGGCCACCCGCAGACACAGATGGCGATGCCGGAGACATCGTCCGACCAACCGCCACCGTCGCCTGAGCTGGCGCGCCTATACGAAGACTTAAACCGGGAGCGCCTCGCGCCGCTGTGGACGGAGATCGGGGACGTCATGCCGCCGAGCCCCCGGCCATCTGCCGTGGCGCACGTCTGGCGGTGGGCGGACGTTCTCGACCTGGCCCACCGCTCCGGGGAGCTCGTTCCGGTGGGTCGGGGAGGGGAGCGCCGCGCGATCGCGCTCGCCAACCCGGGGCTGGGTGGTGCGCCGTACGCCACGCCGACACTGTGGGCCGCCATCCAATACCTGAACCCGCGCGAAGACGCTCCGGTGCACCGACATTCGCAGCACGCTTTCCGTTTCGTCCTACAGGGTGAAGGTGTGTGGACCGTTGTCGACGGGGATCCGGTGGCCATGCGGCGTGGCGACTTTCTGCTCACTCCGGGCTGGCACTTCCACGGCCATCACAATCAGAGTGACGAGCCCATGGCGTGGCTGGACGGACTGGATATTCCATTCGTGCACGCGATGGGATCGGCATTCTTCGAGTTCGGTCCGGACAAGGTCGAGGACTATACGACTCCGGCCCGGTCGCGGGCCGAGCGACTGTGGGCACATCCGGGCCTGAGGCCGGTTTCGCAGCCCGACCCCATGGTGAGCTCGCCGATCTCCGCTTACCGGTGGGAATTCACTGACGCCGCGCTTGCGGATCAGCTTGCCCTCGAAGACGAAGGGTATCCCGGAGTGTTGGAACCGGGCCATGCCGCCGTGCGGTTCACCAATCCGACAACGGGGGGCGACGTCCTGCCGACGATACGTGCACAAGTCCACCGGATCCGCGCAGGCGTCGTGACGGGTTCCTGGCGAGAGGTGGGTTCGTCGGTGTGGCAGGTCTTCCAAGGGCAGGGCACCGTCCGTCTTGGCCAGCGGACCTGGCAAATCATTCAGGGCGACCTGGTCGCGGTTCCATCGTGGACGCCGTACTCATTCCAGGCGTCTTCGAGCGGGCTCGACCTCTTCTCGTTCAGTGACGCGCCCATCTTTGAGCGTCTGCATGCCCGTCGTGTGTCTGTCGACGAGGTGACCCGGTGAAGTTGGCGACCCTGCGGACGAGCGACGGGACTCGTGCGGCACGCCTGATCGACAAGGCCACCCTCGTCGAATTGGATGCGCCGGATGTCGGCGCATTACTGGCCAAGCCGGACTGGCCGGCGGTTGCCGCAGACACGACCGGTGCACTCCACCCGTTCGCGGGCGCCAGTTTGGCACCCGTTGTGCCCCATCCCGGCAAGGTGGTGTGCGTGGGCTTGAACTACCGCAACCACATCTTGGAGATGGGGAGGCAGCTTCCGGAGCACCCAACCTTGTTCGCCAAGTTCGCCGAGGCGCTAATCGGGGCCCGAGACGATGTGATGCTTCCTCGCGACTCGGGGGCAGTGGACTGGGAGGCGGAACTGGCACTCGTTATCGGTGCGCCCGTACGGGATGCCGATGAGGCTGCCGCCGCTGCGGCGATCGCGGGGTTCTCCGTCCTCAACGACGTGACCATGCGCGACTGGCAGTATCGGACACCACAATGGCTCCAGGGCAAGACGTGGGAGGACAGCACACCGTTCGGTCCTTTCGTCGTAACTCCGGAAGAACTCCCAGGGGGAGTGCGTCCACGGCTGTCGATGCGCTGCAGTGTTGACGCGCGCGTCGTGCAGGAGACGACAACTGCTGACTTGGTTTTCGATCCCGTGGCGTTGGTGCGGTACGTGTCGCGGATTGTCACCCTCAAGCCGGCGGATGTCATAGCCACCGGTACACCCGGCGGTGTCGGACACGCGCGGGTGCCTAAGGAGTATCTGACCGACGGCGCTGTGCTTGTCACGGAGATCGAGGGTCTTGGACGCTTGGAGAACGTCGCCCGCTGCAGGCCGAAGGTGCGTCTGTGAACCGCGGCAGCTGGCTTACCGCGTCGACTGAGCTATTTCTGGGCGCCGTCGACCGATTGGCTGACGACGACCTCGCGACCCCGTCAGCCTTGCCTGGTTGGTCGCGCCGACACGTCTTGGCGCACGTGGTGTCGAACGCGGCAGCGCTTGGCCGGCTCGTGCGGTGGGCCCGCACTGGCGTACCAGAACAAATGTATGGCTCTCGCGAGCAGCGCGCAGCGGAGATCGAGGCCGGCACGCAGCTTCCTGCTGAGCAATTACGCAGTGCC
>Ga0307474_10003322_pt1 | contig 11588 bp, 10 predicted proteins | sample atmos_gasesECM1C_2_FD_203312 | JGI IMG/M metagenome (GOLD analysis project Ga0307474, IMG submission 203312) | Hardwood forest soil microbial communities from Morgan-Monroe State Forest, Indiana, United States - atmos_gasesECM1C_05 | ecosystem: Environmental > Terrestrial > Soil > Temperate... | reverse complement strand
GTCCCGCATTGCATCGGCAAGCGCGATCGCATCTTCCATCGCAAGCTTTGTGCCCGAGCCGATCGAGAAATGCGCGCTCGCCTTGGCGTCGCCAAGCAGCACCATATTGTCCTTGACCCAGCGCTTGCTGCGGATCATCGGGAAATTGCGCCACGTCGAACGGTTGGTGAGAAGCTGGTGGCTTCCGAGAAACCAACCAAAGATCTCCGCCATTCGGTCGGCCGATTGGCGTTCGTTCAGCCCCCTAAGCCCTGCGCACTCGAAGGTTTCAGGGTCGGTCTCGAAAATCCAGGTCGAGCGTCCCGCCTCGTATTGATAGGCATGGGCAATGAAGGGACCCCATTCGGTTTCCTGGAAGATGAAGGTGAAGGCATCGAGTGGCCGCGTCGACCCCATCCAGGCGAACATATTGGCGCGAACATCGATCTCCGGCTGGAAATGGTCGACATATTTTTCGCGGAAGCGGCTGTTGATGCCGTCGGCGAGAACGACGAGATCGGCGTCCGCGAAACGGGACTCGTCCTCGATGTCTGTTTCGAAGTGCAGCGTCACGCCGAGCTCGCGCGCCCGCTCCTGCAAGATCAGCAGCAGCTTGCGGCGCGAGCAGCCACAGAAGCCGTTACCGCCGACCCGGTGTACCGTGCCGCGAAAATGCACGGCGATGTCGTCCCAATAGGCGAATTCCTGGGTGATGCGCCGGTAGCTCGGCGAGTCGTATTTTTCGAAATTGTCCAGCGTCGCGTCGGAAAACACCACGCCAAAGCCGAAGGTGTCGTCGGCGCGGTTGCGCTCGTAGACAGCAATCTGCGCCTCTGGCCGCTGCTTGCGCAAGAGGATCGCAGCATAGAGACCGGCCGGCCCGCCACCGATAATCACGACCTTCATGAGAGCCTCCGGGTTACCCGAACGAAAATTATTTTAAGCATAAAATAATTTTGCGCAAGTCCCCGCTTTGACTTTTGTTTGACGCAGCTAGTTGCCCTGAAAGACCGGTTTCGCCTTGTTGGCAAAGGCCTCGAAAGCCCGGGCGAAATCGGCGGTGGTCATGCAGAGCGCCTGCGCCACCGCTTCGGCCTCGATCGCCTCCTCGACCGACATCGCCCATTCCATGGCCAGCATGCGCTTGGTCATGGTGTTGGCGAAGGTCGGTCCCTGCGCAATCTCGCGTGCTAGCGCCAGCGCCTGCGAAAGCACCTGATCGGGTGTGAGGATGCGGCTGAAAAAGCCCCAGCGCTCGCCCTCCTCCGCCGTCATGAAGCGGCCGGTGTAGAGCAGCTCGGAAGCACGCGATTGGCCGATGATCCGCGGCAGGATGGCGCAGGCGCCCATGTCGCAGCCCGCCAGCCCCACCTTGTTGAACAGGAAGGCGACTTTCGCGCCGGTCGCAGCCAGCCGCATGTCCGACGCCATGGCGACAATGGCGCCGGCGCCGGCGCAGATGCCTTCGACGGCTGCGACGATCGGCTGCGGACAGGCGCGCATAGCCTTGACCAGGTCGCCGGTCATTCGGGTAAAAGCGGTCAGCCCCTTGGTATCCATTTCGACCAGCGGGCCGATGATCTCGAACACATCGCCGCCGGAAGAGAAATTGCCGCCGGCGCCGGTCACGACAACGGCCTTGACGTCATCGTCGAAAGAGCACGCCCGAAAGAAATCCGTGAGCTCACGGTAACTCTCGAACGTCAGCGGATTCTTTCGCTCGGGACGGTTCAATGTCACCGTCGCCACGCCGTCGGCCACACTGAGCAGGAAGTGCTCGGGCGAATAACCTGCCAAAGGCACGGTAACGGGATTGGCTGGCCGGCTCATGTCATCTCCCTACGCTGCTTATCCGTTGTTATGCTTTCGCGCGCGATTGCTAGATCTCTCCGCCCGCAACCGCGATGGCCTGACCGGTGATCGCGCTTGCCTTCCCACCGCACAACCAAAGCACGGCATCAGCGACCTCCGCCGGGCTAACCAGGCGCCCTTGTGGGTTGTGGCGTGCAAGTTCAGCCGAGGCCTGCTCGCGGCTACGGCCAGTCTTTTTCATGATATTTTCGATGCTCGCCGAAACAAGATCGGTATCGGTAAATCCCGGGCAGACGGCGTTCACGGTCACTGACGTCGCAGCGAGCTCGAGCGCCAGCGAGCGCACAAGCCCCACAACGGCATGTTTTGCGGCGCTATAAGCACTCACGTAAGGGTAGCCCTTGAGGCCTGCCGTCGACGCAACGGCCACAATACGACCGTAGGGTCGATCCTTCATGTCTGGCAGCACCGCCTGTATCGCATGCACGACCCCCATAAGATTGATGTCGATCATGCGACGAAAGAGTGCTGCGTCGGACTTGGCAAAAGGAGCGGATTGAGCGGAACCGGCGTTGGCAACCAGAATATCGATCGGCTTCCGCGCCGCAGCTGTTGCCACCGCGGCGTTGACGGCGGCCTGATCGGCCACGTCGGCGACCTCAATGAAATGCGCCTCGCCGGCCACCATCACCGCTTCCATCGTCGCGCGATCGCGGCCAACGATCGTGACCGTCGCACCTGCGCTGACCATCGCGGCAGCAATCTGACGGCCGATACCACGGCCGCCGCCGGTCACCAGCGCGTGCGACGAATGCGGCAGTCCGGACATCACGCAGCCTCCCCGAATTGGGCTCAATCTCGATCCTCGTCGTATATTTTAAACTTCAAGCTTTTGCAAGGAAGCGACCTGCGGCCGACCGCACCGCCGCGAAAATTGCTTTAAATATAAAATTATGACTTCCTATCCCTTGCGGGCCTGTTAGCATTGTCGAACTCGGAAAATGGGGAATCTGCGTGCCTCAATCTGTGCCCATGAAGACCGACGACGGCCGCTTCACTTATGAAGCAGCTGGCGAGGCCGGCCGGCCGCTGCTGGTGTTCCTCCATGGCATCGGCGGCGCGGCGCGGGCCTGGCGAAGCCAGCTCGAAACCTTCGGTGAGCGCTACCGCGCTGTCGCGTGGGATATGCCCGGCTATGGCGGGTCGTCACCGCTCAATCACGTAAGTATCGCCACGCTTGCCGAGGCGTTGCAGGATTTCCTGCGGAACCTTGCGGCCGCCAAGCCCATCCTGGTCGGGCATTCGATCGGCGGCATGATCGTTCAGCAGTGGCTCGTGAATAATCCGCGCAGCGCCGGCGCAGTTGTGCTGGCGCAGACCAGTCCCGCCTTCGGAAAGGCTGACGGCGACTGGCAAAAGTCATTTATCGAGGCGAGGCTCGGCCCTCTCGATCACGGCGAGTCCATGGCATCGCTCGCGCCCAATCTGGTGAAGGAGCTGGTTGGCGACGATCCTGATCCGCAGGGAATGAACGTTGCCCGCGATTGCATGGCCAGCGTTCCCGAAGCGAGCTATCGTGCCAGCATGCTCGCGCTTTTGGGCTTCGATCAACGCCAGGCGCTCAAGGACATCAAGGTCCCGACGCTGGTGGTTGCTGGCTCAAAGGACAAGAACGCGCCCGCACCAATGATGGCCAAGATGGCAAGCTTCATTCCGTCGGCGAACTATATTGAGGTCGAAGGGGCGGGTCACCTTTTGAACCTGGAGCGCCCTCCAGCTTTCGACGCCGCACTCGATCGGTTTCTGAAGACCACGATGATCACAACGGAAACAGAGGCGTCATGACGGTACAAGCCGGCAAGAGCGCAAGCGCCATCGACAAGGTCGCCCTCGATGCACCGATCTTTGATCCCGCGGCTTTCCGCTTGACGGACGAGCAGGCTGGGATCGTCGCGCGGGCACGCGAGCTCGGGCAGACCGTGTTCGCGGGCCGCGCCGCCGCCTACGACCGCGACGCAAGCTTTCCGGTCGAGAACTATGCGGATTTGCATCGCGCAGGCTTGCTCGGCATTTCGATCCCGAAAAGGCACGGCGGCCTTGGCGCCGACTATCAGACCTATGCGCTAGCGGCCGCCGAGATCGGTCGCTACTGCGGCGCCACGGCCCTCACCTGGAACATGCACGTCTGCTCGACGCTGTGGTCAGGCCCATTGGCCGACGATCTCGACATGGATGCGGCGACACGGGCGGAGCATGAACGCCGCCGCGCGATCCACTACAGGCGCATCGTCGATGAAGGGGCTATCTACTCGCAACCATTCTCCGAGGGCGGAGCCGCTGCCGCCGGAGGCGTTGCCTTCGGCACCGAGGCAAAGCCGGTCAAGGGCGGATGGATCGTCAACGGCAAGAAGATATTCGCCTCGCTATCGGGGCACGCTAATTATTACGGCGTGCTTTGCACAGAAATCGCGGAAGGCGAGAAGGCAACCCGCCGCAACACGCTCTACCTCGCAATACCAGCGCACGCCGAAGGCGTTTCGGTCGTCGGCGACTGGGACCCGCTCGGCATGCGCGGCACGGTCTCACGTACACTGCTGTTCGAGGATGTCTTTGTCGAGCGGGATGCGGCCTTGATGCCGCGCGGGGTGTATTTCCAGGCGGCGTTGCGCTGGCCGCATATGTTCCTCACGCTTTCGCCCACCTACATGGGCCTCGCGCAGGCGGCCTACGATTTCACCGTGCGGTATCTGCGCGGCGAGGTCACCGGCACACCGCCGGTCAAACGGCGGATGTACCCAACCAAGCAGATCGCAGTCGCGCAGATGCAGATCAAGCTCGAGCAAATCAAAGCAGTTTGGTTCCAGGCGGTAACCGAGGCGCGCGCCAACCCCACCAAGGAACAGGTGCTGCGGGCCTATGCCGCCCAATACTCGGTGATGGAAGGGGCCAACGACCTCGCGACACTGGCGATCCGTACCTGCGGCGGCCAGGCCATGCTGAAATCGCTGCCGCTGGAACGCATCTACCGCGACAGCCGTTGCGGCTCGCTGATGCTGCCGTGGACCGCCGAACTGTGTCTCGATCGCATCGGCAGAGAGGCCTTGTACGAGACCGGTGAATCGGACGATTAGCCGTGGATCTCAGCACCCTGATCCAGCGCAATGCCGCCTTCGCTCCGGACAAGCCTGCGATCCATTTCGAAGGCGCGACGCTAAGCTACGGGGCACTGAACGCACGCATTGAGCAGGCGGCCTGCGCTTTGAAGTCCACGTTCGGCGTCAGCAGGGGCGACCGAGTTGCGATCCTCAGCCTGAACAGGCCGGATTATCTGGTGCTGCTCTATGCCTGCGCGCGGCTGGGCGCTATGCTGGTGCCGCTGAATTGGCGCCTGGCCGTGCCCGAGCAGTTATTTATCCTGTCTGATGCCGGGGCCAAAGTCCTGGCGCTCGAGCAGGCGTTTGCAGCAATCCTGCCGGCTCTCGAGGAAAAACTGCCCGACACGGCCGTTGTCGGCCTGGACTTCACTCCCCCGCTCGGGACCATGTGGAGCGGCCTGCTGGCCAAGGCGCACGGCGACCGTCGCAATCCGCATACTGATTTGTCCTGCCCGCTTCTCATCGTCTACACATCGGGCACGACGGGGCGCCCCAAGGGCGTTGTGCTGCGCCAGGAGGCGCTGCTTTGGAACGGGGTGATGAGCCAGCACATGCACGGCCTCACCTCGGAAGATCATGTGCTAACCGTCCTGCCGTTCTTCCACGTCGGCGGCCTCAATATCCAGACTACGCCCGCGCTTCATCATGGCGCGACGGTCACCATCCATTCCCGCTTCACCCCCGATGCAGCACTTGCCGCTTTCGAGCGCGACCGTCCGACCTTGACCGTGCTGGTCCCCGCCATCATCCAGGCAGTGACCGAACATGCTGGATGGCTGACGGCGGACCTGTCTTCGCTGAAGGCGATCTCAACTGGCTCAACCATCGTGCCGCAACATCTGATCGATCGCTTTGTAGCACGCGGGGTGCCGGTGCTGCAGGTCTATGGTTCGACGGAAACCTGCCCCATCGCAGTCTATACAAGGCTTGGAGGCGATCTTTCGCGCGACGGTTCAACCGGACTGGCCGGACTGTGCTGCGAGGCGGCGATCCTCGACGACGCCGGACTGGAGCTGCCACCGGGCGCCGCAGGAGAGATTGCCGTTCGAGGCCCCAACGTTTTCTTTGAATATTGGGGGAACGAACAGGCGACTCGCGAGGCGCTGCACGACGGCTGGTACCGCAGCGGCGATATCGGCCGTCGGGATGCCGATGGCTATTTCTGGGTTCATGATCGCAAGAAGAACCTCATCATCTCCGGCGGCGAGAACATCTATCCGGCCGAGGTCGAGCGTGTACTCGTGGAGCATCCCGACGTCGTGGAATGCGGCGTGATCGGACGAGCGGATCCGCGTTGGGGCGAGGTGCCGGTGGCTTATGTCATCAGGCGATCCGAGGCTCAGGTCGAGGCGGTGGACCTGAAAGCGCACGCGCGGCTGCAACTCGCGCGCTTCAAGGTGCCACGTGAGATCATCTTTGTGGAGGAATTGCCGCGCACTGCCTTAGGGAAGGTTCAGCATTTCATGCTGAAGCAGTTCGACGTGCAGTCACGTGTGCAGGGAGACGCCAAGTGAGAATCGCGGTGCTAGGCGGCGGCAACGGCTCCTTCGCCGCCGCAGGAGATTTTACGCTTCAGGGCCACGACGTGCGGCTGTGGCGGCGCGACGCCGACCTGGTTGCAGCGCAACGGGCGGCAGACTCGCGCATCCTGTTGAAGGATTCAAGAGGGCGGCATGACGTGAAGTTGGCGTTGGTGACGACCGACATCGCGGATGCGGTTCATGAGGCGGAGTTGGTCCTGTGTCCGGCTCCAGCTTTTGCACAAACGGACATCGCGCGCGCACTCGCCCCGCACCTGCGCGATGGCCAGGTCGTCTTTCTGCCCCCCGCAACCTTCGGTACCATGATTTTTGCCAAAGCGGCCCACGATGCCGGCAATCGGGCCGAGGTCAGCTTCGCGGAAACTGGCACCCTGCCCTGGCTGACCCGCAAACACGGTCCTTTCGAGGTCGCCATCACCATCCGCGCCAAGCGCCTGCCGGTTGGCGTTTTCCCGCTGCGCACCGCGGATCATGCGCTCGACGTGATTGGACGCGCATTCCCAGATGTGATCGAGCCATGCGGCGATGCGCTCTCCGGCGCTTTAATGAATGCCGGCCCCATCATCCATCCACCACTCATCGTTATGAATGCCGGTCCGATCGAGCACTTCGAGCGCTGGGACATTCACAAGGAGGGCACGCAACCCGCGATCAGGCGCGTCACCGACGCGCTCGATGCAGAGCGTATCGCCGTGCGAGAGGCTCTCGGATATGGCGCGCCACATTTTCCGTTGGCGCATCATTACGCCGATGAGGGCGAGATCTGGATGTATGGCCGCGGCTCGCACGATCGGCTGACCGATTCAGGCGATTGGCGCGAACGGATTGTGCTTCATCAGCACCGCTATATGCGCGAAGACTTGCGGCTCGGCCTTTCCTTGCTGGTCTCGGTTGCCGAGCTGGCAAACATCGCAACACCGCTGGCGAAAGCGTTTCTGGCTATCGGAGGCACAATCTGCAACGGAGATTTCTTTAAGGCAGGCCGAACGCTCGAAAGCCTTGGCCTTGGCAAGCTGAATCGAAGCGAGCTGCAGCGTCTCTTGCGCGAGGGCTTTTCAGAATGAGCGCAGAACGCCCCGCAATCGCCTGCCTTGGCGCAGGCCGCATGGGCCGCGGTATCGCAGTTGCGTTTGCCTATGCGGGGCATGCCGTCACGATGATCGATGTCAAGGCACGGTCGGCCGAGCAGTTTGCGATACTTGAGGCGGACGCACGCGACGAAGTGGCGAAAACGCTCGCGAGCCTGGCGAGATTCGGATTGCTCAAGGACAACGATGCACCAACGATCATGAGCAGGGTGGCGGTCGTTCCCGCCAGAGATAGCCCCGCCGCCCTGGCGAGCGCGGGCCTGGTGTTTGAGGGCGTTCCGGAGGTGGTCGAGCTCAAGCGCGAGGTCTTGGCCGCTGCGTCAAAGTCGGTCGGCCATGATGTGATCATCGCCTCCACGACATCGACTATCCTGGTCGATGATCTCTCCAGCGCCGTTGAGAATCCAGGTCGCTTCCTCAATGTTCATTGGCTAAATCCGGCCTACATCATTCCCCTTGTCGAGGTCTCCCCGGGTGCCTCAACCAATCCGGCCGTCATCGCCGGGATCAAGGATTTGCTCGAGGGAATTGGCAAGGTGCCGGTGGTTTGCGCCGCGCGGCCCGGCTTCATTGTACCGCGTATCCAGGCGCTTGCGATGAACGAGGCGGCGCGCATGGTCGAGGAAGGTGTCGCGAGCGCCGAGGACATCGACAAGGCCATCAAGTTCGGCTTCGGCTTCCGATATGCGGTGCTTGGCTTATTGGAATTCATCGACTGGGGAGGCGGCGACATCCTTTACTACGCAAGCCGGTATCTCGAGGGCGCACTTGGGAGCGACCGTTATCGGGCACCAGAGGTCATCTCACGAAATATGCGCGAGGGGCGTATCGGCCTGCGCACCGGCGCCGGTTTTCTCAATTACTCTGGCCTCGACGGCGATGCCTATCGGGAACGGCGGCTTGCCGAACTGGTCGATATGCTCAGGCACTTTGGTCTGGCGCGCCCGCCAGTGCTCTAAATCAGCCAAATACGTCCTGAAGTACGCCGTCGCGCACCACGGCGATGCCATCGAGCTGGATTGTTGTGCCCATCATCGGCAGATCGAAATGGCCAGCGGTGTAGCGCCCGGCAAATTCGTTCGCCCCGGTTGAAAACAGGAAATTGCCGGAGACAGCGCGCAGCTCGGTGCCGTTGGTGTCGCGCTGGTCGTACATCGACAGCGCCTCGTATCGCGCGCCGGGGTTCATGCCGAAGCCGACATGCGAGACCGCGTAGGCCTCGCGATCACCCCATGATGCAAGATAGGCCCGCATCATCGCGGCATCGGCGCCCTCCCCTTCGAGATCGACGACGTAGTCGTCTTTCAGCGTCATTCTCACCGCCGAGGTCAGGTAACGCTTGAAAGTGAGATTGATATCGCCAGGTACCATCACCAGCGTACCATTGACGGTGCCGCTCTTCGGAAAGCTCACGACAATGCCGCCTGGCCAATGCGCCAGCGTGCCCGGCTTGTCCGTCCAGCCCCATACGCCCACCGTTGAGGCGCCGATCATATCGACGTCTAGCGCCGTGCCTGCCTTTGAGGTCACGCGCATCCGCTTCGCTCCCCGCAGCATTTTTGCGGCCGCGCGCACCCGCCTCTCCAGCGCAGCATCGGGCACCATTCGTTCAAGCGCTTCGGGGTGCTCATTGGAGATCACCAGTATACGGGCACCCGCTTTCAGGATCTCCGGCGTCTCCGGCGCGTGCATCAGCCCTTCGATGGTGCAATCGACTACGAAGCCGGCCTGCTGCAGTGCTGTCACAACAGGCTCAAGCCGCTGGATCGCTTCGCTGGCACCGGTCGAACGCACCGGGACTGCATGCTTGTTGCGCGGCGTCGGCACCACGATATGGAACGGCTTCACGCCTATGCGCAGCAACGCGAGCTCGGCGAGGTGCACATTGAGCGCGCGGGATTGGGTCTCCGAGAGGATTGCCGCTACGTCGCCAGCCTTCAGCGCGCAGCGTTCGAAAATCTCGCAGAACGCGTCGATCCACTTCGCCTCGATGCGATCTGCCAGCATGTGTTCTCTCCAGTTAAACGGGATCGATCAGACTTCCGGGAACCCGCGCAATAAATACGATCGCGCCGCTTGCAGCAAGCCGTTGAGGATCAGTCCAAGCAGGGAGATGGTGATCAGCGGCACGAACATGTCAACCGCCTGAAAGGTGCGCGCAGCGGTGATCAAGACATGCCCAAGACCATCCGTCGACGTGATCATTTCGGCGAGGAACACCACGATACACGAAATGACGAGCCCAATGCGGCAGCCGGTCAGGATCGAGGGAGCTGCAGACGGCAGAATGACCTTGAGCAGAATTTCGCGCGGCGGCGTCCCTGCCGCCATCGCCGACCAGATCAGCTTTTGCTCGACGGTCGAAGCACCGTAATAGGTCGAAAGCAGGATGGGAAACAAGGCATCAGCAGCGACGAGCGTGATCTTCGATTCGTGGCCGAAACCAAGCAATAGCAGAAGCGCCGGATAGAGCGCCACCTTCGGTAGCGGGGCCAGCACCCGTACCACCGGTCGCACCGCTGCGTTGATCGATGGACTGACCGCGGCCGCAAGCCCGATGGCAATCCCGAGAACCACCGCGATCAAAAAACCAGCAAACAGCCGGAACAGCGTGGCGAGGATATCCTGATCGAAGCTCGCGGTTACCAACTGCTCCGCCATTCGCATGAACACGAGGCCGGGCGGCGGGAGAAGCGTCGGCGGCGCCAACCCGAATGAAACCGCCCCGTGCCAGATCGCAACCAAGAGTGCGATGGGGATCAGCCCCAGAAGTTCCTTGGTGATGCCGCGCCCGGTCATGAAAAGCTCAATGGAATATCAAACTGCGGCTCGGACCATCTGACCAGTCGCTTCCGCACTCTTTCAAATGCCGCATCAAGGCAGATGCCCATCGCACCAATGATGATGATCATGGCAAAGACAGCATCGTACTGGCCCATGTCCAGCGCATTGAACAGAATGTTCCCTGCGCCCGATTGCCGCGCGATCATCTCGCTTGTAACCATGGTGATCAGCGCCAACACGAGTCCGGTCCGACAACCGGTAAGGATTTCCGGCAGCGCCGCCGGCAGCACGATACGGATCAGCCGCTCCACGGCGGACAGCCCCATGGCGGCGCCCGACCACAGCATCTTCTCTTCCACCGCCTTCGCGCCTTCAAAGCTGTGGTAGATAACGGGCAGGCTTACGCCGAGAAAGATGACCAGAGTCTTCGAGAGGTCGCCAACGCCGAGCCAAAGCATGATGATCGGCATCAGAGCAGCCTTCGGCACCGGGTAGATCATCATCAGAAGCGGATTGAAGAATGACGCCACGCCACGGCTGCGCCCCATCAACAGCCCGAGCGGAATGGAAACGAGGATTGCGCATCCAAACCCGATCGCCATCCGGCGCAGCGACGCCAGGATGTTGATCAGCGCCTCCTTGTCACCGAGGATCGCGGGGATGGCACGGATAGAATCGAGCGCGGTCGGGAAACTGTCGTTGTTCAAGGCAAGGGCCGCAACCTGCCAGGCGACAAGCAGTCCAAGGCAGGCCAGCAAGGGCGCCAGGCGCGCGATGAGAGCGCGCAACGTCATGGCTGCAGCCCATCATCGCTGGCATCGTCGAACATGCGCTCGATGTCGACGACATATTTCTGGTAACGCGGATCGAGCAGAAGCTCGGTGCGGCGGCGGGGGCGCGGCAGATCGATATCGATGATCTTCTTGATGCGCCCGGGCGATCGGCTCATCATCACGACCTTGTCCGAGAGAAACACCGCCTCATCCACGGAGTGGGTGACGAACAGCACTGTCTTGCGATCGCGCTCCCAGATGTTGAGCAGATCATTCTGAAGCCGCGTCCGCGTGTGCGCATCGAGCGCCCCAAAGGGTTCGTCCATCAGCAGCACGGCCGGATGGTAGGCCAGCGTCCGCGCCAGGGCGACGCGTTGCTTCATGCCGCCGGACAGTTCTTTGGGATAAAAATGCTCAAAGCCCTTCAGACCGACCATCTCGATCAGTGCGCGGGCC
>Ga0307474_10003321_pt1 | contig 11589 bp, 9 predicted proteins | sample atmos_gasesECM1C_2_FD_203312 | JGI IMG/M metagenome (GOLD analysis project Ga0307474, IMG submission 203312) | Hardwood forest soil microbial communities from Morgan-Monroe State Forest, Indiana, United States - atmos_gasesECM1C_05 | ecosystem: Environmental > Terrestrial > Soil > Temperate... | reverse complement strand
GGTCGGTACGCAGACCGGATTTTCTGTCGACAAGGGCTTACTCGATAACTGCGATGGGTGCGGTGACAACGCGACTGCCGGTAACGTGACGACCAGTAACAATTTTGCCGCCAGCAGCGGCGTCGGCTTCTCCCTCTTTACTGCAGGTCCCGTGAATCAGAACGTAGCCTTGAGTAATGCGACCGCGGGGTTTGTGATCACTGCGCCGGCCGGTGTGTTCACCGGCAACTCCGCGGTCAGTAACTATGGCCCGGGCGTTGTAACATTGTTTTTCACGGACAACGGCGGTCACGATCCGCCGATCGACTTTGGAAAGTTCAGCGGCAACAACCTCTACGGCAACGATCGCAACCGGCAGCCCGCGGCTGTCGGGTCCAGCCTGCCGACGCTCTTCCCCTACAATCCCGGTCCAAGCGCGCACTGCGGTGTGCTCAACCTGGGCTCGATCGCCGTCGCCGAGCAGGTCGATACGCTGCCACAGCCCCCAGCGCCGCCTTTCCGGGTGGCCACGGTTGAATCCGCGGAGGCGTTCTGGGGATCTTCGAAGGGCCCGCAATCCACAGGACCGGGAGACACGGTGGGAGGCGCGTGCGATCAGAATAGTGCCGTGACCACCGCGAGCAAGCCCTTCCTGACATCACCGGTTTCCATTCAGGCTGCCCCGGCGCTCTGAGCACGAATGTGGTTCTAAGAGTGTATCGATTGCGCTGATTCTGCTTTCGGGCTGCTGGCGGACAAAGGACTGACGCATCCGTCAGGGCTGCCGTTTGACTCAGTTCATGGGCTTCCAACCGTCCGGTAACAGGTCGAACGTCACAGTGTCGCGATATGCGAACTGATTGACTCCCAGCGTCTCCACCGGAGTAAGCATGTGCCAGATGCGATCGTCGTCGAAGACATAACACTCGCCCGACTCACGCATGTTGAAGCGACTCAATTCGCGCTTATCGTTGTCGGTTATAACTACCTCGCCTCCTCGTGCTCCGCACCGCGCCAGCAGGTGAGTAGCAAGGTATTTTTCACCGTCCTTGTGTAAGCCTGGCGGACTCGTATCGCAGGGCCGAGAAGGCGTTGCCGCGAATCGCAGTACATGCATGTTGACCGAGTAACAAGCGCCAAGCGTCGAAAGCGGCAGGTAAGTGAGGTGGTGAGAGATCATCTTGCGAACGCCGACTGTGTCGGCAATCTCTCTACGCAATGGCACGTACCTGCGCGGCTGCCCTCCCAGCGTGGTGTTGTATTTCTCGAGCTGCACGTAAGGTTTGGAGTCATCGTCAGACCATACGCGAACACCACCCGCAACGATCTCGGCCTTGAACCGATTTAAGGATCGGTAGCGGTCGCCGCCCTCATAGTATTGATCCTTAGGCAGAAACCAGGCTTCGTGAGCCAAAACGCCCAATGCATGCGCGACATCCACATCAATACACAAAGGGCGGCGGGTAAAGCCCTGCTGGAGCATCTCTTCCCGGGCCACACTGTCGGGTGCAACTGAAACGAACGCATCCTCACGCATACGTCACTCCAAGTCGGGTGCCGCACCCGGCGGCTAAAGTGCCTGCGCCCTTTACGTCAGTCTCGGGAGAATGTACGCAAAGGTAATCCCGAGCGCAAAGCTGATCTCCGCGATGAGGTAGAGCGCGACGTTGATTCGTCTAAGCTTCTTACATGATCTCGCCGCCACAGGCTCTGTGGGGCATGGCAAGGTTCGCGAGTACCAGGTTGCACCGCCGCTCACCAGGAGCAAGGCATATCCGCAATCGGATCCGTGTGCAGAGGCGACCACCCCAGTGGTCTTCGCGCTTTGCCACCGCTCATTCGCTGATCTAGTGACCCTGCCTCGGACGAGAAAATAGGCTCTCTGCAACCTCGCTTTCACGTTGCGCGAGATTTCCTGCCCTCTTTACCGCCAGGTGCAACGCTCGCTCTAGTGACTTTTGGCGGAACCCATGGTTCACCCGTCCGTTTCTCCATATACGCGCGAAGCAAGCGTTGGACCACCTACGAAGGCGTCGAATCTTCCTGCAGCTGATAGTGTGCTTTGTATATGCTTACAATGATCATCTGGTAGTGAGCCCCTGAGCGCGCGGGCCGTCGCGAGGGGTCTCCGGCTGCAAACCACGCCCATGCGATCCCTTCGTGCACTCTTCCCGCGCTCCCGTTTGGCACCTCTACGTTCCCAAGCTCGTCACGGTTCTCCGCAGAGGCTATGGGTGGGCCGATTTTCGCCATGACCTGATCGCAGGACTTACGGTCGCCGTCGTCGCCCTTCCACTCGCAATGGCGCTCGCCATCGCCTCCGGTACCACTCCTGAGAAGGGTTTGCAGACTGCGATAGTCGCCGGATTTCTGATCTCGGCGCTTGGTGGCTCGCGGGTGCAAATCGGGGGGCCGACGGCGGCGTTCATTCCCATAGTGTTCGGGGTCATCGAGCGCTTTGGCTATGGTGGGCTGGTTCTGTGCACGCTCCTCGCCGGGCTCATGCTGATCGCCGCGGGAGTGCTGCGGATCGGGACGCTGATGAAGTACATGCCGCAGCCGGTGATCACCGGATTCACAGCAGGCATCGCCATCAGCATTGTCCTGAGCCAGCTGAAGGACTTGTTCGGTCTCCACATGGGCGCAGTCCCGGCCGAATTCTTCACACGCATTGGCGCGTATGCTCAGCACGCGGGTGACTTCACACCGAGAGCGCTTCTTCTCGCCTTGGGGAGTATTGCGCTCATTGCCGCGCTTCGACGCTCGCGCCCAGGATGGCCCGCTTTTCTCATCACCGTTGGCGCCGCGACCGCCGTGTGCGCGTTCCTTAGCCTCCCGGTCGAGACTATTGGCACACGCTTCGGAGGCATTCCCGCGCAGCTTCCGCACCTCACGATTCCGCATATCCCGTTCGAACGCACACGCGAGCTCTTTCCCAGCGCCTTCACGATCGCTTTCCTCGCAGGAGTGGAATCCCTGCTTTCGGCGGTGGTGGCTGACGGCATGATTGGCGGCCGTCACCGCTCCAATTGCGAGCTTGTGGCGCAAGGGGCAGCCAACGTCGTCTCCGCACTTTTCAGTGGCCTGCCTGCGACTGGTGCGCTTGCGCGCACAGCGACCAACGTGCGAGCCGGCGCCCGCTCACCGGTTGCCGGCATCCTCCACGCGTTCTTTCTGCTGCTTTTCATGCTCGTACTGGCACCGTGGATGCGTTACATCCCGCTTGCCTCCCTCGCCGCGGTGCTGATCGTGGTCGCCTGGAACATGGCAGAGATCGACAGCTTCAGGCACTTAGTGCGCGGCCCGGTGGGCGATCGCGCGGTACTACTCGTTACATTCGCGCTCACAGTCATGTTTGATCTGACGATCGCGATTGAAGTAGGCCTGGTTCTCGCGGCCTTTCTGTTCATGCACCGGATGAGTGAGGTGGTGGCTATGAGGTCACACACGCTGGTGCCGGACGAGGAGGTTGACGATCTCGAGAGCCCGAGGATGCCCAGTCAGCGCGCGATAGTTCCCCGCGGCGTGGAGGTCTACCAAGTGTCTGGCCCGCTGTTTTTCGCCGTCGCAAATCGTCTGGACGAGGTACTGGACCAATTTCCTGCGACACCGCGTGCATTCATCCTGCGTCTCGGCTTGGTTCCGCTGATTGACGCCAGCGGCGTGACTGCACTTCGACAACTTGTGAGGCGCTGCAGCCAACGTGGGACGAGAGTGATCCTCTCAGGGCTCCAGCAGCAACCACTTTCGATTCTCGCGCAGATGCAGCTGCAACCAGATGGCAAGCATCTGGAGTTTGCAGCGAACTTTGATGAGGCGGTTCGACTTGCTGGCGAGGGTCGCCAGTGACGGATCTCACATCCCCATGGGGCGCGGTGCGCTAGCCTTGGAACCCGAATTGCAAGTCTCAGGGTGACAGGTGGCCAGACTCCCGGGCGATGCCGCTACGCCGCGCGCGCGACAAAGCATTCCGATGCTGATGGTTGCCGCTCTTTTTTGCTTCGCAGGTCTGAGCGCGCCCGCACGCGCACAACACGGGACGCCCGAAGCTGCACCCGCGGACGGTGCTGCTGGCTACACGATCGCCTGTGCTGTGGGGGACGATGACAGATCAGTCCCCGGAGTTCGCAGCTGTGCTGACCTGGAGACGGCGCAGCGTTGTATGCATTCTGGCGATTTCGTGTCGCGTCCTTCACAAGAGCGCACTGGAATCACGGTCGTCAACCGCAGTAATACGGTGCTGCGGCTCTACTGGCTGGATTTCCAGGGGAACTGGCGGCTCTACCACACCGTGGCGCCGGGCGGCCGTATTCAGCAGGACACGTTCATCGGGCATAACTGGCTGATCGCGACCATTGGCGACCAATGTATTGGTGTCTTCAACGCGGCGCCGATATCGATCGCATTCTTCTAGGACATGCCGCCCGCCGCAGGCTGAGCGCGGGCATTCAGCCGCTTACGGAACGCGCGCGTCAGCCGTGATTGGGCGGCCAGGCGCCACGGCGTCCATGATCTGGCCGTTATCCACCACGACTGTCCCCGCCACCAGCACATACTGAGCGCCGACGCTCGGCAAATCCGCACGCGTATAGGTCGCCCGGTCCGCGAAGCGCGCTGGATCAAAAACCACGATGTCCGCGTCGGCTCCCACCTGCAACCGTCCCTTGCGGTGTGCCGCCTCAGTGGCGGCTTCGAGCCGCTGAGCCGGCATCAGGGACATCTTGCGCACGGCATCGAGCAGCGTCAGTTTGCCCTGTTGCCGCACATAGCGAGCGTACACGTGGGCGAATGTTCCCGCGTTGCGCGGGTGTTCCCTGATACCGTCACTCGCGACCATCACCAGCGGATGGCTCATGATGGCATCCACGACCGAGTCGGGATTGAGGTAGCCAAGTACGACGACGGGTTCGGCCAGAGGAAAGAGGCGACAACGGACAACCCGAGCCTAATGTCACCGCGACATTGAACCCGCCGCCGGGTCGGTCTCGGCCAAACTTAACCACTTGAGATAAGCTCCCGCCCACGGGAGCAGTAAGAAGAATTCCGGACCTTTCAGGGGGGCGGCCTCACAGGTGACTGAGCCAGCGCGCGCGGTATTTCTGAGTTACGCCTCGCAGGACGCAGAGGCGGCGCGGAGGATTTGCGAGGCCCTGCGCGCCGCAGGCATCGAGGTCTGGTTCGACCAGAGCGAGCTGCGGGGTGGAGACGTCTGGGACCAGAAGATCCGGCGCGAGATCCACGACTGTACGCTCTTCATCCCTATCATTTCCGCGAATACCGCTTCGCGGCACGAGGGTTATTTCCGGCTTGAGTGGGATCTTGCGGATCAGCGCACCCACATGATGGCTCGCAACCGGGTGTTTATTGTGCCGGTGTGTCTGGATGCGAGTTCCGAGCGCGGTACGGACACGCCAGAGTCTTTTCAGCGTGCGCAATGGACGCGCCTGCCGAATGGAGAGACGCCTCCGGCTTTTGTTGAGCGTGTACAGCGTCTGCTGTCAACGGAGCCATCGATCACAGTCCGGACCCCCGCGAGTGCGCAGTCCGGGTCCGTGGGGGCCATCGGGGCGCCAGCGCGGGTAGCCTGGTCGCCAAAGCGTGCGCTGCTCGTACCCGTCGCGGTGCTGATGCTGGGGGCGCTGGGCTATTTCGTCATCGAGAAGCTGTGGATCTCAAAGCCTGTCGTATCGTCACCGACGGTTGCAGCCAGCCGTGCTCCCGCTGTGTTCACTCCGCCGCCGCACTCGATCGCGGTGCTGCCATTCGTGAACCTGAGTGGGGACAAGGAGCAGGAGTACTTCTCCGACGGGCTCACCGAGGAGCTGCTCAACTCTCTCGCCGAGATCAACGAGTTGCGGGTCGCCGCCCGCACCTCGGCGTTCTCGTTCAAGGGCAAAGACGCCGACATCGGCACGATCGCGCGCAAACTGAACGTGGGCGCCGTGCTCGAAGGGAGCGTCCGGCGCTCCGCGCACACCATCCGCATCACCGCGCAGTTGATCAATGCGGTTACGGGCTTTCATCTGTGGTCGAAGACCTATGACCGGGACTTAGGGGATGTGCTCAAACTTCAGACCGAGATTGCCACCTCTGTGGCCAGCTCCCTGAAAGTCACCCTCCTCGGCGACGTCGCGGCCAAAGTCGAGCTCGGCGGTACGCGCAATCCGCTCGCCTTCGATGCGTACCTGCGCGGCCTCAAGCTTGCCCGCATAGCTGCTGCCACTACACCGATGGAGTGTCAAGCTCCGATCGATGCATTCAGCGAGGCAATAACGCTCGACTCCAATTTCGCTTTAGCGTACGCGAACCGCGCCCTTATAAAGTCCGAATGCGCAGGTAACAGTCGAGACTGGCTCCAGCAGCCAAACGAGGGGACCGTACGTGCGGACGCCGAGCGTGCCATCGCGCTCGCTCCGAGCCTAGCGGATGGATACGTTGCCCTGAGTCGGCTCGAGCTGGGATCGCTGAAGTTAGAAGCCGCTGATCAGGCGTGCGCTCGCGCCCTCGCCCTCGGTCCAGGCAACGTTCGGGTCCTTTATGACTGCAGTCTTCTGGCGGTTTATCTGGGACACGCCGACACAGCGATCTCGGGCGCGCGGCACGGCGTCGCGCTCGACCCCCTCAATCCGCTAAGCCATCGCGCGCTGGGTGACACGCTGCGATACGCCCGCCGCTACGAGGAGGCGATCGCGGCTTATCAGGCCTCGATCGGCGCGGACCCCGAAAACGCTGCTGAAGCGTACGCGCTGCGCGGCCTCTCGTATTATTTGGCTGGCAACCTTTATTTGGCCCAATCTTCCTGCGAGGCGAGACCAGACTCCTTCCGGAGCAGGGTGTGTCGGGCGATGATCTATGACAGGCTTGGTCGCCATGCGGACGCCGCGGCGGTACTGGCGAAGATCAAGCAGCAGGGAGGTGATGCAGCTGCGTATCAGTACGCCGAAATTTTCACTCAATGGGGCGACCGCAAAGCTGCTTTGGACTGGCTGGACAAGGCCATGCGGCTGCGCGATCCGGGATTGGTGTACACGAAAGTCGATCCCCTCATGGATCCCCTGCGCAAAGAGCCGCGCTTTCAGGCGGTTACGCAGGCACTGGAGTTTCCGCAGTGAGCGGCGATGCGATGTCGGGAGTCAACCCGCCGGCTTACTCGCGGCGCAGGTCTACACTCGCCCCGGTTCAGGCTCAGTCTATGGCGTAAAGCGACCCGTCCCAGCTGCCAAAGTAAATGGTGTCACCGGCGACGACCGGGGTGGAGAGCACCGCACCGACGCTCATCAAACGGTCGTGGGCGATCACGAGCTGGTCGTAGAAAGAGTCGCTGTGTGCCGCTCGATAGTTCGGCGTGCCATCAGCATTGGTATAGGTCGGTCCGTTCTTCTTCGAGTCCTCGGTCTGGAACGCCCATGCCACGCGGCGACCGGTGAGGTCTATCGCGAGCAGCTTGCCCTGTTCGGAGCCGATGTAGAGGAAATTCCCTGCGAGCGATGGTGAGGAGAAGAACGGCCAGTGGTTGAAGGCGAGCGTGAAGACCGGCGCACCGCTTTTGGCATCGAGCGCCTGCACCAGGCCCGAGTCGCTAGTCGCAAAATATACGGTGCCATCGCGTACCGCGGGCGAACTGATCACCCAAGAGTCTCCGGTCGAAAACGCCCAGCGCTGCGCGCCACTGGCTGCATCGAGCGCGTACAGATGCGAGTCGCGACAGCCGAAATAGACTATGTCGTCCGCGACCACCGCGGAGGATTGGATGCCCACCTGGTTGTTGATTTTTGGATCCTCGCCGGTTTTGAAGCGCCAGCGTTGCCGGCCGCTCGCCGCATCGAGCGCATAGAAGTAGCTGTCCCAGCTGCCGACGTAAAGCGTGCCCCCGGCGACTGCGGGAGAAGCATGTATCACATTGTCGGTGTGGAATTTCCAGCGCAGCTTGCCGGAGATGGCATCGAGTGCATACACGTTGCCGTCGCCACTGCCGAAGTATACCAACCCGGCGACGACCACCGGCGAGGACAGAAATACATCGAACGGGTCCGGCACGACTTCTGCGGCGGGCTCGGCTCCATGAAGGTGCCTGCCACTGAAGCGACGCTCGCCCGCGGTGGTGAACGTCCACACGAGCGCGCCCGAGGCGGCATCGAGCGCATAGAGGTTACTGTCGAAGCTGGCGAAGTACACGCGTCCCGCGGCGACCGCAGGCGAGGAGGTGACGCGGCCGCCGGTGGCGAATTTCCAGCGCAACGCGCCCGAGGCAGCATCGAGAGCGTAGAGGTTGTGGTCGCTGCTGCCGACATAGACGGTGCCGTTCGCGATCGCGGGGCTGGAGATAACGGCCGCCCCAGTACGGAAGGTCCATTTCACACCGTGCAGCTGCGCGAGGCCGCCGGCGTCATAGACGCCGGTGTGACGCGCATCCACGCGGAACATGGCGGGCGGGGCGGCGAGCGCGGTTGCGAGTGTGCCGACGAACAGGGCAACGCTGGCGGGCCACTTCATCATAGGAGACGTCCCCCGCGGTGGTTCTTGACGATGATGTCCGCCCCGAGAGCATCATAGGGGAGCGTCAGGGTAGATCGCCTTCGGCTTGCCGAGCGGGCCGGGCAATCCGTCGCGGCGCGGCGGGGATCTCAGCTGCGGCGGCATCAGCCACTCGTCAAAGGATTGGACGAGCTCGACCTTTCGCGCCACTTGTTTAGGGCGGTCCGTTGCGCCCGCCGATAGCAGCCATTCCATGCCTGCAAGGCAGACGTTCGCAAAACGCATCGTGCCGGGCGACCACATTCTAATCTCGGCTGATCGTCAACACGGGCCACGCAATTTGCAACCCTCAAGACCGGTCTTCTGGCCATACCGCGGCCGCGGCCAGAGGGGGCCGGCCCGCTTTGTAACCGTGGTGCTTAAGTCTCGGAGACTGGAATGAAGCACGCAGTCGGTCTTGTGATATTGATAGTCAGCTGCGCAGCCCTTGCGCAGAACTCTCCCGCACCACGTGTCGTCGATCTGAAAACAGCCGATGGCCTCCAGCTAAAGGCAACTTTTTTTGCCGCAGCCAAACCGGGTCCTGGGGTGTTACTGCTGCACCAGGTCAATCGCGACCGCAACTCGTGGGAGGGCCTGGCAATGCAACTGTCGACCGCGGGAATCAGCACGCTCACGCTTGATATGCGCGGAATCGGCGAAAGCGGCGGCACCCGCTGGGAGAAGCTGAGCGATGCTGAGCTTGCCAAACACTGGCGTGGCTGGCCTGAAGATGTTGACACGGCGCTGGAGTTTTTACGCTCACAACCGGGCGTCAATCGAGAAATGATCGGACTTGGCGGCGCCGGTCTACTGGGTGTCGACAATTCCGTTGAGGCGGCGCGCCGTCATCCCGCCGAGATTAAGTCACTCGTCCTACTGTCGGGTGAAACCTTCCGTGACGGACTGCAGTTTCTACGACAAGCTTGGCGATTGCCCGAGCTGTTTGTCTTGTCCGACGATGACGAATATCCGCCCACACAAGATGCAATGAAATTGCTCTACGTCACGGCGTCCAGCCCCAGCAAGAAGCTCGTTCACTATTCGTCCGCCGAAGACGCACCTTGGCTTTGGTATGAACCTTTTGATATCGGCCGAGTTCCAGCGAAAGGTGGTCACGGGACCGACATGTTCAAGGTTCACCCCGAGCTACCCGGAATCATCGTACATTGGTTCGTGACCACCTTGATCAAAACACCCGGCCACGCGCCTGCCGAAACGCTGGCCGCGGCGCCAGTTCTCAACCAGCTGCAGATGCCCGGTGGAGTTGCTCAAGCCATGCAGCAATTGCTGGAAGCACGGCAAAAAGACATGGGTGCGCAGCTGTGGCCGGAAGTCACCGCGGACATTATCGGAGAAGATTATCAGCGCGTCGGCGACGTCAAGACGGCAATCGAGGTCTTCAAGCTCAATCTCTTGGCCTATCCGGATTCCGCCGATGCAAACGACTCTCTTGCGGGCGCTTACCTGGCCGATGGGCAGAAAGACCTCGCCCGGCAGTATGCTGAGAAAGCGTTGGCCCTGCTGGACTCCCACAAGGCACCTGCATCATCGTGGTCCGACACAGAGCCCAAGCGCGATCGAATTCGTCACAGCGCCCAGCGAACTCTAGCGCAAGCGAGTAAGGCAGCGGAGCACTGAGTGCTGTCCTGAGGCGAGGGTCCGATCGTCGGCGCAGCGGCTCAGCTCGTTGTGCGAAGCGAGACGATAGCCTAAACGGGTCTAGGGCCCGTCCGCTCACGCGAAAATGACAGGATGATGTGGAGTGGCTGTTTTTTTGGCCGGGAGGGACTGGCCACGGAGTCGAGCCCGCAACATAGTGGAATCAGGCATACTCCACAATTGCGAAAGGCTCGTGCCATGCCAGTTCTTCATCAGATGCAGCTGTCCGGCAATTGCTACAAGGCCCGGCTCGCCGCGTGTCAATTGGGCGTAGCGATCACACTCAAGAACTACGAGTTGCACGACGGGTCGACGCGCAAACCCGATTACCTCGCCAAGAATCCGAATGGTCGTGTGCCGATGCTAGAGTTCGAGGACGGCCGGTTGCTTCCAGAATCAGGCGCAATCCTCTGGTACCTCAGCGAAGGCACGCGTCTGTCGCCCGCCGATCGATGGGGCCGTGCAGAGGCGCTGCAATGGATGTTCTTCGAGCAGTACAGTCACGAGCCCTATATCGCAGTGGCTCGCTTTTGGCTCGCCTTCGCGCCGAAAGAAGAATTGGAAAAGAAGCGTCATCTCGTGCCCGAATGGCACGCGAAAGGTAACGCCGCGCTCGGCGTGATGCAGACGCATCTGGCGAGGCATGACTGGTTTGCGGGCGGACGCTATTCCATTGCCGACATCGCGCTCTACGGATACACCCATTGCGCCGCCGACGGTGGATTCGATCTCGACCCCTATCCGGCAGTCCGTGCTTGGCTGAAGCGGGTCGCGGCTGAGCCCGACCATATTCTACTTTCCGAAGCTTGGTGAACCGTTCGGCAGCGGTCCTATTCGACCCGCAAATTGTCGGAATGGCCGACTCGCGAACTAGTAAAGCCAGCCAGCGACGAAGCAAATTTTGGCAGACGAAAACCCCGCCGGAAGGCGCCGCTCCAATTCTGCGCGGTGCATATGCTCGTAACGCAGACCCTCATAACTAATCGGTCGCGTAACTGGGAATACAATCCCACATCTGCCGGTCAACTGCGAATCAGACTTCCTGTGGCGCGACGGGATCACAATGCGCATCTTGATCGTTCACGCTCACCCGGAACCGAAGAGTTTCAACGGTGCAATGACCCGTGCGGCGGTGTGCGCTCTGACCACCGCGGGACACGAAGTCGAAGTTTCCGATCTGTACGACATGGGTTTCAATCCGGTCTCGGATCGAAGCAACTTCGTCACGACCTACGATGAGGATTATTTCCGGCAGCAGGCTGAGGAGACGCATGCCACCGATCACGATGGCTTTGCAGAGGACGTGGAGCGCGAGATGGACAAGCTGTTCCGATGCGATGCGCTGATCCTGCAGTTCCCGTTGTGGTGGTTCGGACTGCCGGCGATTCTCAAGGGTTGGGTGGATCGCGTCTTCGCCTCGGGCGGCCGTATCTA
>Ga0307474_10003319_pt1 | contig 11590 bp, 7 predicted proteins | sample atmos_gasesECM1C_2_FD_203312 | JGI IMG/M metagenome (GOLD analysis project Ga0307474, IMG submission 203312) | Hardwood forest soil microbial communities from Morgan-Monroe State Forest, Indiana, United States - atmos_gasesECM1C_05 | ecosystem: Environmental > Terrestrial > Soil > Temperate... | reverse complement strand
AAAGTCGACGATGACCGATCCGAACCAGCGCGCGGCTCATCTCAAGGACGTCGTCGACAATCTCTATCCCCAGATTGCTACTGGCGATCTACCGGCGGTTTCCTTCGTGAAAATGGATGGCGGTCTGCAGGGCCACCCGGGCAGCGGCAAGGTCAGCCTTCTGGAAGAATTCCTCCAGGACCTGATCAACCGCGTACAGGCCAATCCCGTACTGTACGCCGAGACCGCGATCATCATCACCTTCGACGAAAGCGGCGGCCTCTACGACAGCGGCTTCATTCAGCCCCTCGACTTCTTCGGCGACGGCCCGCGCATCCCGCTGCTCGTGATCTCGCCGTTCTCCACCGGCGGACGTGTGTCGCACAGCTACACCGACCAAGTCTCGGTCCTGAAGTTCATCGAACGGAATTGGCGTCTCGGCAAGATTTCCAATCGCAGCCGCGATAATCTGCCGAACCCGATCATGGACGAGTTCAATCCGTGGGTGCCGGTGAATATGCCGGCTATCGGCGATCTATTCGACATGTTCGATTTTGATCGCGATCGCGACGACCATCATCGCCATGATGACGACGATCATCATGATCATGGCAACCGGTGACGGTTGCCAGCGGCCTAAGCAAGGTCGTTCGCTGTTTTAAGAAGAAGTGCTGGTCCGGCGATGCCAGGCCAGCACGCAGCTTTTGGATGCGGGAATCAGAGGTCCGCGCGCTGGCGTAACCGGTTCACTTTCGCCGACAGGTCGGCCCATGGCGGCTTGTCGGGCGCAAACTGCTGGCGCAGGTACGCGACCAATTCGCCAATCTGCGCGTCGCTCATACTATCCTTGAAGGCGGGCATATAGCCGAGATCGCTTGAAACCGGCGTGGTGATCCCGTTCAGGATCACCTGGATCAGGTTGTCGGGGACGGCGGCGTGCAGGTTGCTGTTGAGCGCCAGCGATGGCCGACTGCCGAACAAGGGCGGTCCCCCGACCTGATGGCAAACGGCGCAAGCGCCTTGATAGAGGCGAAAACCCGTTCGCGAGGCAGACACTGGCGGCGTGGCGGTGATTTTTTCGAGCCCGTTTGCCAATGCGTCCTGATCGGCCTTGCTTATCGCGCCTTCCATGAAGGAGCCGAGGTAGACCGCGATCGCGCGGATGTCGTCATCGGAAAGAGCCTTCAAATCCTGCACGACAGGCGCCATGGGTCCCGCGGCGACACCATGGAGTCTCGATTCGCCGGTGCGCAGATAAGCGAACAATTCATCCTCGTTCCACGGGATCGGCGCCTGCGAGAGCGAAGTCAGCGCCGGTGCTTCCCAGCCTTCCGAAAATCCGCCGGCCAGATAGGCGTTCGCCCTTTCGGCGCCAAGCGCGTTGCGCGGGGAGTGGCAGGCGCCGCAATGGCCGAGCCCCTCGACAAGATAGGCACCGCGATTCCACGCCGCCGATTTGCTTGCATCGGCCACAAAAGTCCCAGAGCGATGGAACAACGCATTCCAGCCCGCCAGCAGCGGCCGCCAGTTGAACGGAAAGGCGATGGCATGGTCACGATTTTTGGCGCGCGCCGGAGGTTGCGCCATCAGATAGGCATAGAGCGCCTGCAGGTCGGCATCCGTCGTTTGGGCAAAATGGGTGTAGGGAAACGCCGGATAGAGATGCCGGCCATCGCGATGGATGCCCTCGCGCATGGCGCGCTCGAAAGCCGGGTAGGACCAGTTGCCGATGCCGGTCTCGACATCGGGGGTGATGTTGGTGCTAAAGATCGTGCCGAACCGCGTCTCGATCGCCCGGCCACCAGCATTGACGATGCCGCCGACGTCGGTGTGGCAGACCGCGCAGTTGCCGAGCGCTGCGAGCTGCCGGCCACGCTCGATCGTCGCTGGCGAAAACACCGACGCATCCGGCCGCGCCACCGGTGCGATCGATCGCCACGGCAGCGCGGCGGCCGCAATGCCGATGCCGGCGGCAAGCAAGGCGGCGATGGCTGCAAAAGCGCCGCGGCGCGGGAGAACCGGATTTCGCCATTTTTCGCCCGCGAGCGATGGGACATGCGCCGCCGCGGGAAGCTCGCCCTTCACGGGGAGCTTTTGGCCGTTCAATCCTGCAAGAATACGGTCCGGCGTGAACGGCAGTTCGCGAAAACGCACGCCGGTCGCATCGAAAATCGCATTCGCGATCGCCGCCGCGCTGGGGACGGAAGCCGATTCCCCGACCCCGAGCGGCGGCTGATCGGACCTTGGCAGCATCAGGACATCGATCCTGGGCAGGTCCGGGAAGGCGATGATAGGGTAGGCGCCCCATTCGCGGCTGGTCACGGAATGGCGGTCGAAGGAAACTTCTTCCATCAGCACGCGGCTGGTGGACTGGATGACGTTGCCCTGGATCTGATGACGAACGCCGTCCGGGTTGATCATCAGGCCGGAATCCTGGCCCGCAACCACGCGGGTCACGCTGACATCGCCGGTCGCCTTGTTGACGGCGACGTCGGCGATCCAGGCTGACCACGCCGCGCCGTAGCCGGGAAACTTGCTGTGGACATACAGGGCATAGGCAAAGCCACGCCCGCGGACGATGTCGCCTTCCGCCGCGCTCTCCTGCCGGATCGGGCGCGGCTTCCAGCCTGCGCGTTCGGCCACCGCGTTCACGAGATCGATCGCGCGTCGGTCCTTTAGATAACGCAGGCGATATTCGATCGGATCGACGCCGGATTCGGTCGCGAGCTCGTCGATATAGGATTCGTGCGCAAAAGTATTCGGCAGCGCCGAGACGCCGCGAAGCCATGATGCCCGCACGATCGGCGGCATGTCGTGCGCTACCACCCGCAAGTTTTCATAGTCGTAGGGCGGGATTGCGGTGCGGTCGCCCATCTCGGACACCAGCGGGGCGGGCGAAATCGCGCCGGTCAGGAGCAGTGCCAGAGTCTGCGCGCCGTTGGAGGGATAACGCGTGGCGAAATCGTAGACCGCCACAGTGCCGTCGGTATTCAGTCCGCCCCTGACATCCATCAATTGCGCGGCACCCTTCGGCTCCCACGCGTGCTCCTGTTCGCGGGTGAGCTGCACGCGGACCGGACGGCCGACCGCGCGCGACAACAGGACTGCGTCGGCGGAAACATCGTCGGCGCAGTTACGGCCGTAGCAGCCCGCCGCTTCCATGCGGATCACCTCGATTTCGGATTCCGGCAGCTTGAGCAGAAGCGCAAGATCACCGCGCAGGGCGTGCGGATTTTGCGTGCCGGACCAGACGCGTGTGAGATTGTCCTGACAATCCGCAACAGCGCAGGACGGGCCGATCGAGGCGTGCATCTGATACGGCCAGGAATAGGTACGCGGCATCGGCTTCGCCGCGCCGGAGAGGGCGCCCTCCACGTCGCCTCTGTCGATCAATTTTCGCGGGGTTGAAGGATGGGCGCGCAGCGCCGTCTCGACGTCGTCGAGATCGGGCAGCGTCGGGACGGACTTCCATTTCAGCTTCAGCTGCGCTGCCGCCTTGACCGCGTTTTCCTCGCGCTCGGCCACGACGCCGACAAAGTCACCGATCCGCACGACTGCCACGAAGCCCGGAATATCCCGTACTGATGATTCATCGACTTCGAGAAGACTGGTGCCGACAAAATCGCCGGCGTCGACGCCCGCGTAAGGCGGGCGCACGACACGGCCATGCAGCATCCCCGGGATGCGCACATCGTGCACGAATACCGCTTCGCCGGTCGCTTTCGCAGGAATGTCGGTGCGCGGCACCGATTGCCCGACAATCGTGTAGGAGTGAGCCGCCTTGACCTGAACCCCTTCGTCCAGCTCGAGGTGGATGATCTCGTCGCCGATCAGTTCGCCATAGCTGAGGCTGCGGTTATGGCCGCGGATCAGGCCGTCTTCGATGCTTAGTTCATCGAGGCGAAGTTCAAGCCGTTCGGCCGCGCGTGCGAGAAGGAAATGTCGGGCCTGGGCGGCCGCTTTTCGAAGCGGGACCGCGGTGATCTGAATGGTCTCGCTCGCGATGGTCGGACCCTGGTTGGGGACGCTCGAAGTGTCGCCGAGCACGACGACGACGCGCGCAAAGGACACGTCGAGTTCCTCGGCGACGATCTGACCGAGCGCGGTGCGAATGCCCGTTCCGAGGTCGACATGGCCGTTGAACGCCGTGATCGATCCATCGGCCGTGATCTTGATGAAGGTTTCGAATTCGGCTCCCGCATTGGGGGATGCCCGGCGAACGACCGACAGGATTCCCCGAGGTCTGCGATCTTGGGGAACCGCCATCAGTCCTGGACCTCGGCCGCTCGGCCCGCCGCCCGCATCACGGCGCGGACGATTTCGATATGCGCGCCACAGCGGCAAAGATTGTAGCGCAGCGCCTCGAGCGCTTCGGCCTCGGTCGGCTTCGGATTGCGCATCAGCAAGGCCTTTGTCGTCATGATCATGCCGTTGAGGCAGTAACCGCATTGCGCGGCCTGTTCTCGAATGAAGGCTTCCTGCACCGGATCGGGATCACTGCGCGAGCCAAGGCCTTCGAGCGTGAGGATCTCGCGATTGAGGCAGCCGCTGATCGGGATCACGCAGGAACGCGCGGCAACGCCGTCGATCAACACCGTGCAGGTGCCGCATTCGCCGAGCCCGCAGCCGTATTTCGGCCCGTTCAGTTCGAGATCGTTGCGCAGCACGTAAAGCAGCGCGGTATCGGCAGCAGCATCGACCTCATGGATCCGGCCGTTGACTTTCAGGCGGATCGCAGGCTGCGTCATGCGGATCGGTTCCGGCAAAATGATTGCACTACAGGCATTGCTCCAACGCTTTCGAGGATACCGTTTGCATACAAACGTGCAAGCTTGCCGTTCTGCGGCACTCCTCTCTGCCCGCTTTGTTGACAGGCGGCTTCACGCGCGTATGAAGTTTTATTCGGCACAAAAGCGCTTTTGCCGCCAAGGGCGCTTGACAGGTTTTCGCGGTGCGCGCAACATCGTTCGTATACGAACGAAGCCGCCGGTAGCGACCGCCGCGACAGCTCGACCGCCGCTGATCACGCCGCAAGCACCCTTGAGTCGGCCCCGAAGAGCTTGTTCATGCAGACCGATCCGCCTGCCGCCGCCGAGAAGATCCGCTGCGATGCCTGTCCCGTGATGTGCTACATCAAGCCGGGTGCGGCCGGCGCCTGTGATCGTTACGCCAATCACGATGGTCAATTGGTGCGCGTCGATCCGCACATTCTCCTGGAGCGAACGGTATCGCACGGCGGACGGCTGGTGCCGTTCCAGGCAACCGGCGACTGGGACGGAAAGATCGTCCACCAGCAGGACGTGTTCGTGACCGCGATCGGCGCCGGCACGACCTATCCCGATTACAAGCCGGCGCCCTTCATCGTTTCTTCAGAAGTCGATGGCGTCGACATGGTCACGGTCGTAACCGAGGGCATTTTCAGCTATTGCGGCGTCAAGGTGAAGATCGATACCGATCGGTTTCTCGGTCCCGAAACCGCAGCCGTCCGGGCGCAGGGCGAGGCGGTGGGTCACGTCACCACCAGCGAATACGGCTCGCAGATGCTGTCGCTCGGCGGCGTGCATCACCTGACGGGCGGCTCGAAGAAGGAAGGACGCGTCACCTGCGACACGCTGATGGATTTGAGCAACTGCAAGCCCGTCGAGCTCACCATCGACGGCGGCGCCACCGTGGTGGTGCAGGCTGGCTATCCCCCGATCGTCAACGGCGTCCTCGAAGAGCGGATGCGGGTCGGTTGCGGCTCGGCCACCATCGGCATGTTCGCCAAGCAATGGCACGGCAAGGTCGACGAAGTCGTGGTCGTCGATGACCATATCACCGGCGTGTTGAGCGAACATCAGGCCGGCAAGGTGCTGGACATTGCCGATACCGGAATCAAGATGAAGGGACGGCGCTCGACGCCGGGCCGCTATTTTCAGGTCGCCGAGCCGGGCACCGGTTGGGGCGGCACCAATATTTCCGATCCGCTCTCGATCCTCGGTCCGTTCGATCCGAAGACTGCCCGTCCCGGGATGACCGTGCTGATGGTCTCGACCACAGGCGAACACGCCTCCTACTACGAACTCGACGAGACGCTCAAACCGATCGAAAGGCCGATGCCGGCCGATCTGCGGCTTTCGGTCGAACGGATCCAGGAGAATTGCGAGCCGGCGCTTTGCACCGTGCTGTTCATGGGAGGGGCGGGCGGCTCGTTGCGGGCTGGCGTCACCGACAATCCGGTGCGGCTGACGCAGTCGGTGAAGGAGGCGTTAACGCGCGTCACCAGCGGCGGCGCGCCGGCTTACGTCTGGCCCGGCGGCGGCATCACGTTCATGGTCGATGTCACGCGGCTGCCAGTGGGCGCGTTCGGTTACGTTCCGACACCTGCACTGGTCGCCCCGATCGAGTTCACGTTGCGGCTTTCCGATTATGCGGCCCTCGGCGGCCACATGGACCACGTGCGGCCGCTGGCTTCTTTGAAGGCGAATGCCGACACGCGTCAGGTAACGTCCCCGCCGCCCCTGGGGGAACCGCGGCCATGAAAAGATTGCCGCAGATCGGTGTTTTGCCGGACGGCAAACGGCTACATCTGCAGGATGGCCCGATCGACTTGATCGTGGAAGCTCATGGCAGCGAGAAGAGCCTGCGCGCGGCCTATCGCGCCGCCATCAGCCGCTTCAGCGGTTTGCTCGATGAACTCTGTGATGAATTGCCTTTGTTACGACAGGAGGCCGATCCACGTGCCTGCCCACTCAAAGGCGTGGTCGCGCGCCGCATGTACGCGGCGGTCGCTCCCTTTGCCGGTGAGCATTTCATCACCCCGATGGCGGCCGTTGCCGGCAGCGTGGCGGAGGAAATTCTCGGCGCGATGCTGGACGAGGCATCGCTCGATCGCGCCTATGTCAACAATGGCGGCGACATCGCGCTGTATCTGGCGGAAAACCAACAGTTCACGGTCGCCCTGATGGATCGGCCCGACCGCTTCGGCCTGATGCGGACGATGGTCATCGATGCCGACGACCCGAGCCGTGGCGTTGCGACCAGCGGACGCCACGGACGCAGCTTTTCGCTTGGCATTGCCGACGCCGTCACCGTGCTTGCACGGACGGCAGCGCAAGCCGATGCCGCCGCCACCATCATCGCGAACGCGGTCGATCTGCCCGGTCATCCCGCCATTGTTCGTGCTCCAGCCCAGGATCTGCAGCCCGACAGCGATCTCGGCGCGCGGCTTGTGACGCGCGCGGTGGGCTTGCTGGCGGAATTCGAGATCGCGACCGCGCTTTCCGCCGGCGCTGACAAGGCGCGGATCCTGCTTGCCGCAGGCTTGATCGATGCAGCCGCATTGCATTTGCAAAACGAGATGCGCGTCATCGCTTTGAAAGGGTTCGATGCAAGTGTATCAAACAGCGAAGGGGCGGAAAAAATCGAAAGTTTGCTCCATGCGTGAAGCGAAGCTAGTGTGGCGGTTCAGAAGTCCGCACCATTATTGCCGCGAGTTCGTCATGCGGACTTCTGAACCAGAAGCCACACTAGAATCATAGATTTGCTAGTGTCCTTTCGATTCCGAAGTTCGCAAACAAGATCGCCGCAAAACGATGCGAACTTCGGAATCAGGACACTAGTGGTTGAAATCGGAAAACAGGGCGGAAAGCCATGAATGCGGTCATTCGCAAGATCGTAACGGTCGTCGAGGAGACGATGCTGGAAATGGGCCAAAAGGTGGCGCCGCCGAGCAGGCGCGCGGCCGCGATCGCCGTCATTGAAAACCCTTTTGCCGGCCGGTATGTCGAGGATCTCGCGCCTCTGATCGAGATCGGCGAGGAGCTCGGCGATCTCTTGGCCAGACGAGCGGTGGCGGCCCTGGGAATCGACGGTGCGAGGGCGCACAGTTACGGTAAGGCGGCGGCAGTGGGGGAAAACGGCGAACTCGAACATGCGGCTGCGATCCTGCATCCGAAGATGGGCGCGCTGGTACGCAAGGTACTGGGCAAGGGCGCGGCGCTGATTCCGTCGTCGAAAAAACGCAGCGGCCCCGGCACGACGCTGGACATTCCGCTCGGCCACAAGGATGCGGCTTTTGTCAGAAGCCATTTCGACGGGATGGAAGTGCAGATCAACGACGCGCCGCGCGCCAATGAAATCATGGTGGCGGTCGCCGTGACCGACAGCGGCCGCCCGCTGCCGCGCGTCGGGGGTTTGAAGGTTTCCGAGATAAAAGGCGAAGACGGTCTGCGGTAACTCATTTTTGCAAGTCGGAGGTTTTCGGATGCAACGAAGCAAGCGTCTCTTGGGATTGGCATTCGCCATCGCCTTCATCGGCCTGGCGCAGTCGGCCAGAGCAGGGAGTGAACCAAAGACCGGCGAAATCAAGATCGGCGAGATCAACAGCTACTCGCTCTTGCCCGCGTTCACCGAACCCTATCGCAAGGGCTGGCAGCTTGCTGTGGAAGAGATCAACGCCGCCGGCGGCGTCAACGGCAAAAAGCTCGTCGTCATCTCCAAGGACGATGGCGGCAAGCCGGCGGACGCGCAAACCGCCGCGAACGAACTGGTCTCGAACGAAAATGTCGCCATGCTGGCAGGCACCTTCCTGTCGAACATCGGTCTTGCCGTCAGCGACTTCGCCAATCAGAAGAAAGTATTTTTCCTCGCCGCTGAACCCTTGACCGACGCGATCATCTGGTCGAAGGGCAACCGCTACACCTTCCGCTTGCGTCCCTCCAACTACATGCAGGCGGCCATGCTGGTGGAGGAGGCCGCAAAACTGCCGGCCAAGCGCTGGGCGACGATCGCGCCGAACTATGAATATGGTCAGTCCGCGGTTTCGGTATTCAAGAAGCTGATGTCTGCGAGGCGGCCCGACATCCAGTGGGTCGAAGAGCAATGGCCGCCGCAAGGCAAGATCGACGCGGGTCCCGTGGTGCAGGCGGTTGCTTCGGCAAACCCGGAAGCCATCCTCAACGTGACCTTCGGCGCCGATCTCGTCAAACTCGTGCGCGAAGGCAACACCCGCGGTCTTTTCAAGGATCGCTCGGTGGTCAGTTTTTTGACCGGCGAGCCGGAATATCTCGACCCTTTGAAGGATGAGACGCCCGAGGGCTGGATCGTTACAGGTTATCCCTGGTACTCGATCAAGACACCCGAGCACGTTGCTTTTCTGAAGGCGTATCAGGCGAAGTACAACGACTATCCGCGGCTCGGCTCCATTGTCGGCTATCAGACAATCAAGTCGGCGGCAGCGATCCTCGCCAAGGCTAACTCGACCGATCCGGAGAAGCTGATCGCGGCGGCCGAAGGGTTGTCGCTGTCCTCGCCGTTCGGCGAGATCACCTTCCGCAAGATCGATCATCAGTCGACGCTGGGCGCGTTCGTCGGCAAGACGGCTCTGAAGGACGGCAAGGGCGTGATGGTGGATTCGGCCTATCGCAAGGGGTCGGACTATATGCCCAGCGATGCCGAAATCGCCAAGATGCGCCCGAAGGAGTGAGAATTATTCCCCACGCGCACAGCGGCTCGCTCTCCGCCGTCATGGCCGGGCTCGACCCGGCCATCCACGTCTTTCTTGCCTGTGCGAGCAAAGACGTGGATGCCCGGCACAAGGCCGGGCATGACGATCTTGAATCTTCGATGCGCGTGTCGTTCATCTGAACCGCCCATGGCCTTTTACATCGTCCAGTTCCTGACCGGACTTGCCAGCGCCGCTTCGCTGTTTCTCGTCGCCTCGGGCCTGTCGATCATTTTCGGCGTGACGCGGATCGTCAATTTCGCCCATGGCGCGTTTTACATGCTCGGCGCCTATGTCGCGTTCACGCTGACCGAGCGATTTTCCGGCGCAACCGGATTTTGGGGCGGCATCATTGTTGCCTCGCTGATCGTCGCCGTGATCGGCGTTGCGGTCGAGATGACACTGTTGCGCCGGATTTATCACGTGCCCGAGCTGTTTCAGTTGCTGGCGACTTTCGGGCTGACGTTGATGGTCGAGGATCTGGTGGTTTTGATCTGGGGGCCGAGCGATCTGCTCGGCCGTCGCGCGCCGGGATTTAGAGGCGCGGTCGATTTCTTCGACCAGAATATTCCCTCCTATGATCTGTTCCTGATCGTGCTCGGCCCGATGGTGCTGCTTTTGTTGTGGCTGTTGTTCCAGCGGACGCGGTGGGGCGTTCTGGTTCGCGCCGCAACTCAAGATCGCGACATGGTGGCAGCCCTTGGCGTCAACCAAAAATGGCTCTTCACCAGCGTATTTGCGCTCGGCGTGTTTCTTGCAGCCCTTGGCGGCGCGCTGCAGATTCCGCGCGACGCGGTCAATCATGCGATGGACCTGCGCATCATCGTCGATGTCTTTGTCGTGGTGGTGATCGGCGGACTAGGCAGCATTGTCGGCGCCTTCGTGGCGGCGGTGCTGGTTTCGGAGTTGAACGCGTTCGGCATCCTGGTCTTTCCCAAAATATCCATCGTGCTGGTGTTCCTGGTGATGGCGGTCGTGCTGATCGTGCGGCCATGGGGCCTGTTCGGAAAGCGGGAGGGCCTCGCCCGCCGCACCGCGGGACTGACGGTCCATCCATGGCGTCCATTCACTCCGGCCGAGCGCATCGCTGCAGCGGTCGTGCTTGCATTGGCTGCGGCGCTACCGCTGATCGGCGGCAACTACGCGCTGACGGTTGCTTCCGAAATTGCGATCTTCGTGATCTTTGCTGTCAGCCTGCATTTCCTGATGTCGGTCGGCGGGCTCGCCTCCTTTGGTCACGCCGCTTATTTCGGCCTTGGCGCCTATGGCGTTGCCTTCCTCGCGAAGCTTGCCGGGCTGCCGATGATTGTTTGCCTTCTCGTTGGGCCGCTGCTAGGGCTTCTAGGGGCTGCGGTGTTTGGCTTCTTCGCCGTTCGACTGTCGGGCGTCTATTTCGCGATGCTGACGCTGGCCTTTGCGCAAATCGTCTGGTCGATCGCGTTCCAATGGGTCGCGTTGACGGGCGGCGACAACGGCATCCTCGGCGTCTGGCCGGAGAGCTGGGCGGCGAGCCCGGCGCGGTTCTTTTGGCTTTCGCTTGGGGTTGCTGCGCTGGCGGTCGCCGCACTTCGGATCGCGGTGTTCTCGCCTTTCGGATTTGCGCTGCGCGCAACGCGTGACTCGCCGCTGCGCGGTGAAGCCATTGGAATTGACGGCAAGCGTATCCAGTGGACAGCTTTTGTGATCGCAGGAACGATTGCCGGAGTTGCCGGTGCGCTGTTTGCCTATCTGAAGGGAAGCGTCTTTCCGGACAGTCTCGGCATCTCGCTCTCGGTCGATGCGCTGGTCATGGTGCTGTTGGGTGGCGTCGAAACGGTTTCAGGCGCGATCGTCGGCGCGATTGTCTACAAGGCGCTCAGCATCTGGCTGGTCAGCCAGACCGATCTCTCCAAGCTCGTCCTTGGCGGCTTCATCATTTTGATCGTGGTGATCTTCCCCAAGGGTATTGTCGGGGTGATGGGAACGATCAGGCGCCGCCGACGGGCGTCGGCAAAGCCTGCCTTGCTTTCCTCTGGAATCGAGACCGCCGAATGAGCGCTTCGCAGCCATTGCTGAGGGTAGAAGGCTTGAGCAAGTCGTATGGCGGCGTTCATGCCGTGCGCGGTGTGTCCTTTGTACTGAACGCCG
>Ga0307474_10003318_pt1 | contig 11591 bp, 14 predicted proteins | sample atmos_gasesECM1C_2_FD_203312 | JGI IMG/M metagenome (GOLD analysis project Ga0307474, IMG submission 203312) | Hardwood forest soil microbial communities from Morgan-Monroe State Forest, Indiana, United States - atmos_gasesECM1C_05 | ecosystem: Environmental > Terrestrial > Soil > Temperate... | reverse complement strand
GCCTGGCCGGACGGAACCGGGCACGCTGCTGACGTTGCCTCTCTCCCGCTTGCGGGAGAGGGCGCCCCATCCTCCCTCATGCATGCGTAATGGGCATGCATCCAATTCGATCGTTTCGTTTGTTGCAGCGCGCTGCCTGGCGCAATCTGTCGCCACGGTATTCAAGGAGGTTCACATGAAGACGCTGCATTCTCGCTCTCTGGACGACGTCCTGTTCGTGGTCGCGCTGTTCGCTCCGGTGTCCCTGCTGCTGTCGGTGTCGCTGGCGCTGGTCGCGGCCGGCTAGGATTCCCACACGGGGTCTATCCATGCACAATACGCAATCATGGCACGCCCCGCAGCTGCTCCGGCAAAGGACCTGGCCGCGCCGGCCGAACCACGCCGCTCGGCGCGCAGGCGCCCGATCGGGCTGGCGGCGCTGCGCGGCTTCGAATCGGCGGCGCGGCACCTGTCCTTCACCCTGGCTGCGGCCGAGCTGCATCTGACCCAGTCGGCCGTCAGCCGCCAGGTGGCGGCGCTCGAAAGCGATGTGGGGCACCGGCTGTTCGTCCGCAAGACGCGGGCGCTCGCGCTGACCCCGGCCGGAGAGCGGCTGGCGCGCAGCACGCGCCAGGCGCTGGGCACCGTGGACCGGACCGTGGACGAGATTCGCGGCCAGACCGCCTCCCCGCGTGTGGTGGTCACCACCTATCCGTCGTTTGCCTCGATGTGGCTGGTGCCGCGGCTGGCGGCGTTTCAGCGCGCGCATCCGGGCATCGAGATCCGGATCGACGCGCAGGGTCGGGCGGTCGACCTGGAAGCGGAAGGGGTCGACATCGCGTTGCGCAGGTGCCGGCGGCAGGATGCGCCCGCCGACGCCGTGGCGCTGCTCGACGAGGATGTCACACCGGCGTTGAGTGCCGAGCTGCTGAACCGTTTCGGCGGGCGTCTGCAGTCGCCGGCGGATCTGTTGCGCCTGCCGCTGATCGAGGTCGAGGACGATCTGCCGGGCACTTCGAGGCAGTCCTGGCCGCTCTGGTTCGAATTCGCCGGGATCCGGGTGGACGTCGACGCGAATCCACCCGTGATGGTGGTCGCATACATCGATCAGTCGATGCTGGCGGCCGCGCGTGGGCAGGGTGTGGTGCTGGCGTATCGGCCGTTTCGCGAGGAAATGGTCGCCAGCGGGCAGCTGGTCACGCCGTTTCCGGACATCCGCCCCCCGACCGGCTACAGCATGTTCCTGCTCGTGAATCAGGTCTCGCGCGGTCGACCGGCGGTCGTGCAACTGCGCAACTGGCTGCTGGAAGAGTTCGCGCGGGGCCCGGCGAGCCGGGTCTGAAGCCTTACCAGGCCTCCGACTCGGTCATCGCCCGATCCAGCCTGAGGTCGTGCGGTTTCGGATCAATGGTCGGGATGCGCGCGCAGTCGAAGCCGACGCCGGCCGTGACCGGGCGCGGTGACATCTGAGCCAGCGTGCGGTCGTAGTACCCGCCGCCATAGCCGAGGCGATAGCGCAGGCGGTCGATGCCCACGCAGGGGATCAGCAGCAGTTGCGGAACGATCCGCTGCGCCGTATCCGGAATCTGGATGTCGAACGCATCCGTCACCAGCGCCGCCCCGGGTGTCCATGGGGCAAAACGCAGCAACTCGCCCTCGATCACCGGAAGCGCCGCTGTTCGCGAAGGATCCGCCTTCAGCCAGCGCGCCACCAGCCCGGCCAGATCGGGTTCGCCGCGGGTCGGCCAGAAAAACGCCAGTCGCTGCACGTCCAGGGTCTTGAGCCACTGCTCCACGCGCTCCAGCAGCCTCGCCTCGCGCTGCGGACGGTCGGTCAGCGCATCCCGCGAGGCGCGCAGATCGCGCCGCCACTGGGCGCGCACCGGATCGACAAAACGCTTCGGGCGGGTCGCGGGCGGCTGCGATGGCTCTGGCGCGTCGTTCATTTCCATCGATGTCCTCGCTCGCCGCTATGCTAGCCTGACGAGCACAGTGGATGATCGTATTACGTGATTGGCGTGCAGGCACGTTTCCGTAGTCTAATCGCGGCCGCGATCGCGCTGATGGGCGCGGCCGCCGAAGCGGCAAAGCAGTCCGGCCACGAGCAGCCCGTGGCCGGTCTGGCGCCGGCTCCCATTGTGTTGCCTGCCGACGAGGCCCTTCTGGCGGCACGTGAGGCGGCCCGCAACGGGGATCGCGACTTGCTGGCCTCGCTGGCGCCGCGCGTGGCCGGGCACCCGCTCGAGCCTTACTACGAGTACTGGAAGGTTTCGCTGCAGGCGAAAACCGGCGAAGACGACGGCGCCGCGGTACGGGCGTTCTTCGAGCGCTATCCGGGCACCTGGCTGAGCGACCGTTTGCGCGCCGACTGGCTGCTCGCGCTGGGAGCGCGCGGCGACTTCGCCACGTTCCAGGCCCAGGCGCGCGAGATGATCTGGAACCGCGACGATGAGCAGATCCGTTGCTATGCAGCGCTGGCCGCCTATGCGTTGGACGCGGGCGAGCACCGCGCCGATCTGGCGCGCGAGGCGCGCACGCTGTTGGTCGCGGTTGGCGATGCGGCCGGCGACGGCTGCACGGCGCTGGCCGAGCGGCTGATCGACGACGGCCACCTGTCGATCTGGGAGCGCCTGCGCGTTTTGGCCGGGCACGGCCAGATCGCGGCGGCACGCACCACCAACCTGGCCCGGCTGGACGAGCCGACGCAGGCGCAGCTGCGCCAGGCGCTCGATCATCCGGACGAATGGCTGACCGCGCACGAGCACGCGCTGGAGTCGGCGCACCGCGAGATCGTATTGCTCGCCATCGCGCAGCTGGCGCGCGAAGATCCGGCGCGCGCCGGCGCGTTGGCCGAGCGCCTGGACCCGGCGCTCAGCTCGGCGCAGCGAGGCCAGTTGTGGAGCCGGCTGGGCGAAATTGCGACGATGAAGCTGCTGCCCCAGGCGCTGGACTGGTTCCGGCGGGCTGGGCCGGAGCTGGCGCCCGCGTCCGGTTTCTCGCGCGCCGGTGAGACGCTCGCGTGGCAGGCGCGCGCGGCTCTGCGCGCGCCGGGTGGGCCGGATTGGACCGAGCTGCGCGACGCGGTGGCACGGATGGCGCCCGAGCAGCAGCACGAAGCCGTCTGGATCTACTGGGACGCGCGTGCCCGCAGCGCGCGCGGCGACGTCCCCGGGGCCCAGCAACGCTTCGAATCGATCGCCGGATCGTTGGGCTTTTATCCGCGGCTGGCCGCCGAAGAGATCGGTCGCCCGCTGGAGCTTCCTGCCGCGCCCGCTGCGATCAGGGACGAGGAAATCTCGGCCATGGAGCACCGGGTCGGATTCGCGCGCGCGCTGAAGCTGCTGCGCCTCGGGCTGCGCGAGGAGGGCAATCACGAGTGGTCGTGGCAGCTGCGCGGGATGAGCGACCATGAACTGCGCGCGGCGGCCGAATACGCGCGCCGCCAGGGCGTGCTGGACCGGATGATCGCGACCTCGGATCGGACCCGGGGCGAAATCGACCTGCAGCAGCGTTACCCGACCCCCTACCAGCGCACGCTGTCGGAGCTGGCGCAGTCGCTCGGAATCGACCAGGCCTGGATCTACGGGCTGATCCGGCAGGAGTCGCGCTTCGTGGAGGACGCGCGCTCCGGATCGGGCGCGCAGGGGCTGATGCAGCTGTTGCCCAGAACGGCCGGCTACGTCGCGCGGCGCATCGGCCTGCAGGACTATCGGCCGTCCCGGATCAACGAGGCCGACGTGAATCTGCGGCTCGGCGTGAGCTACCTGAAACTGGTGTACGACGATCAGGGCGCCGAGCCGCTGCTGGCGTCGGCCGCCTACAACGCGGGGCCGCGCCGGTTGCGCCAGTGGCGAAGCACGCTGGCGGCCCCGATGGACGGCGCCGTGTTCGTGGAAACCATCCCGTTGAACGAGACCCGCAATTACGTGGAGAAGGTGCTGGTCAACACGATGATGTACGCGGCGCTCGCCGGCCGCACCGGCGTGGACCTGAAATCGCTGCTGCGGCCGGTGTCGTCGAAGATGCCGGCGGATACGGATCTGCCGTGAGACACCATCGAATCCTGGCGATCGGCGGCGGTGGGTTCATCGGTCGCTACGTGGTCGACCGGCTGGCGGCGCACGTGGCGAGCGTGGTGGTCCCGACGCGGCGGCGCGACCACGTGAAGCAACTGATCGTGCTGCCCACCGCCGAGGTGATCGACGCCGACGTGAACGATCCGGTGGTGCTCGGGCGGCTGGTGAGCGACTGCGACGCGGTGATCAACCTGGTCGGCATCCTGCACGGCGACTATCCGCCGACCCGCAACGCGCCGTATGGCTCGCAGTTCCTACAGGCGCACGTCGAGCTTCCACGGCGCATCGTGGCCGCGTGCGAGCGGCACGGCGTGCGCAGGCTGCTGCACATGAGCGCGCTCGGGGCCGACCCGAAAGGGCCGTCGATGTACCTGCGCAGCAAGGGCGACGGCGAACGCGCGGCGCAGTCGTCCTCTCTGGTCGAAACGACGGTGTTCCGGCCATCGGTCGTGTTCGGACGCGAGGACCGGTTCCTGAACCTGTTCGCGCGGATGGCCCGCTGGACGCCGGTGCTGGCGATCGGGCGGCCGGCAGCTCGTCTTCAGCCGGTGTGGGTCGCCGACGTGGCCGGCGCCATCGTCAACTCGCTCGACAACGTCGAAACCTATGGGCGCACCTACGAATTGTGCGGTCCGCGCATTTACACGCTGCGCGAGGTGGTGCAGTTCGCGGCGCGCGCGAGCGGCCACCCGCGGATGGTGCTGGGGCTGCCCGATGCGGTCGCCCGGGCAGTGGCCTGGGTCTTCGAGCATCTGCCGGGCGAGCCGGTGATGTCGCGCGACAACCTGGATTCGCTCAAAGTCGACAGCGTCGCTTCGCGGCAGCCGTACTGGCCGGCCCCGGAGCTCGCAATCGGCCCCACGCCGATGGAGCCCGAGGCGGTGCTGTACCTGGCGGGACTGCATCCACGCACGCGCTTCAGCGCGTTTCGCGCCCGTGCGCGCCGCTGAGAACAGCGTGCCGCTTCGCAGGCATCGGCTCGCGCCGTAGTCCTGCAACGGCCTGCAAGGAGTCGGGCTGATGCAGATCTACACCGTCGGCGGCTGGGTGCGCGATCAGTTGCTCGGACGGACACATGCTCACGGCGACCGTGACTGGGTCGTGGTGGGCAGCACGCCCGAGCAGATGCTGGCGCTCGGATTTCGCCCCGTCGGCCGGGATTTCCCGGTGTTCCTTCATCCGCAAACGCACGAGGAGTACGCGCTGGCCCGCACCGAGCGCAAGTCGGCCCCCGGCTATCGCGGGTTCGTCGTACACGCGGCGCCCGACGTGACGCTGGAACAGGATCTGGGCCGGCGCGACCTGACGATCAACGCGATGGCGATGGACGAGGCCGGGCGCCTGATCGATCCCTTTGGCGGTCAGCGCGACCTGCAGGCGCGCGTGTTGCGGCATGTCGGCGCGGCGTTCATCGAGGATCCGGTCCGGATCCTGCGCCTGGCCCGCTTCGCAGCCCGCTTACCCGACTTCGACATTGCGCCCGAAACGCTGGCGCTGGCGCGCCGCATCGTGCAGCAGGGCGAGGCCGACGCGCTGGTGCCCGAGCGGGCCTGGCAGGAGCTGGCGCGCGGCCTGATGGAAGCGCGCCCCTCGCGCATGATCGAGGTGCTGGACCAGAGCGGGCTGCTGCAGCGCTGGGCCCCGCACCTGCACATCGATGCGGATCGGCTGGCCGCGTTGGACCGCGCGGCCGATCGCGCGCTGCCGTTGCCGGCCCGCTTTGCGATTTTCGCCAGCGCGCTGCCCCCCAGCGAAGCGCTGGACGATCTGCTGGCGCGGCTGCGGGCCGACCAGGACAGCGCCCAGCTGGCGCGGCTGCTGCTGGAGCTGCGCGCGCGCCTGGCACATGCCGCCACGCCCGAGGAGCGCCTGCAGGTGCTGGAGCGGGCCGATGCGTTGCGCCGCCCGGAGCGATTCGAGCTGCTGCTGGCGGCCTGCGAGGCGCTCACCGGTTCATCGGCCGATCGCTGGCGCGCCGCGCTGGCGGCCGTGCGCGAGGTCGACGCCGGCGCCGTGGCGGCGCGGCAGGGCGGCGACCCGGCGGCGATCGTGCGCGCGCTGCGCGAGGCGCGTCTGGCGAGGCTGCGCGGCCTCTAGATCAGGCGTCGCGTTGGGAGTGCAGCGCGACCCGGTTGCCTTCGCAGTCCAGGACCACCGCGCGGAAGCCGTGCGGGCCGATCGGATGGATCGGCTCGATGATGCGTCCGCCGCGCTGCCCGGCCTGCTGGACCGCATCGCGGATCCGTCCGTCCACGTTCAGATAGACCAGGATTCCGCCCGCGCTGATGTCGGACGGTTGCACGACCAGGCAGCCGCCGTTGCCGCCGGCGTGCTCCAGCACATAGAAGGCGCCCCCTTGGAACTGCTCCCGGTGCAGCTGGATCGCGAGCACGGCCCGGTAGAACGAGGCCGCCCGCTCCAGGTCGGCCACCGGGATGTCGAACCAGACCGCGCGGTTGTGTTCAGAATTGAAATCGCTCATCGCAGGCACCTCCAAGGTAAGTCAGGACGTAAACTGGACGCGAGGGGTCGATCGAATCATGACGGCACCGGCAACCCGGATCATCGCCCATCTGGACATGGACGCGTTTTTCGCGTCGGTCGAGCTGCTGCGCTACCCGGAGCTGCGCGGTGCCGCGGTGGTCGTGGGCGGTGGGCGCCGGCATGAGCCGGTTACCGTGACCGATCCGGTCACCGGTCTGTCACATCGGCGCTTCTGGCGCCTGCGCGAATATGCCGGGCGGGGCGTCGCCACGACCGCGACCTACGAGGCGCGCGCCCTGGGCGTGCATTCCGCGATGGGCCTGATGAAAGCGGCCCGCCTGGCGCCGGATGCGGTGCTGCTGCCGGCCGACTTCGACCAGTACCGAAGGTATTCGAGGCTGTTCAAGGCGGCCGCGCGAAGCATCGCGCCACGCGTGGAGGACCGCGGCATCGACGAGATCTACCTGGACTTGACCGACATCGTGGCGCCGCGGATCGAATCGCTGCAGGACGCGTGGTGGTGCGCGCGTGAAGTCGCGGCCGAGCTGAAGCGGGCGGTGCGGACGGCCACGGGGCTTTGCTGCTCGATCGGGCTGGCGCCCAACAAGCTGCTGGCCAAGCTGGCCTCCGAGCTGGACAAGCCCGATGGGCTGACCGTCATCACCGACGCCGAAATCGCCTCGCGCATCTGGCCGCTGGCGGCACGGCGCCTGAACGGGGTCGGCCCGAAGGCCAACGCGCGCCTGCAGCAGCTCGGCCTGCGCACCATCGGCGATCTGGCTCAAGCCGATCCGGCCTGGCTGGTGGCCAACTTCGGCGCCAGCTACGGCGGATGGCTGCACCAGGCCTCGCACGGCAGGGACCAGCGCGAGGTCGAGGCGATCAGCGAACCGAAGTCGATCAGCCGCGAGACCACGTTCGACCGCGATCTGCATCCGGTGCGCGACCGCTCCACGCTGAGCCGCATCTTCACCGAGTTGTGCGAGCAGGTCGGCGACGATCTGCAGCGCAAGCACTACGTGGGCCGCACGATCGCGCTGAAGTTGCGCTTCGAGGATTTCCGCACGGTCACGCGGGCCCGCACGCTCGATGCTCCCACCGACGATGCGCGCGCGATCCGTGCCGCTGCGGGCCAGTGTCTGAAGCGCGTCGAGCTGGACCGGCGCATCCGCCTGCTGGGCGTTCGGGTCGATTCGCTCAGCCACGCGCCGGGCGCGTAGCTCCGCGCAGTCCCCTAGACGCTCTCGATGCAACCGCCGTCCTTCGTGACCCGTTCCGAGGAAGCCGGATAGCGCGCCAGCTTGTCCGCCGGCCGCCGCGGCCGGGCCACCAGCTCGCCGCCGCAGTTGGGGCAGCGGTTCCGAAGGATTCCTTCCGCGCACGTCGCGCAGAACGTGCACTCGAACGAGCAGATCCGCGCCTGCGCAGAGTCCGCCGGCAGATCCCTGTCGCAACACTCGCAGTTGGGCTTCAGCGCCAGCATGGGCACTCCGCGTTATCCAGCATTGGCCGTCAAGGGTTCGTGGCGGTGACGACCCACAGGGCGCTTGCGAGCGGCACCGAGTCTGCGACCAGATGCCGGGCCAGCGCTGCGCGAATCGACGCTTCGGCGGCAGCTCGCAGTGCGGGCGGCTGCCCGTCCAGCGCGCGGCTGGCCGGCCCCATTCCGACGGCCGTATCGACCGCCGCCTCGAGTCCGCCACCGTTGGCCAGATCGAGCAGCAGATCGACCGGCTCCACGCGTATGGCCGAGAAGCCGGCCCGCTCCAGGACGTCGCGGATGCGGCGCTCCTCGGCGAACGAGAAGGGCCCCGGATCTTCCGGCCCGACCTCGGGCAGGCGCGGCACGTGCCGGTAAGCCTCCTGCAGGGGCATGAGGAGCCAGGGATTTTCGCGCGGCTGCCGCCAGCAGGTGAATGCGAGATGCGCGCCGCTTCGCAGGCCGCGTCGCACGTTGCCGAGCGACCGCACCGGGTCCGCGAAGAACATGACGCCGAAACGCGAGCACAGCAGATCCGCCCGCTCGGACTCGAACGGATACACCGTGGCGTCCGCCAGCGCGAACTCGACCGGCAGGCCGATGGGCGCAAGCTGGCGCGCGCGCCCCAGCATCAAGGCGGAAACGTCGATCGCCAGCACGTGGCCGCCGGGCGCAACGCGCCGCGCCAGCGCGAAGGTCGTGGCGCCGCACCCGCAGCCGATGTCCAGCACGAACTGCCCGGCGCGAGGGGCCGCCCGCTCGAGCAGGATCTCGCCGATCGGAGCGAGCAGCGCATCCTGCGATGCCTGGCGATTCAGCCAGCGCTGCCCGCCCGGACCGTTCCAGTAGGCGATCTCGTCGGCATTGCGGTCATCGACCGCGAATGCAGTCAGCGGCTTTTCAGCACACATGGTCGCGGCAATGGGTTGCAGCCGCTGTATTAGGCGGCAAGCCGCATTGTGCGCGCAGGCATAATCATTGCCAACGCGAAGGCCCGAACGACCTTCAAGTGACGGATCGGATTGCGATGATCGGCATCGCGTTTGCAACGCTGTCGCCCTCACCCCCTCCCCTCTCCCGCTGCGCAGGCGAGGGGCGATACCGCGTGCCCCTGCGGAAGGCTTACGAACTCGCGACGCCCGATCGCCCCTCGCCCGCGCAGCGGGAGAGGGGAGGGGGTGAGGGCCGCTTCGCAGCAGCGTGGACCCTTTACTGACGGGTGGCATGCAGACGGTTGGCGCGTTCGCGGTGATCTTTGACTCCGCTGCGAACGTGTTGTTATGCCATCGCACTGATCGCGACGCCTGGAACCTGCCCGGTGGGCGAGTGGAGCACGGCGAGACTCCATGGGATGCGGTCGTGCGCGAGGTGCTCGAGGAGGTCGGCCTTGAGGTGCGGGTGGAACGCCTGCTCGGTGTCTACCCCGTGCCCGCCAAGGAGGACCTGGTATTCACCTTTCTGTGCGTGCCAATCGGCGGCGCCCTTACGACAACAGACGAAGCTGACCAGGTTGCCTGGTTCGGCAGGGCGGCGCTTCCTGCGAATACATTGCCGCGCCACATTGAACGAATTGAAGATGCGTTTGAGCAACGTGCGCGCTGATTCGCCCGCGAGATTCCACCCGTTGCATCGGTTGCGGGCACCTACAGGGTCTCGGCGTGGCCGGAAGTGTGCGGGCAGGAAGCAGCAGACCCATCGGGCAGGTCTTCGACCCGGATCGTGTTGAGAGGCGATGGAACTGCCGAAGTCCTGAACACTCCATCCTGCTATGTGAGCTTCCCTCGCCCGGAAAGCAGGGTCTTATTGTCTGGCGTCGGCCGTTGGACTCTGCTGAAGGACCCGCACAGTCTGGTTTGCCTTGAACTCGACATCGATCCCGGCGGTTCCCTGGCCCCCGGCGTCTACGAATCGATAGAAATCCGCAATCTACGGCCGCCGTACGAGTTGCATTTTGAGATCGGCGACCCGGACAGCAACGACTGGCTCCTTTTCACGCGCACCGACGCGGTTTAGCCAGGCCAGCGGCTGCGCCTGCTCCTGCAGTCCGACCACCGCTCACAGCAGCCGGTGCGAGCGATCGCCGCTTGCGAATCCCCGCAGCGGTCCGCGCACGCCCCGCCCGACCGCCAGCACCTTGAGCAGCTCTCCCATCTCCGCTTCCGACAGCAGCCGCAGCGCCGCGGCGGTATTCGGTCCGCCGGGCGCCTCGCCGAGCAATTCCAGCAGTCCGCAGTCGAGCAGGAAGCGCGCCTGCGAGGTATAGCCGAGCACCTGCAGCCCGGCGCTTCGTGCCGCCTGCGCCATTGCCGTGAAGTCGACGTGCGCGGTGATGTCGTTCAGTCCCGGCAGCCAGAGCGGATCGGCATGCGCGCGGTGCCGGAAATGGCACATCAGCGTGCCCATCGCGCGCTGCGGGTGGTAATACTCGCTCCGGGGAAACCCGTAATCGATCAGCAGCGCCAGACCCCGGTGCAGCCAGTGTCCCAATGTCGCGGTCCAGGCACGCGCCATCAGGCCCACCTCGGACACATAGCCGTCGGGCAACGGCCCGGCGTCGGCCTCGATCGCCTTGACCGCCTCGAGCAGCTCGTCGCCTGCAGGCCGCTCGGCCATGCTCAGGCCGCCGCCGCGTGCCTGCACGCCGCGCTCGAGCATGCTGCCGCCGCGCCCGACGAACAGCTTCACCGGCATCACGTCCAGCACTTCGTTGGCGATGATCACGCCCTCGAAACGTTCGGGCGGCGCATCGAGCCACCGGATGCGGCGGTCGCGCAGCCGCGCCTGCTGCTGCGTTTTCAGATCGGCCGATACCTCGACGATCGCATAGCTCTCGAGCTCGACGCCGAGGCGCCCCAGCTGCGCAATCAGTTCGCTCGCCAGCGCGCCGCTGCCGGCGCCGAATTCGAGCACCCGCGGGGGCAGCTCGAGCAATGCCTGCGCGACCTGCGCCGCCAGCGCACGCGCGAACAGCGGCGACAGCTCGGGCGCCGTGACGAAGTCGCCGTGCGCCCCGATCTTGGCCGGCTTGGCGGCGTAATAGCCCAGGCCGGGCTCGTACAGCGCGTGCCGCATGAATTGGTCGAACGGTATCCAGCCGCCGCCGGCCTCGATGTGTTCGAGGATGCGGGCCACCAGCCGGCCGCTCGCGGCAATCGCCTCGGGATCGGCGGGCGCGGCAGCCGGGTCGGCCGGCACTGTACGGCGGGCGCGTTCGTTCATCGCTGTAACGGTACACTGGCCGCGCGGACACTGACTGGACCGGACGACGCGTCTCGAAGCCGGATTGATGAAACGACGCCACAGCCGCACTCCTGCCGGCCCGCCGGTGGCGCTGGTCACCGGGGCCGCGCAACGTATCGGGCGCGAGATCGCGCTCGCGCTGGCGCACGCCGGCTTCGACGTCGCGGTCCACTACGGGCGCTCCAGAACCGGCGCGCTCGCCACCGTGGCCGACATCCGCAAGTCCGGACGGCGTGCCTGCGCCGTCAAGCGCGACCTGGCGGCCGCCAGCGGCGTGGGCTCGATGCTGGAACAGTGCGCCGCCGAACTGGGCGAGGTCACCTGCGTGGTCA
>Ga0307474_10003317_pt1 | contig 11593 bp, 9 predicted proteins | sample atmos_gasesECM1C_2_FD_203312 | JGI IMG/M metagenome (GOLD analysis project Ga0307474, IMG submission 203312) | Hardwood forest soil microbial communities from Morgan-Monroe State Forest, Indiana, United States - atmos_gasesECM1C_05 | ecosystem: Environmental > Terrestrial > Soil > Temperate... | reverse complement strand
CCTTGCCTATATTTGGTGAGGCGCTTTTCGATTCTTCGCGCGTGCTTGTCGAGCGGCGCGGAAGATTGCGCAGGCGCGAGTGTGGCCGCCGCCAGCAGCGCGAATGACGCAAGCGCCGGAATGGCAAGAATGCGGATGGTGAACTTGCGGCTGAAAAGGCTGGCAAAGCTGGTGAGAACACGGTTCATTAGATAGTTCATTGGGGGGCGCCTCCAAGAAAAACCAGAAGACTGCAAAGCGGGTGGCTTGTTTAGCTTCGTTCGGGACAAGCACCAGTGGGTTACACGTTACCACTAAATTGGTTTCGCAAGCAGTGCCGCTGATGCCTTTGGTAATTAGACGAGGAAGGTAAATCGGAAGAACAGAGGACCTGTAGACGAGTGGAGAATTAACGTTCTTTTCCTGCGTATGGGCCGACCAAGTGCTGCGGATCGAAGGAGCTCATCGAAGAATCTCGTCTACGGCGGGGGATGGTTGAGGGAAGGGTGGCGTGGACCTGGGTGTCGCCAGGTAACCCGTTAGTGTCTTGACAGTAAACACCTGCGCTCCGTAAGATTAAGGGACGGGGTGTGCGGGGTTTCCTTTACAAGTATAAGAAATATAAGCACTTAATTGGTGCAGCCCCCGACTTTGCGCGGCGAAATGCTGCGCGCGGAAGAGGATGGAGAGCCAGAATGCCCGAAGCTCGATTAAGCCCGCGTGAGCGGCTGGTGTTGACGGCGATTATCGAGTTGTACATCGCGACTGGTGAGCCGGTGGCTTCGCAGGCGGTCGCGCACTTCTTCGCCGATCGGGATGGGCTGAGCTCCGCGACACTGCGTAATGTGATGGCAGCTCTGGGCGAGGCGGGACTGCTGGAGCAGGCTCATACATCGGCCGGACGCATTCCGACGGCTGCCGCGTTCCGCTATTACGTGGGGCAGATCACGCAGCCTGGACTCGCGCAACATGGACGGGCCGTTGTTGGCCTTGGCTGCGGAAGCGAGCCGGGAATCGCAGATTCGACCTTGAGCGAAGCGCGCCGCGAGCAAATTGAGGAGAGCTTTGCAGGCGTATCAAGTTCAAACGATTACCTGGAGCGAACTTCGCATGTGCTGGCGCTGATCTCGAGCGGGCTGGGCGTGGCGCTGGCTAGCTCGACTGCAGGACAAGTGCTGGAGCACATTCACTTTTCGCGGCTGTCGACGGGACGCGTGCTGGCAGTGCTGGTGACGCAGGCGGGCGCGGTTCAGGATCGCGTGCTGATGGTGGATCACGAATTGACGACGGTGGAGCTGGAGACAGCGGGCACCTATTTGAACGAGAACTTCCGTGGTTGGCCGATTGAACGAATCCGAGCCGAGGTGGCGCGCCGCGTGGAGATGGAGCGCGAAGCATATCGCGAGTTGCTGACGTCGGTTGAAGAGCTATGCCGCAAGGGCGCGCTGGCGGGAGACGAAGGCGGCCCGACGATTTTTGTGGAGGGGATTGCGAACCTGATCACCGCCGAGCAGGACCGCGAGCGGCTGCGCCAGATGCTGCTGGCGCTGGAAGCGAGACAGCGGCTGGTGGAGTTGCTGACCGCTTATGTGGATGGCCGCCAGCAGGAGGTGCGCGTAGTGGTTGGGCTGGACGAGGCATCGCCTGCGATGCAGGACCTGGTACTGATTGGCGCGCCGGCGCGGCTGGGCGGAGGAAATCTGGGAACGGTGGCCGTGATTGCGCCTACGCGGATCCAATATCAGGAGATGATCCAGGCAGTGAGCTATATCGCGCGGCTCTCGGAGCGGATTTTGGACGTTCCGACAGCGTAGATACGGGCAGAGTAGATGCTGGCCGCGTAGGTATGGGCGGCGCAATTGCGAGCGGCTAAATGCGGGCGGCTAGGTGCAGGTCTCCAGGGCGACGGATGTGATAGTCCAGCACTCGGCCGGCATGAAATCCCTAGCCTGCATAAAGGGCTTGCACCCGGGCGAGCGTGGGATCATCCAATATAGAGAGACAATTGTGAGTATTGGAGAATGTGCTGAGTCATGTGGAAACAAAAGACTGAATTGACGGAGGTAGACGCGCCGGAGCTTGAGGAGCGCGAGGCGAGACTCGATCCGGCGACGGAACTGCCGGCGCCGACGGCGGAAGAAGAGCTTGAGGACCAGCAGGAAGGCGCGGACACGGGCCAGGGGGCGCAGACGCAGATCGAACAACTGACTGCGGAGCGAGATCGGCTGCTCGATCGGCTGGCGCGGCTGCAGGCGGAGTTTGAAAACGCACGCAAACGCGCGGAGCGCGAACGGGCTGAGGCGCGAGATTTTGTAACGGCCAGCGCAGTAGAGCAGTTTCTGCCGGTGGTGGACAACTTTGAGTTGGCGCTGAAGTCGACGGGAACGGAAAAACAATTGCGTTCGGGCGTAAGCCTGATCGTGAAGCAGATGGAAGAGATTTTGGAGAAGATGCAGGTGAAGGCGGTGCCGACGGTCGGCGAGCTTTTTGATCCGCGCTTTCACGAGGCGCTGGGAACAGTGGAGCGTGACGACATTCCGGATCAACATGTGGCCGAGGAAGTGCGGCGCGGCTACAAGATTCGCGAGCGGCTGCTGCGGCCTGCTCTGGTGCGCGTGGCGCACAATCCGAAGCAAGTGAGCGAGTGAGACAGGCTGACCTCAGCTTTCAGCTCTTACATTTCAGATGACGGAACGCGCTGCGATGCGGCGAAGGTGAGTTGACGACGAATGAGTTCTAATACAAGAGTGAGCAAAGCGGATTACTACGAGGTTCTGGGTGTCGCGCGCGACTGCTCGGATCAGGAATTGAAGAGCGCGTACCGGAAACAGGCGCTGAAGTATCATCCTGACCGCAATCCGGGGAATCACGCAGCCGAAGAAAAATTCAAAGAGGCCAGCGAGGCCTACCAGGTGCTGTGCGATCCGGACAAGCGCGCGGCCTACGATCGCTTTGGTCACGCCGGGCTCGGCGCGCAGGGATTCGGCGGCGGTCCGTTTGCGGGCGGCGTGGACCTGGGCGACATCTTCGGCGATTTGTTCGGCGAGATGTTCACGATGGGCGGTGCGCAGGGTGGTGGATCGCGCGGCTCGCGGTCGCAGCGCGGTGACGATCTGCGCTTCGACCTCGCGATCGATTTCGAGCAAGCCGTCTTTGGGACCGAGAAGGAAGTGAAGATCCGGCGGCTGGAGACGTGCACCGTTTGCAGCGGCAAAGGAAGCGCGTCAGGCCGCGGCCCGACCATCTGCACGCATTGCCAGGGACGCGGGCAGTTGCGCTATCAGCAGGGATTTTTCTCCGTGGCGAGAACGTGCGTGGCTTGCAGCGGAACGGGCTCGGTAATCAGCGATCCTTGCACGGGGTGCCGGGGCGAGGGCCGAAAAGCTGCTGAGATCAAGATGACCGTGAAGGTGCCGGCGGGTGTGGAAGAAGGAACGCGCATCCGATACGGCGGCGAGGGCGACGTGGGCCGCGTAGGCGGGCCGCGTGGCGACCTGTATGTGATTCTTTCCGTCCGGGCGCACGATTACTTCGAGCGCAAAGGATACGATCTGCATTGCGTGCTGCCGATCAGCTTTCCGCAGGCGGCAATGGGAGACGACTTCGAGATTCCCGGCATCGACGGCGCGGTGAGCATCAAGATTCCCGAGGGCACGCAAAGCGGCAAGGAGCTACGGATTCGCGGGCGCGGAGTTCCCTACCTGAATGAGCGGGGAAAAGGCGATCTGATTGTGAAGGTCGTGGTGCAGATTCCGCGCAAGCTGAATCGCGCACAGCGCGATCTGGTGGCCAAGCTGGCCGAGTCAATGGCTGTCGACAACAAGCCGACGTCGGCGGGGTTGCTGGAGAAGATGAAGGATTTGTTCAGCTAGGGGAGCAGCCGTCAGCCGTTAGCTTTCAGCTATTAGTTCTCCGCTATGAACTGTCAGTGGATTAGGGAAGTCCGCCTTCGCTGAAGCTTCTGCGCGACATCCTTCGCGAAGCGAAGGATGGTGGAGCTGAGCGGGATCGAACCGCTGGCCTCCTCGTTGCGAACGAGGCGCTCTCCCAGCTGAGCTACAGCCCCACGACTTATCTAGTTTACCAGCGTCTTGAAAATCCTGAAAGACGTGCGCATACTGGCAGCGCTGGACCTCGTCTCGCGATCCCTCTGGGGCTGAAGTCCCTTCCCCAATTCCCGCCGCTTGCGGCACGACTGAAGTCATGCCCTTTCAGAGGCGGATTGATCCAATCACTAATTACAACTGGTTCATGTTGGCCAGGAATTCGGCGTTGTTGCGCACCTTTTCGAGGCGGCTGATCAGCAGCTCCATGGCCTCAACCGGCGAGAGCGGATTGAGCACGCGGCGAAGAATGAAGACGCGCTGCAGGTCTTCCTTGGGGATGAGCAGCTCTTCTTTGCGCGTACCGCTGCGCTGAATGTCGATGGCTGGGAAGACGCGCTTGTCGACGAGCTTGCGGTCGAGAATGATTTCCATGTTGCCGGTGCCCTTGAATTCTTCGAAGATGACTTCGTCCATGCGGGAGCCGGTATCTACGAGGGCAGTTGCAATGATGGTGAGCGAACCGCCTTCTTCAATGTTGCGGGCCGCGCCGAAGAAGCGCTTGGGGCGCTGCAGGGCGTTTGAATCGACGCCGCCGGAGAGGACTTTACCCGAGGGCGGCACGATGGTGTTGTAGGCACGCGCGAGACGAGTGATGGAGTCGAGGAGAATGACGACGTCGCGCTTGTGCTCGACGAGGCGCTTGGCCTTTTCGATGACCATTTCTGCGACCTGGACGTGGCGCGCGGCGGGTTCGTCGAAGGTGGAGCTGATGACTTCGCCCTTGACCGAACGCTGCATGTCGGTGACTTCCTCGGGGCGCTCGTCGATGAGCAAAACGATCAGCACTACTTCGGGGTGGTTGGTGGTGACGGAGTTCGCGATCGACTGGAGCAGCATGGTTTTGCCGGTGCGGGGCGGGGCGACGATCAAGCCGCGCTGGCCTTTGCCGACGGGCGTCAGGAGATCCATGACGCGGCCGCTGACGGCTTCGCGCGTCGTCTCCATCTTGACGCGCTCCTGCGGATAGAGCGGCGTGAGGTTGTCAAAGAGAATTTTGTTGCGCGTCTCTTCAGGCGACTCGAAGTTGATGGCCTCAATCTTGACCAGGGCGAAATACTTCTCGCCTTCGTGGGGCGGGCGGACGTTGCCGCTGATGGAGTCGCCGGTCTTGAGATCGAATTTGCGAATCTGCGAAGGCGAAACGTAGATATCGTCCGGGCCGGGCAGATAGTTGTAATCGGGCGAGCGGAGAAAACCGTAGCCGTCTGGGAGAATCTCGAGAACTCCTTCAGCGAAGATGTGGCCTTCTTTTTCGCTCTGCGCCTGAAGGATCTTGAAGATAAGGTCTTGCTTGCGAAGGCCGCTGGTCCCTGGAATTTCCAGAGTACGCGCGATGCGGCTCAGTTCTGTGATGTTCTTTTCTTTCAGTTCTGCGATAGTCATGTTTACCTGCAAATGGGATGGGATGTGTGGGAGGGAGCGCGGAGCGGGAATTGCTCCTGAGGGAACTACCTTGCGGATTACAACAAGTTCAGCCGGCGCCGACCAGCCTTGAATCGTCCTCCAAGATTATTTGGAGAGGCTGAGCGCCGGGAAAGAGATGGCCTCATTTCGAGATAGAGAACGACCTTGAACCCCTAGTTTTTACTCATTGAATAGTACGGCGAGTGGCGCAGTTAGGCCGCACGACGCCGTTCAACATGATGAGCCACGGGCGCCTCTTCGGGCGTCTCCGCTTCAGGGTTGGCAACTTCAAAACGGCACAAAACTTCGTTGGTGGTATCTTGCAGCCGTGTATTCGGCTTGTGAAGCTTACGGGTAGCCTTGCTGGCCAGCGTACAAAGCTGGTAGCGATTTTCTACATGAGAAAGTGCCTTAAAAACGAGATCGGAACGCATTGTTTATCTCCTTTTTCTTCAAATAGCTACACTGAAATGAGCCTCTGACCCGCCAGTGCAGCAGAGGGGGAGCCAATACAACCCAAAACAAATGGAGGGGCTACCCCAAATTGCAACTTACCCATCTTAGACGCGCATCGGATGCCCATAGTTCAAAAACATTTAGGGTGCGTCGCACGCTGTGAAATGGATGCCACGCCATATTGGATCCGCAGTTTGCGCTGCCCAAATATCCGGGTACCTGTCTGGCGCTTCCAAGCGCTGCTGTAAACGCAGCTAAGGCATCAACGGAGCTAATGCTCATAAGTTTGATGCTGGAAGTGGCTGATGGGCACACCCGGCTGCGATGCGCAACCTGCCCTCTATGGATGGCTAGGATGAGGGTATATCTAAGACTCAGCAGGGTCAATAGTTATTTCGGGTCAGATTTGGAGTGATTTGCGTCACGTTTCCACAGGCAATCACGAGACACCGAGCCGCCAGAGGTTGATCTTGTAAGTGATTTCATATCATATAGATACAGATGACGCCAGACTGGGAAAACGGCATGAATTGCAAGTCGAAAAAATCCACAGGCTGGATGGAATTCCGGGAGTGCCTTTTTAGTTATTAGATGTGGTGACTGCCGGGCCGCGGGGGTTGGTCCAGGGACTCGGGTTGGGGCTGCTCAGATGCACTTCGCGGTTCTCTCCGTTGCTGTTGCGCCGGGGACGCCGGCCGGGCTCGGGGTTGGTGGCAAGCTTGTCGAGCCGGAATACGCCGACCAGCACCATTCCGACCAATGGAGCTGCAAGGAGAAAAGTCTCCCAGCCGGATTGAAGGGCGATTCCCTGCACGATGACCCCCTGGTTTGACGCGGTGGGCGTGAGATGAATCGTACCCCGGATTGTGGCCCCGCTTGATGCAGATTGCCGCCGATTCAGAGTCCAAGGTAATGGCACGTTTTGGTGAGTGGATGGTCAGGCGACGGGTATCGAACTGATCGCAAATTATGCGGATTGTGGAGATTATGCCGCGCGACCGAGAGCGTCGGCAGATCTGCCTGTCCGTCAAGCCCAATAACTGCGATCAAGGGTGCGGTACTGGATTGCTTCAGCGAGGTGGGCGACGGTGAGGCCTTCGACGCCTTCAAGGTCGGCGATGGTGCGCGCGACTTTGAGAATGCGGTCGTGGGCGCGGGCGGTGAGGCCCTGCTGCTGCATGGCGCGTTCGAGCAGGCGTTCGGCGTCGGGGCTCAGTTCGCAATAGGCGCGGATCTGGCGCGTGGTCATCTGCGCATTGGCGTAGATTTTTTCGTTGTGCGCTTTGAATCGCTCGCGCTGGCGCTCGCGGGCATTCATTACACGGGCGCGAATCTGTGCCGAGCCTTCGGTTGCCGCGCCGCCGCGCAGCTCCTTGTATTGAACGGCAGGAACCTCGATGTGGATGTCGATGCGATCGAGCAACGGACCAGAGATTTTCGATACGTAGCGCTGAATCATTGGCGGAGTGCACATGCACTCGCGCGACTTGTCGTTGAAGTAGCCGCAGGGGCAAGGGTTCATGGCGGCCGCGAGCATAAAGCGCGCTGGAAAAGTGAGCGACATGGAGGCGCGAGCGATGGTGACGGTGTGATCCTCTAGCGGCTGGCGCATGACTTCGAGCACGTTGCGGGGGAACTCCGGCAGCTCGTCGAGAAAGAGAAGACCATTGTGTGCGAGCGACACTTCGCCGGGACGCGGCACCATGCCGCCGCCGATGAGGCCTGCGTCAGAGATGGTGTGGTGAGGCGCGCGAATGGGCCGCTGCGTGACAAGGCCGGAGCCGGCTTCGAGGACTCCGGCAACGGAGTGAATCTTGGTGGTTTCGAGCGCTTCCTCAAAGGTGAGCGGGGCGAGAATCGACGGGAGGCGCTTGGCGAGCATGGTTTTGCCGGAGCCGGGCGGGCCGATCATGAGGATGTTGTGGCTGCCGGCAGCGGCTACTTCGAGTGCGCGCTTGGCGGTTTGCTGGCCGCGGACATCGCGGAAGTCGACGGTGAATTGTTCGAGTTTTCCGAGGAGCTCCTCGGTCGCGACGCGGTACGGCTCGCGCTGGATGACACCCACAACGGAAGTATTGAGCAGATCGAGGACATCGATGAGCGAGGAAACGGGATAGACGTTGACGCCCTCGACGACCGCGGCTTCGGCGGCGTTGGCAGCGGGCAAAATCAGATTGGCGATTCCCTTTTCGCGGGCCAGGATGGCAATAGGCAACATGCCGGGGATGGGACGCACGCCGCCGTCGAGGCCCAGTTCGCCGACCATGAGAAAGCGGCTGAGGTCGCTGGAGCGCAGTGCGCCGTAGGCTCCGAGGATGCCGACGGCGATGGGCAGATCGAAGCCTGAGCCCTCTTTTTTGATGTCCGCGGGCGCGAGGTTGATGGTGATGAAGGTGGGCGGAATGATGTAGCCGGAGTTCTTGATGGCGGCGCGGACGCGGTCGCGGCTTTCGCGCACGGCAGCGTCAGGCAGGCCTACGGTGTGGAAGTGATCTTCATTCGTGACGACGCCGCTGTAGTCGACCTCAACTTCAATGAGGTTGGCGTCGATTCCATAGACAGCGGCGCTGAAGGCTTTAAAAAGCATGGTGGAATGGTGCCGGGAGTGTACCAGAAGCAGTGATCGGGGAGCAGTGACGGGTGAGCGGTGGGCAGTGAGCGGGGATGGATCGGGGCGAGGATTAGAAAGAAGATGGCGTGGTAGTAGATCAGTTGAAATCCATTCAGGTGGTTTAATGCTGGCTAGAATCTCCTTCTGGGCTGAGCTGCGAGGTCGTGGCCCAGCCGAACGCATACATCAAACGCGGCATTTTCCGTACGCCTTTGTCGCTGCGCAGGGCCAGTTCCAAGACATTGTTCTTGTCGTAGAAGAAACCCTCATTGAGCAGAAGACTCTCACTGTCAGGGGACCAGACAGCGCCTTCGCTGAATCCGCCATGAGAACCCCTCACAGTGTGCGCGCCAGTTCCGTCGGCGTGTATCAGTACACATTTGTCGCGCCGATCGGTTAAATATGCGATCCACTCTCCTGATGGTGACCACGATGGATCGATTCCATTTGCGAGGATCCTATGGGTTCCTTTGGCAAGCTCGATCACCACAAGTTGGTGACTCTCTTGAACCCACGATCCAACCTGACCGACAACGTATTTCTCATCAGGGGACCAACTGATTGCTGCGTTCATCATCAAATCGCCTGTGTTGGGCACTATGAAGTCCGATCCAGATTGGAGATCAAGAATGTGCAATTGGAAGGACTCTAATTCTGGGTTTGCCATGCAGTTCGGTCCGCTGAGTGCTTTCGTTGCAAGGAATGCGATTCTTTTCCCATCCGCGGCAAAGGCGGTCGAACCCACTCCGTTCCCGCAGAAGTCTCCGAAGAATCTCCAAGATTTTTCATTCGCGGAATATACCCCCAGAACGCTCTTTCCCGAGAATGGCTTCGGGGGCTCTTTGGTCTCCGAACCGGACGCGACTGAGTACGGCAGAGTAAGGCCCCAAGCGATGAGATTTCCATCTGGCGAGAGGGACGGTAGCGAAGCGAGGCCCTGTCCGCGAAAGCCAGGCGGCGCCGGCACATCGACCGAGCGGCCATTTACGTTCAGCATGACCGCATCGTAAGTGTTGCCGAACAGCAAGACCTCTCGCTGTTCACCGGACGTATAGCCGGCTCCTCCGCAGATGACGCAGAGCGCAATGCAAAGCGTCATCCGCAATCTATCTCGTTCCATGACGCATATCCTCCGCTGTCATCTTAACGAGGACATTCCTTTGCGGTCAGGTCTGATTTCATCGCCCGTACGCTTCAATGACTTTCACAACCATCGAGGGAAGGAAACGGCGAGTGCGGCCAAGCACGAGCCGTTTCTCTCAGGCGCGATCGGCGGGGAAAGAGCCTATGGACTGGCCGGGGGCGACATTCTGGCCAGCGAGCACGATGGAGTGGCTGGCGATGTGGGCGCCGTCGCCGACGACCGTGGGCTGGAGGCGAATTTTTTCATAGTCCGCCGCATCGTGCGAGAAGGAATAGATGCGGCAGTAGGAACCGATGATGGCGTTTTTGCCGATGGTGATGCCGCCGCGATCGTTGAGCAAGGCGCGCTGGCGGATGACGGCTCCGTCGCCAATGGAGAGATTGTAGCCGTAAGTCAGGTCTACTCCGTGATGAATCTTGACGCCTGCGCCGAGATGCTCAAAGATGTGGCGGCCCAACATGCAGCGAAAACGCAATCCCAGCCAGTGATTGAGGCCGAGCGGCGAGCGGTCGAACATCTGCCAGAACCAGAGCAGAGGTTTGCGGCGGGCGAAGCGCTCGCGGTCGACTTCAGCGTAGTGCTCGGCTTCCATGGTCACGTTCAGCGGGTCGAGGGAGAGATTGACGACGTTGCCGGGCAACTCGGAGCTGAGCGTGAGATTGAGTTTGCCGCCGTGGGGCCGGCCCAGGTAGATCTGCGTCAACTGGTCGCGCACGATTTCGCTGCGGCGATCCTCGGAGCAGTGCTTCAGGAACTCCTCGTCGAGAAAGCGAATCCAGCGACGATAGATTTCTTCGGCTTCGGCGGTGGGATGGGGGACGGGAATCTCGGTGGTGGCCATACGCTTTTGACGATAAACCAGGAGAAGGCGCGGGACAAGGGACAGGGAGCAAAGGGACTAAGGGACTAAGGGACTGAGGGACTGAGGGATTAAGGGACTCAAGACTGCTTTGCACGAATGGACTTTATCAACGCGCCGAGAAGCCTGCCTACGTCGTTGCAGAGGGTTTCTGCTGATTCAAGATCTACCGTTTGCCCTGAATGGTCTTGGGGCCGTTGCCGCCTCCGCCGAGTTTCTTGGCGTTGCGCCGTTCGGCTATGGCGTGCATCTCCTTGCCCCAGTGAGAGCGATTGATGCCGACCTGCATGATCAGACTGAGAATGTTGCTGGTGCCCCAGTAGAGCGCCAATCCCGATGCATAGTGCCAGAGCATGAAGCCGAACAATACGGGCATCATGAAGGCCATCATGCGGCGCTGCGCGGGATCCATTCCGGGCGAAGGGGTGATGAACTGCGTGAAGAACATGGAGATGATGATGAGAATTGGCAGGACGTGCGTGGGATCGGGCTGCGAGAGGTCGGGCAGCCAGAACCAGTGCGCCTGGCGCAGCTCGACTGCGTTTTGGAGCACGCGGAAGTAGGCGAAAAATAGAGGCATCTGCAGGAGCATCGGCAGGCAACTGCCGTACATATTGACGCCTTCAGTCTTATAGAGCGCCATCATCTCCGTGTTCATCTCGGCGCGCTTGGGGTCGGTAGGCTTGAGATTTGAATATTTCTTCTTGATGGCGTCGACCTTAGGCTGAATGCGCATCATCTTCAGCGAGGACTTGGTCATCATGAGTCGCGTGGGCAGCAGCGCCAGGGTGAAGGCCGTGGTGAAAAGGATGATAGCCCAGCCCCAGTTTCCAACTCCGTGATCCACCAGGAAGCGGAGCGCGAGATAAAGTGGTTTGGCGATGATGGTCATCCAGCCGTACTGAATGAGCGAAGAGAGCGCGGGACCGTCCGGCTTTCCGTCAGCGCCCGTGGTGTGGACGGACTTGAGCACGTCAGTTGTTTTGGGCCCGGCAAATAGTCGCAGATGAGTGTCGCCGCTGGTATCGCCGACC
>Ga0307474_10003315_pt1 | contig 11595 bp, 12 predicted proteins | sample atmos_gasesECM1C_2_FD_203312 | JGI IMG/M metagenome (GOLD analysis project Ga0307474, IMG submission 203312) | Hardwood forest soil microbial communities from Morgan-Monroe State Forest, Indiana, United States - atmos_gasesECM1C_05 | ecosystem: Environmental > Terrestrial > Soil > Temperate... | reverse complement strand
GTCAATCAGCGCTCGACTTCCAGCGTCGGCGTTCGGGTAACAGAACAAAATCTGTCCCCTAAGACCGTTGAGCGCGCCAAACAGTGCTTCTACCTCCTGTAGCGTGTCGCGGACAATAGTCATTGGATGGTATACGACCAAAGTTGTCGGTGTCCCGAGGTTGAGCTCTAATCGTCGCTCGAGATCCTCTCGGCTGAAAAGTGTCCTCTTACGGAGATGATCAAGTGAAGGAGCCCCGGCTCTATGGACCCGCCATTCTTCTTCGCCCATCGAGATCACTCTTTCACGCGCGGCGACTGTCGATGTGAAATGAATATGGCTCAACTTCGTAAGCGCGTTACGCACTGCGTCGTCGATGGCCCCTTCACTTATCTCGCCACCCTCAATGTGCGCAATCGGAATGCGCAAAGCGAGGGCGACTGACGCCGGAGCCAACATCTCGTATCGATCTGCGATCAGCAGGAGGATGTCTGGCCGCATCCTGCCAAATAGGTCAGCAAGGCCCAGGGTGGCCACCCCGATCGTTTTGGCCATTCCAACGTCGGTATCTGAGCAGAGCAAACATTCGATCCGGGCCTCGATATTAAAGCCATCCTTTTCGATTTCTTGGATTGTGTTCCCGAATTCAGGAGCAAGATGCGACGCTAGCGCGACGATTTTCAGGTCCACGTTTTGATTCTGCGCCAAGTCTCGCAGCGGCCAATAAAGATGACCATAGTCGGCTCGCGAAGTGGTAATGACCGCAATTTTTCGCTTCATTGCCTTAGGCGAATAGCCTCTTTTTCGAAGGATTGACCAATTCGGTCGGTCGATAAGTGGGAACGATCCTGCACATCGTTTCGATCATGGAGTTTAGGTCACGCTCCTCGACAGTGCCTGCGAGGCGATCTATGTTGCGATTGAATCCACAGGTTAGGGACGTTTGAGTTCTTACTCGCAATAACCGCGGGTCCCGGGTGGGTTCCGTGAATTCCTCTTGGTATAAAAACTCTTCTGACATTTTGTCGCCGGGGCGAAGTCCAGTAAAAACCACCGAGACGTCATCTGCCGATTCACATTGGGTGTTGCTGATCATTTTGTGCGCGATGTCCAATATTCTTACTGGTGCGCGCAACTGGGGAATGAAAATGCCCCCACTATCCTCGAGTTTAGAAGCGAGCAATATTAATTGAACGGCCTCTTCCATTGTTAAGAAGTATCGGTTGACGTCCGGATGAGTCACCGTGACGGGGCCTCCTCGCTCGATCTGGGCCGCAAATGCCGGTACGACGCTGCCCTGGGAGCCAAGCACGTTTCCGAGACGCACCGCACTCATCCGGTTCTTAGAGCCGTTCAAATTCAATAACGCAAGCTCCCCAATTCGCTTCGAGGCGCCCACTACGCTGATGGGATTTACCGCCTTGTCCGTCGAGACCATGACTAAGTTCGAAATACCCTGGGCCTGACAGACCCGCGCAAGGTTTACGGTCCCAAGAGCATTATTGCGGACCGCCGAGAATGGGTTATTTTCGGTCAGCGGTACATGTTTGAATGCTGCCGCATGGTAGACAATCTCCGGCTGATATTGTTTCAGGAGAGCCGTTATCAGTGTTGGATCGCAAACGTCACCGAGCACAGGGATATATGAGATGCCACCCGAGCGAGACAACTCAAAATCGATTTCGTTGAGATTACGTTCGGAATGGTCGAGCAGAACTAGATGGCGAGGCTCAAAGTGCAGTGCGGCTTTCGATAACGCTGAGCCGATCGAGCCGCCGGCTCCCGTTATCAGAATTGTTCGTCCTAAAAACGAATTGTCCCTCGGACTTTGGCCTGGCAAAGTGGGCTCCTCGGTCAATCGTATCGTGTAACCCAACCCAGGTCTATTCCATCGCCTGCTGTAACTCCCGCTTTCTCAATCGTTTGTATAAACGTCTGCCTCCTTCAGCGCCTTCCCGCTTACTTCCGAAGCTCAACCGGTAGGTACATTTGTACCAGAGACTTTCGTCTCCTTGCGCAAGTGTCTTTTCGTCTCTACATTCCGACCGACACTCGCTTCTTCGCTTGACGAGCTCAGGAGAAAAATTCATGCGTTCGCGCGCCAGTTTTAATCAAAAGCTCGCCGCCCGCTGGGAAAGCTGGATGGTCATTCAGCATTACAGTATCGGGACCCAATACCTGTACAAGCAGAGCGTTAGGCTCTTCGTTGAGTTCTTGAATGACAAATCCATCACCGACGTGACACATCTCGACGTACGGCGATTTTTACTGCACCTCGCCGAAAACGGTGTGTCACTAATCTGCGCACGTAAGCATTTGGTTTCTTTGAGACGATTTTATGACTTCCTCAATTTGGGCGGGTTAGTGACATACGTAGCTCCCCGGCTCGTTTCCATTCGTCAAACGCCACCCAAAATCCCGCCACAGTTTAGTGTCGAAGAAATTCGGCGGCTTATATCCTCCGCCGAAACGCTGAGAGACAAGGCGATAGTTCAGTTCTTTTATGCATCGGGATGTCGGATGACGGAACTCCGGGTGCTAAAAGTGCAGGACGTCGATCTTGATGCCCGTAACGCTCGAGTCACAGGAAAATACGGCAAAACGAGGGTGGTGCTTCTGACCCATGCTGCCGCTGAGGCACTACGCAACTACATTGGAGCCCGAAAGATAGGATATGTATTTCAACAAGACTATCCGCGTCAAACCGGCACCTTCACAGAATCAAACGGAGTGTGGATTGCCCGATGGAGAGACTATGCGATTAATCGTCCAGGCTATACATATTCGCGCAAATATCTGGGTAACTCCACACAAGTTTCCCGAGAGCGAGCAAAAGCAAAATTCGACGAGTTCGTAGCAGAAGCTGATTTGGTGCGCCCCAAGCGAAACGCCCCACTCACATCGACAAGCGTTGGCAATATTCTCAGGCGGCTGGGACGGCGAGCGGGCATTGCCCGCGCCACAGCACACATGCTACGCCACAGTTTTGCAACTCATCTATATGAAAACGGGGCGGACCTGATGGTTATTCAGACTTTACTCGGCCACGTCGAGTTACATTCGACCGCACGCTATGCGCGATTCAGTGCTTTTAAGCTAATCGAGACCTTTGATCGCTGTCATCCCCTAGGAGTTCAACGTGAAAAAGCTTCGCAGAACCAAAACGAAATCGTCAAGACCTAGGCCAGCGAAAGGTCACAGGAGCCGGCTCGGCAGGCAAGAGTTGATGCTTCAACCGTGGTTTCTACCGAAGCGCATAGCACGAATTATCCGTTGGCTCGTGCCGTCTGATTATCGCAAGAGATTGCACGATTATTTCGACGACTACGGGTGCATGAGATGCAACCGGCTAGATCTTCCTTACAGGTCCAACGGAATGTGCCTGGGTTGCATGAGTACGGTATATGGTCGCCTTCAAGAGTCGATAATCAGACGCTCAACCGAAAGACGTCCGAAGCGCTACGGTCAGGAACTGGTGCATAAAGCGGCGCAAGCTCGCAAACTGCTCGGAGAATTTTCCCGTACACGAAAGTCTTCGCCTAAGGCCGGACGTTATCGATCGGTTCGACTAAGCAGCCCTATTATCGAAACCTACTAGCGGTGGCATTCGGTGCATACTTGAAGCTACTTTGATCGTCAGTTTCTCCTGACCTTATACCGCTTTCTCGTAAAGGATTTGGCGTCGAGTGTCTCGAATGTTTCGATGTTGTCGCCGCTGAATTCCAATCAGATGCTGGATAACGATTAAAGTTTTTTTTCGCGCTGCCGATGTGAGTTCCAGGAGGACCACGTGTCAGCGACAACGCCTGTTCCAGCAGCTCAGTACGTCCGGATGTCAACGGAACATCAGCAGTATTCCCTTGAGAACCAGACCGATGCGATCCACACGTACGCCGCACTGCGCGGTTTCGAGGTAACCCAGACCTATTCAGACAGCGCGAAGAGCGGAGTAACACTCCGAAATCGGCCGGGACTACAGCAGTTGTTAAAAGATGTGGTCAGTGCGTCTGCCGCCTACCGAGCAATACTGGTCTACGACGTTAGCCGTTGGGGTCGATTTCAGGACACAGACGAGCCTGCGCATTACGAGTTTATTTGCCGGTCGGCCGGCATCCCCGTTCACTATTGCGCGGAAACATTTACCAACGACGGGACACTGCCCAGTCTCATCATGAAAGCCCTCAAGCGCACAATGGCCGGGGAGTTCAGTCGTGAACTCGGCATAAAAGTGCTCGAGGGTCAAAGGCGATTAGCCCGTGAAGGTTTCAAACAGGGTGGACTCGCCGGCTATGGTTTGAAACGGATGCTCCTTACACCAGCGCGAAAACCCAAACAAATCCTCGAAGTGGGTGAGCGTAAGAGCATTTCGAACGAGCGGGTAACTTTGGTTTTAGGCTCCCCTTCTGAGGTCGAATGCGTCCGATCGATTTTCAACATGTTCGTTCGAGAGGAACGCTCCGTCGCTGAAATCGCACGTGAACTCAATCGCAGGGACATCAAGAATTTTAGCGGTCGCGTTTGGAAGTACCAAGGTGTGAACAACATCCTCATGCATCCAAAATATGCCGGATTTAATGTGTTCAACCGCACGACTCGGAAGCTCTACACGCCAACCCTCAAGGTACCCAGATCAGAATGGATACTAAAAGCCGGCGCGTTTGAGCCGATTGTGGATTTGAATACGTTTTTGAAGGCCCAGAGCATCCTCTTGACCCGCACCTGCCACGTGACGAACGCGCAGCTTCTTGATGGGTTGCGTAAGCTGCTGGTTCAAAAAGGCCGACTCTCGATCTCTTTGATTGAGCAATGCAATTTCCTTCCCAGCGCGTCGGCGGTTCGAAGGCGCTTCGGAAATATGAGGGCCGCTTATAACCTTCTCGATTACGGTCAGGATCGATTTCGCAACGTTGACGTTCGGCAAAGAACTCACGCCCTTCGAGACAGACTTTTGGCGCAAATCGCGGAGGCGTCGTTAGACAAAATAAGCGTCGTCCAGCGAACGACAAGGCACCGCGCCACACTCGAATTGCCCGGGAAACGTGCCGCGTCTGTCCTCTTGGTGCGTTCGGCACCCGTATGGAAGGAGACGCGCCGCTGGTTACTGGATCCGGTTCTAGCGGAGAGCCATCTACCAACGCTGGTCGCTTTGCTCAATCGCGAGAACGATGGTTTCGAACGCTTTTACGTATTTCCTAGAATCGGCGCCGAGACACGCGCTCGCATCACGGTCCGTGAACCATGGCTTAAATCGGGTATAAGAGTGACTGATTTGGCGAGAATCTCTGAAGCGTTTGAAAAAGTCCGGTCGGCGGCAACGTAGCTGTCGGAAGGCACCCCTAGATCTGATGCCGGACTGAAGCCACCCCTTGGGATACCTTGTTCTTAGTATTCTCTTCGTAGATAACGTATGATACATCTATACGGATGGTTACGATCGGCGAGAGGGTAAAAGCGCTGCGCGAGCACAAGAGTTTATCACAAGGGGCTATCGAGCGACGCTCCGGCTTGCCCCGATGCTATATCAGTCGCGTCGAAAACGGTCACACAACTCCTTCGCTCGAAACGCTCAACAAATTGGCGCGGGCATTGCAGATCCCCATGTATCAGTTCTTTTACCGCGGAAGTGAGACCCCTCCTTCGATCAAACTGGCCGACACAGGATATGGCTGGGGCAGTCTCGGAAAAGACGCGAGGACGTTCGGCAGGTTTCGCCGACTGCTGAGAAGCATGGAAGGAGAGGACATTGAGTTGTTGATGTGTATGGCGGAGAAACTATCCCGTAAGAAAAAGCCTCGTACCATAGTTCCTCGGCAGAGCTGAATGCCTGGCCGGATAGAGCAGTGAGACACTACTTATCGATGGATGGAAAGTCGTGGACTCCTGACATCGTTTACGCGCTTGTTTTTCTCATCTACGCAGATGCGGAGCGCGCACTAGCGGAATCTGCGGATGCAACGGGAATTGCGGAGGGGCGCGAGAGGTGGTACGTGGTGAAAGACGAAGTGAATTAAAACTCCTCATTACTGAAGAAAACGCGGACGTTGCACGCGACTTCGTCAGGACGGGCGTTGAAGTGCCGGATCTGTCCAAACTCTACGAAGCGTTTGACCAGGTCTCGGAACGGCGAGGTGGTAATTCTACGCACAAGAAATACGGTCAATACGGATAGACACGCCCCCAAGTCCTGGCTAGCCTTCTGATGTCAGCGACTGCGGTCCGGACCGAATCGCTGGCAGGGCTATCGCTTCAGGACGCGATGGCCCTTTTCATTTGGGAATGCTAGCCCCTGATTAACGCCGTTACCGGACGAGTGGGTCTACCCAGGTCACCGATAACGCGACTGTCCGTCCATCTGGCCAGCCTGCGGGATAGAACAACCATGACTAAGCAAGCCCGACGCGGCGAACCAGATCCTTAAAGCGCGGATCATCGCGGAGGGAATCAAAAACGGGATGCACCTTCAGAAATTTCAGAATGTAAGATTGTTCCTTGTAAGCGTGCTCGAGCGAGATGAGTGTCTGCTCGCGATCGGCGAGGCCGGAATAGGCGAGCACGAAGGCGCCAGCGGGAACGTAGTTGGTCTCTTGCCGTTTCTTCAATTCGGCCAGCACGCGCAGAGCATCCGCGCGCCGGCCTGCCTGACCATACACAGCGGCTTGAACTCCGAGGTTACCTGGAGCGCGATCAGAGACAGAAACGGCACGATCGAGGGCACTGATTGCTTCTTGCGATTGGTGGTTAAAGCTGAGTGCGAATCCAAGACGCCAAAGTGTGTTTGCGTTGTCCTGCTCAATCGCCAATGCGCTGCGGTACTCCCGTATCGCCTCGTCGTAGCGGCGAGCGTTGAATAGAATCCATCCAAGTTCAACCCCCGCACCAGGGGACGGATCAAGTTCGCGAGCTCGTTTGGCCCGTTTTACCGCGTCATCGAGCCGTCCTTGGCTCAACAGCCACTCAGCCAAACCACTGTAGGCGCCGGCGTCGCTGGGGTTCAGTTCCAGACAGCGTCTGTATTCCGCCTCAGCCTCGGCCCAATGCCACTCATCCTGCAGCATGCCCGCGAGGACGACGTGTGCTTGAGCGAGATCCGGGTCCAGCTCAAGCGCTTTTCGGACAGCGCTCATCGCCTTCAAGCGCTCCGCTGGAGAACCGCCGATGGTGACGGAACTGAGAAAACGGTAGGCGTCAGCGAGGCTGACATAAACCGGCGCATAGGTCGGGTCCCTGCTGATCGCATCTTGGAAGTACCCAATGCTTTCCTCGACGCCGGCTTTGGTGCTTGTCTTGTTCCGCAACATATACAGGCCCTTCAGATAGCTCTCATAAACTTCCGGCGACACGGGCCGTGCTGAGCTGAGCCTACTGCGTTCCTCCCCGGTAACAGTAGCTTTGACTTTCAGCGCGATGGATTCGGCAACCTCGCTCTCCAAGCCCAGAGCGTCCTGCAATTCGCGATCGTAGGTTTCCGACCAGAAGTGTTCGTCAGTCGCTCCGCGAATCAATTGGGCATGGACACGAATGCGGTTGCCTTCTCGTATGACGGAGCCTTCGACAACCGCATCCACATTCAGGGTTCTGGCGATCTCCGGCACCGAGGTTTGAGCATCCTTAAAGCGCATCACGGAAGTGCGGGAAACGACGCGCAGGTCATGAATTCCGGCAAGGCGGCCGATGAGTTCCTCGGTCATCCCGTCGGCAAGGTACTCCTGCGCCGGATCTCCCGACAGGTTTTTCAGAGGAAGTACGGCCAGCGAATTGATTTTCGAATGGGCAATATCTCTCGTCCGGCTGCGGAGCGCGACATAAGCCAGGGCCAGGAGGATAAGCATCATCACGGCCGCTGCAACAAGCCATAGACGAGTCTGCGGTTTCCTGCGCGGCTGGCGTTCGGCTCGCTTCGACTCTTCTGTAGGGGCGGGCAGTTTTGACTGCTGGTCGCTAACGACCGGGCCAATGAACCTATAGCCGCGGCGGGGCAGCGTTTCGATGAATCGCGGACTGTCCGCGGAATCGCCCAGCGCATCGCGGAGCTTGTTGATGGCTGTGTTCAGGCTATTGTCGAAATCAACAAAAGTATCAGGCGGCCAGTTCTGATTGCGGAGCTCTTCGCGCGTAACAACTTCGCCGGGATGCCGCAGGAGAACGGTGAGGACGTGAAAGGGTTGTTCCTGAATCTTGATGCGCTGGCCCTGCTTGCGCAGCTCGCCCGACCGCAAGTCTGCCTCGAAGGTTCCAAATTGCACTATCCCAGAAAATCGGGTTTCAAGGGCCATCGGTGCCCCGCCATAACGTTACCGGGAGTCTAGCATAACCGCCCGATGCGGCAGGCGCCGGATGAGATCACACGCCAACGAATTGAAACAAGGGACTTTCCTCGTCAAGAAACAATCAAGCCGCCGTCCATTGTCCTGTTCAAGGTTCGAAGCCATTGTTGCCGGCAAAGCCAAGCGTGCCGCGGGGCGACCCCCTGCACTCGCAGGCAAACGTCGCGGTGACGTGGGCAGAGCTGCTCGAACTACCAGCTGGTGCGCTCGGATCATCGAAACGCGGGTCCTTACGTCCCCGGCGGGACCGAGGGGCTTTCCACGAATGTACAACTGAGAGCAGTTGACGAAATCGATCGACAATCAATTCGACGGAGGACAAGAATGAAAGTGAACCAGGCGTTCGTCTCAAGCTTCGCGGCTTTTCTTACGATTTTAGCGATCCCCATCCACGCCCAAAATGTGGTAACCGACTGGAATTCCATTGCTTCCACGACCATCGTTGCGAACGGCGGCAAGGCGGCGGGGTCCGCGTCCGTATGGTTCGCGTATGCTTCCATTGCAGCCTACGACGCCGTGAACGCCATCGAGCACCGTGGCGACCCATTCTATTTTCACGGATCGGCAGCCCGTAATGCATCGGAAGAGGCGGCCGTTCTCGCAGCGGAACATCGCATCTTGGTGAACTACTTTCCGACGCAACAGGCGATGCTTGATATGGACTATACAGTTTCGCTAGCGGCGATTTCGGGAAATCTGTCTGCCCGGGGGGAAGGGGTTGCAGTGGGCGAGAGAGCCGCGTTGGCGGTGATCGCAGCGCGCGCGGGAGATGGACTGGAGGCGAACGTGGTCTACACGCCGGGCACAGGGCCGGGTGTTTGGCAGCCAACTCCGCCAAAGTTTCTCGCGGCTGCTACGCCGTGGCTGGGTCAACTGCGTCCATTCACGCTGAAGAGCCCATCGCAATTCTTGCCGCCGGGGCCGACGCCACTCGACAGCGACGAATGGGAACGCGACTACAATCTGACGCGCCTTTTTGGCGACGCATCGAGCACGGTCCGGACGCCCGAGCAAACCGAGATCGGGTTGTTTTGGACCGAGAATACGGCTCAGCAATACGCGCGAACATTCAATTACCTGGCCATAAATCAAAAACTCGACGTAGGCGAGAGCACACGGCTCATGGCGCTACTGTGGACTGGCTATGCGGACTCCGCCATCGGCTGTTTCAACGCAAAGTATACGTATAGCTTTTGGCGTCCGGCGACGACCATTCCAGAGGGTGGCGGAAATACTGAATTGCCAAGCGATCCGCAGTGGACTGCACTCGGCGTGACGCCGAATCATCCCGAATACCCGGCGGCGCATGCATGCATCACAAATACGGTTGCCAACCTCATCGCCGCGTATTTCGGAACCAAGAAAGTAAAGGTTGTGGTCGACAGTCTGGCGTTCGGCTCCGCTGGAGTGCACACCCACGTATTCCAAAACACGGACGACCTGTTCAATGAGGTTTTCTGGGCTCGCATTTACGCTGGATTCCATTTCTACCATTCCTTGGTGGATGGCGGAGAGCTTGGAGAGCGGGTATCTCGCCAGGTGTTACGCAAGCAGTTTCACGACTTGCATGACCGGGACGAACACGACGGGAACCGGGACCGCTCTGGGGCAAGTTGGTAGCACGTGCGCGCCGGCTTTCCAAACAAGATAACAAGGAGAATGGACCTGAACGCTACGTTTGGGTCCATTCAAATAATGCCGCAGTCGCGGCCCGAGAAGTCCCCGAACTATGAAGGCAAATCTGCGAAACGACAAGGTCCTGAGATTACCGATGCAGCTTTTCTCCTCAGCATCAGCTAACGCCTGCTGGTTAGTCTGAATACCACTAGGTGCCTCCGACGCGTCGGTTAGCAAGGCTCCCAATCGAATTTCCTGCGCGGGAAAAAGTGAGAGGACCATTGCGAACACGACGAAACGTCGTTTCGGTCTCACGAACAGGATTGTGGCCAATTGATGCGTTTTCATTGCGAATATTGTGGGGCACAGAACCTTTTTTATCGGGTCCGGTCGGCATCACGATTGTCAAATCTGATAAGAGTTTGGCCCATGAACGTTAAAGTCGAAAATAGTATTAATTGCTTGTATCCACTTAAACACAAACGCCAATGCCTGATTAACGCCGTTACCGGAGAAGTGAAGTTTCACTTCATATGGACGTCAACGTGACCAGACGCGCACTCCGTCCCGAGCTTGAGCGTTCTCGAACCGAGCTGTAAATCACGGATATGCTTCAATGCCCTGACGTTGCGAAGGTAAAAAAGGCTATCGCAAGCATCACCGAAGATAAACCGAGTCCCGCGAGTCTGGGTCGCCCTTTTCCGAACAGACCGAGCAGCACTCCCAGAAGTGCCAGAAGTGTCATCGCTTCCAGTGCTCGGAAATAAACCTCGGGAGCATTCACCGATGAGAAATGCTTCAGCCCTCGCAAAATTAGGTCTATGCCCGCCGATGTGGAGCTGCATATCAGCGCACTCAGGCCGGCTTTCGCTCGCCAATCCGGATAGGTTCCACGATCCGGCCTCAAGCGAATCCACGTGCCAACCACTAGCACAGACATCAAGATAATAATTTCGTCTTCGCCATTCATATTAGGTATTCCGAACGCATTATGTCTATTTGACACCGGAAAGAAGAAACATTCGCCGGCGGAATCGATGGCTCCTTGTTAGCGCCGTAACCGGACATGTGCCGGCCGGCAATTCTCAATGTCCGGTAACGCGACTAACCAGGAGTTAGATGACCTTGTCCGCTCGGCGTCAATTTCCTTGCACCCAAATCGATACTGAAATCACAATCATGCATATAAGAACCAAAATGAAGGCGGCGTAAAAATGCCACTTCCAAATCCACACACGAAGCTCAATAGGGTCGGTTGGGGGTGGTCCGGGGAATAATTTCGCCGGAGAGCTTAGCCCCGCTGTCTCGTAAAAATAAACTCGCGCCCACGTAGATACGCAGCCCCACACTACCCCGATGCCCATGACAACGAAAATGAGCGACCGAAAACCGATGATTTGGTTGTGGAAGGGCAAAAAGAAGGACAATGAACACGAAAAAAGATGTGGAGAGGACAGCAAGGCACGTTAGAACGATTCGTTTCACTCGCGCCTCCATCGGTTACCGTCTTATTTTAGGAGCTATGGATGTCGATGAGGTTGCGAAAATGCGCGACTGAATCTTATTTGCCAACCGTTCGTTGCGTCAGGATGCTCATCTACGTTGTCGGAGAACTGGCCGATTTAGCGAGCGCATTTCGGTCACTTGCCTGATTAGCGCCCTAACCGGACAAGTG
>Ga0307474_10003314_pt1 | contig 11596 bp, 7 predicted proteins | sample atmos_gasesECM1C_2_FD_203312 | JGI IMG/M metagenome (GOLD analysis project Ga0307474, IMG submission 203312) | Hardwood forest soil microbial communities from Morgan-Monroe State Forest, Indiana, United States - atmos_gasesECM1C_05 | ecosystem: Environmental > Terrestrial > Soil > Temperate... | reverse complement strand
TCCACGAACGTATCTGCCGACCAAAGTCCCCGGCGCAACTGTTCACGAGTGGTGATCCTGCCTGCGTGCTCTAGCAGAAGGACAAGAAGTTGGAACGGCTTTTCCTGGAGTTTGATCTTCGAACCTTGCTTTCGAACCTCTCCGTTCGAGACATCAACCTGAAACACTCCAAACTGAAAGCCGCGCGCCGGTCGCAGCGAGTTCTCCACCGGACTCGTTACCGAGTCGTGTCCGAGAATGGACGTGTCGATCGCCATGGCTCGTCGAGTATAACCCAGCAAGAAACGAGCGGAATACAAAACAAGGCTATGAGAAATGCGAGCGAGACCTACGGAATTTGGGAGTCGTCCTCCTCGGAAGCCAGCCGGCGCTTAATAGCCGTTCTGGCCTGCGATTAACCTACTCGGTCATCTCCGACCTCAACATGCGCCTGCCTATTTACCTCTGATTTACCTGGAAATTACCGCCGGCAGCTTCGGAAGGATTTTCGATTGCACGAGCACGCATCGAGTTTGTATCAACATAAAATCCAAAAGCTGCTTGCGAGGCTTCCCATGAAAAAGCTGATAGAAAAGCTCGGAGTTCACGCGTCTCTAAGCTCTCTCTTAATTGGAGTTTTGTTCTTCGGACTTACGGTCGCAGTTTCGGCGCAGAGCTTCACCGTAAACAACCTGACGGCTGATGTGCCGGGCGTCGCTGCCAACACGGATCCCAATCTCATCGGACCCGTGGGGTTGTCGCGTGGAATCATCGGCAAGTGGTGGGTCCCAAATTCTGGCTCTGCAACCGCCACCCTCTACGATGGAGGCGGCGTTGCCAGCGCTCTTGTCGTAAATCTCCCACCGGTACCCGGCGGTTCGACGCCTACCCGAGCGACCGGCACGGTGTTTACGGGCGCTGCTGGGTTCAATGTCACTCCTGGGAATCCGGCGCTTTTCATGTTTGTCACTCTTGACGGCACAATTCTAGGTTGGAGTCCCAACGCCGATCTTTTTAATGCCGTAGTGTTAGTAAACCGTAATGGCAAAGCGTCATACACCGCGATGACTACCGCGGAGATCGGCGCCTCGCATTACCTATATGCCGTCAACGCATTGACCGCACGCATCGAGGTCTTCGACACCACGTTACAAAGCGTAGTTTTCAAGGGCGATGCATTTCGAGAACCGGATCTCCCCGATGGCTTGGTGCCATTCAACGTGCAGAACATCGGCAGAGACATTGTCGTTACCTATCAGCGGGATGGAGGAGAGAGATCCAACGGTCCGCGGGGAGAGAGATCCGACGGACCGCAAGGTTGGGTCGCAATATTTGACGCAAGTGGGCATTTTCTCTCTCGGCTGAATTCCAATTCCTTAAATGCACCCTGGGGAGTCGCTCTGGCCCCGCAGGATTACGGCGAGTTCAGCCACTTGCTATTAGTCGCTAATCACGGCAGCGGCCAGATTGCTGCGTTCGATCCGTTTACCGGCGAGTTCGTTGGCTTCATGCTCGATTCGAATGGAAATGTGATCAGCATCGACGGGCTCTGGGCGCTCGGTTTTGCCGACGGCGGAATCGCGGACTTCGCAACCGTGATGGGACCCTACAACGCATGCTATTTCACTGCCGGAACGCAGATGGGCCAGCATGGATTATTCGGCAGTCTTGTTCCGGCTGATTCGGATCAAACGCACGACGAAGAGTAGATAGCCTGCGCCGGGGGCTGAACGCGGACTCGTCTCTCGGGGAACGGCTCCATCCGGATCTCCATGGACACGTCTTATGCCTGCTTACATTCGTCATTGTGTGGAATGTCCCAAATGCCTCACTCGGTATCTGATTGCCTTCAGTCCCTACCGCAACGGATCTTATCTGGTGTCCGCGATCACTGGAGTTTCGGAAGATCACATTCTGTACTGCTCATGTGGGAGACCACCCGTTTGCAGCCGCTGGAGGGCCCCTGATTTGAAGCGGTATGCTGTCTCGAAAGCAGCGCATAATCGTGGTTACGGTAAACCGGATGAGATCCGGTCCTTATAGTTTCCGCTGTCGGCAAGTTCGCATACTTGAGGTTGGGATTCGCCGAAGTGCGGGCTGATCTCCCTGCGTCCCGATTCGAGAGTTAGCTCATGTCTGCCGCAGTCCACGCGTCGGTGAGACGACACGCGCCGGAGCCGGAGACCGTTCCGACTCGTGGTTTCAGTCCGCTTGCAAGGGCGCTGGACTCGCCACCAGAGCAGGCGTCTTCACTGGCGTCTTGAGAGGTGCGGGCGCTTCGGCAGGAGCCTCCAGCCATTTACGTACTTCCGGCAGAGCGCGGCGCATCGCCAGTTCGCCCACGCGGATCAACTCGCCGGCGCGTTTGAAGTCATCATAGTCAAAACCCGCGACATCGGGCTCAATGACAAGATCGGCCGCGCTTCTCCAGACAGTACTCATCATGTCCTGCGCAATGGCGAAAGACTGTCCGATCACATCGAAGAGATGCCGTGGCGCGGTCGTCTTCGACCACTGCCCTTTCAATTGCACGGCCAGCACGCGCTCCGCGCCCATGGCGCGCAAAGGACGCGTCGGCACCGGATTTGACAGCATGCCATCCACCAGCCAGCGCCCACGAATTTCTACCGGCAGGAACATCCCCGGATAAGCGCAACTCGCCCGCACCGGGTCAATGATCGAACCGGAGGCAAAGACCATTCCTTCCCCGGTGTTGAAATCAGTGGCAGTCACACCGAGAGGGATACGCAACTCTTCAAATGTCTGCACCTTCAAAGTTCGTGTCAGGAACGAGACCATGCGGTCGTTCGTGGCGAAGCCGTAACGCGAGAGCGTCCAGCGCGCGAAGGTAGTGAAGCGAACTTTGTAGGCGACTTCTTCCAGTTCCGCGATCGTGACTCCGCTGCAATACGCGGCGCCGATCAGCGCGCCTACACTGGTACCCGCAATCATGCGAACCGGAATGCCCTCTTCTTCGAGGACCTTGAGAACCCCAACGTGCGCAATGCCGCGGGCAAAGCCACCCCCCAGGGCGAGACCAATCGCTGGCACGCGCTTGGGTTCGGTCGTCGCACCTGAAGTGCGGGACAGTTCGCGTCCGAAGGCTTGCACAGACCGGATAACATTGGCCAGACGCTTCACGGGGCCCGCACTCCTGGTTTGCCGCTGTCGCAAACCATCTATCTACATATATAAGATGCCACGAACCCCCTTTTCGGCTACAGCACGATTGTGCTAGGTAGCGGGTTACCTGAGAATTCGTCCGATGTTACCGGAGTTTCATTACCTATTCGGAAGGGTGACTAACTCCTGTAATCCTGTTAACTTGCCGTCTGTGGCGACCGGGCTTCAGGGCCAATTTATCAGTCCAAAACGATCCCTCGGAACCCAGCCTACCTGGGCGCGCTGAGGTTCGGCTGGCCTCGTCCGGGTTCCGAGCCTGTAGGCAGGCGCTAGGCGCTAATGTCCAGAGTTCGCTTAAGATGAGAACCGCCTCGGCGCGCCCGCAAACGAAGGAGGAAACGCAAGATGGCAAGCTACATTGGCGCCATTGATCAGGGAACGACCAGCTCGCGCTTTATCGTGTTTGATCGTTCCGGACGCATCGTGAGCACAGCTCAAAGAGAGCACGAGCAGATCTATCCCAAGCCGGGATGGGTTGAGCACGATCCGGAAGAAATTTGGCGCCGCACCGAAGGTGTCATCCAGGAAGCGATGGAAGCTCGCGGGCTGCGGCCGGAAGATCTGGCTGCGATCGGAATTACCAACCAGCGCGAAACCACCGTAGTCTGGCACAAGAAAAGTGGGAAGCCCGTTTACAACGCGATTGTCTGGCAGGACACGCGTGTTGCTCCAGCAGTAGCCGAGTTCGCTGCGCGGGGCGGACAGGACCGCTATCGCACCAAGACCGGCCTCCCGCTCGCCACCTATTTCAGTGGCCTCAAGATTCGCTGGATTCTCGAAAACATTGCGGGCACACGCGCACAAGCTGAAGCCGGCGATCTTCTCTTTGGCAATATCGATACTCTTCTGATCTGGCATCTCACCGGTGGAGTGCATGGCGGCGTCCATGTGACCGACGTGACCAATGCCAGCCGCACCCAACTGATGAACCTCAACACGCTCCAGTGGGATCGGGAGATATTGAATGACTTCGGCATTCCGATCCAGATGCTGCCGAAGATTGTTTCGAGCAGCGAAGTCTACGGCACCGCGCACCTGCCGGCCGTTGAGGGAGTTGCGATCGCGGGCGATCTCGGCGATCAGCAAGCCGCTTTGGTCGGTCAGGCCTGCTTCAAGCCAGGAGAAGCGAAGAATACCTACGGTACCGGCTGCTTCATGCTGATGAACACCGGGGAAAAGGCAGTGCTCTCGAACTTCGGTCTGCTGACCACGCTGGCGTATAAGTTTGGCTCGAAGCCGGCATGCTATGCGCTGGAAGGGAGCATCGCAATTACCGGCGCCTTGGTGCAATGGCTCCGCGATAATCTCGGACTCATTGAAAAGAGTTCAGACATTGAGGCGCTCGCCCGAACCGTAAGTGACAACGGCGGCGTTTACTTCGTTCCCGCCTTCTCGGGCTTGTACGCGCCATATTGGGTGGGCGACGCGCGCGGAGTGATTGCCGGCTTGACCCGCTTCGTGAATAAAGGCCACATCGCCCGCGCCGTGCTGGAGGCCACCGCGTTCCAGGTCTGCGAGGTGGTCGATGCCATGGCCAAGGACTCAGGCATTACACTCGACGTGCTGCGCGCCGACGGCGGAATGGTAGTGAACGATCTGCTGATGCAATTCCAGGCCGACATTCTGGCAAAGCCGGTAGTTCGTCCGATGGTGAAGGAGACGACTGCTCTCGGCGCTGCCTATGCCGCCGGACTGGCAGTCTGCTTTTTTCAGGATACCGACGAACTCGTCGCCAACTGGGCAGTCGATCAACAGTGGGAGCCGAAGATGGACAAAGAATCTCGCAAGCGGCTGTATCACTTTTGGAAAAAGGCGGTGACGCGCTCCTTCGACTGGGTGGAATCCCAGTAGAGACGCGGCTCGCCGTGTCCCCCGCCGATCAGCTTCGAATCAGGGTATCGAATCAGGTTTTCGAAATCGGAAGTTTCGAAAACGGAAGTTTCGAAATCGGAGGTTTCTGAGTCGAGGGTTTCGTATCAGGGTATCGCTTCAGCGATACCGCAAGTTTGCAGGGTTGGACGCCCTTTTAGGGGCTGGGTGTCGTGTACGCGGTGTCATATTTTTTGCAACTGATACTCTGAAAAAGTGACGACGCACCTTTAGAAAAAACAAGGAGGTCCACACACCATGTACGGACCATTTTTCGGCGAATTCATGGGCACGCTGGTGTTGGTCTTGCTGGGCGATGGCGCGGTTGCCAATGTTCTTCTGAAGAAATCGAAAGGTGAAAACTCCGGATGGATCGTCATCACAACAGCATGGGGAATGGCCGTGGTGGCGGGCATCTTCACGGCCATCGCGTTTGGCAGCCCTGGCGCCCACATTAATCCGGCGATCACATTGACCGTCGCTGTGCTATCGCGAGACTGGTCGAACGTCGGCCTCTTCTGGACCGCCCAAATCCTGGGAGGCTTCGCCGGTGCCAGCCTGGTCTGGCTGGCCTTCCTGCCTCATTGGAAAGTGACGCCCGATAAGGAGGCGAAACTGGCAGTTTTTTGTAACACACCGGCCATCCGCAACCTTCCAGCGAATCTGCTCACCGAAATTATCGCCACCACTTGCTTAATCGTCGTTGGCTTCAGTTTCGGGAGCCCAGCCGTGTCATCCACCGGCCTTCCGATTGGTCTGGCCCCGTGGTTGTGGGGAGTCCTGGTGTGGGCCATCGGCCTGGGTCTCGGCGGACCGACCGGATACGCGATCAATCCCGCCCGTGACTTTGGCCCGCGCATGGCTCACGCTATCCTGCCCATCAGCGACAAGGGGAGTTCGGACTGGGGATACGCGCTCGTACCGCTCATCGGCCCATTGATCGCCGGCGCCATCGGCGCTTCAATTATCAAGCTAGTGGGTATCCGGTGATCGCGATCTTTGCAGTAAAGACTCTGTGTTCCCCTGTGTTCCCCCGTGCCCCCTGTGGTGAAGACTGTGACTTATTGATCCACAAGAGAGCCCGCCAAGCGAGGACGCCATGAATCGCGTCAACATGTGGCGTAGCATCGAAGCGCATCCCAAAGCCTGGGACATGATTGTCGTGGGCGGAGGCGCGACCGGAGTAGGCGTCGCGATCGACGCCGCGTCCCGCGGCTACGATGTGCTGCTGCTCGAGCAGAGCGACTTCGGTAAAGGCACCTCCAGCCGCAGCACCAAGCTGGCACACGGCGGCGTGCGCTACCTGGAGCAGGGAAATATCGGCTTGGTCATGGAAGCGCTCAAAGAGCGCGGACTGCTTCTACAAAACGCACCCCACCTGGTGCACGATCTTGCGTTCGTCGTGCCGAACTACGATTGGTGGGAGGCCCCATTCTACGGTCTCGGCCTGAAGCTGTATCAGTTGTTGGCTGGTAAATACGGGTTTGGAATCTCACGCATCCTCTCAAAAGAAGAGACGCTCGAACATCTGCCAACACTCAAGACTGAAGGCCTACGTGGCGGCGCGGTCTACTACGACGGACAATTCGACGACGCCCGGCTACTAATCCACATGGTGGCCACCGCTTTCGAACAAGGCGCCACATTGTTGAACTATGTCGAAGTCACGCGGCTGACAAAAGACGCACAGGGTTTTGTGGATGGCGTCAGCGCCCGCGACATCGAAACCGGCAACGAATTTCGTGCGACCGCGAAAGTTGTGATCAACGCGACCGGAGCTTTCACCGATCTGCTTCGGCTCAAGGCGGAGCCCGACGCTGAGTCAATGATCGTCCCCAGCCAGGGTATTCATCTGGTCTTCGATTCGAGCTTCCTGCAGGGTGAAAGCGCGATCATGGTTCCGCACACCACCGATGGCCGCGTGTTATTCGCGATTCCCTGGCACGGCCACACGCTGGTGGGAACCACCGATACGCCCGTTGCGGCCGCAACACTCGAGCCGGTCGCCATGGAGCAGGAAATCGAATTTATTCTAGCGACCGCCGCGCAATACCTGACGAAGGCACCCACGCGCGACGATGTGCTGAGCGTATTCGCCGGCATCCGGCCGCTGGTGCGCGCCACCGGCGTGACCAACACCGCGGCACTGTCGCGCGACCACGTCATCCACATCGATCCCTCCGGCCTGGTCACCATCGCCGGTGGAAAATGGACGACCTACCGGCATATGGCCGAGGATTGCGTCGATCAGGCAGCCACCCTCGCGCAGCTGCCGGAAAAGCCATGCGTGACGCACCACCTGCACATTCACGGCTTCCACGAAGTAGCGAAAGAAGACGCAGCGAAACAGTTCGGCTCGCTCGCCGTCTATGGTTCCGATGCCTGCGAGATCCGCAAGCTCATTGAAACTGACACCGGTCTCTGCGAACCGATGCATCCGGCGTTGCCTTACGTGAACGCGGAGGTTATCTGGGCAGCGCGCCACGAAATGGCCCGCACCGTGGAAGACATTCTCGCAAGGCGCACGCGCGCGCTGTTCCTGAACGCGCGCGCAGCCCTCGCAATGGCGCCCACCGTCGCGGATTTGATGGCTTCAGAACTGGGTTGGGACGAGGTCACCCGGACGAAACATTTAGCGGCGTTTTGCGACGTTGCTTCGAACTACGTGCTTCCTCCCGGCCTTTAAGGCCACGCCTTACCTCTCCGAGAGAAGCGACTCTGCCGTTTTCTGCGCTTCCGCAATATTTGGCGAGAGGCGCGCCGCGCGCTTGAAAACTGCGTTGGCCTCGTCGAATCGTCCCTCCTGCCGTAAAGCCTGCGCCAGCAGCAACCCCTGAACATCGGTGTGCTGCAGCGCCAAGGCACGCGAGTACTGACGAACGGCCTCGGGTAGGTCGCCGTTTTTCTGCGCGATCAAACCGAGCATGACCATTAGCGTGGCCTGGCCGGGCACAAGCTGGAGCGATTGTTCGAAACATTGCTTCGCCTTCATCGGCTCCCCCATCTGGCCATAGCAAGATCCCATATCGCTATAAGCTTTAGCTCGCTGTCGTACGTTGGTCGCGCCCAGAGCCACTTTTTGAAATAATTCGAGGGCCCCCACCAGATTGCCGCGGCTTTCCTCATAGTTGGCGAGCACCAGGTTGGCGGGCCAATCGTCGGGACGGATCGCAAGCACGGCGTGAATGTGCTCAATGGCCTCTTCGGTTCTGCCCTGCTTGTGCAGGAAGCCTGCCAATCCGCCGTGTGCGATGTAGTTGTCCTGCGTCAGCGCCAACGCGCGGCGCCAGAATGACTCCGTATCGTGCCAGTAACCAACCTGACGATAGGTGAGGATTCCCAGAGCAACCAAACAAACTATCGCCGGAATGGCAAGCCACCGCGCGGAAATCTGGCGGGCCTCGGCCCAATCGGCCACCAGCCAGACGATCATCAGAAACAAGCCGATGAACGAAATGTAGGCGTAGCGATCAGCCATTGCCTGTGCCCCCACTTGTACCAGCCCGATCATCGGCACCAGGCTGCCCAGAAACCAGAACCACCCGACAGCAAGATACCGCTGTTCGCGCGCGCGGAGGACCAGGACGCTGATGAGCAGCAATAAGAGCACGGCCGCACCCACCTGCCAGGCAGGATAGAGTTTGAGGGGGTGCGGATACGGCAGCACCAGCTTCGATGGCCAGAATGCCTTCCCCAGATAGCGCGCATACGAGATCACGGTTGTTTCCAACCGCGAGAGCAAGCCGTAATGGGCAAGATCCTTGAGGGCGCCTCCAGCCTGCTGGGCCTCCATCGTTACCACCGCGCTCACTGCCGAGAACAGCAGGAGCGGCAATTTCTCCAGCAGCAGCCTCGCTCTCGACAATTTGGGCGGATCGCCCGCCTGCGCCGTCCCGGCTGCGGCGCCAATTCGGCTGAGCGGCCAGTAGTCCCACAGTAAAAGCAGAAATGGAAATGTGATCGCCTGCGGCTTCGCGAGCAGGCTAAGGACAAACAAGAAAGCCACTGTGGCATATCGGCGGAGGCCCGGTTCACGCGCGTACCAGACGTAGGCATAGAGCGCGAGCAGGAAGAACAGCATGCTCAGCACGTTCTTCCGCTCGGCCGCCCACGCCACGGACTCCACATTCATAGGATGGAGCGCAAACAAAGCGGCAACCATCAGACTGCGCCAGCGGACCCCCGTGGCACTCTGCAGCACTAGAAACAACAGGACAGCGTTAACCGCGTGCAGCAAGACATTCACGCTGTGGTGTCCGACAGGGTTCAGACCAAAAAGGTCGCAATCGAGAGCATGGGAGAGCCATGTCAAGGGATGCCAGTTGGCTTCATCGTAAGTTGTGAAAGCCCATTCCACGGTGGCCCATGTCATCCCCGCCCTCACATGGAGATTGTCGGTAATGTATTCATTGTCGTCATAATCAATGAACCCGTTGTGAATCACGGAGCTGTAGGAGACCAGCACAGCAGCGAATAGCAACAGGGAAAACACCAGGGTGTGCCGATCAAGCGGCAAAGACAACTTGGAGGGAGCCGAAACTCTGTCTCCTTTCGTGCGTTTCGCTACCTTGGCAGGGGAAGACGAAGTCATTGGGGTTTAACGAAATAAGATTTCAATCATTTTATCTTGGCTAAAGCCGGTGAGTCGGGCGCGCTGCAAGACAAAAAACATCCCAGACTCAAGTTAAGGACCTGAGCCTGGGACGTGGGACGTTGATTGAAACCTTCCTCACCGAAGCGGTTCGCTCTGAGCCGCCCCGTTTCAGATGTTTACTGGAGCCAGACGTTCCACTTTTGTGATACAAACTTCTTCCCCGTTGCGGAGTACGTGACGGTCCAACAGGGTGGTGGGGTGGCGCCACAAGCTGCCACCGTCGAGTGCATTGTATATATTGGTTGGGCGACTGTGGTCACTGCGGTGAAGGTAACCAATCCGGGCAGCGGTGCAACACAAGTCTTGTTGGCTTGGATAATGAATAGCCCCGTTGCCGGATCTGACGATGTCGGGTAGTTGACGTTGGCGGTGCAATTGGCGTTGTTCTTGCCGCTCGTAGCCCCGGGCCAGTCGCCGAGGTTCTGGTCACCGAAAACGATCACATCAGAGGGCGGAGTCGCGCCCCCGAACGGATTGGGGCCGAAATCCACCGTGCCCGAATCTACAAGGTATTTCGTGACCCCGCTCTGAACCTGTGTGGCGGTGAGGAGGTAAGTGAGGTCAAAGGTGTTGCCTGTGCCGCTGTCGTCTTCGTACCATGTTTCGGTTTGACCGCAGGGTACGTATTTGGTGTTGCTCGTCCCGTTGGTGTCCGCGTCACAGTTGGCGAACGACCAGACGTATGAGGGAATACCAACCACTACTCCGCCATCCTGAATGGTGGAGCAATCGGGGCTGGGGCTGGCTGTGTTGCCAAAGCAAGGCCACGCATCGGCGGAGTTGCTGTCCAACGCGAAGGCGGTGAACGCCTGCCCGAGCCCATACAGGTTGGCGGGCGGCCCCGGGTTGACTTGGGGAACGTCAGAGTTCATCCTCGGCAAGACCTTGATCTGATAATGCGGTTTTTCTTGGGCAACCGCAAGTTGACTACAGGCGAAGAAAGCAACCAACGCCACGAGAACGAGCGCTTGAAATAAGCGAGACCTCGTCATTTGAAACCTCCTTGGGGATATGTGAAAGCTGACGCATTACCCCGCCAGTCTTTCAAAGCGGAAAGTATGGTGTAAGCTCGCTTCCCTTGTCAAATGGGCGATTTGCAAGATTTTGACTCTTTAGTGAAAAATATTTCAGCCTCATAACCGTGCGTGAAAAACTGACTCCACAGACACAATCCAGCAATGGCACCCCCGACTATTGGAGAGTTTGAACATCACCGCCGCCCGCTCGGCAGTGGTAAACGATTGATTTTGCATTTACTGATAACTCAAAGCTGATAGCTGACAGCTGCCTCTACGCCTTCAAATACCACGGCACATTTACAATATTGATCCGCTCATCCCCACCCAGCAGCAGCAGCGCCGTCAGCATCTGACCGCGCTGATTGTGCAGAAAATAGTGATACCAGTGCCGCTCCACCATCGTCGCAATCACCACTGCGACCGTCCGATCCGCATTCTCCTTCTCTACCTTCAACACATAGTCCACGATCGGATGCACCACCAGCCGAAACGGCGACGGCAATGTAACCAGCTTCGGACCTGGCGTCCCCGCCGGCGGAACTCCCTCCCACTTCCACGCCGGCCTATCTTGATCCGCATCGCACATCACATGCAACGCCTCCACATCCGGAGACAGAGTCATCGCAAACTCCAGCGCCTTCTCCGTTGCCGCATTCCATTGGTCAACCGGAACAATCACAATTGGCGGCTTCAGGTTTCGCGTATTCAGAACTGTCGCACTCGTCAGCGCAACCTCTTTCCCCACCCGTTCATAATGACGCCGCACCTTCCCCATGAACACCAACATTGCCGGCAACAGGAGCACCACCACCACCCACGCCCCTTCGGCAAACTTCGCCACCACGATCACCATCACCGTGATCCCCGTCGCCAAAGCACCGATGCCGTTGAT
>Ga0307474_10003313_pt1 | contig 11603 bp, 14 predicted proteins | sample atmos_gasesECM1C_2_FD_203312 | JGI IMG/M metagenome (GOLD analysis project Ga0307474, IMG submission 203312) | Hardwood forest soil microbial communities from Morgan-Monroe State Forest, Indiana, United States - atmos_gasesECM1C_05 | ecosystem: Environmental > Terrestrial > Soil > Temperate... | reverse complement strand
GACTTCATTGGCCCCTCGTGCCCAAGAAGGGGGATAGTGCGATATTCCCCGGGGTGGGGTTGGACACGGACGACTGGCGCGAGGAAATGTTCGAATCTGCCGCCGATTCCGATCCAGCCGCCAATCACGGACAGGACTGCGAGGATCATGAGCGGGATAAGCATGGAATTGGGCGATTCGTGGATGTGGTGCTCCACATCGTGGTCCACTCGCGATTGGCCGTGGAAGGTGAGGAAGAGCAAGCGGCACATGTAAAAGGCGGTCATGCCGGCGGTGACCCAGCCAACAAACCACAAGAGATGGCTGCGGCGGAAGGCGTGCCCGAGGATTTCGTCCTTACTGAAAAAGCCGGCGAGGGGCGGGACACCGGCGATGGCGAGAGTGGCGGCGAGCATGGTGAGGTAGGTTTTGCGGATTTTGGTGGACAGCGCACCCATTTTTTGCATGTCCTGCTCGCCGGAGAGCGCGTGGATCACGCTGCCGGCCGCGAGGAACAGCAGGCCTTTGAAGAAGGCGTGGGTCATGAGGTGGAAGATTCCGGCCGCGAATGCTCCGACCCCAAGCCCGAGGAACATGTAGCCGAGCTGTGAGATTGTCGAGTAGGCGAGAACTTTTTTGATGTCGGTTTGAACGACGCCCATGGAGGCGGCGAAGAGCGCAGTGGCGGCGCCGATCGTCGCGACGACGGCCATAGCTGCGGGCGCGAGTTGATAAATCGCGCTGGTGCGCGTGACCATGTAAACGCCGGCGGTCACCATCGTGGCCGCGTGGATGAGTGCGCTGACTGGCGTGGGACCTTCCATCGCGTCGGGCAGCCAGACGTAGAGCGGGATCTGCGCTGATTTTCCGGTGGCGCCGACGAAGAATAAGAGCGCGATGGCAACGATGCGCGGGTCGCCAGCGGCGAAATTTGCTTTTGAGAGGGCTGGGCCGACGTCGGCAAACCGAATCGTGCCGAGAAGCGCGGACGTCATGAAGATGCCTAGAAGGAAGGCTGCGTCACCGATGCGGTTGACGATGAATGCCTTTTTGCCCGCATCAGATGCGGATTTCTTGTGGAAGTAAAATCCGATCAGCAGATAGCTGCAGGTGCCGACGCCTTCCCAGCCGACGAACAGCAGCAGGAAATTATTGGCGAGCACCAGCATCAGCATGGCGAACATGAAGAGATTGAGGTAGCCGAAGAAGCGGTAGTAACCGCCTTCGTGCGCCATGTAGCCAGTGGCATAGACGTGAATCAGGAAGCCGACGCCCGTGACGATGAGAATCATTACGGCGGAGAGCGGGTCGAGCTGAAAACCCCAGTCGGCGACGAAATTCGCGATGCGGCCGTCGAGCATGTGGTACGGCACGGCGGGAAACCACTCGAAGAGGACGTTGATCGCGATGCGATTGTTCTGCGGAAGCGAGAGAAGCTGCAGGAAACTGCCTGCTGAAAAAAAGAACGAGATGAAAACGCTGCCGACGCAGAGGGCATTGATAACGTCATTCTTCAGCTTGCGGCCGAAGAAGAGCATCGCCGCCGCCGTGATGAGCGGAAACATCGGAATCAGCCAGATGTGCGCGAGAAAGAATGGCAGCTGTGACGTCATCGAGCGATTTTCACCATTTCAGCATGTCCATTTCGTCCGCGAGGACTGTTTCGCGATTGCGGAAAAACGCCAGGATGATGCCAAGGCCGACGGCGGCTTCGGCGGCTGCGTCCGTGATGATGAAAATGGCGAAGACCTGGCCATCGACGGAACCGAAGTGGCGCGAGAACGCGACGAGATTGATGTTCACGGCGTTCAAAATCAGTTCAATCGACATCAGCACGATGATCACGTTGCGGCGGGTGAGTACGCCGACAACGCCTATGGTGAAAAGCGCGAGGCTGAGGATTAGATAATTTTCCGTAGGAATCATCACACTCTCCGCTTGGCCATCACGACGGCGCCGATCATCGCGACGAGCAGGAGGATCGAAGCAATTTCAAACGGCAGCATGTAACGCTGGAAAATTGCGTCGGCGATCGCTTCGGTGTTTCTCGCAGGCATTCTATCGGCGGGATTGGTCAAGTTCAGACCGGCCCGCGCTAGCCACAGGGCGAAAAACACTTGCGCTGCGAGCACCAGCGCCAGAACGGCGGCGACATATTTCTGGCGATTGAATTGAATCTGGCGCAGCGCGACATCGAGATTCACCAGCATGATGACGAAAACAAACAGGACCATGATGCCGCCGACGTAAAGAATAATCTGAACGACAAAAAGAAATTCGGCTTGAAGCTGAAGGAAAATGCCGGCTGTCGCGAGGAGAGTGGAAATCAGGAAAACGGCGCCGTGGACGATATTGCGGCGCGTGACCATCAGGATCGCGGAAGCAATGGCGAGGGCGGCGAAGAAATAGAACAGGATTTGATTCAGGATCATAGTTCCGTATCCGCCGGCTGCAATGTAGCCTGAGGCTTCGCGCCTTCGCTCGCAAGCCACATCGCGATGCCGAGAGTGACGAGCGTCATCAGCAGCATCGCCCAGAACGGGCTCCAACCTAATTCCTGCCTCAGAATGATGGCGACGCCAACGTCAATCACGTTGACCAGCGCGAGCGGAATCAAGAAGCGCCAGCCGAGACGCATCAGCTGATCGAAGCGATAGCGCGGAAACGTAAATCGGAACCAGAGGAACGCGTAGAGATAGGCCACAACTTTAGCCATGAACCAGAACGCGCCGTGCACTCCGGCCATCACGGCGGGCGAAGCAAAGAGAGTTGCGGCCATAGCACCCGCGAGAACCAAGCACAGACCGCCAAATGCCGCCATCACGAGTTTCTGAATCTGTACTGGCTGTTTGGGTGCGAGCGAGAAACAGTAGGCCGCCGCACCGAGAAATACGAGCGACGGGATTACGTCAAAGAATTCAAGCGACGTTCCTGGAAAGTGATCGTGCCAGCGCGCGAAGGGGCGCAGCCAGCCACCAAGAAAGAGAGTGGTCGCGATCCCGGCGACGATGATCATGTTGGCGTATTCTGCGAGAAAATATAATGACCAGCGAAAACCGCTGTACTCGGTCATGTAGCCGGCGACCAGCTCCGATTCCGCTTCGGGCAGATCGAACGGGGCGCGATTTGTTTCAGCGATCGAACCAACCATATAAATGAAAAATCCGACCGGCACGGAAAAGATGAACCACGTACCCTGGTCGTATTGCGCCTGGACGATTTCTTTCATCGAGAGCGAACCGGCTAGAAGCAGAGCGGAAACGAGCCCCAGGCCCGCGGCCGTTTCGTAGCTGACGAGTTGCGCCGCGCTGCGCAATGCGCCCAGCAAGGAATAGTGGCTGTTTGAAGCCCAACCGCCGAAGACGATGCCGTAGATTCCAAGCGAGCTTATGGCCAGGATGAAGAGAAGTCCCACGTTGAGATCTGCAATTTGAAATGCGGGGCCAATTGGCAGCGCCGAATAGGCTAGCAGCGCCATCGTGACGCTCACGAGAGGCGCCATCCAGAACATCAGCTTGTCGGCGTTCGCCGGGATGATGTCTTCTTTGAGCAGAAGTTTCACGGCATCCGCAATCGGCTGGAGCAATCCGTGTGGGCCGACGCGCATCGGCCCGAGGCGGGCTTGCATGTCGGCCATCACTTTGCGCTCGAGTAGAACGATGTAACCCGCCAGAAGAGGCAATACGGCAACGATGACCACGGCGTAGACGACCGGGAGCACGTACGGCGCAATCGAGGATGGAATGAGGTGCCCCATCAGCGGTCCACTTCTCCGAGAACGATATCGATCGTGCCGATGATCGCGACCACGTCCGCGACGAGTGCACCCTGGGCCATTTTCTGGAACGCTTGCAAATTGATGAAAGAGGGCGGTCGAACCCGCAGGCGATACGGCTGTGTGGTACCGTCGCTCACGATGTAATAACCAAGCTCACCTTTCGGCGCTTCGATCGAGTGGTAGACCTCTCCCGGGGGCGGCTTTAACACCTTGCCAACTTTTCCGAGGATTGGGCCGGACGGAATATTTTCGACGGCCTGAAGACAAATGCGGCGCGACTGGCGCATCTCTTCAATGCGCACGAGGTACCGATCGTATGTGTCGCCCGTGGGACGCGTGGGGATATCGAATTCGTATTGGTCATAGGCTGCGTACGGCATCGCCTTACGCAAATCCCATTTTACGCCGCTGCCGCGCAGCACCGGCCCGGTGACGCCGAGCGCGATTGCATCGGCGGCGGTGATGATGCCGACGCCCTTGGTGCGCCCTACCCAGATGCGATTTTCGGTAAGCAGCGTTTCGTACTCATCGACGCGGTGCTCGAAATCGTTGCAGAAGCGCTTCACGTCTTCTTCGAAGCCGTCATATGTCTCATACTGTAGCCCGCCGATGCGAAAGGCGTGCGTAGTGAGTCGCGCACCGCAATACTTCTCGAAAATCTTCAGAATTTCTTCGCGCTCGCGGAAGCAGTAAAAGACGGGCGTGAGCGCGCCGATATCGAGCGCATGGGTGCCGAGCCAGAGCAGGTGGCTCGCAATGCGCTGAAGTTCCGTGAGGATCGTGCGTACGACTTTCGCGCGCTGCGGCGCTTCGGCGCCGAGCAGCTTTTCGACCGCTTCGCAGTAGCCGAGGCCGTTGGAAACGGCCGCGACGTAATCCATCCGGTCCACATAGGGCGCAAACTGCTGGTAGCTGCGATGCTCGGCGATTTTCTCGACGCCGCGATGCAAGTAGCCGATGATGCACTCGGAGTCGACGACGCGCTCACCGTCGAGCTTTAGCTTTACCCGCAGCACGCCGTGAGTCGACGGATGCTGCGGCCCCATGTTGAGGATGATTTCGTCCGCTCCCAACACTGTGGTGGTGATTTCGCTCGTGCGACCGTTCGTCATTTGATTTCGTTGGCTCGTCGCTGCTCGCCTATTGCCCGCTCTCGATGCCTAGGTTTTCACGCACCCAGGCCGTGTCCTGTTTCAAGATGTCGTAATCCTTGCGCAGCGGATGGCCTTGCCACTCGTCGGGCAACAAGATGCGCTTCAAGTCCGGATGCCCCTCAAAAACGATGCCAAACATGTCGTAGCACTCGCGCTCGAGCCAGTTCGCAACCGGCCAAATTTCGCAGAGGCTCGGCACCGGTTCGTTTTGTCCAAGATGCGCCTTCAGTCGCAAGCGCTCGTTCTTCGGAAACGAGTAGAGAATTAGAACAACGTCGAAGCGTTTTTCGCGCTTCGGCCAGTCGACAGCGGTGAGGTCGTCGAGCATGTCGAATTTTTCTTCGTCACGGCAATAACGCGAAATTTCGCGCAGCTTATCGGCGGCGACGAGCACGATGGCTTGTTTGCGGTCCTGCGTCGCGTCCTTGATGGCATCGCCGAAACGCGCTTTTAACCGCTGCACAAGCTCGTTGTCGAGCGGGGTCGGGCCTTCTTTGGGGGGTGGAGGCGCTGCAGCGGCAGGAGCGCCTGGAGCGGGAGGCGGCTTAGGGGGCGCTGCGCCAGCAGGAGCTCCTGGAGCAGCAGGTTTGGCCGGAGCGGTCGCCTTTGGCGGGGTTGTTGCCGTGGGCGCACCTTCGGCAGGAGGTTTCGGTGCAACAGAAGCGCCTTCCGCCGCCGGTTTTGAAGGATCGGCAGGTGGTTTGGGAGCCGGCGTCTTTTCCGAGGGATCGTTGGCCATCGTTTCGATCGGCTGAAATCGCTTAAAACGCGCTGAGCGGATTCGCTCCGTCGCGCGCGAGCAGCCCGCCTTTTTAACACACCCCAAAAAACAGCGTCAACGCATTCGGACAGATATTTCGATGGCTCAGATCCAGTCGAGCGCACCTTTGCGGTAGAGCCAGATATAGCCAACCAGCAAGATTCCGAGAAAGACGAGCATCGTCAACAGCCCGTACAGGCCAAGCTGGCTGTACCTGATCGCCCAAGGGAACAGGAAAATCGTCTCGACGTCAAAAATGACGAACAGAATCGCGACGATATAGAAGCGGACGGAATAGCGCCCGCGCGAGGTACCTTCCGGCGGAACGCCGCACTCGTAAGGCTCGAGGCGGGCGCCAGTGGTCTTCATGTCCGGCCGAATGTATTTGAAAAGGATGAGGGAGACGGCGGGAAAAGACGCCGCGAGAAGTGCGTAGATAAGAATCGGAATGTATTGGCCCGGCATCACCGAATTAACGCGCCATCCTAGCACAGAGGACAAGCAGCAGCCAATCACATCGAAGTATCAGAAATGCTGGTTCCGGGTGCCTGGGCAAGCTTAGCTATCTTGTTTTACGCCTGAAGGCCTATAGATCAAGCCGACGACCGTTCCGACAAGCGTCCACTCAACGAGCTCGCTTGCCGCCAACTCTGAGGCGAGTCTTCCACTGATATTGAGTGTGGCCTAGTTGACCGCGACGAAAGCTCCTGCCATGAAAATTCCAAACAATAGTCCCAAGCTCGCACCCGATCGCGCTCCAGGCGTGCGATAGCTTTTTGCGTAGATCGTGGCGAATACTGCGATTGCGACAAAAAGTCCCGGGAGACCGAAGGGCATGTGGGTCTGCGCCGCGTCGCCCGCACGATAGACCCCTTCGGGATACGGAATGTAGTCCTTCGCAATGAGCCATCCGTGCACGACGAATCCGTAGATGAAGAACGCAATTGTAGCGGCTACGGCTGCGAGAAGGACCCGGAAATAGTTCATCTACTTACCCTCGCGTTTCAGCAGGAACTTGCATGGCTTTTGATTTCATTCAGCGTGGAGAAGGCGAGGCGGGCTTGTAGACAAGTCCAATCGCTAAAGCGGTGACGAGCCAACCTACGAATCTCCCCACGGCCATGAAGGCGGCAAGCCTGGCGCCAATATTCAGCGTGACATATTCGTCGGCAACAACGGCGAACACGATGAAAATTCCGATTAGAGCGCCGAACCGCAGCCCTTCCAGGGCACCCGAGCCGCCTTCGTAGCCCTTCGCGTACACAGCGGCAAGAATGATGATCGCAATCAGTGTGGCGGCGATGCCCATGGGGAAATAGGTCATGATCGCTTCCCGCGAACGGTACACACATTCGTACTGTTTGTATTCCTTGGCGAACAGCTGACCGGATATCACGCCGCCACACACAAAGTAGGCGACTGTGCCTGCTAGGCCCGCAAGAACCATACGCCCATGGTTCATCGGCGCTCCTTTTGATCGCGAGTTCACTTTGCTGCTTCGAAGATTCAGACTGGCTGCCCTGACAATACCTGATCGAGCCGATCCAATGATTCCGTGGTGCCTTCCGACACGATGCGGGAGAGGTTCTCGTCCGGGAATCCTACTTGAGTGAGAATGACTTTGGTCTGATTTCCTTGCGCGATGAATTCGATGGTGACGCTTGTGGTGGCGGGCCCTAGATTCACGTGATAGACAATTTTCTCAGGCTCGATGATCTCGTCGTATGTGCCCGTAATCGTGTATTCGCCGACGTTGTGGATGTGCAGTTTCTGCGTGAAGGTGCCGCCGACGCGAAAGTCCATCTGGACTTCGACCTTTGTGGAGTCCTTGCAACCTGACCAGCGCTCAACTTGGTCCGACGTCTTCCAGGCGGCGAAGACTTTTTCGCGCGGCGCATTAAAAATGCGGGTGATTTGGACCTGATTCCCGCTGATTTTCACCTCGGATTTCATGGCCTTATATCCTTTCGATTTGTTCGATCTGTTTCCGCGAGCAACTCATCCAGCGCGTCAAATCGTGAATCCCATTCGAGCGCACACCGCATGAGCCACCGCTGCGCTTCCTTTAATCCCGCGGCGCGCGTGCGAATGAAATGAATCCTTCCCTGGCGCCTGCGTTGGATGAGCCGCGCCCGTTCGAGCACGTGCAGATGACGCGAGATGGCTGGAAGCGAAATCCGAAAAGGCTTGGCCAGAGCGGTGACGCGTCTCTCGCCGCGGCCTGAAAGGCGTTCCATAATGCGGCGCCGAGTGGGATCGGCAAGAGCCGCAAATACGTCTGAGACTTTCTTTTGATTGTTAACCACGGCGTTAAATATAGGGACAGCTCGTATGGCTGTCAAGGAAATAGTTAACGCAACTGTTAAGCTTCCTGCGTGCCTGCCGTGGTCGCACAGGGAAGAAGCGAATGCATGTTATGTAAAGCGGGTCAGCGAAGAGGTTCTAGTGGCGGGCGCCGTGAACTATATCAACGGCGTGCGGCAATAGGTCTGCGATTACGTTAAGCGACTCGACGGCGCCGCTCGGGCTGCCAGGAAGATTGACGATAATGGTTTTCGCGCGAATGCCAGCTATGCCGCGGGAGAGCAAAGCGCGTTCGGTGGATTTTCGTCCTTCTGAGCGCATGTGCTCAGCAAATCCGGGTATCAACCGTTCCACTGCGGCCTGCGTGGCTTCGGGCGTCACGTCGCGCGGGCCTACTCCCGTGCCGCCGGTCGTCAAGATTAGATCGACGGCACTATCGCCGGCGTCAGCGGCTTTTTTCAGAAACGCTTCAATCGCGATGGGCTCGTCCGCGAGGACCACGGCGGATGCGATTTCCCAGCCAAGTTCTTTGCAGCGGGCGGCAACGGCAGGCCCGGAGGCATCTTCGTACTTTCCGGCTGCAACGGAATCGCTGATCGTCACAATCGAGATTCGCATGGGATGGTAGGTGAACTACTTCTCGGCGGCCGGGGCGTTCTCTTCTGCGCCGTCACGCTGCTGCTCCTCGTCGATCAGGCGCAGCGCTTCCATCAGGAGGCCTGTGGTTGTGCGCGAGATGGTGCTGCGGGAAGGCCCGGTGTTGAAGTCGATTTCGAATTCACCGTCCGGCCAGCGAACGGCCTCATATACGGCGGGCTCGCCTTCGAGCGTGCCGAGATTCGCATCCGTGCACTGCCCCGAAGAAAAGAAAAGCTCGCCCTTCTCATCGGCGCGACGAATCGTCAGCCGGCACGATTTCTGGCCCATTTCGAGTGACTGCATCAGGTCGAGGATGCTCATCTCTTCCAGCCGGCCCTGAATCACGCCGGGACGGACGGCTCGATTCTGTAGCTTCTCGAGCTGCAAACGATCGATTACTTTTTTCGCGCGGCGGACGAGGTCCTTCAGAAAAAACGGCTTGGGGATGAATTCTTCGACGCCCTCCACGATGGGACGCAACTTTTCTTCGATGTCGCTGCGGCTTGCGAGAAAAATAAACGGGATCTGCTTGGTCTGCTGGCGCGAGCGCAGCTTTTCGTAGAGCTGACGGCCGTCGAGGCCCGGCATGCGGTAGTCGCAAACGACGAGGTCGGGTGGCTCGTCCACGATGCGAAGCAGGGCGTCGGCGCCATCCCCAGCCGCGCGGGCATCGCAATGCGGCGCGAGACCCTTCATCAACAGGTCGAGAACCAGCGCGTTGTCATCGACCACCAGAACTTTGACGTCTTTAATGGGCGTCATTTCTTCTTCGCAATCTTTCCGGAACGAACGTAAAGACCGCTGCGGCCGCCCGACTTTTTCACGAGGTGCACTTCCGAGATTTCAATGCCACGTTCAAGCGCTTTGCACATGTCATATATCGTCAATGCCGCAACAGAGGCGGCGACAAGCGCTTCCATTTCGACGCCGGTAGGGCCGGTAGCCGTCGCCTCAGAGAAGACCTCGATTCCATTCTTGCACAGCTTCGCACTCACATCCACGTGCGTCAGCGCAATAGGATGACAAAGAGGAATCAGCTCGGAGGTGCGCTTCGCGGCTGTGATTCCAGCGATACGAGCGATTTCGAGCGGATTTCCCTTGGGCGACTTGAGCCGGCGCACGCTCTCAATGGTCGCCGGTTTCATGCGCACGAAGGCGTGGGCTACGGCGGTGCGAGAGGTCGAGGGCTTCGCGGTTACGTCAACCATCCGCACGCGGCCTGCTTTGTCGTAATGCGAAAGTTTTTTCATCGCGCGAAAATCTTTGTGATGTGCACGAATCTAAAATATCCCTCGTCGCGGCAGCACATCCACCCAATCGCCTCCGGCGAGCTTGAGATTCGAATCGTGAACCACGAGGTAGCAATTCCCTCGCACGACGGCGCCGATATCGCCGGAGCCTTCCCAATGGAGCAGTGCGACCGTAGGCTCGCCGCTCGGCCATGTGACTCGCGCGGGCAGAAAATGCGTGAGAGCAGCTTTTAGATCAATCGGATGCTGGAGCTTCGCTCTGTAGAAAGGGAGCGGATCGGGTTTGTGGCCGCTCATCAGTTCAATCGCCGGCACAACCAGCAATTCGAACGTCACCATCGTAGAAACGGGATTCCCGGGCAGACCAAATGTGGGCTTGTTGTGGCACCAACCGAAGACGGCCGGTTTGCCCGGCCGGATCGCGATCGCGTCAAAGAAAAACTCCGCGCCGAATTCGCGAAGCACCTGTTCAACCAGATCATACTTTCCAACTGACACGCCGCCCGTAAGCACGAAAATGTCCGCTTCGACGCCCCGACCAATTAGAGCGCGAAGCTGCCCGAGCTCATCCGGAGCGCTGCCGAGCATCACCGGCTCTCCACCCGCCATTTCGACCTGCGCGGCAAGAGAGATGCTATTGCTGTTGCGAATCTGAAATGGTCCAGGTAGTTGCTCGATCGAAACGATTTCGTCACCAGTTGCAAGAATTGCGACGCGAGGCCGGCGTGTAACCATCACGCGGGCGCGCCCCACTTGAGCAGCCATCGCGAGTTCGGGGTAGCCAAGCCGCTCGCCGCTCGCCACCACAACCTCCCCAGCGCGCGATTCGCTGCCCGCCAGAACGAAATTTTGCCCGGTATGCGCTGCATTCTGGAGTACGACACGATCGTCTTCGATGCGCGCGAACTCCTGCATCACTACGGTGTCTGCACCGCGCGGTACCGCAGCTCCGGTCATGATCTGGACGCAGGTGCCCGGCGCGACGACCCCTTCGAATGCGACGCCCGCGCGACTTTCGCCAATCAAACGCAATTTCGCGCCGGGCGTTGCAGCATCGGCGGATCGCAGCGCGAAGCCGTCGCGCGTGGAGCGATTAAACGGAGGATAGTTCCGGTCGGCAGAAATATTTTCGGCGAGAACGCGGCCCAGCGCGATGGAAGCATCGTCCGCGAAAGACAATTCTTCGGTTTGCAGGCGGCCCATGCGGGCACGAACGATTTCGATAACCTTGGCGCGCGCCGCTTCGTAAGAAAGCATGGCGGGCTACAGCCACGAGGCGAGTTTCGTGCCTCGCGGAACAATTGTGGCGTCCCGTTCCGGGCCAGTTGAAATCATTCCAATCTCAATCTCAAGCTGGTCAGAAATGAAACTTAGATAGTCGCGCGCGGCAGTAGGCAGCTCTTTTACGTCGCGAATTCCGGGCGTCGGCTTGCGCCAACCGGGCAGCGTCTTGTAGTCGGGCTCGATTTGCGCCAGCGTTTCGACGTCGGGGGGCATCTCGGTGATCGGCTGGCCCTTGAACCGGTAACCGGTGCAGACCTTTATTTCGGGCTGCGAATCGAAGACATCGAGTTTGGTTACTACGAGCGAGTCAATTCCATTGATCATTTTAGCGTAACGCAACACCGGCAGGTCCAGCCAACCGCACCGGCGCGGCCTCCCCGTGACTGCGCCAAATTCGTTGCCGCGCTCGCGGACGGCCTGAGCGTCAAGATCCGGCATCTCGGTTGGAAACGGAC
>Ga0307474_10003312_pt1 | contig 11605 bp, 8 predicted proteins | sample atmos_gasesECM1C_2_FD_203312 | JGI IMG/M metagenome (GOLD analysis project Ga0307474, IMG submission 203312) | Hardwood forest soil microbial communities from Morgan-Monroe State Forest, Indiana, United States - atmos_gasesECM1C_05 | ecosystem: Environmental > Terrestrial > Soil > Temperate... | reverse complement strand
TGGCGTTAATGCTGCAAACTACGATGGCGCAGGGGCAGATCCGCTTGCCGCCGCTGCCGGGCCTCCCCTTGCAAAACCTACCGCAGTCCCTCGATCAAGCCGAGTCCGGGACTCGGGATCTCTTGAGCGACGCGCGCCATGTCGAAATCAGGCGACTGATCCGCGCCAACCCTCGCACCGTGGACACGGATTCGAATGGAGAGCCGGTGGTGCGCGGGGAGATTCTGGCGCTCTCCATGGACGATGACGCCTTGATGCGGGCACAGTCCCGCGGGTTCGTTATCGACCGACAACAGTCAATTATTTCCGCGAATATTCGTTTGATCGTTCTCAGGGCGCCCGCGGGCTGGTCGACCAAAAAAGCGCTACTCGAGCTGCGTGACGCAATACCGAGCGGCCTCTACGACTATAACCATATCTATGGCGGCAGCGGGGTGGCGGACGTCCAATCGACCGCCGAGCCGCCGGTGCGGGTCCCGCCGATGGGATTGACCGACCGGCAGAGCGAGGCTCCGCGGCCGCGCACTCGGGTCGGTTTGTTGGATACCGGAGTGGACGACACCCACCCCGTATTTCATGACTCTATCGTGCATGGCTGGGGCTGCGGGGGCAGGCAAGTTCCCAGCCCGCATGGGACCGCTGTGGCATCGCTCCTGATCGCGCACGCGAGCGCTGAACTGTACGCGGCGGACGTGTACTGCGGCGTTGCAACCGGCGGTGCCGTCGACGCGATCGTCGCGGCGTTAGGATGGATGGATCAGGAACTCGTGCCGGTCATCAACGTCAGCTTGGTAGGCCCCAGAAATCTTCTCCTCGAACGAATCGTGAACGTGCTGATCGCTCGCGGGCATGTGCTGGTGGCGGCGGTTGGCAATGACGGCCCGGCGGCGCCGCCCTTGTACCCTGCGGCTTATGTCGGTGTCGTCGGCGTGACTGCGGTCGATGCGAAGCGGCACGTGCTGCCGGAGGCCGAGCGCGGGCCGCAAGTCATGTTCTCCGCACTCGGCGCCGATTTGAAAGCGGCGAACATCGAGCATGGCTACGTCACCGTGCGCGGTACCTCGTTTGCTGCGCCCACCGTCGCCGCTTTGCTGGCCGACTCCCTATCCAGCCCCAGCCAAGAGGCGGCGCGGGCAGCGATCGAGGCGCTCGCGAAACAGGCCATCGATTTGGGGCCTCCGGGCAAGGATTTGACATATGGCTTCGGCCTGGTGGGCGCGGATCTAAAATAGATCTTCTTGCGGAAGAAAGTGGCTCGCCCCGTCGTATCCACTATGAAGGTCGTGGGATGTCTGCGATCACACAGGAGTACGACGATGAAGACGAAACTGATGATTACAGGTATGTCCGTCACCATTCTAGCGCTCGCCACTCCGGTTTACGCCGGCCACTTGGGCGGCGGATTCGGCGGTGGCCTCGGCGGTACCATAGGCAGTGGCTTTGGTGCGGGAGGCGGATTCGCTTCGCACGGCGGCCTCAATGACTCGCTCGACGCAACAGATGCGCGCGCGGTACGGCAGTCTGCCGACAAAACAAAGCAGTCCGCCGACAAAGCAAAGGCCAAGACCGGGACGGCGGCGCAAGCTGTGGGCGGCGCCACTGACAGTACGAATGCGAATGTTGGCAATGTCGCCGCGGGCGCAGAGTCGAACGCCCAAGGGGAGGCAGCGAAATCGGCAGCTGCGCCTGCGACCGCAAAATCGTCCGCTGCACCGGCCCCCGCCAAACCCGCGAGTACGACGGCCGCGAGCACATCGCGGAGCAAACCCGCCGCTTCGACAAATGTAACCGGCGCGGGCGATGAGACACTGCATGCCGGAGGTCGCGATGTCTCCGGCAGCGGGACGGGCTCGGTCGGCGCAGATCACTCCCCGGGTTCGAATTCGGTTGAGGCATCGGCGACGGCTTCAGGCTCGCAGCATTGATGCCAGTGGTAGCGCAGTCGGTGGGCGTACTTCCCGGGAAACTCCGGCGAAGTACGCCCCGCCCCGACACCTCGCTCGCGGACCGTCTCAAATCTCCAAGCCGATTGCGCCGGCCGAGAACCGGGCGGTTCGGTCCTTTGCCAGTTGCCGAGTGGCTATATCAGGCGCCGCGCCAAACGGGCAGTCAATGCGGTTAATCGGCGGCTTCGATCAATTTGATCACCGCTACCGCGGTAGACCCATTTTTTTTAGCAGCGCCGCATAACGAGGATCGGCACGCACGTTGGCGATGAACTTATCATGCTTCAAGTAGATCAGGCCGCCGTCATGGATCTGGTAGGCTCGGTCGAGCCAGCGAAACGCCGCGTCCGAGTCGTTGCGCCAGGCATTGACCTGGGCGTACTGGTAGGAGAGCGAATCGCCGTTCTTGCGGATTACTTCCTCGAGCGCTTGCTGCGACTCGTGCGGATGACCCAACGAGTGCTCGGCGAGCGCGGCTCCCAACAGACGCCAGATCTCATATTTTTGCGACCGATAGTCCTCGAGTGCCTGTTGCCATCGGCCTTGGATGAGGGCGTAGTCGCCGCTGAACAAATTCGCGTCGCCGTCGCCGCCTATCGCACGGATTCGTTCGATCGCTTCGGGAACCTCGGCGAATCGGCCGCTGTCCATCAGCAGCCGCGCTAGGCGGCGCCACGCGGTGCCGGACAAGGGATCGCGCGCAATGATGCCGCGCAGCGCATCGATCGCGTCCGGCACCTTGCCGAGTGTGGCCAGCAGCTGTGCGTAGTCGACACCGGCCGGTCCGAAGGTTGGGTCGAGCGAAAGCGCCTTCTGGTAATCCGCTTGAGCGCCGCTCCAGTCGTAGTAGTAAACGTAGCGCAGTTGGCCTCGCGCCCAATAGCCTTCCGGAGCGTCGGGCGCGAGCGCGATCGCCTTCTCGGCGGCTGCAGATGCGCGGGCGTAGTCGTCCGGATTGTTGGTGCGCATGTCGGCAAGGCGCCATTCCGCGTCGGCGAGGCCGCTATAGGCGGCGGCATAGGTCGGATCGAGCGCGATCGCTTTTTGATACGCCGCCCGTGCCCGTTCGTTCGATTCGGGTGTGTCGTTCAGCCGCAGCTGGTTGCCGAGCAGGTATTGTGAGTACGCCTCCGTGTTGTCCGTCTGATGGCGACTCGCGTGCGACCGCGGGGACAGCAGCTGGACCTTCAAAGCGTCGACGACCGCGCCTGAGATTTCGTCCTGCACCCTGAAAATGTCCTTGACGTCGCGGTCATATGTCTTCGACCAAATGTGATAGCCGTTGTCGGCCCGGATCAGCTGTGCAGTGACGCGGATCGTGCCGCCCGCCTTGCGCACACTGCCTTCGAGCACATGCGCGACGCGCAGTTTGAGACCGATCGCCGCGACGTCTTCTGCCTTGCCCTTGAAGAAAAACGACGAGGTCCTGGCAGCGACACGCAGATCCGGCACCTGCGCGAGCAGATCGAGCAATTCCTCGGATAGACCGTCGGAAAAGTATTCCTGATCCTTCTTCTCACTCATGTCGACGAATGGCAGCACCGCGATCGATTTCTCCGGAATCGTGACCGCCGCAGAGGTGGCGGCGGCGGGCGCATTTGCCGGCGAACTTGCCGGCGGCACGGACCTCATCGTGGACGACCACGGCCGGAGCGATGCGAGGACCGCCAAGGCGAGCACCGCGACGGCCGCGCCGATCAGCAGGCGCCGCGTGCCCCGGGAAGCCGGTGCCGCCGAGCTGCCGGCTTGCGGTGAGGGCACCAGCGGCGGCTTCGGTGAGATTATCTCCGCCGGGGCGGATGCACGGGCTTTGTCGGCGTTCAGCAGGCTGCGGACGCGCTCGATGAACGCGGGCGGGGTCGCGCCCGCCGGCAATCGCGACCACTGCACACGTACGAACGACTCGGGGACGTCCGAACCGGATTCCGGGGTCGCGTCGACGCACACGGGTACGATGAACGTCTTGGTGCGAGCCATGCGCTGGGTACGCTGATCGGCAAGCGTCCATTCCAGCCGAAAATAGCCCTCAAGTCTCGCGGCCGTTGCCGCCGAAATGATCGGCACAAAGAGCGCGCAGTCGGCGATCTGACGTCGAATCATCTCGTCCCAGGCATCTCCGCCGCGAAGCTCGCTCTGATCGAACCACACTTCGAGGCCTGCCTCGCGCAACGCGTCGCCGATGCGGCGCGCCGCATCCGCATCCTGCGACGCATAACTCAAGAAAATGGCCTTCGTCGACTCGGACATCAGGTTATATTCTTTGCTAGAGATTCAATTTTTTCACGCACTTGCCCGAATCCTCGGCTCTTTGCCGATGAACGTCGATCCCGACCAATGAACTTTACGCGAAATTGGCCGCATATTCGCGTGGGCCGTCCTTGGCATCTCGGATGCGATGCCGGCGGCAGAGTGTAAAAACGGAGGAAAAGTGCCTTTATATGGCCGTTGGATTGAACCGGGGGCCCCTGTCGCTTACGGCGAGGGCCGACGGTCCGGCGATGCCTCAACCGGTTTCGTCAGAATTTGTAACGCACGCCGACGGTGGGGTTGATGTTGGTCGTGGACAAATAGCCGCTGGCCACGCCGTCGTGCACGCCGCTGTACATGGCGCCGAGGTAGGCGTCGAAGTGTTTGTTGAAGTAGTAGTCAGCGTCGAAGGAAAAGGCCTCGAAGTTGCCGCTGCAAACGCTGTGCGCGGACGTCGTGCAGCCAGCTTGCTTGCCGGTGCCGTAGGCGTTCTGATTGTAGCCGTAGTAGGCCACGGTCAGGTCGAGGTGCGGAATGACGGTGTAGCGGACGCCGGTCCAATACACATTCACGGTCTTCGATTTGCTGTAGGCATTGTTGGTGACGAAGGCCAGGACGTAATCGCCGATATCATTGAACCCGGCACTCAACGGCGTCCTTGGATTGGCATACTTGATGCGCTCGTAGCCGGCAAATAATTTGAACGGGTCGATCTTGTACAACGCCATGAGCGCATACGCCGTATTGTCCGAGATGGTCGCCGCCAGAGAATTCGCAACCGAATACCCCAGCGCCGGAAGCGCAGCGACTTGAGCGGCGGTCAAGGATGTTGCGGTGATGGCGCTATTTTCCTTCGAATAATAGGCATCGACCGATGCGCCCGCGTATTCACCGCCCATATCCGCCTGGAAGGCGGTGTTGGCCGACCCGTTGGATCCGTTGAATTTGTAGAGAGCACCGAGGTGCGCCAGGTCGTTGAAGCTTACAAAGTACTTCACGGTCGAATCGAGTCGGTTATCTTCCTGGGCGCCGCCGCCGGAATACGTATTGGACGCGCCCAGGAGGCCGAACGCTGAAGCGTTGTAATTGGGGTCGTACTTGATGGTGCCTTCCAACAGCAGCGTCACCTGACGACCGAAGGTGAGGGTACCGAATCGCGCCGATTTAAGTCCGACCCAGGCGGTCTGGAACGCCTGCCCCGCCGAACTGCCATCCACACCCACGGTCTGAGTGGCCAGGGCTCGACCATTGTTCACTGCCAACGACTTCAGAGAATCGGCGATTTCGCCGGACTGGGGATTGAAAAAGGCCTCCACCTGGAACACGGCCGACCACTCGTCGCCCAGCGGCTCGAGGCCCTGCAGGCCGACTCTCGACTGCCCCATGTTGCTTGGTGTAAGACCGGTCACCGACTCGCGGCTGTACTGCCGCACGATGTTTCCGCTGGCCGATGGGCGGTAGGGAGTGAACGGCGCACTGTGTGTGTCGTATTGGACACCGATATCGATGACGCCGTACAACGTGATGCCATGCCACGTGAGGCTGTCGTCGCCGGTGATGCCCGGTCCGGTCTTCTGCTGCGCGAGCGCGGGCACAGAAGCGGCCATCGCACCAAGCAGCAGCAGCCCGCACCACCCGAGCCTCGGTTCCCTCGACCCCACAGAGGCAGTTTTGAACGAGATCATGCGGTAATTTCGTTCCGCCGGCAGCGCTTCAATCGTGCAATTCATTAGTTTTCCCGGTTCGCCCACAGGTGTATTCTTAAATTCCTATCAATACGCTCTGGATTCTATGACTCGATGCTTACCCCGCAAATACCAAATTGAGCCGAGCAGATGCTGAATTCGTATAAGACAGTTGAAGAAGAAAGGTTGCCCTTGCCGTGCTCTCGCAAAAGACCCGCTACGCGCTGAAGGCCTTGCTCGAGCTCGCCGCACTTCCCGCCGGCGTCACTCTATCGTGTGCGCAGATCTCCGCACGGCGCATCATTCCGGTGAAGTTCCTCGAGGCCATCCTTGTCGAATTGAAACGCGGCGGCTTGGTTCACGGTCAACGCGGGAGAAGTGGTGGCTACCGGCTTGCGCAAGGCGCCGGAGAAATTTCCTTCGGCAGCGTGGTCCGGCTGATGGAAGGTCCGCTGGCGTTGATTCCCTGCGTCAGCGTGACCCAGTATCGTCGCTGCGCGGACTGCGCTGATGCCCGAACCTGCGAGCTGCGGAAGATCTTTCGCGTGCTGCGCGACAGCACGGCAACGATTCTCGATGGGTGGACGCTGGCTGACGCTCGCGGCAGCACCGGCGGGCGTCGAAGTGCTCCGCGGCGCAGCGTTCGCCCTTGACAGCAGGTACACGCATCCAGCACGGAGGTGCCGGAGACCGCCCATGCCGGTGCTTCCGGCGCGCCGGGCGGTTCGCGATGTTTAGTTCTCCACGCATCCAGGGAGCGTCACGACTCGAATAACATCCAGCAACCACAGGCAACTGCATATGAAGAAGTGAGAATACCGGCGCTAAGAGCCGCCATGGCGGCCGTACTCGTGCTGAACGGCCCTCATCGAGCGGCGGCGACGCCGGCGGAAAATGATGTGGCGGACCTGAACTCGAATTCCGAGATCTCAAAGGAGCCCGCCGTCGAGGAGGTGGTGGTCGTTGCCGAGCGGCTGCGGCTGATTGGCAGCGCAACGACGGCCAGCGAAGGGGTTGTGGTGAACGACGAGTTGGCCCTGACGCCCGCCTATCGACCGGGCCAATTGCTCGAGACGGTTCCCGGCCTGGTCGTCACTTTGCACAGCGGCGAGGGCAAGGCCAATCAATATCTGTTGCGCGGCTATAACCTCGATCACGGCACCGACCTTGCGACATATGTCGATGAGATGCCGGTCAACGAACCGTCCCACGCGCACGGTCAAGGCTACACGGATTTGAACTTCTTGATTCCGGAGCTTGCCACCAATATCCGTTACAGCAAGGGGACGTATTATTCGTCCGAGGGCGATTTCTCGGCGGTCGGCGCGGTCCATATCGGTTACACCAATACCATCGATGATCAGGTTTCCCTCACAGGCGGCATGTGGGGTTATCAGCGGCTGCTGACGGCCGGGTCCACCGAGATCGGCACCGGACATTTGCTGGGCGCGCTGGAGCTGCAACACTACGATGGACCCTGGAGCACGCCGGGCGATCAACGCAAGATCAATGCCGTATTACGCTACAGCCAAGGAGACGCCCAACGCGGTTATTCGTTGACCGCAAGCTTCTATCACGGATTGTGGAACAACCAGACCGATCAACCCCAACGCGCGATCGCCGCAGGACTGATCAGCCGCTTCGGATCGCTCGATCCCTCCGACCGTGGAATTGCACAGCGAGCAAACCTCTCGGGGCAGTACTTTGCAAGTGTGAGCGGCGGGCGCCTGACCGTCAGTGGCTACGCCTTTAGCAACGAGCTCTCCCTGATCAACAACTTCACACATTTCTTGATTGATCCTGTCAATGGCGACCAAGAAGATCAGCACGAGGATCGAAAGACGGTCGGAGGCGCTGCGGATTACACCCATCCCATGCGTATCTCCGGCATCGATGGCGAACTGCTGGCCGGGGTGCAGGCGCGCAATGATTTTGTCAACGTTGCGCGCTTTCCCACCCAACACGCTGCGCCGATAGCCGCGATCGATGATCCGCTGGGATTCGATGAGAGCGATCGGGTGCGCCTCGGCAGTGAGGCCGTCTACCTGCAGGCGACAACTCATTGGCGGGAGTGGTTTCGTACCGTGTTCGGATTGCGCACCGATCATCAGTATGGCCACGATACGGGCACCAATCCGGGGAACGACAGTCGCGCCGTCATCGAACCGAAGGGTAGTCTGGTCTTCCAGCCGGCGGCATCGAGCGAATTCTATGTCAGCGCCGGCCGCGGCTTTCACAGCGACGATATCCGCGGCGCGAACCAAGCACGCGCCTTAGGGGTGCCGGGGGCGGCGCTGATCGCGACCGAGATGGGCGAGGAGATCGGCCTGCGCCAAGAACTTCTTGAGGGCAAGGCCGCACTTACTTTCGCGCTGTTCAATCTCAGATCGCAGTCGGAGACCACCTACAACCCGGATGTCGGCCAAGATACGGCGGGTCCCGCCAGCCGTCGCTACGGCTATGAACTCAACATCACGTATCAGCCATTGCGATGGCTCGAGTTCTACGGGACGATTTCACAGGATCATGCGAGATTCAGGACACCCTTCGATGATGGAACCGGGCATGTCGGCGTTTACTTACCCAACGCGCCGTTTGCGACAGGTTCCTTGGCTGCCTATATCAATAATCTGGGTCAATGGAGCGGTGGGTTGCAGCTGCGCTATTTGAGCGCCTACCCCTTATCGTCCGACGATGCCGTTCAAGGCTCCGGATATCATGAGTGGAATGCCGATGTGCGCTACGCGTTCGCGGGCGGCTGGAAGGCTGCCGTGGGGGTGTTCAACCTGCTCAACACGAAAGCGAATGCAATGGAGTATTGGTACGTCGACCGCTTACCCGGAGAACCCGCCGTGGGGACCTCGGATGTTCATGTTCATCCTCTCGAGCCGCTTTCGATTCGAGTCACTTTGGCGAAGAGCTTCTGAAACCGGTCGCTGACCAAGGGCCGCTACGGGTCTGGTTGGTCATTCCAAGCTTATATCACCGGACGTCGACAAACTGCTCGGATAACTCGATCGGCAGGCATGAGGCATCGCTGCCGGCGCCTCCGCATCGCTCGATTCCGTAGCGCGATCGCCCAATGCCACGTGTAGTGCGGCATCCAAGGCCTCGATCGCGTACGGTTTGCACAAGATATCGATGCCCCCCACCTCGGCTTCCTGAACGGCCGCTCCGGCATATCCGGTCGTCAGTAAGATCGGTGCGCCGGGCCGCCGGCGCCGCACTTCCCGCGCCAACTGCATGCCGTTCATGGTGCCGGGCATCATGATATCGGACAAGACGAGGTCGATTTCGCGCCCGTCCGCCAATGCCCCGAGTGCGCCTTGGGCGCTCGCGGCGCGCGTCACCCGATAGCCCAATTCGCGGAGCATTTCGGTCACGAGCGTGGCCACTTCATCGTTGTCCTCGACGAGCAGGATCGAGCGCAATCCGCCGCTATGCCGGGTGTTGTCGGCGCGGCGCGGCGCGGGTTCCGCGGGTGAACCGGCGGTTCGCGGCAGCAGCATGGTCACGGTCGTGCCTTCCCCTACGACGCTCGCCACTGTGATGGTCCCGCCCGACTGCTGCGTGAATCCGTAGACCTGGGGCAGGCCGAGCCCGGACCCCTTGCCGATTTCCTTGGTGGTGAAGAAGGGCTCGAAGATATGCGTGAGCACGGCCGCTGACATTCCTGTACCGGTGTCGCAAACACTGACCGCGACGAAATCGCCCGTAACTTCGCCCTGCCGGACTTGCGGCGCATTTCTCGCACCTATGGTGATGACTCCGCCATCAGGCATCGCATCGCGCGCATTCACGCACAAATTCAACACGACCAGCTCCCATTCGGCCGGATCGACCTTGATGGGCCACAGATCGTCGGCGAGTTCCGTCCTCACCTCGACGTCGCCGCGCAACGTGCGATCCAAGAGCTCGCGCATGCCGTCGATCTGCCGGTGCAGGTCCACTGGCTCGGGATTGAGCGGCTGACGCCGTGAAAAGGCGAGCAGTTTTCGGCTCAAGGATGCGCCGCGCTCGGTGGCTTGACGCATTTGAGCGATGACGCGCAGACGCCGTTGAGCGTCCTCAGGCCGCTCGAGCAGGCTCAGGCCTCCCGCGATCACCATCAGCAAGTTGTTGAAGTCGTGCGCAACCCCGCCCGTCAATTGACCGATGGCATCGAGCTTCTGCGACTGCCGAAGCAGCCTCTCGGCCTCGATCACGCGAGCCTGATCCCGAAGCCGCTCTGTGAGGTCCGTCACCACGAGGCACATCCCGCTCAAACCGGATCCGGGCACGGCGGCGGTCGACACCATCGTCGGCGTCGTAGCGCCATCGTGCGCGTGAAGCAGCAATTCGAGCCGGTCGACGCCGTCGGTGAGCAACGCTTTCAGTGCCGCGTGGTCCGACGCATCCAGCCAATCGGCGAAGGGGCGGCCCACTACCTTTTCCAGCGGCATTTGGATCAATTCCGCAAACCGGCGATTGCAGTAGTGGATGATGCCGCCGGAGGTGAGAATGACAGCGCCTTCTTGCATTCGCTCGATCAGAGTCCGATAGACGTACTCGGCTCCCTCCAAAGTGTAGACGCGTTGCCCGTCCGGCGTATCGACGACCAACGCATCCACGGCGCCGCTCCGAATGGCGGCTAGTGTTTCTCGTAACTCCTCGAGCTCCGCGCGCAACGATTCATTGTCCTCGCGGCACTGCTCGAGCGCTTGCTGCAAGTCGTCCGAAGTCATTGGCTCCATGGTGGTTACGCTCGTCCCAGGAGTGCGGGCGGGACGCCCAGCACGCAGAGGATCCGCGCTGGATCGCTCAGATCCCCGATGACCCGGCGCAGCGGCAGGGGCGATGTTTTGACCAAGGTGGGGGCGGCGACGATCTGCGCACCCTTGGCCAAGCCGGGTTGCTGGTAGATGTCAATGATCTCCAAATCGTAGCCGTCGAGAAGATGTTCCTTGCAAAGCTTCTGCAAATTATCAATCGCCCGGCGCGAGCGCGGTGTCATGCCGCTGACATACAGCTTGAGCATGAAATTCGCACGTGGTTTGCCGGTCACGGCCCTTTGAAAAGCCCTGGCCGAGGCGCCGAGTCCAATTTCGCCGCTACTTTTGGTTTTGTCGGACACGGAAATCCATGCTCGCAGATTTCTCTACGCCTGAGGGCGAAGATCCAACCCGACCAGCACTCGCTGGGTGTTGGACAAGTCACCGATGATTTTCTTGATGGGCTCCGGCAGCCGCCGGACGAGCGTGGGAAGGGCCAGGATCTGATCTCCTTTGGCGAGTTGCGGGTGCTCGATCAGATCGATGATCTCAATCTCATATTGGCCGCTCAGATGCTCCTCGCAGATTCGCTTCAAGTTCTCGAACGCCGTGACGGACTTTGATGTCCGGCCGGCCACATACAGGCGCAGGTTCCACGCACAGCCGCTCGCAGCGGCGACGGCGGGCTTGACCCGCGCCGGGCTTTTCTTCGTCACTTGCGAGATTCCTTGCCGTTGGTTCGCCCGCCGCCGGAATCCGCCTTTCGACTCAAGGCCATGGCGCGCCGCTCCAACTGGCCCCGCGAAACGTTCGCTTGGGTATCGGCGACCAGGTGCTCGGTCGCCTGGTCCTGGGCAAGGATCTGCGCCTGCAGAGCCGCGATCTGCGCCTCGAACGCTTTTCGTTTGGACAGCATCTCGGCCTGCTGGCGCTTCAGATCGCGCCGCCCGGCAGTCTCCAGCGCGTGCTCCTTCGC
>Ga0307474_10003311_pt1 | contig 11607 bp, 5 predicted proteins | sample atmos_gasesECM1C_2_FD_203312 | JGI IMG/M metagenome (GOLD analysis project Ga0307474, IMG submission 203312) | Hardwood forest soil microbial communities from Morgan-Monroe State Forest, Indiana, United States - atmos_gasesECM1C_05 | ecosystem: Environmental > Terrestrial > Soil > Temperate... | reverse complement strand
CGACGGCCCGCGCCAGAACTACACGGTCACTGCCAACGATCAGCTCGGCGACGCCAAGGGCTACGCGCCGCTCGTCGTCGCCTACGTCGGCGGCGCCGCCGTGCGCCTGTCCGACGTCGCCAAGGTCATCGACGGCGTCGAGAACGACCAGCTCGCCGGCTGGGCGGGTGCGCACCGCGCCGTCATCGTCAACGTGCAGCGGCAGCCCGGCGCCAACCTCATCGAGGTGGCCGATCGCGTGAAGGCGCTCGTGCCCCAGCTCGCGGCCTCCCTGCCGCGCGGCATCGACGTGCACGTGCTGTCCGACCGCACGGAGACCGTGCGCGCCTCGGTCGACGACGTGCAGTTCACGCTGCTCCTCACGATCGGTCTGGTCGTCGCGGTCATCTATCTCTTCCTGCACAGCCTGCGCGCGACGATCATCCCGGGCGTCGCCGTGCCGCTGTCGCTCGTCGCGACCTTCGGCGTCATGCTGTTCGCCGGTTACAGCCTCAACAACCTCACGCTCATGGCCCTCACGATCTCGACGGGCTTCGTCGTCGACGACGCCATCGTCATGATCGAGAACATCGCGCGCTACATCGAGGAGGGAGAGACGCCCATCGAGGCGGCGCTCAAGGGCTCGAAGCAGATCGGCTTCACGATCGTCTCGCTCACGGTCTCGCTCGTCGCCGTGCTCATCCCGCTCCTCTTCATGGGCGGCGTCATCGGGCGGCTCTTCCGCGAGTTCGCCGTGACGCTCGCGACGGCCATCGTCGCCTCGGCCTTCGTCTCGCTGACGCTCACGGCGATGATGTGCGCGCACATCCTCAAAGCGCACCCGAAAGGCGCCGGCGCCGAAGACGGCGAGAAGCCCAACCTCGTGACCCGGTTCACCGAGCGAGTCTGGCAGCGCGCGGTGAAGCTCTACGACGCCGGCCTCGGCTGGGTGCTCGAGCACCAGGCGCTCACGCTCGCCGCGACCGTCGCGACGGTCCTCTTCACCGTTGGGCTGGCCGTCGTCGTGCCGAAGGGCTTGTTCCCGCAGCAGGACACGGGAATGCTCCTGGGGGTCACGCAGGCGGCGCCCGACATCTCGTTCGCCGCCATGAGCGAGCGGCAGCAGGCCGTCGCCGACGTCGTCCGCGCCGATCCCGACGTGGCCTCGGTGGCGTCGTTCATCGGCGCCGACGGCACGAACCCGACGCTCAACAGCGGCCGCCTGTCGATCACGCTCAAGCCCCACGCCGAGCGGCACACGGGAGCGCAGCAGATCATCGAACGGCTCGACCAGCGGCTCGCGTCCCTGTCGGGCGTCGCGGTCTACCTGCAGGCCGTCCAGGACCTGCAGCTCGACACGCGCACGAGCCGCACCCAATACCAGTTCACGCTCGAGGACGCCGACTCCGACGAGCTCGCCGACTGGGCCCCGCGAGTCCTCGAGCGCCTGCGCGGGCTGCCCCAACTCGCCGACGTCGCGAGCGACCAGCAGGCCGGGGGCCTGCAGCTCGCGCTCGTCGTCGACCGCGACACGGCCTCTCGCCTGGGCGTGACCTCACAGATGATCGACGACACGCTCTATGACGCCTTCGGGCAGCGGCAGGTCTCGACGATCTTCACGCAGCTCAACCTCTACCGTGTCATCCTCGAGGTCGCGCCGGACGCCCAGCAGAACCCAGGGGCGCTCGACCGGATCTACCTGCGCTCGCAGAGCGGCCAATCGGTGCCGCTCTCCGCGTTCGCGCGCTACGAGCAGCGGCGGGCGCCGCTCTCGATCGCGCACGAGGGGCAGTTCCCGGCCGTGACGCTCTCCTTCAACGTCGCGGGCGGCGCGTCGCTCGGTGACGCCGTCGACGCCATCAACGCCGCCGTGACGTCGCTCGGCGCGCCCGTGGGGCTGCACGGCGATTTTCAGGGCGCGGCGCGCGCCTTCAGCGACTCGCTCGGCAGCGAGCCCATCCTCATCCTCGCGGCGCTCGTGACGGTCTACATCGTCCTCGGCGTCCTCTACGAGAGCTACATCCACCCCATTACGATCCTGAGCACGCTGCCCTCGGCGGGCGTGGGCGCGTTCCTCGCGCTGCTCGTCTCCGGCTCAGAGTTCTCGATCATCGCCCTCATCGGGATCGTGCTTCTCATCGGCATCGTCAAGAAGAACGCCATCATGATGATCGACTTCGCGCTCGAGGCCGAGCGCGACCAGGGCAAGACCCCGCGCGAGGCCATCCACCAGGCCTGCCTGCTGCGCTTTCGGCCCATCATGATGACGACGGCGGCGGCGCTCCTGGGCGGCTTGCCGCTCGCGCTCGGGCAGGGCATCGGCTCCGAGCTGCGGCGGCCACTCGGCATCACGATCGTGGGCGGCCTCCTGCTCTCGCAGGTGCTGACGCTCTTCACGACGCCCGTGATTTATCTCTACATGGAGCGCGCCGCTTCGTGGGGGCGGCGGCTGCGGGGCGCGCGAGGCCGCGTGAATGCGCCCGCGGCGGCAGCCGACGGCGGGCCATGAGAAGTGACCATGAGAAGTGACAATGACGGGTGACGACTCCGGCCGGCCCGACGGCGGCATCTCGGCGCCGTTCATCCGGCGGCCCGTCGCGACGTCGCTGCTCGCGGCGGCCGTGCTGCTCGCGGGCGTGGCGGCGTTCTTCAATTTGCCGGTCGCGCCGTTGCCCGACATCGACTTCCCCACGGTGTCGGTCTCGGCGGCGCTGCCCGGCGCGAGCCCCGACACGATGGCTTCGGCCGTGGCGACGCCGCTCGAGCGCCGCTTCGGGCGCATCGCGGGCCTGACCGAGATGACCTCGACGAGCTCGCTCGGCAACACGAGCATCACGATGCAGTTCGACCTCACGCGCGACGTCGCGGCCGCGGCGCGCGACGTGCAAGCCGCCATCAACGCCGCGGGCGGCGAGCTGCCCACGAACCTGCCCACGCGCCCGAACTACAGAAAGGTCAATCCGGCTGACTCGCCCATCCTCATTCTCTCGCTGCGCTCCGACACGCTGCCGCTCGCGCAGGTCTTCGACGCCGCGAACAGCGTCCTCGCGCAGAAGATGTCTCAGATCGAGGGGGTGGGGCAGGTGTTCGTGGGCGGCGGGCAGCAGCCGGCCGTGCGCGTGCAAATCGACGGCCAGGCGCTCGCAGGCATGGGCCTCGGCACCGCCGACGTGCGCGCCGCGCTCGCGGCCTCGACGTCGAACCAGCCCAAGGGCATCATCAGCGGTCCGCGCTCGACGTACTCCGTCGCCGCCAACGATCAGCTCCTCGGCGCGGCGGCCTACCGCCAGCTCGTGATCTCGTACCAGGGCGGCGCGGCCGTGCGCCTCGGCGACGTCGCGCGCGTCTTCGACGACGTCGAGAACAACCGGCTCGCCGCCTGGATCGACGGCCAGCGCGCAGTCCTCATGATCGTGCGGCGCGAGCCGGGCGCCAACATCCTCGCTACGCTCGAGCGCATCAAGGAGGCGCTGCCGCGCCTGCGCGAGTCGATCTCGCCCGCCATCGAGACGCGCCTCGTTCTCGATCGCACCGAGACCATCCGCGCCTCCGTGCGCGACGTCGAGCGCACCCTCATCATCAGCGTCTTCCTCGTTACACTTGTCGTCTTCATCTTCCTGCGCAGCGCGCGCGCCACCCTCATCCCGAGCATCGCCGTGCCGTTGTCGCTCGTGGGCACCTTCGGCGTCATGTATCTCGTTGGCTACAGCCTCGACAACCTGTCGCTCATGGCGCTCGCGATCTCGACGGGCTTCGTCGTCGACGACGCCATCGTCGTCACGGAGAACATCGCGCGCTTCATCGAAGACGGCATGCCGCCGCTGCGCGCCGCGCTCACGGGCGCCCGACAGATCGGCTTCACGATCGTGTCCATCACGGTGTCGCTCATCGCCGTCTTCATCCCGATCCTGCTCATGGGCGGCATCATCGGGCGACTCTTCCGCGAGTTCGCGGTCACGCTCAGCATCGCCATCGTGATCTCGGCCGTCGTGTCCCTCACCGTGACGCCCACGATGGCGGCCTATCTGCTGCGGCCTGCGTCCGAGGCTAAACGCTCGCGCGTCTACGCCTGGTCGGAGCGGCTCTTCGGGGCGCTCCAGCACGCCTACGATCGCGGCATTACCTGGGTGCTCGATCACTCGGGGCTCATGCTGATGCTCACGCTCGCCACCGTGGGCGTCACCGTCTGGCTGGCGATCATCGTGCCCAAGGGCCTCTTCCCGCAGCAGGACACTGGCCTCCTCGCCGGGTTCTCGGAGGCCTCCCAGGACATCTCCTCGACGGCGATGCGCGGCATGCAGGAGAAGGTCAACGCTCTGGTGCAGGCGGACCCGGACGTCGCGCACACGGTCTCGTTCTTCGGCGGTCAGAGCGGCTCGGGCAACACGGGCACGGTCTTCGTGACGCTCAAACCCTACGCCCAGCGCAAGACGACCGCCGACGAGATCATCGCGCGCCTTCGCCCCAAGCTGGCGCGCATCCCCGGCATGACGCTCTTCCTGCAGGCGGTGCAGGACCTTCGTATCGGGGGCCGCGGCTCGCGCACGCAGTACCAGTACACGCTCCAGGACGCCAACCTCGACGAGCTGCGCGTCTGGGCGCCGCGCCTCCTCGACGGCCTGCGCAAGGTCCCGGAGCTGCGCGACGTCAACACCGACCAGCAGACGGCCGGCCTAGAGGCCGAGGTCACGATCGACCGCGACAGCGCCGCACGCCTCGGCGTCACGCCACAGGCCATCGACGACGCGCTCTACGACGCTTACGGCCAGCGCCAGGTCGCCACGTCCTTTACAGCGTCGAACTACTACCGCGTCGTGCTCGAGGCGACGCCCGACTATCAAGCGGGCCCCGACCAGCTCGCGCGCCTCTACGTGCGCGGCGCCGCCGGCTCCATCGTGCCGCTCTCCGCCGTCGCGCGCTTTGGCACGGGCCTCATGCCGCTCGCGATCACGCACCAGGGCCAGTTCCCCTCGGTGACGCTCTCCTTCAACCTGACGCCCGGGAAGGCCCTCGGTGACGCCATCAAGGCCATCGACCTCCTCGAGCGCAGGATCGGGCTCCCCGCGAGCGTCAACGCCGGTTTCAGCGGCACCGCCCAGGCCTTCGGCGCCTCGCTCGCGACCGAGCCCTGGCTCATCCTCGCGGCGCTCGTCTCGGTCTACCTCGTCCTCGGCATCCTCTACGAGAGCCTGGTTCACCCGCTGACGATCCTCTCGACGCTGCCGTCCGCGGCCGTGGGCGCGCTCATCGCGCTCCTCGTCACGCACGTCGACTTCAGCATCATCGCCCTCATCGGCGTCGTGCTCTTGCTCGGCATCGTCAAGAAGAACGCCATCATGATGATCGACTTCGCCCTCGAGGCCGAGCGCGCGCAGGGCCTCGAGCCGAAGGAGGCCATCCACCGCGCCTGCCTCCTGCGTTTCCGCCCTATCCTCATGACGACGCTGGCGGCGCTCTTCGGCGCCATCCCGCTCGCCGTCGGCTTCGGCGCCGGCTCGGAGCTGCGCCGCCCGCTCGGCATCGCCATCGTGGGCGGGCTCGCCGTCTCGCAGCTCCTGAACCTCTTTACGACGCCCGTGATCTACCTGTTCCTCGATCGGCTGCGCCTCGAGCGCAGGCGCGCGCGTGCCCGGTTGCCGAATTCGCCGATTGGATCGACAGTGGAGGCGTGAGCGAGAGCGTCCTCGACTGCGTCACTTGCCTGCGCTGCGCCGCCCCGCTCGACACGCGGCCGCGCGAGATCGCCTGCGCGCGCTGCCGCCAGGAGTATCCGCACGTCGGTCCCATCGCCGTCCTCTTGCCCGAGGCCGAGGCCCACGTGCAGCTCTGGCGGCGTCAGCTCGCGCTGCTGCTCGACAACGGCGCGAAGACGCACGCGGGCTTGGAGGCCCAGGCGGCCACCGAGGGAGCTCTACCCGCCACGATGGCGCGCGTGTCCTCGATGGCCCGGGCCGTCCGCGATCAGGTCGACGACTACGCAGCGCTGCTGGGCCCGGCGCTCGGCGGTCCGCTCGACGGGCCCGTGAACGGCTTGCCCCGCGGCGTCGTCGAGTACAGCTACTATCTGTTTCGCGACTGGGGATGGCGGGGGCCCGACCTGCGGGAGAACGAGGAGGCGCTCGAGGCGTTGCGGGCCGTCGCGCCGGGCGCGCTCGGGCGCGTCCTCGTCCTCGGCGCCGGCGGCTGCCGCCTGGCGTACGACCTCCACCGGCATTGTGGCGCCACCGAGACCGTCGTCCTCGACATCGATCCCTACCTCTTCGTGATCGCCGAGGCGGTCGTGCGCGGTCGGGAGGTGCGCCTCACCGAGGCGAGCCTCAACGTCCTCGACGCGCAGCACGTCTCGGAGGCCTGGACGCTGCGCGCGCCCGAGCAGCCGCTCGACGACACCGCCTTCCATTTCTTTCTGGCGAATGGCCTCGACCCGCCATTCGCGGACGGTACGTTCGACGCCGTCGTCACGCCCTGGTTCATCGACCGCGTGCCTAGCGACGTCGAGGCGTTCCTCGCGAGGGTGCGCCGCCTGCTTCGGCCGGGAGGGCGCTGGCTCAACCAAGGACCTTTGCTGTACCCGCCCGAGACGCCCCTCTTGCGCCGGCACTCTCGAGACGAGCTTTTCGATCTGGCGGCCCGCGCGGGATTTCGCATCGGACAAACTAATATTGCGTCGCGTCAGTATCTCGTGTCCCCGCTAACCGGGGCAGGAAAAATCGAACGGGTCGTCACTTTTAGCGCGCTACTTTAGCTGGTGACACGTCTATGTAGCCGAAGACGATGAAATCGCAAATGCTCGCGCCGAAGCAGGTGCACCACTTTGGGCCCGTAAAGTCGGTCGTTTTCGCGGTCCTTGTTGGCGGTTGCACGGGCGCTGTCGGCGGCTCGAGCTCGTCAACGGGATCGGCCGGCTCGCCGGCGGGAACGAGCGGCAGCACTGGAAACGGAACGGGTACCGGGACAGGCACGGGGACCGGAACGGGTACTGGCACAGGTACAGGTACAGGTACTGGGACCGGCACGGGGGGCGCTGGAAGCGCGAGCTCACTGCTGGGCCTGCCGGGCGGCAACGAGCCGGCCGCGAGCCTGCACAAGCTGACGATCGCCGAGTTCACGAACAGCCTGCAGGACCTATTGGGGACCGGCACTCCGGTATCGGGCGTCGAGCCCGATACAATCGTGTCGGGGTTCGGATCGGTGGGCGCGTCGACCGTCTCGATATCGCCTGCGGGCGTGGGCCTTTACGAGGACGCGACGGGCGCCGCGACTGCTTATGCGTTCTCCGACGCGACTCACGCCGCGGCCGTGCTCTCCTGCATCCCGACCGGGGCCACGGACACCGCCTGCGCTTCGAAGGCCCTGGCGGCGTTCGGTCGGCGCGCGTTCCGCCGCACGCTCACCGACGCCGAGACGATGCGCTTCGTGACGCTGGCGATGACTGTTGCGGCCAAGCCGGGCAGCAGCGTCCTGGCGGGCATGCGCCACGCGGTGTGGGCGATCCTGCAATCGCCGAGCTTTCTCTATCGGGTCGAGCTCGGGGCGCCGAGCGCGGCCGACAAGGGGCGCGTCAAGTACACGGACTTCGAGGTCGCGTCGCGCCTCGCGGCGGCGCTGTGGGGCTCTGTGCCCGACGACGTGCTCTTGGACGCGGCGGCGCAAGGCAAGCTCGCGACCGCGGCCGACGTGCGCGCGCAGGCGACGCGCATGCTGGCCGACGCGCGCGTGCACCGCTCGATCGTGGCGTTCGTCGACGATCTTTTCGGCAAGCTGACGCTCGCGGAGGCCACGAAGGATCCGGCGGTCTTCCCGGCGTGGACGCCGACGCTGCGGGACGCCATGCAGCAGGAGCTCGAGCAGCGGATCGACGACGTCGTGTTCACGCAGAAGGGCGATTTTCTGGCGCTTTACGAGAGCAAGACGACGTTCGTGAACAACGAGCTCGCGATGTACTACGGTCTGCCCACCCAGGCGACCGACGGCTGGCGCGCCGCGACCTTCCCGGCTGACTCGCCGCGCGTCGGTCTGCTCGGCGCGGGCGCGATCCTTTCGGCGTACGCGCACCCGCAGCGGACCTCGCCGACCGAGCGCGGGAAGTTCGTGGCGATCAACTTGCTGTGCAAGAACATCCCGGAGCCGCCGCCTGGTATCCCACCGCTTCCGGCGGTGACGGGCGGGACGGCGACGGTCCGGCAGACGTTGGAGATGCACCGCACGGCCGCGTCGTGCTCGGTGTGCCACACCATCATGGATCCCATCGGCTTTGGCATGGAGACGTTCGACGGCGCGGGGCAGTACCGGACGAAGGACAACACGTTGCCCATCGACGCGACGGGGACGCTCGACGGCGTCTCGTTCAACGGGCTCGCCGAGCTCGGCGCCGCGGTACACAAGGACGCCGTCGCGGGGCCGTGCCTCGTGAGCAAGCTCTACACGTTCGCGGAGGGCCGCACGCTGAGCAGCCACGACGCGGGCGCCCTGGACGCGCTCGCGGCGACCTTCGCGAAGAGCGGCAACCACGTCGACCAGCTGATGCTCGACATGGTGACGAACGACGCCTTTCGCTACGTGACGCCCGATCTATAGGAGGCAACGAGACCCATGGCCCGCCCCAATCGCAGCTTCGTACCGCGTCGCACCTTCCTGCGAGGCGTGCTCGCGGGTGGCGTGAGCGTGGCCGTGCCGCTGCCGCGACTCGCGTGCATGCTGAACGGAAACGGCACGGCGTCCGCCCAGGGCAAGCCGCTGCCCGTGCGGTTCGGCACGTGGTTCTTCGGCAACGGCATCATCCCTGAGCGGTGGGTGCCGTCGCACACGGGCGTCGGCAACAACTGGACGTTGAGCGAGCAGCTCGCGCCGCTTCTGGCGGTCAAGCCGTGGCTCAACGTCGTCACGGGCCTGTCGATCAAGATCCCGAACGCCGCGCCGCACGCGAGCATGCCTTGCGCCGCGCTCACCGGGGCGCAGACGGGCGGGGGCGCGGTGCAGCTGCCGTCGGTCGATCAGGTGGTGGCCAAGATCAATAGCGCTGGTGCGATCTACCCGACGGGCCTTCACGTGGGCATCTCGAACACGTCGGGCGCGACGTCGCTGGGCCTGGCGATCTCGTACGCCGGACCGAACGCGCCGAACGCGCCGAACTACAGCCCCTCGATGTTGTTCAGCAAGCTCATGCAGTTCGCAACGACGGCGGGGAGCACGCCCAAGCCGCCGGACCCGGAGCTCTTGAATCGCACGCTCGTGCTCGACGCCGTGCGGGAGGACGCCGCGTCGTTGCGCACGCGGCTCGGGACGGGCGACCAGCAGCGGCTCGACCTGCACCTGCAGGGCCTCGGGCAGCTGCAGCAGCAGATCGTGGCGGCCGAGATGCCCAAGGCCACGGGCACGATCAACGATCCCGACAAGACGTACCCGATGCGCGGCGCGGACGGCTCGATCTCGCGGCAGCGGGCGCAGGCGTTCTCGGACCTGCTCGTGTTCGCGATGGCGAGCGACCTGACGCGCGTCTTCTCGTACATGTTCACGTGCCCGGCGTGCCACGGCAACTACGCCGACTGCGGCCTCGACCCGGCGACCTTCCACGAGGACTACGGTCACCGCCTCTCGCCCAAGGGCCTGACCTACGCGACGTCCGGGTTCAACCAAGGTGTCCGCTACGCGATGTCGAACCTGGCCGATCTGCTCGAGCGGATGAAGGCGACGCCGGACGGCGCGGGCAACCTGCTCGACAATTCGTGCGTGTACACGACGTCGTGCGTATCGGAGTCGCAGACCCACGGCGGCACGGATTTCCCGCTGCTCTCCGCCGGCAAGGCGGGCGGCAAGCTCAAGACCGATCAGCACATCCGCCTGCTGGACGACAACGTCAGCAAGATGCCGTTCACGCTGCTCACGGCGATGGGGAGCTCGGCGACGTCGTTCGGCATGGCCGAGGCGCAGGTCTCGAGCCCGATCTCCGCGATGCTCGCCTGAAGTCGTTAGTTAGAGGACGCAGAACCGGATGAGGAGACTGACCCCGAAACCATCAGTCGTTGTAGCGCTAGCAGGCGTGCTCTTGGGCGCGGGCTGCGGCGGGAGTGCCTCTGACCGAACGCAGGGCTCGGCCGGGAATGGGGGAGTGGCTGGAAGCTCGGGCGCGACGGGCGCAGGCGAATCGACGGGGACGGCCGGCGGCGGGGGCGTGATCACCTCAGGGACAGCGGGCGCCACGGGGACGGGGACGGCCGGCTCTGGCGCGGCCGGCGCGGGCTCTGGCGCGGCCGGCTCTGGCGCGGCCGGAGCATCGGACCCCGCGGGCGTCGGCGGCGCCTCGATGAACATCAAGGGCCCGAGCATCACGATCACCGAGTTCATGATTCCGACGGCGAGCGATCCCGGTTGGATCTGCGCGGGCCCGGACGGGAAGATCTGGTTCACGCACCAGAGCACGGCGCCCAACGCCCTGGGGAACCTCACGACGATGGGCACGATGTTCAACCTCTTCAGGACCTCGACGACGAACACGGGCCCCATGGGCATCGCGCCGGGTCCCGATGGAAACGTCTGGTACACGAAGCAGACAGGCATCGGCCGCGCGCTGCCTTCGGGCACGATCTCGGAATACGGCGTGCCCAATGGCGGCGACTCGGGGCGCATTACGCTCGGACCCGACATGAACCTGTGGTTCACCGAGCCGCTCCATGACCGCATCGGGCGTGTCACGCCCCAGGCCGCCTTCACGCAGTTCGACCTTCCGAGCGCGGGCGGCCACCCGCTCGGAATCGCGACCGGGCCCGACGGGAACCTCTGGTTCACGGAGACCACCGGCAACAAGATCGGGCGCATCAGCCCCATGGGCACGATGATCATGGAGTTCCCCATCCCGACGGCCGCGAGCGATCCGGCGTCGATCGCCAAGGGTGCCGACGGCAACATGTGGTTCACCGAGCACGACGTGCACAAGATCGGGCGCATCACGCCGGCCGGCGTCGTCACGGAGTTCCCCGTCGGCTCGAACGGCGACCCCGGCAGCATCGCCGCGGGCATGGACGGCAACATGTGGTTTACCGAGGCGGGCGGCACAAACGCCATCGGCCGCGTCACGCCAATGGGCGGCGTCTCGGAATACGCCGTCCCGACGACCGGCAGCGACCCGACGGACATCACGGCCGGGCCCGACATGAACCTGTGGTTCACCGAGCTGTCGACGAACAAGATCGGTCGCATCAGCAGCCTCGCGGGCGGCGGCACCCTCGCGAGCTCGGACGTCAGCGCGACGGCCCCGCTCAGCGGCAACATGATGTGCATGAAGGACTCTGACTGCGGAGCGAGCGGGAAGGCCTGCGGCGGCGATGTCTGCAGCTATACGGTTACGCCGCACGTCTGCATGCTCGCCGTCTCGGGCGACCCGGGCTGGTGCACGGCGGACGCGGACTGCTGGTGCAAATCGTCGGGCGCCACGTGCAACGCGACGTCGCATCATTGCTCGTCGACGATGTGATTAACTCCATCGGGTAAGCCGCCGGCTGTGCCGGCAGACTCGACGAGGCTCCGCCGTCCCGTCGTGCAGGTCGAAGCGTCCATCATGCCCGGAGGATCGCCAAACTTCGCCGTCGCTTTCGCAGGACTGGTCGGACGGAGGGCGAGGGCGAAGTAGCT
>Ga0307474_10003310_pt1 | contig 11608 bp, 11 predicted proteins | sample atmos_gasesECM1C_2_FD_203312 | JGI IMG/M metagenome (GOLD analysis project Ga0307474, IMG submission 203312) | Hardwood forest soil microbial communities from Morgan-Monroe State Forest, Indiana, United States - atmos_gasesECM1C_05 | ecosystem: Environmental > Terrestrial > Soil > Temperate... | reverse complement strand
GACCATCTTCATCTTTCGTAGCGCGTGCCATCGCATGGACATGCTTCACCGAACCGTCCGGCATCAGCAATCGATATTGATGCTCGAAATCCTTGTCTTCGTTGGATACGCGGTCAATCATCGCCTGCACGGCGGCGCGATCCTCAGGATGCACGCGCTGAACCACAAGTTCGATGGTCGGCCTGGTCGCTCGATCAATTTCGAAAATCCGAAAGGTTTGGTCTGACCAGAAGAAGTTCTTTCCGGTCGTGACATTCCATCCGAAGCTACCGGTCCGGGTCAATCTTTGCGCCTCGGTCAGATACATTTCGGTATGCAGCAGTGCCGATTCAGTCCGCTTCAGACCTTCGATGGCTGCCTGCAGCTCGTCGCGCGAATGCCGCAAGTCTTCTGTGGCCTTGCTCTTTGCGGCGATTACGAAAGCAACAAACAAAGAAACAATAAAAAACAACACCAGACGTGGCGCTTCCGACGGATCTACCGCGAGAAAATTATGCTTCCAGACGAATAAATTGGTCGGCGGCGCGATGTTGTATTGGAAGGCAAGAAGCCCAAGGGCTATCGCGAACAGTGCCGGGCCAAGGCCAGCAAGCCATGCCGTCGCAATTACGGCGCTCAGCATGAGCAATCCGATAGGCTCAGGCGTAAAAAAGCGGGCCATGAACGCAGTTACTATTACAGCAGCGGCGATCGACAGTATCGGAACTGCATAGGCGAAACCTTTCGGCTTCGCCAGCCACAGATTGCTTGATTCAGATCCGATCATTCTATTCGTCCGTTTGATTCAGCTACGCTCGCTCCCGCGCAGCCAATCGAACTGCGGAGAGCGCCGGCACTGCCGATGGGGAATGCCTTTCGACCGACCAGGCAAGGTCGTGTTCAGCTCCGAATTGTCGGATGCCGAGAGCTAATACCGAAAAAATATGTAGTGCCGCTTTCAGGAGAGTCATGGCCTGGTCACGCTCCTTCCTGAGCGTTCCTGTTTCCCCCGGGGCACCCAATTAAAGCACTTTGGCGCAGGATCAGCAATTCGTTCCGCCTATAGCCCGATAGCGGGTTTTGAAGCATCCGGCCCGCGCGGCGGCCAAGCAGGTTTGAGCGAGGCTACCGGCCTCTACAAACGTTCGTATAGTCCGTTGAACCCTTTCTATGCGAGCGTTCACCCCGCGTACAATTGAGTCGGCAGCCTCAGCCCATTAATGGTTCAGACCAGATAGCAGGTGATGTCGATGGCTCCGGGCAACGAGATCAAACAGGCCGTGAAGTACTCGACATTCTGGATCACGTTCACGTAACCAGCGTCTCGAGGTGTCGCATGAAATTTATTCTGGTGAATGGCAGGACCCCCTTTAGAAATTCCACGTGTGCGCTTTGCGGTGAATCAATCAGTAATTCATATCTGCGCGAGATGGGAACACAGCTCTACTACTGTGACCAGAGCTGCCACGCGGATCACTGCAAGAGAGTCGTGGATCTTTCAAATAATACGAGAGCTGCCCCGGTTGCGGTTGCTCCCAAGCGGATGAAAAAAGCATCCGAAGCCGAGCTAATGCTCACAACGTGAGACTTTAAGTTTAATCGACACTTTCCGAGAAGATGTTGGGAAGAAGGAACGCAATATGAGAAATCAGCGCATTCTCCGCGATATCGCCGAACGGCCCGGGACGGTATCCGGTCGCTCGGATGCAAGGACCTTGGCGCTCGCGCCCGTGAAATTTCACGCTTCCTCGATTCATCCGAAGAATATTCACCGAATGGACGACAGAGAGGACAGCCCACTCCAAGGGAGCAGCGCAGCGGAGCTAAAGATCCATCTGAACGGTCGCCCGATCCTGTTTCGTTTCACCCTTGATGAGGTTTCGACCAAAACGTTGCTTGGCGCTGTTGTCGCGGACGGCGAGTCTTCCCAGCTTCCTAATGCGCTGGGAAAGATTGCTGATCGGATTCGCGGGTCGACCACGCGAATGAGCGGCTTGCCGTCAAGTCCGGCGCTGACAATTGTGGAAACGATGACTCCGGAGTCCGTCGCCGTTCCGTCCGACGCGCAGACAATGCTGCGCGTTGGACCACTTGAACTCAATCTGCTCGATCGAACGGCCAAAAGAGGCGGACGGCAGATTGATCTGAGGCCGCGCGAGTTTCGGCTGCTCCGATACATGATGGAACGCAGCGACCAGCTGCTGACGCGAGCAAAGCTTCTGCAGGAGGTTTGGAACTACAAGTTCGTTCCGCAGACGAATCTCGTCGATGTTCACATGGGTCGGCTTCGTCGCAAGGTCGACTGCCCGAACGAGCCAGCGATGATTCGCAGCGTGCGCGGTGCCGGCTTCGTTCTGGATTCCAGTCCGCTTTCGCAGAATTAGCCGGGCCGGGCCGGCCGAATACCGATCAGTTTTCTATCGACCGGACGTCAGGCCTGCCGTGCAAAACCAAAGCAACTACAGAGTGGTTCGCCATGATACTCGCAATCTTGTTCTATATGGCAAAACGCGTTCGCGCAAAGGACAGGACGCGCTTTGCCTTTGTCGACAAGATCGACGGTGTTGCCCTCAAGTTGGCAGTCGTGGCGGGGGCCTTGTTTACGATGGCTTGTCTCGCTGCGACCAGTTCGACCTTAGCTGTCGAACTCTCACAGGGTCTGTTTGATCTCATCCCTTGATCACCAGTGAGCGACCAGAGGACTCGTGATACAGGCCTAAATCGCAATTTAATTGCAACACAAAAACTAAATCCCATCTCAGCGGCAAGAGAGCTAACTAGACAAGACGGGCCATCGATCACGCCTGGCTTCGTTGTGAAGCGAATGCCGCTGACCTCGATCGGATGGTGCAAACAGAGAGTAAGACAATGAGCTTCAGGTTGATTGCGGCAGTAATGATTTCGTTCGTGCTGGCCGGTCCGGCAATGGCCATGCATCACAGGTATGACAACCGGGTCGGTCGTGAGTTACCGGTGGTGGATGCGACACATTTTGGATATGGCTCGGGCCGGTGCGCCTATCATTCAGGCTATGGCGGCTTGTACGGCGATGGCTATTATCCCGGAAACGTTTGCGACGATGGTGGCGATCATCTCATCGACTGATCGTGAAGCCGGTTTCTCCGGCGTGTAGTACCGTTCGAAATCGCTTTGCGAACCGCGGCGGCAGATGTTCCAGAGGCAACCTGCAGGTGGTCAACGTCGGCCAGACCACCTCCGGAGAAATCCCGACAAACAGCACATGCAGGCAATGGCTTGGCCGCGCTAACCGCGGTCAAATAGCAACTGCTTTCGAATATCTCGCAATATTGTGAACTCGCGGCAGACCGACCGTACTTACATCCCGTTCATCATGAGTGACGTTGGAACGCCCCGATGGTGAGCAAGGAATATTTGAGCACGGCGCGGACTCTGCTCGGAATCGCTAAAAACATGACGGACCAAACGATTGGGGAAAGGCTCAAGGCCCTTGCAGAGGATTACGAGCGCCGAGCCCGGAAAGCTGGTCTTGCGGAATCGGCCAAAGGTTTGACTCCTCCGCTCGCCGGTCACGGCCGGGAATCGCGGCCGCGAGCAGCAAAGTCCGGCTAAAAGCTGGTTTTCGGCCAAAGTATCAGCGGGTTCTCCGGCTTCTTGCTGATGGTGCTTGTCGCCATCTCGTCCCCGGAAGAAATGAAATGGGGAAGAATTGCCTCCCACCGGTCTTGGACATGTTTCGGCCGATCAGCTTTGCTGTGGCTATCGCAGCCGCGACGCTGCCGGCATTCGGGCGCGATTTGAGCGGGCGCAATAATCGCGTTTCATCACTCTCTCCAACTGCTCTTGAAGAGATCGCCCGGGTCGAGAACGAAATCGATCGAATAGAAGGGGAGACAGTCGGCCGCCTGACGTCACCCCCCGACAACCAGGTGCAGCAGATCGAATTGCTCGGCAAGCTTTTGCTCTACGATAAAGAGCTGTCGGTGAATCGAAACGAAGCATGCGCCTTTTGCCACATGCCGGAAACCGGATTCACGGGGCCCAGTTCGGAACTCAATCGCACCACAGGATCGTATCCCGGCTCAGTCCGAACCCGATTCAGCGAACGCAAGCCGCAAACCCATACTTACGCGCCGCTGTCGCCGGTGCTTCACTACAATGAAGGACAGGGCGATCTGGTCGGAGGCAATTTCTGGGACATGCGCGCGACCGGCCGCCGGCTCGGCAATCCGGCAGCTGAACAAGCCGAGGGGCCGCCGACGAACCCGGTCGAAATGGGACTGGCTGATTTCGCCTGCGCCGTTTACCGAGCCTCCAAGCGACCTTACCGGGCCCTGTTTGAAAGCGTGTGGGGCGCCCAGGCGTTCGCGATCTCGTGGCCGCCCGACACCGAGGACGTGTGCAACCGCCCGGGTCCGCCGCCCGCCGACGATCCATCGCCCGTCCATCTCACGCCCGTCGATCGCGGCCGAGCTGCAGCCAGTTTCGACCAGATGGCGCAATCGATTGCGAGCTACGAAGCGTCGCACGAGGTGACGGCGTTTTCTTCGAAATATGACGCCGTTCAAGCCGGCAAGGCGCATTTCACGGCCCAAGAACAACAGGGGTATGATTTGTTTCGCGGCAAGGCCAAATGCAACGAATGCCACCGCGACGGTGGGCCAGGCGAAGAACCGCTGTTCACCGACTTCACGGCGAGCAATATCGGCACGCCCGCGAATCGTGATCTGCCTTACTATGCCGAAGGCAAACCCGACGCCCTGGGCTATGTTGCCAACAAGAGAGGCCCATCCTTCGTTGATCCCGGTGTTGGCGGCTTTCTCGCCGACGGTCATCCACTCAGTCAGCCCTCGGCGGTCGATGCGCGCTGGAAACCCCTGGCGTTAAAAAATCGCGGCCGATTCAAGGTGCCGACCCTGCGCAATGTCGACAAGCGGCCGAGTTCCGACTTTGTCAAGGCATACGGCCACAATGGCTATTTCAAAAGCCTGAAGCAGATTGTGCATTTCTACAATACCCGCGATGTGCTGCCGCGGTGTGCGCCAAACGACCCGCGAGAGGGCACGGGTTGCTGGCCGGAGCCGGAAACGACGGAGAATATCAACAAAAGCAAGGTAGGAAATCTCGGTCTGTCGAGCGAGGAGGAGGACGCACTGGTTGCGTTCATGCAGACTTTGACGGATGGATTTGCGCCTGCCGGGCGGAACTAGCGAGCGCAGTTGGATTGCGTGCGCGGACGGCCAGGTTCCCTCAAATTTACCCTTAAACAGGTCGACCGTGTTCCTTGCGTGAATCTCGCAAGGCCGCCGAAGTCGTGCGGCTGGAAATAGGGTCGGCCCGTTATCGCCTGAACAAGAAGATGTTGTGCTCTCACACGGTACCCGAATTGCTTCCTCACGACGAATGCCGACTTTGCGGCGGACCGCCGAAACGGCCGCCGCATTTCTCATGCAGATAAGCAGACCCCCTTGGAAATCTGCTCCGTCATTCTGCGGCCGCAGCCTCCGCGATGTCGGGGACCATCCGATGCCTCACCCCGAACAGCCGTGTTTGCAGCCGGTCGAGGTAGAGATACACGATCGGTGTCGTATAGACCGGCGAGCGAGCGCGACCCCATCGCCAAGGGATCTCGTAATAACCCGAAAACCTAAGGAATTGATTCTATTTCAATAAATTGGGTTCGTTTTGCAAAAACACCAATACTCACAACTTAAAGTTAGATTTATACATGGCTCAACTTGAAGGCGTGTTTGGCGCCGATGGTCTCGTGAATTGCGTGAAACTATTGCCGATCCCTAGAGCGGGATTTCATTGCCGTTTTTGTCTGATCGGTTTCCGAAGTCGAACGCCGGGTCCGCCACCGTTCTCGTCGATAAATTCAATACCGGCTTTTTCAAAGGCGCGTCTTATGGCGTCGAGGGTCGCACGACGCGGCTCGCTGGTCCCGGCTTCTAACTGATGCACGGTTACAACTCCGACGCCCGCAGCGTCAGCAAGCTCTTGTTGGCTCCACGCGAGGAGCCCGCGGCCTGCCCTGCACTGCGCGGATGTAATCATCCCCCGCTACATGCCGGATTCGTGATGTTCCTACAATTCCATAGAAAATCTATTGACCTATGTTACCATATAATATATATGCTTCCATAGATAATTTATGCTTTAGGAGAAGCAAATGCAGATTTCTAAGACGAGTTTAGACCGCCGCTGTTTCATCGGCGGCTCGGATGCCCGGATTATCATGGGCGACGACGAGGCGGTGCTCATCCGACTTTGGCAGGAAAAACGGGGCGAGGTCGAACCCGAGGATCTTTCGGACGACCTCTTGGTCCAGCTCGGCAGCGTCACCGAACATCTGAACCGGGACTGGTACGAAAAGAACACCGGGTATGCCGTCACTGACGTGCAGCGGCAGGTATTTCATAATGTTCACAGGTGGATGGCCGCGACCCTTGATGGCCGAGTTGAGACTATCGGCGCCGTGTTCGAAGCGAAGTTCATGCTGCCCTGGAATTTTTCCGAGGAAGCGGCCGCCGAAAAGCACATGGCGCAGCTGCAGCACAATATGTGGGTAACGGCGTCGCGGATTGCGGTGCTTTCCATCATCACCGGTGGCGGCAAGTGGGTGGAGATGACCATTCCGGCCGATCCGCTCTATCAACACCTCTTGCTCACTGCGGAGAAGAAGTTCTGGCGCTGCGTCGAGACCAGCGAGCCGCCTCGCCTTTTTGGCATCGAGCCGCCGCGGCCAAGGGTTGAAGCAGTCAGAACCGTCGACATGAGCGGCTCCAACACCTGGGCTGAGTTTGCAAACCTCTATCGGCTGACCCGTTCTGCCGCGCTTGACCATGACCGGGCCAAGTCGGAGCTGAAGGCGCTCGTGCCTGAGGATGCCAAAGAGGCTTCTGGCTATGGAGTCCGAGCAAAACGATCGAAGTCCGGCGCCATCAGCTTTGAGGTCTTGGACGTGGAGGCCGCCCGTGCAGCGCTCTAGCGAAAGCGTTGGGGCGCTGGCGGCAGCGCTCGCCAAAGCCCAGGCCGAGATCGCCAACCCGGAGAAATCTCTGACCGCGACGGTCGTCTCGCCCTTTCCGCGCGAAGGGAGCCGGACGTTTCGCTATGCGCCTTTGTCCTCCGGTTTAGACTTGGTCCGCAAGTGCTTAGGCCAGCGCGAGATTGCAACCATCCAGGCGACCGCAATCGACCAGGAGACCAGCCTGATCAGGCTCACCACCACCCTCGTCCACGCCTCCGGTGAATGGGTGTCCTCGGATTGGCCGGTCTGCCCGGTCAGCGAAATGGCAGCGCCCCATCGTCTTGGAGCTGCGCTGACCTATGCCCGACGCTATGCCCTGTTCACGCTGGTGGGGATTGCCGGCGAGGACGATATCGATGCGCCGGATCTGTCCGTTGCAGGGATATCTCTGGAAGCCGAAAAGGACCCGCGTAGCACGCAGCAAAGTCCGGCGGAGCAGGTCACACGGCAGACAGCATCTCGCAGGCCGCTACAGCGTGCCGGAAGGCAGAGGCCACCAAGCCTGTCGCAAGGCGCCTCTGAAGGGCTTAGGCAGCGCCTGATCTCTGAGCTTGAGCAACTCGCAGACACGGAAGCCCTCGCTTCTTGGGCGCACCGCGCGCTGCCACTCAAAACCCAGCTCTCCGCTAAAGATGCAGAGGCGATCGAAGCTGCATTTGCTGCGAGGCTCACTCAGCTCAACGAGACAGCGACAGTATCGCAACCTCAGAATCAAAAACCGAATGGCCATCGCGGCCAGCCGCGGCGGACCGAGAGCGGCTCTAAGGAGGTCACTGTCATCGGCAAGCCCGTACCTGAACGCGATCGCAACCATCTGAGATTTGTGGCCGCTCAGCCGTGCCTGGTCTGCGGCCGCACGCCTTCCGATCCCCACCACATCAGGTTCGCTGAGCAACGCGCGATGGGACGAAAAGTCAGCGACCGGTTCACCGTTCCCATTTGCCGACTGCACCACCGTGAACTTCACCGGAAGGGCAATGAGCGTGCCTGGTGGGAAAAGCAGGAGATTGATCCGCTGCCCGTGGCGGCCCGCCTTTGGGCCAAAACTCACGGGTTCGCCTCGGGTGCAACAAACATCGATGGCGAAAGAGCTCAGCCTGCTGAAATCAATGGAGCCGGCGCTGCGGGCTGGTCTCAAAATGACGAAACGAAGCCAATTTTTGGTCCGGAGGCAGAATGACCTCGTTTCGGCAAATCGAGGCCAACCGCCGCAACGCTCAGCTCAGCACGGGACCTGGCACCGAAGAGGGCAAACGAAAGTCGCGACAAAACGCCGTTCGCCACGGGCTCACCGCGGAAACGGTGATCGACGCGCTGGAAGATGTCGAAGACTACGCGGCCTTCGAGATGGCCATTACGGCCGACTATGACGCGCAATCGGCTGTCGAGAGAGAACTTGTGCTGAGGCTAGCGAGCCTGCTGTGGCGGCTGCGTCGCGCGACCGCGATTGAGAGTGGGCTATTCAAGATCCAGGCGAAACAACTGCTTCAGTTCCGAGAATGGCGACGAGCGCATCGCGACCACCGGAAGATTATCGATGAAATGTATAGGAATGCCATCGTGGCCGAAGACGAGATACGACCGGATCCGGATGACCTTGCCCCTGACAGCTCGCCCTCGTCCGAGGCGCTTGCCGACCGATCGGACAATCTCACGCACTCCTTTGTCCGCCTGTCCAACCTGCCAACCTATCCCCTCGATCGGTTGAGCCGCTATGAGGCCACGCTTTGGCGCCAGGCCTGCCAAGTCATGTTCACACTGCGATGTCTCGACCGGCCCAAGCCGTGGGAGAGAATAAGGTTGCGCTGATCCCAAGCTCAGGGGTCGTGCTGGCGACCAACTTTGTGAGACCATACAAGCAAGTCTAGTTCATTGCCGAATGCCGAGCGCGCGACGCGGCGTCGGTAGCAAGAAGCTGAGTTCCCGGTCCGACACGCGCTGATCCTGTTCGACCTGACGGGATCATTGCGGCCGGAAATTGCTGACATGAATTGTCGCCAGCTTTCAGGGCGCCAGGATTGTCCGTGAGATGTCATTCGCAACTTCTGCGCATCGAGTTGGCACGGTGTCTGCCACGACCGGGTTAGCTCCAACACCCGACGTGTCGACATGCGCTCCGACACCGCGAAAAAGACAGGTGGTAATTCGTTGCAGTGGCGCAAACACTGATGCAGCCAAGACTTTGGGACTCAAGGATTGCCGTCTCTGAGGCGCTTTCAGCGCGCTGTCTCCGTTGGCAAAAAGCCCGCACCCGACCATGCTGCATCAGCGCCAAAAAGCTCTTGCCAATCAAGCGCCGTCCACAGATGACCCAAAGCGGTCTTGATACTTCGGCCGGCGCCAAAAGCCGTCAGCTACGCTAATCATCGTCCACGTGCGCTTCATAGGTTCCTCAGGCTAGTCCGCTTGGCGGTGCCGGCGGACCATGGTGAGCGTGAGGTCCCAAGCGTTGCGGATGTTGACTATCGCCAATAACAAGAGAGCCCGCTGCTAGCGCATCCAGCCCAAAGTCCTTTTTCAGATAGATCGACACGGCGGCCGCGAGCAGCGCGAGATAACCGAGGGCGGGCAACAAGCCGTAGGCCAGGCAATCCTCCAAATAGTTCGTCGTGTCGGTGCGCACGACCTGGACCGTTATGTAGGTCGAAAGGATTGCACCGATCAAAGCCCTGACGCCGATCAGTGCGGCCAAGAATCTGACCTGATGCCACGGGAATAGAGCGACGGCAGACAAGAAAAACACGCTCGTGAAATGGATGACGACCGGGCTCATGAACGTGCGCGTCGCCGACTGGCGCTCTTCGGTCAAGTAACCAGCGCCGAGCGAGACGGCAACGAACAGCAAGGCGAGTAAGGTCGCCCCGCCGTCCCTACCAGCACGTAGAAGTCGTGCCATTCCTTTAGCGCTTCGCTATCCGGCATCCAGCCAGACCGCTGGACTAAGGTTTGCTGGCCAGCATTGCAGAGAAGACGCGGCCGTCTACATCCGTCAGCCGGATCAATCTCGCTAGCGGAGCGGAACCAGAGGCAGGCTGCGGCAGTGTTACGGTGGCGGCAGCCGCCATCGGAGCCCGGATCCCGAAAGGACCAGGCGCGAACTTATTGTAGACGTAATCGTTCGCGAAAGCGGTCTTCGGCAATGCCGAGAGAGCGGCGGCGTCGTACTGCGCGACTGGCTGGTCGTTGGCGTCGAGCAGATCGGCCGCAACGACATGCACCGGTGCCTCCGGCGTACCGGCATCGAGATAGACGTGGAAGCGCACGGAGCCATCCGGCAGCATCCTCGCGTGACTGAGTGAGAGATGATGCTCGGTCGGGCTGACCGGTCCGCCGTGGAATGAGGTTACGACGGAGCCGCGATAGTAGTTGTATGTCCCGATGTCGAAGACCAGCACGAAGCCGAGCACCGCGAGCGCCACGTTACGAAAGGCGATGTCCTTGAGCGGCAATGGCAGGCTTCCCGCCATCCAGCGAAACCAGGGTTTTTCTGTCAGCTCGGGATTGCGACGGATCAAAACGTTGTCGATCGAATAGGCCCCGCTGCCGCCAAGCAGCAGCGTTGCACCCATTGCGAGATTGCACGCGGCCATGGTCCATTCGTCGATGCAGGTCGCGCCCTGCCAGCCGAACATCGCCATCAGCAGCACGGAAAACCCCATCGATACCAAGGCGGCGACCCGGGTGAGGGCTCCCGCCATCAGCATCGCGCCGACGATGAGTTCGGCCGCACTGAACAGGATCACGCCGCCATAGAGTAGCCAGAAGTGATGCAGCATGAAGCTGATGACATGATCGGTGCCGAACAGTGCTCCAGGCATGGCGGTCTGAAACTTGTTGGCCATCCACGTGAGCGCGTCCGGGTTCAGCTTGGAGGGTGCGTAGATGAAGCGCCGGGATCCGCCGCCCCAGTAGATGAAACCCTGAATGACGCGGATCGACAGCAAGGCAAGCGCGGCCGTGCGCCACATGCGCTGCGCCTCGGTCAGACCATCGGCACTGTTAGCCGATCGCACGACGTTTTGTGCAGACGTGAAAGGCAGAGTGGACATGAAGTATTCCTTAACGATCAGCCGGCCGACGCCGCTTTGGTGAATGGCTTGAAGCCGTAGCGCTCGAAGATTGAGAGCGCCTTCGGCGAGCGGATGAACGACAGCCAGGCCTCGTCGCCTCCGGATGCGCCGCACCCTTCACCTGTGCGCCGGCATAGACCGCGGTTTGTGTTCTGCGTGGACGGGTGATCGGATTGCCGATCTTCTCCTGGAAGATCGGCTCCGACTGCCAGGTGGCGCCTGCCTCTGCGCGTCTCTGCTCCGTCATTCTGCGGGCGTAGTCTCCGCGATGCCAGGGGTCATCTGATGCCTTTCCCCGAATAGCCGTGTTTGCAGACGGTCGAGGTAGAGATAGACGACGGGCGTCGTATAGAGCGTAAGGATCTGCGAAAGAGCGAGGCCGCCAACAATGGCGTAGCCGAGCGGCTGTCGGATCTCGGAGCCGACTCCCGTGCCGACCATCATCGGCACAGCTCCCAGCAATGCCGCCATGGTGGTCATCAGAATGGGGCGGAAGCGCTTGATGCAGGCCTGGTAAATCGATTCCTCGGTCGAGAGCCCCTCGGTT
>Ga0307474_10003309_pt1 | contig 11610 bp, 8 predicted proteins | sample atmos_gasesECM1C_2_FD_203312 | JGI IMG/M metagenome (GOLD analysis project Ga0307474, IMG submission 203312) | Hardwood forest soil microbial communities from Morgan-Monroe State Forest, Indiana, United States - atmos_gasesECM1C_05 | ecosystem: Environmental > Terrestrial > Soil > Temperate... | reverse complement strand
CCAGGTCTACGCGGCCGTGCGCAAGCACCTGCGCTACCTGGACGAGCACCCGGACGCGCCGGACCGGGCGGAACGGATCGCCGCCATGGTGGGCAGCGCGGAGCCGCTGGTGCGGCTGCTGGGCCAGCGCATCGGCCGCAAGGGCGCCGGGCTGGTGCCGATGCTGGAGGTGCTGACCCGCCGCTACTACGGCAGCAGGTCGCTGCGCGACCTGCGGGCCAGCGAGGTCAACGGCTGCACGCTCATCGTCGCCGAGCACGACGATGAGAGCGGCCGGTACGCGGTGCTGACCACCGCGGTGGATTTCCCGGCCCTGCCGGAGGCCGTGCGGGCCATCGGCGCGCTGGCCCCCGCCCACGACGTCGTCGCCGACATCTACCTCACCTGGGCGGACCAGCCGGACGACCCCGACGCGATGGCGGCCGAGTTGCGCGAGGTGCTCGCCGCCCGGCCGCTGCCCGCCCAGCTGCGCCGGGTCACCGCCGTCGTGGCCGGGCGCAGCGGCGCGCTGATGCACCACCACTTCACGTTCCGGCCCGGGTCCGAGGGGCCAGCCGGGTCCGAGGGGCCAGACGGGCCAGACGGGCCAGACGGGCCAGACGGGCACGCCGGGATCACCGAGGAGCGGCTGATCCGCGGCCTGCACCCGCTCATCGCCGAGCGGATGCAGCTGGAGCGGCTGCGCGAGTTCGGCCTCACCCGGCTGCCATCGGCCGACGAGGAGGTGTACCTGTTCGACTGCGTCGCCCGGAAGAACCGCGCCGACCAGCGGCTCGTCGCGATGGCCCAGGTACGCGACCTGACCCCGCTGCGCGACAGCGAGGGCAGGCTGGTCGCGCTGCCCGCCGCCGAGGACGCCCTCGCGGGCTGCCTCGAGGCGATCCGCAAGGTGCAGTCCGGCCGTCCGGCGAACCGGCGCTTCGACACCAACCGGATCCTCATCTACGTCTGGCCGCCGAGCGAAGTCACCGGGACGGAACTACGGGCGATCGTGCAGCGCGTCCTGCCGACCACGGCGGGCGCCGGGCTGGAGGAGGTCATGTTCCTGGCCCGCCAGCGCGATCCGCAGACCCGCGAGCTGGCCGACATCGCGGTGCGCATCGGCTACGACGCCGAGTCGGGGATGCGGCTGGAGGTCGGCGAACGGCCCACGGAGCCGGTCGAGCCGCTGGACGACTACCGCCAGAAGGTACTGCAGGCGAGCCGGCGCGGCACCGTCTACCCGTACGAGCTGACCGGCCTGCTCGCCGGGCCCGGCGGCACGTTCACCGAGCATGATCTCGACGGCGACGGCAGCCTGGTGCCGGTGGACCGGCCGCGCGGGCGCAACGCCGCCGCGATGGTGGCCGGCGTGGTCAGCACGCCGACGAAGCTGCATCCCGAGGGAATGACGCGCGTCGTGCTGCTGGGCGACCCGACGAAATCGCTCGGCGCGCTGTCCGAGCCGGAATGCTCGCGGGTGATCGCCGCCCTCGATCTCGCCGAGCGGCTCGCCGTCCCGCTGGAGTGGTTCTCGCTGTCCGCCGGCGCGCGCATCTCGATGGACTCCGGCACCGAGAACATGGACTGGGTGGCGGCCGCGCTCAAGCGGATCGTCACGTTTACCCAGGCCGGCGGCGAGATCAACATCGTGGTCGCCGGGATCAACGTCGGCGCCCAGCCGTACTGGAACGCCGAGGCCACGATGCTCATGCACACCAAGGGCATCCTGGTGATGACGCCGGACTCGGCGATGGTGCTGACCGGCAAGCAGTCGCTGGACTTCTCCGGCAGCGTCTCGGCCGAGGACAACTTCGGCATCGGCGGCTACGACCGCGTGATGGGACCGAACGGCCAGGCCCAGTACTGGGCGCCGAACCTGGCCGCCGCCCGCGACGTGCTGATGGCTCACTACGAGCACGCCTACGTCGCGCCGGGCGAGCCGGGCCCGCGGCGGGCCGGCACCACCGACCCGCCCGACCGGGACATCCGCGACTACCCGCATTCGCTGGCGGGCAGCGACTTCAGCACCGTCGGCGAGATCTTCTCGGCCACCGCCAACCCGGACCGCAAGAAGGCATTCGACATCCGCACGGTGATGCGGGCCCTGTCCGACCAGGACCACCCGGTGCTGGAGCGCTGGGCCGGCATGGCCGACGCGGACACCGCCGTGGTCCAGGACGTGCACCTCGGCGGCCGGCCGGTGTGCCTGATCGGCATCGAGTCCCGGTCGGTGCCGCGCCACGGCTTTCCTCCCACCGACGGCCCGGACACCTACACGGCGGGCACGCTGTTCCCCCTCTCGTCGAAGAAGGCGGCCCGGGCCATCAACGCGGCCAGCGGCAACCGGCCGCTGGTGGTGCTGGCCAACCTGTCCGGCTTCGACGGGTCACCGGAGTCGATGCGCAAGCTGCAGCTCGAGTACGGCGCCGAGATCGGCCGCGCGATCGTGAACTTCGACGGCCGGATCGTGTTCTGCGTGATCTCCCGGTACCACGGCGGAGCGTTCGTGGTGTTTTCCAAGGCGCTCAACCCGAACATGACCGTGCTCGCCGTGGAGGGCTCGTTCGCCTCGGTGATCGGCGGCGCGCCCGCCGCCGCGGTGGTGTTCGCCGGCGAGGTGAACCGGCGGACCTCGACCGACGACCGGGTGGCCAGCCTGGAAGCCAAACTGGCCGAGACGGCCGGCGCGGAACACGCCGAGCTGACCGCGCGGCTGGCCGAGATGCGGGTCGCGGTGCGGGCGGAGAAGCTGGCCGACGTGGCGGCCGAGTTCGACCGGGTGCACAGCGTGCACCGCGCGGTCGAGGTCGGCTCCGTGGACGCCGTGGTGAGCGCCGCCGAGCTGCGCCCGAGGATCATCGAGGCCATCGCCGCGCCGCGCTGAGCGGCCGGGCCCGCGGTCGGGCCGCCTCAACTGCCGCTCAGCCCCCCGGCGCGCCGGACGCCCGGGCGGCGAGCGCGTGCAGGGCCAGTCCGGACAGCCGGTGCACGGTCCACTCGCCCATGGCCGTCGCGCCCAGCGACCGGTAGAAGGCGATGGCGGGCTCGTTCCAGTCCAGGACCGACCATTCAAACCGGCCGTAGCCGCGCTCGACGCAGATCCGGGCCAGCTCGGCCAGCAGCGCCCGGCCGAACCCGTGCCGGCGCAGCGCCGGCGTTACGTACAGATCCTCCAGGTAGATGCCATGCCGGCCGGTCCAGGTCGAGTAGTTCAGGAACCACAGCGCGAACCCGGCCACCGTGCCCTCGTGCTCGGCCACGAGCGCGAACACCGCCGGCGCCAGGCCGAACAGGGACTCCCGTATGTCCTCCTCGGTGGCAACGACCTGGTCGAGCGACCTCTCGTACTCGGCGAGCTCGCGGACCAGCCCGTGGATCGCGGCGACGTCGCCGGGGCGGGCGTCGCGGATCACGGCACCGGGATCCGGTATCGGAGCCGGAACCTGTCCGCCGCGATGACGAGCTCGCCGGCCTCGACCGGCCGCCCCGAGGCCAGGTGGGTGCGCTCGATGACCAGGGCGGGCGCGCCGGCGCCCAGGGCGAGCGCGGCGGCCTCGCTGCGCAGCGACGGGCGCACCGATATCTCCTCGGTCACCTCGTCCACGCGGATCCCGAGCGAAGCCATCCGTTCGATCACGCCCCGGCCGGCCATCGGACCCTGCTCGGGCAGCGCGACCGGGGTGCCCGCGATCAGCCGGTCGGGCTCGTAGCTGGTCGCGAGCTGCACCGGCTCGGCGTCGGCGGTCAGCAGATACGTGGTGGCGACCGCCCAGTCCACGCCGGGCTCCAGGCCGAGCCGCCGGGCGATGTGCGGCGGCGGGATCCGCCGCTCGGTCTGGTGCTCCCAGGCCAGGCGGCGCGCCGGGCCGGTGGCCTCATCGAGGCCGAACGGCGACCCCGGGAAGTGCGGCCGGTCGTGATCCAGGTAGCGGGCGGCGGGGGCGCGGCGGACGTACGACCCCGACCCGGTCCTGGCTTCGATGAGCCCCTCGGTCGCCAGGACCTGCAGGGCGTGCTTGGCGGCCGTCTCCCCGACGCCGTAGTTGGCGATGATCGCGTTCCGCGACGGCACCCGAGCCCCGGGCGGGAGCACGCCGCCGAGGATCCGCTCCCGCAGATCCTCGAGTACCCGGAGGTAGACCGGGTCGGTGGCCGCGCCCATGGATGACTAGTGTGGCCTAACCCCGATCCTGTGACCACACCTTTGCGCGGGCAGCACTCGGCGAGCCGGCGCGCTAGCCGTCCGCGCAGTGCCCGCCGGACGGCGGCGGGACGTCCAGCGCGGGGTTGCGGTCGAAGAAGCCGGTGGGCTTCAGCGTGAACCCGCAGCGGGCGACCGGCATCACCGGCCAGTCCTCGGGCCGGGGGAAGTGCGTCGGCCCGAAGGTGTGCCACAGCACGACGTCGGCGCCGTCGATGTCCCGGTCGCCGGCGATGTACGCCGGCAGCCCGGCGCCGCCCGGGTGCTGGTTGACGAAGTCGCCCGCCGGGTAGCGCTGCGCCGGGTCGTACCGGGTCACCCACAGGTGATTGGTGGCGAACCGGGCTCGCGCGTGCACCGACGATGAGGGGTCGGCGAGCAGCACCGGCGCGCCCTCGGGGTAGAGCGTGTAAGCGGCCGGCTGACCGTACCGGTTGACCCGCTCGGTGCTGATCACCCGCCAGGTCCGGGCGCGCGTAGCATCGCACCGTCGCGCGGCCCCGGCCTCGCTGCGCAGCCGGGTCACGGTCCGGGCGATCGCGTTGCCATAGGGGTTGTCCGGCCCGGCCGGGAGCCCGTGCAGGTCCACCTCGTCGACCGCGTTGGCCAGGCCGTCCACGGTCACGTCCAGCCGCGCGCTGAACAGGTGCTGGTGCACCGGCCCGCCCAGGCCCGGCGCGACCTCGGCCGAGTGCGGATCGTCGCCGCCCGGGTAGGCCGCGGTGAACAGCGCGCCGGTCATCTTGATCTCGTGCTCGATCGTGCCGTCCAGGTAGAAGTACCAGTAGAAGCCGTAGTCGTAGTTGCCGACCGTGGCCCATGAGGACACGACCAGGCGGCGCTGGCGGCGCGTCTGCGCCGAGCCGTTGAAGACGTCGGTGTGCTTCCAGAGGATCCCGAAGTCCTCCTCGTGGATGCAGACCGCGTTGCGGATCTCCTGCGGCGCGCCGAAGTCGTCGGTGATCGTGGCGTCCAGGTAGGCGATCTCGCCCAGGCAGTCGCAGCCGCGCTCCAGCGAGTTGGTCCACTTGCCGAGCAGGTACTCGCCGCAGTCGAAGTACGTCTGCCAGTACCGGAACCGCGGGTCGCCGTACGGGACGACGAGCTCGGGGATCGACGCCCGGTAGATGACCGGCCGGGTCTCGCCGCCGTCGTCGAGGCCGATCTGGTGCAGGATCAGGCCCTCTCGCGCGTCGAATCCCACCCGCATCGACCAGCCCTGCCAGCTCAGCCGGTGACCATCCAGGGTGAAGCTCGGCCCCTCGGGCTGGGTGATCTCGATCGGCCGCAGGCCCTCGCGCAGCGGCCCGCGCACCGCCGGGTCGTCGTAGTCCCCGGACTCGTCCGGCACGGGCCGCTCGAACTCGTCGACGATCTTGAACACCTTGCGCTCGACCAGGTCCACGTAGGCGGCGATCCCGTCCACCGGGTGCGCCCAGATGTAGTCGTGCTCGCGCTCCTGGCGGAACGCCAGCACCCGGACGAACCGGCGCCGCTCGTCGTCGCCCTCGTCGAACGCCCCCGCGGTCTGCGGGCAGGCCCTGACCTTGCTGACGTCGGTCAGGCCGCGCCGGGCCATGGCCGCCCGCCACCCGGGATCGGCCCGGACCACCTCCTCGACCACGCCGAATTCCTCGCTGAAGATCGGCACCTGGCCGTCGGTGCTGGTATCGAGCACCCGCTGCGACACCACCCGCCGCTCGCCGAGCGACACGACCACGTCGGCCGACCGCCCGGTGGCCACGTCGATCAGGAACGCCCGCAGCCGCCGGTCCGGGCGCCGCCCGTCCGCCGCGCCGAGCACCTCGCCCTTGGGCGGCTCGTCCAGCCCGTAGTACGCGAACCGCGCCGATTCGCCCAGCAGGCCCGCGCCGGCCAGGATCTGCCGCCCGGCCAGGAACTCGGCCGCGGTGGCCGGGGTGAGCGGATGCGCCGGCGACGCTCCGGACGCCTGCGCCGGCGCGCCGACGGCGGTATCGGTCATGCCAACCCCCAAGAGTCCGTTACGCTCCGTCTCCGCCGCATCTGGTGCGCGGCCGCGGCCGCGGGCCGGGCTATTCGTCGGCCACGATCGAGCCGACCCGCTCGCCCAGCCCCGGGTCACGGCGATTGAGCACGAACGCGTAGATCACCGAGATGACCACGATGATCAGGGCCGCGTACGGGAACCAGTCGTAGGGCTGCGGCTGCGGCGGCTTGCACAGGTAGTAGACGGGGACGGCAATGATGATCATCCCGAGTACGGGCAGGATCAGGTGCTTGAGCACGTTGAACTCCTGCGGCCGGTACTTGCGGTAGTAGAACGGCAGCGCCGCGTTGGCCAGGAAGTAGACGACCAGGATCAGGATCGTGCCCATGGTGCCGGACTCGTCGAAGTAATTCAGCCCGTCCATGCTGCCGCTGGCCCCGCCGATGAGGTGGGCCAGGCCCCAGACCAGGATGATCCCGCCCGCCAGGCCGACGAACACGTAGAAGGCGTTCATCGGCGTCCGGCGCTTGGCGTTCACCCGGCCGATCCAGCGCGGCAGGAGGCCCTCACGGCCCGCGTTGAAGATCAGCCGGGCCTGCGAGTTCACCGCCGCGATCAGCACGCCCACGGTAGAGGTCAGCCCGGCCAGGTAGGCGAGCACCGCCACCTTGGCCAGCGTGGAATGCGCGACCGTGATGAACGGGATCGGCGCGGCCGCGAGCGCGGTCCCGTTGTCATGGAAGCCGCTGACCGTGGCGTAGGCGACCAGCAGGTAGAGCACGGCCATCAGCACGATGGACAGGAAGACGGCGCGCGGCACGTTGCGCCGGGGGTTGCCGGTCTCCTCAGCCAGCGCGGCCGAGTTCTCCCACCCGATGAACAGGTACACCGCGAGCGGGAACCCGGGCGCGAGCCCGCTGAACCCCTTGTTCAGGTGGCTCCACTCGAACGGCGCGGCGGACAGGTGGCTGCCGTTCTTGGCCAATGACGCGATCGACACGATGACCAGGACCAGCATCTCGAAGCCGAAGAAGAACCCGGCCAGCTTGGTCGAGACGCCCACGCCGCGGTACATCATGTACATCGAGCCGGCGGTGAGCAGCACCGACCAGATGATCCACGGGACGTTCCAGGCGAAGTAGTAGTTCAGCACGTACTCGAGGTACCAGCCGGAGACGGCCAGCACCGACGAGATCGCGATGATGTAGCCCGCCCCGCACAGCAGGGCGGTGGTCACCGCGCTGGTGCCGCCGAACGACTTGCCCACGAACGTGATGAACCCGCCGGTCGATGGCTGGGCCCGGGAGAACTGCGACAGCGTGTTGCCGAGCAGGGCGATCGCGATCACCGCCGCGACGATGGTCAGCGGCGCGGCGATTCCCGCGGTCGCCACGATCAGGCCGAAGCCGAACATGAAGCTGTAAGCGGGCCCGATGTTCGCCATCGTCGAGGCCGCGATGTCCACCAGGCCGAGGGCGCCGCGATGCAGCCGCTCCGGGGCTTCGGGTGCCTTCGTCTCCGAGAACGGAACGGTCATGGCCCCTCCTCGTCTCTGCCGCCGCGCCGGAGGCGCGCCAGAGGACCCTGCCGCCGCGCGATCACGGCGCTGCCTGAAATTGTGGGGCGCCGCGTCCCCTATGGGAAGAGTCGCGACAAACCCGTTACCGGCTGACAGGGCCGCGGTCGGCCTGGTCGCCGTCAGGACCGCTCGAATTGCTCCCGGATCTTGCCCGACATCGCTTCCGCGTCGCCGCGCGAGGCGGTGAGAGGGGGCTGCTGCGCCAGGTAGTCCACGCCCCGGAGTTTCCCCTCGTCCTGCTTCGGCACGAGCCAGAGGTGGAAGTGCGGCGAGTGCTCCATCACGGCCAGGAGATAGACGCGCTCGACGCCGGTCGCAGCCTTGATCGCCGGGACGAGCCGGTGCGCGACCGATCCGAACTCGGCCAGTTCGTCCGCAGTCATCTCACCGAAATCCAGCAGATGCCGCCTGGCTTCGAGGATGACCGTTCCGGCACTGGACTCCTGCAGCGGGGCGTGCTCGGCGAGGAAGTGCTCGCCTTCGACGATGTAACCCCCGGGCGTTGGGGTGTCCAGCAGCTCTGATCCCGTCTTCAGGCCGTCCTGCTTCCGGCAGATGTTGCAGTCCGACCGGTGATAGTACGGAGGCGGACCGATGTCCGCACTGGGCTGACCGGACATTCATACTCTCCATTTATTTTAGTTTGCGAGGAACGGCAGGAATTCGGCGAGGAACTTGCTGGGATGCTCGAGGTGCGGGATGTGCCCGCACTCGGGGATCACCACCCGGGTCGCACGGGGAATGTCCTGTGCCGCCGCCGCGGAAAGCGCGGTGAAGTCACCGAGCCGGGCCAGCTGGGCCGGCGCGGCGTACTGGCCGAGCGGCACCACGTGATCCTCGGCGCCGACGACCAGCAGCACCGGCGGCGCGATCTGACCGTATTCGTAGCGGACCGGCTGCTGGTAGATCATCTGGAAGGTCAGCGCCGCCGCCCGCGCCCACCGCGGATAGTCGGCGCTGAGGGTCACCCGCACCAGCACGTCGGCCAGCGGCTCCCACACCTTGGGATCGGGATGCACGAAGTAGCCCTTGACGTAGCCGCGGATCGTGTCCGGGTCGGTCCAGTGCCGCTCGTGGTCATACAGCGTTTCCTCCGACTGCGGCGGGATGCCGGTCCGGTAGTCGGCCAGGCCGAGCGGGTCCTCCAGCACCAGGTGCGTCACGCGGTCGGGGTTCATCAGCGTGAAGCGCACCGCGGTCATCCCGCCGGTCGAATGGCCCAGCACGGCGACCCGGCCGACGCCGAGATGATCGAGCAGGGCCGCGGTGTTCGCGGCCAGGAGCTGGAAGCTGTAGTGGATGTCGGGCTTGGGTGACTTGCCCCAGCCGATCTGATCGGGCACGACCACCCGGTACCCCGCCCCGGCCAGCGCCTCGACGACGTTGCGGAAGTAGTAACCGCCGAACGCCTTGCCGTGCATCAGCACGACCGTCTTCCCGTTGGGCTCGGTGTCGGGCCGGACGTCCATATAGGCCATCGCGAGTTCCCGCAGGTCGTTGGTGAGCGGCAGGAACCGCACGGCGTACGGGTACTCATACTCCTCGAGGCAGATGCCCAGAGCCGGCCGCGACCGCGGCGTTGAGCTGGTCATGCGCGTGCACCGACCGGGTCGAGGGCCCGCCCGGTCCGGCGGACGTCGATGCCTCTCGTGATCAGCGTGGCCCCGGAGATCAGGCTGAACAGCCCGAACACGACCCACACCACGCCGGTGATGAGGTACATGGCGCGGTGGCCCGCGCTCTCGCCGGGGCCGAAGGCGGAGAAGATCTCGAAGAAGCCCCCGAACAAGGCCCAGAGCCCGACGACGAGCACCAGCACCAGCGCGGTGGGCGCGGGCCAGGCCAGGGCGATCACGCCGGCGGCCAGGTCGACCAGCCCGAGCAGCAGATGTCCGATGACCGGTCCGGCCCGGCCGCTGCCGAAGGCCCGCATGGTCTCGAGGCCTGCGTCCATGAACGCGTAGATCGCGAACAGGATGACCAGCGCGAGAATCGTCACGCCCGGCCAGGCCAGGGCGAGGATCCCGGCAGCGCGCGCCCGGACAACGCGGCCTCGATATCGGCGGTGACGGAATCGGGTGGCTGATCGGCGTCGACCGCGATGAGGATGCCCCGTTCCTGGTAATAGGGGACGAGCGAACCGGTCGTTGCGGCGAACACCTCCAGCCGGTGCCGGATCACGTCGGCCCGGTCGTCGGCGCGTCCGCCCTGGCTGGCGCGGTCCAGCAGCCGCTGGGTCAGGACCGCGTCCGGCGCGTACAGGTAGACCGCCGCGTCCAGCGTCACGCCGAGCCGGGCGGCCAGTTCCGCCGCCGCGGTGGCCTGCGGGAGGGTCCGCGGGAAGCCGTCCAGGATGTAACCGCCGCGCGCGGCCGCCTCGACGACGGGCGGGGTCAGCACGTCGAGCACGACCTGATCGGAGACCAGATCGCCGCGGGCCTGGTGGGTCGCTATCTCGCGGCCGAGCGCGTCCCCGGCCTGAGCTTCGGCCCGCAGCAGGTCGCCCGCGGCGATGTGCCGGACGCCGTAGCGCGCCGCCAGCCGCTCGCCCTGCGTGCCCTTGCCGGCACCCGGCGGAGCGAGCAGCAGCAGCCTCACGGGACGGCCAGGTCGTCCGGGATGACGATGTCCCGCTTCTGGATCTTGCCGGTCGGGCCCTTGGGCAGCGCGTCGACGATCCACACGCGGCGCGGGTACTTGTACGCCGCGACCTGCGCCTTGACGTAGTCCCGCAACTCCTCGCCGGTAATGGCCGCGCCCGGCTTGAGGGCCACGGCGGCGCCGACCTCCTCGCCGAGCGCGGGGTGCGGCAGGCCGATCACAGCGGCCTCGGCGACCGCGGGATGCTCGTAGAGCACCTCCTCGATCTCCCGAGGGTAGACGTTGTAGCCGCCGCGGATGATCATGTCCTTTTTCCGGTCGACGATGTAGAAGTAGCCGTCCTCATCGACCCGGGCCAGGTCACCGCTGTGGAACCAGCCGTCGCGGATCGCCTCGACGGTGGCCTCCGGACGTTGCCAGTAGCCCTTCATCACGTTCGGCCCGCTGATGACGATCTCGCCCACCTCGCCCTGCGGGACATCGCGGTCCTCCTTGTCGACCACGCGCATCCGCACGTCCCGGATGGGCGTGCCGATCGACCCCGGCTTGCGTTCCCGGTCGGGAAGGTTGAACGAGGCGACCGGTGAGGTCTCCGACAGGCCGTATCCCTCCAGCACCGCCACGCCGAACGCCTCCTCGAACGCGCGCAGCACCTCTACGGGCAGCGCCGCCCCGCCCGAGATGCACGTCCGCAGCGCCGAGGTGTCGTAGTCCGCGCGGTCTGGCTGGTGCAGCAGCGCCACGTACATGGTCGGGACGCCCTCGAAGACGGTGACCCGGTGGTCGGCGATGATCCGCAGCGCATGCTCGGCGTCGAACCGCGGCAGCAGGGTCAGGCACGCCCCGGCCGCCACCGCGACGTTGAGCGCGACGGTCTGCCCGAATACGTGGAACAGCGGAAGACCGCCGAATATCACATCATCCGGGCCCGCGCGGACGATGTCGGCCCGCGCCACGTCGGTGTTGCTGATCAGGTTGCCGTGGGTGAGCTCGGCGCCCTTCGGCTGGCCGGTCGTGCCGGAGGTATAGAGGATCACCGCGGTGTCTTCGTCGCGGGCGCCGGCGACCTCGTAATCCGGGTCGGCGGAGGCCAGCACCTCGGGGAGGGTGGCCGGGTCGACCACGATGAGTTCCGCCCCGGCCTGCTCGGCGCCGCCGCGGGCCTGGTCCGCGAACGCGTGCCAGGCGAAGATCAGCCCGGCTCCGGAGTCGCCGAGATAATAGGCGACCTCCCGCACCTTGAGCAGCGGGTTCATCGGGACGACGACGCCGCCTGCG
>Ga0307474_10003308_pt1 | contig 11614 bp, 8 predicted proteins | sample atmos_gasesECM1C_2_FD_203312 | JGI IMG/M metagenome (GOLD analysis project Ga0307474, IMG submission 203312) | Hardwood forest soil microbial communities from Morgan-Monroe State Forest, Indiana, United States - atmos_gasesECM1C_05 | ecosystem: Environmental > Terrestrial > Soil > Temperate... | reverse complement strand
CTACGCACATCGCGCGATCGATCTCAACCAAGAAGTGCTGAAGCAACTGCGCGAAGAATCCGCCTCGGGGCCAGTACGCTTGGGAGTCAGCGAGGAAACCGCGCTAGCTGGACTTACGCTGGCGCTAAAGCAGTTCCAGAAAACCCATCCGTCGGTTGAGCTCAAACTAATTGTGGCTTCGCCGGCAGAGCTAGAGGTTCTGCTCGCGCAGGGGAAATTGGACATTGCGATCGGTGATCCCACTCGGATTGCAGACGAGCCCGTCATCCAGTGGCGATCCCGCTTAGTCTGGCTTGCCAGCAGGGATCTTTTGATCGATCCGTTCAAAGTGCTGCCGCTAGTGCTGTGCGAAAGCACGAGTTGGTGGCACGACGCGATCCTGTCTTCTTTGCGTGCAGCTGGGTGGGAGTGGCGCGTAGTGTTCGAAAGCGCGAGCCTGGATGCAACTCTGGCCGCGCTCGACTCGGGCCTGGGAGTTTCTGCGCTGCTACAGGAAACGGTGCGGAACACGAGGATCAGCGAGGTCAAGTATGCGAGGCTGCCTGTTCTGCCCGAAGCGCGATTTGGATTGTTTCGCAGCCGCACTGCACCTACCAGAGCCGGGACTCTGATGGAAACGGCGTTGGCAGCCTCGCTTCAAACGGCGGCCCGCAACCGGGTGGCGCGTTCTCCAGAGGAGCAAGGATGGCTGCCGGGCGAGAACAGTGTGCGGACCGCAAAGAGTTCGCATGAGTTGAGCCGTGCTCCACTTTAATTTGATCGTGGCGGCAGGGTCCCTGTTTCAGCCAGATTAAGCACGTTACAGAGCGAGAGATGTGTTCGTGCGAATTCATGAGTCTACTGAGCCGCGATTGACAACTCCGTCCCGAGTCGGTATTCCCACGATCAGCCAGTCGTTTCTTGATGAACTTTTTATGTTCTCCTTACGAGATCTTTGTGAGCTGAGGTATCCAATGGGATTCGTCTCGAGAGGCGTGACCCAGAACGAGAGTGAAAAAAAGATGAGAGACAAACGTCGTCCACGTTCAATAAGCCAAGCCTTAACTTATGGGTGTCACCGTGCTCATTAGCTATACCTTCTGGCGAATAAGTTATCGCTCGACAAGAAATTATCTATTGGACGCTCGAAAGCAATGCCACTTAGCTTACGAGCACTCCGATGCTGATCCCCTGAATAAAACAGAGGGAAAACAAACGGCAACGCGGACAAGGAATGAGCAATGACAATTTCTTCCATTACCTGCGGGTCATGCGGCGAGACAAAATGTGATTCCGAATTGAAAAAGGACGGAGACGTGAAGACTATAAGAGCTCTTCTGAGCACTACGTCAGCAGCCACAACATTTCTCGTGATGTCCGTTTTATGCATCGTGATTCTGCAAGCCCCACTATCCCACGCGCAGGCTCAAGCTCAACCACAAAATCAGACGAAGCTGGCGAAGATGGATGAACCGGGCAAGCCATCATCGGAGAGCCCTGCCGAGGCGGGGTCGAAGAATGCCGAGACTGCGCCGGCGACGCCTACGCCGGACCCGGGAATATCGTCGTCTGAGATCGCCAAGGAACTGGCGGTGATGAAGGCGCGCATTGAGCAACTCGAAGCAGAATTGAAAAGTCGTACAGCCAGCCCGCCGGCATCTTCGACAATTGTCGCAGAACCAAAACCCGCGCCAGTCACGGGATCGGCGCCTCAAGCAACAGCGTCCGCCTCGACGGGGGCGAGTGTCGATGCTGCGGCTCAAAGCCGGACCGGTTTGCCCGAAAAGCCGAAGCCCGCCGACCCCTTCGCATACGCCGATTGGACCTGGCTGAACGGCAATCCACGCAACAAAGACGTGGTCTGGGATTCAAAGTTCTTCACTCCGGAGATCCGTATGGACATTCATTACATACAGGATCTCAACCATCCGAAAGACGACACCATGGGCGGTTCGACGGAAATCTTCCGTTCGAACGAAATTCAAGTCGAGCAAATCAGCTTTGGCGGCAACTTCCATTGGCAAAACGTGAATGCCAGAATCTTGACCATGAACGGGATGTTCGGTGTCACTACGCCACGCAACGACGCCAGTGCGGGACGCGGTCAGTGGGATCTTCGTGGCGCGTACAAATATGTTTCAGAAGCCAACGCCGGTTATCACTTCGACGTAAACCACGGACTCAACATTGATGCAGGAATTTTCGTTTCCTACATTGGTCTCTTCAGTTACTACAACTTCGATAACTGGACTTACCAGCCGTCGTACGTGTCTTCCAACACGCCGTGGTTCTTCAACGGATTGCGCATCCAGTGGTTTCCAACAGACAAACTAAAAATTGAGCCCTGGATCATCAATGGATGGCAGTCCTACGGCAGAATGGGCAGCAAACCAGGCCTCGGCGGCCAGATCTTGTATCGCCCGAAGCCGTGGCTCTCGCTCGTCTTCAATAACTATGGAATGGGTGAAGATACGCTAGGCAATGGAGACGGCCAGTTCGGCCGCTCGCGCATCCACACCGACGACAGCGTCGAGATCAAGTATTACGACAAGCCGCAAAATTTCCTCGACAAGATGGCCTTCTCTGTTACCGGAGACTTGGGCTGCGAGTATGGCGGCCACGGAAGCTTCGTTAGCGCACAGGGCAGAGTTATTAACAACAACGTGAATTGCCACCACAACACAGCTACCAGCAGCAAGCAGACGTTCGCCGGCTGGATGCTCTACAACCGCTGGTGGTTCAAGAAAGACTTGTATGGCATTACCCTCGGCGGTGGAGCGATGGCGAATCCGGGGCGCTATTTGACCCTGCTTCCTCCGATCAATGGAGCCGATGCGATTACGGGCTCACCCTATTTCACACAGAACCCCGGCGATCCATACAAAGCCTGGGATGCCTCGCTCACCTTCGACTGGATGCCCAAACAGTACATCACCTTCCGCGCAGAGTATGGTTATCGCCACGCAAACGTGCCTTACTGGACTGGTCGCGGGGGGATAACCCCGGGTGTCAACGGCACGCCCAGCACGGTTCCCAATCCAGGTGCCGGATCTCCGGTGGGGACGACTACGTTCGTGCCGGGTCCGTTCCTCTCTGCCACACCGGGCTTTACCTGTGTGGCTGGAAGCGCGGGCTTTTGTCCCGATTTGCGGAAGGATGAACCCAGCTTCAGGTACGCGATCATGGTGAAGTTCTAGCCTGACGATGACGGAGGTGACAGGACAACATGTGCCACACGAGGCGGAGCAGCGTACGGCAGTTCGTCGCAGCCGCTGGGCTGCTCCGTTTTTCATTCGTGCTCTCTCTGATTGGGTTGCTTGCGTTGGTGGGCTGTACGGCGCATGCAGACCCGGCGGCTGAAGCGCCGCCTCCGGCGAAGATTGTGCCGGGAGTAGACCCAGCCCTGTTCTCGGTGGACCAGCCCGGGCAATTTCCGCTCGCGGCCGCTCTTGAGCGTCCCGCAAGCTCCGAGTTAGTGGTCACAGGAACAATCACGCCGGATATCGCTCGCAACGTTCCGGTGGTCTCGCTCGCCTCCGGGCGTGTCGTGGCGATTCACGCGCGGCTCGGCGACACTGTGCAGAAAGGTCAGCTGTTGCTGACCATTCGAAGCGACGATGTGGCTGGCGGTTTTGACGCGTATCGCAAGGCAGTTGCCGATGAACTTCTAGCGCGAAAACAACTAAATCGAGCCGCGGACCTGTATGCCCACGGCGCGATCGCAGAGCAAGACCTCGAGGTCGCGCAAGACGCAGCAAATAACGCCAAAGTCACACTCGAGACCGCGACCGAGCATCTTCGCCTTTTGGGAAATGATCCCGACAAACCTATGGGCATCGCGGACATCGTCGCGCCCACCGCGGGCGTGATCACCGATCAGCAAGTAACCAACGCTGCGACCGTGCAGGCCTATTCATCGCCCAGTCCGTTTACGATTTCGGACCTGTCATCCATCTGGGTTGTCTGCGACGTGTATGAGAATGATCTACCCAGTGTCAGGCTTGGGGATACTGCGGAGATTATTCTGAATGCCTATCCCGATCACGTGCTCAAGGGGAAGGTCAGCAACATTGGCGCGATTCTCGATCCCAGTATCCGCACGGCCAAGGTTCGGATCGAGGTCGAGAATCCAGGAATGATGCGGCTGGGTATGTTCGCGAAGGCCACCTTCCGCGGTCAAACCAGAGAGATGCACACGGTTGTCCCGGCATCGGCGGTTCTGCACATGCACGATCGCGATTTTGTCTTCGTTCCCACACCAGATAAGAAATTTCGTCGCGCGGAGGTTGTCAGTGGAGAACTCTTGCCCGAGAACAACAACATGCAAGAGGTCAAATCCGGGCTCAAACCAGGACAACAAGTGGTTACAAATGCCCTTGTCTTAGACCATGTGCTTGCGCAGTGAGGGCAAATGATGCGTCCGGATTCTCGGTCTTAGAACGCACGATCTGCCGCCAGAAGTGGGAAGGAAACTAGTAAACAGGAAATGATCCGCGCCCTCGTAGATTTTGCCCTGAACAACAAGTTCGTAGTGTTGGCCGTTGCTTCCTTGTTGCTCGGTTGGGGGTTCATCTCGTTTCACAACCTGCCGGTGGAAGCCTATCCCGATATCGGGGACAACTACGTCACCGTCATTACGCAATGGCCGGGACGTTCGGCGGAGGAGGTGGAGCAGCAAGTCACAATTCCGATCGAGATCCAGATGGCCGGAATGCCGCATATGACGTTTCTGCGCTCCGAATCCATTTTCGGGCTGTCGTTCATAATCATGATCTTCGACGACAGTTCGGTGAACGACTGGAACCGTCAGAAGGTGCTGGAAAGATTGACGCAGGTCAATCTTCCTCCTGGACAAAATCTTCAACCGCAGATCGGAACCGACTGGAGCACCACGGGGCAGATCTACTGGTACACGCTGCGAAGCACAAATCCCAGATATGACCTGATGGAGTTGAGGTCACTCGAAGACTTCGTGCTGCTCAAGCAATTCAAATCCGTTACCAATGTGGTGGACGTTTCCGACTTCGGGGGTACGGTGCGTGAGTATCAGGTACGGGTGGACCCCAACAAGCTAGTGTCTTACGGACTCAGCATCAGCCAGGTCGAGCAGCAATTGGCGAACAACAACATCAACGCCGGCGGCAGCTTTGTTGAAGTGGGCTTGCAACAGATGAACGTTCGCGCGCTGGGGCTTTTCTCCAACGTCAACGACATTGAGCAGACCGTCATAAAGACCCAGAGCGGCACCGCGCTTCGGGTGAAGGACATTGCGGAGGTGACCCAGGGGCCAAAAATTCGTCTGGGCCATATGGCCAGGGCCAACCACATGGAGGATGGGCGCATTATTGACGAGCCGGATGTGATTCAGGGCGTGGTGTTGATGCGCAAGGGCGCGGAAGAGCAAGCCACGCTAGATGCCATTCACAAGAAAGTCGACGAGCTCAATAACGGCATTCTTCCTCCAGGCGTGAAGGTCGTCCCTATGCTCGACCGTAGTGATCTGCTTCATTTCACTACGCACACAGTGATGCACAACTTGGCGGAGGGGATGATCCTGGTGACGATCATTCTTTTCCTTTTCCTCGGCAATGCAAGGGCAGCTTTTATTGTGGCGCTCACCATTCCGTTCTCTCTACTTTTCGCCTCGATCTGGCTGGACCTGAGCAAGGTTCCCGCAAATCTGCTGTCGCTGGGTGCGCTGGATTTCGGCATGGTGGTAGACGGCGCAGTGGTGATGGTCGAGAACATTGTCCGGCACATGAGCAAGCTGCAACATAGTTCCGGAACGGCCGCCAGCCGCCGCACCACGCAGTTCGTGAAGACCCCTGCTCAGGCAATCCGCGAGGCGGCGCATGAGGTGCAGCGGCCCGTGTTCTATGCGATCGCCATCATCATTACCGCGTACATGCCGATCTTTACGCTGCAGCGAGTCGAGGGCCGGTTATTCCGGCCAATGGCGCTAACCGTGGCCTTCGCTCTTCTTGGCGCTTTGACCTTCTCGATCCTGATCGCTCCGGTGCTGGCAAGTGTCCTGTTTCGAAGCGGAGTTCGAGAGTTGCATAACCCCGTGATGACTTATCTGACGGAGCGTTATCGCCGTCGCCTGCGCTGGTGCCTGGGGCATCGTGTGCTTACGGTCGGCGTCGGACTAGCTGCGCTGGCCGTAAGCCTATTCCTGTGGTTCAGCGGAATCATCGGTTCGGAGTTCTTGCCTCATCTGGATGAAGGCGCTATTTGGGCACGGGGCACGTTGGCAAATAGTACCAGTCTTACGGAAGGCGAAAAGTTCACCACCAACGAGCGCTACGTGTTCGCGTCGTTTCCGGAAGTGACGAAAGTCGTGTCGGAGGTCGGCCGTCCGGATGATGGAACCGATACCGGAGGTTTCGGCAACACTGAGTATTTCGTTGATTTGAAGCCACACGATGAATGGCGCCCCGTGTTCCATAAGAATAAAGAAGAACTGATCGCCGCCATGGAACGAGCAGTGCAAAGGTATCCCGGCGCGATCTGGAACTTCTCACAGCCCATCGAAGACAACGTTGGAGAAACGCTAACCGGCACCAAGGGTGCGCTAGCGCTGAAGATCTTTGGCGACGACTTAAAAACTCTCGAAGCGAAAGGCGAAGAGGTCACTGGCGTACTGTCCAACATTCTCGGCATGCATGACGTCAAGCTCTTGCGAGATTTCGGCCAGCCCAATCTCGACATCACCATCGATCGCCGGCAAGCTGCTCGTTTCGGGATCAATGTGGCGGACATACAAGATGCAATCACGACTGCCGTTGGCGGAAACGCTGTGAGTCAGGTGTTGATCGGTGAGCAGCGCTACGACGTGGTAGTGCGCTATCAGGAGCCCTATCGCAAAACGCAGGACGCTATTGCGCGAGTTCGCCTGCTATCTCCCAGTGGCGAGCGGGTGTCTCTAGCGCAGTTGGCTCAAGTCGAGGTCAAAGACGGGGCATATGACATCTACCGGGAAGGTAACAGCCGTTACGTGGCAATCACCTTCAATGTTCGCGAGCGGGACCTGGGAAGTACCGTCGAAGATGCGATCAAACAGATCAGCGAAAAAGTGAAATTGCCGCCGGGCTATCACATCGGCTGGTCGGGCGAATACGAGAGCGAAAAACGTGCGGAGGCGCGTCTCCTGGTCGTTGTGCCTTTAACCATTCTCGTGATCTACATCATTCTTTACAGCATGTTTAAGTCGGTGAAGTGGGCACTGCTCATTCTTACTAACGTTGCTATGGCTCGAGTCGGTGGCTTGGTGGCGCTGCTAGTTACAGGGACGCACTTCAGCGTGTCGTCGGGCGTGGGATTTCTGGCGCTGTTTGGCGTTTCGGTTCAAACCGGCGTGATCATGCTCGAATACATCAACCAGCTGCGGGCCCGCGGATACACCATCGTGGATGCCGCGATCGAAGGTGCAGTTCTGAGGCTGCGCCCCATCATGATGACGATGCTGGTGGCAACTCTCGGATTGCTACCGGCCGCTCTTTCGCATGCGATCGGATCCGACTCGCAGCGGCCATTCGCAATTGTCATCGTCGGAGGCCTTATTTCTGACTTGGTCATGAGCATCATTCTGTTGCCCACGCTTTATGTTTGGTTCGCGAGCGAACGCGATGAACTCCCGGAACCGGAGGGCACGATTGAGGCTTAACATCTCGCACCTCCGGTCAACGAGAAAGCTGCCCTACAGGGTGGCGGCGATTTTGCTGCTCAGACTCCTGCTTACGTCGTCGGCGGACGCACAAACTCGGGGTCCGGTCAGAATCACGCTCGATGAAGCCATCCAAATGGCGCTGCAGCACAACCACAATCTGCTGGCCGCGCGCACCACGATCCAGCAGAGCCAGGCGGAGGAAATAACCGCCAACCTCCGGCCCAACCCGTTTCTCTTTTCCGATTGGGAGTACTTACCGCTCACAAAGTCCTCTCAAAACACGCAGTATCTTCACGACTCAACCGAGGCGGACCTCGGTCTGGGCTACCTGATCGAGCGCGGGAAGAAACGGCAACATCGACTGCGGGCGGCGAAAGATATCACTGCGCAGACCATCTCGCTCGTGGACGACAACGGGCGCGGCCTAAGCTTTAACGTGGCTTCTCTTTTCGTTAACGTCCAGCTTGCCGAATCCACGCTCGAACTCGCCCAGTTGGACCTGAGAAGCTTTCAGGAGACGGTAGACCTTAGCGTAATGCGCTACAAGGCGGGAGCCATCAGCGAGGATGATTATCTAAAGATCAAGCTCCAGTTATTGCAGTTCGAAACAGACCTGCAGCAGGCGCAGCTCGCCCGGGTGCAGGCGCTCTCGGACTTGCGACAGTTGCTGGGATACGAATCCGTTTCCCCTGATTATGATATTGCGGGACCATTCGATTATCAGCCCCTACAGGGCAATCTCGAAGATTTTCAGTTGAAGGCCTTGCAGAACCGGCCCGACCTGCGCGCGGCTCAACAAGGTGTGAGCGCTGCGCACAGCCAGTACGAATTGCAAAGAGCCATTGGCAGGGTCGACGTGACTGTCCAAGGCAACTACTCCCACGTCAACGGGATCAATGCGGCTACGGTCTATGGCAGCGTCCCGCTGCCCATCTTCAACCGTAACCAAGGTGAGATCGCGCGTGCGGGCTTCGCTATTACCCAGGCGCAGGAACAGGAGAAAGCGACCAACGGCCAGGCACTGACGGATGTTCGCGACGCATACGAGGGCCTGAGAACGAACGACAAGGTGGTGACGCTCTACCGGTCGGGCTATCTCGATGTTGCCCAGAAAGGCCGGGACATCAGCGAGTACGCCTACAAGCGGGGCGCAGCCAGCCTCCTGGACTTTTTGGATGCGGAGCGCAGCTATCGGGCTACGCAGCTTGCCTACCGGCAAGCGCTGGCTTCGTACTTGCTGGCGCTCGAACAGCTTCGCGAAGCGGTGGGCCTAAGAAATCTGCCGTGATTGTTCGACCCGAATAGCGATTCATACAAGGAGTCGGATCAGTGGACAAGCAAGAGGTACGAAGGCGGATCGAGGAAGTTGGCATCATTCCGGCGGTTCGCGTGTCTTCGACCGAGGACGCGCTCTTCGCTGCGGAGGCGGTGTCGCGTGGCGGGATCTCCATCGTGGAAGTCACGTTGACGGTACCCGACGCAGAAACAGTGATCTCTCACCTCGTACAGAATGCTCCCGAAGTGATTGTCGGGGCGGGAAGCGTATCGGACGTAGCGACGGCGCGCCGCTGTTTGGATGCCGGAGCCGAATTCTTGACGAGCGATGGGTTTGACCTTGAGATCGTGAACTTCGCTTTGAAGGAGAGAGTAGTCATGATCCCTGGAACACTGACTCCGAGCGAGGTGATGAGAGCGTGGAAGCTGGATCCGGACTTTGTCAAAGTTGTTCCCTGCGCACAAGTGGGCGGCGAGCGCTACATCCGATCGCTGAAGGCCATGTTTCCCCACGTACCTTTGATCGCCGCAGGAGGAGTCAATCAGCAAACTGCTTCTAGCTTCATTCTCGCAGGCGCCGTGGCGCTGGGTATCGGTGCTGAACTAATTCCGAGGGAGGCGATCCGGATGCGGCAACCAGATCGCATCGCGGAGTTGGCGCGGCGGTTTTGCGGCTTCGTCAGCACCGCTCGCAGAGAGGCACCGGGCAGTAAAGGCTCGGCCTGAGGCGGAGCGCGCTTGAAATTTCTTTACAGGTGAGAGAACCGTTGGGAGCAGCAGCAGCAGTTTGAATGGCGAGAAAAACTTCACAAGGAGCATCAAATGCGACAGGAAATCGATAACGGATCTTCTCAGGCAGGAACGCATGATCCGACGAAACCCTCTTCGTTTGTGGACCTGGCGCGAATCGAGCGCGATCTGAATGATGTGATTGAGGCGTTGGCTTTGCTCGGGGTGAGACGCTGCGTGCAGTGCAGAAACTTTCTTCGCAGCGACAACCCGGGCTCACTATTCGAGACCGGACAGTTCGGCCAGGTCGTCTGCTACGACTGCATTCCCGTTTGGTGGTCTTCGCAGTCGATGCGACTCGGGGTTGCCGACCGAGAGCGGATTGAGGGCAAACTGGCGTCGTGGTTGCGAAAACATCATCGTGCCGAGGTCGTGAAGTTAACAGCGGGCGCGGTGCCGGACACCAGCAACGCGGAATTCCAGATCGTGGCCAAATGCGTTGAGTGCGCTGGCTCGGGGAAGCTCATGGAGGGAGAACGCTGCCGATTCTGCAATGGACTTGGGACGGTGCGGATCGTCGTGCCGAAGTAATGCGCAAAAAGGAGCGCAAGAAAAACGAGATCGTCAATGCTGATCGCTGCGAAAGTAGTCGCACCCGCGGTGACGGCGACCAGCTTTTTACTTTATCACCGATTCGAACCTAATGAACGTGCAACAACGAAGCCGATCTTACTTTTCAGAAGAACTTGCGAAGCACATTATTACCCAACGGTAGCGAACTTGTTCTAGGAGGTAAACGTGGTGTTCACGGCTGGGAAGAACATCCAATGTAACCCTCGCTTCGGGATACGTAAGCTCAACAAGCTGGTTGCGCAACTTTAACTTTGCCTTTTCGCCCTCAGCGTCATTCGCTCGATGCCGTTGGTCAAGAAGATCGCCGCAAGTATTCACGCGTTCGCCATTCGACCACAATTGCGCTGACGGGCGGACCCGGCGTTCACAGTCAAGAAGATTACCCTTCAGCAACGACTTTTCAAAATCAGATACTGCTCCAGCGGCCATAACTTTCGTGCGCTCTTGCTCTGCCAACAGAGCCCGAGCCGCTTTCGCAGCCAGGCCATGTTGCGTGGAATCAGCACGGAAGTGACTCGCGCAAGCCGAGGAAACTCCTGGCTCAATGGCCGCTGCGGTTGGCCTCACACCTCCGCCAAGTCCTCCGAGAAGAATAAAAATACTCGCCAGAACTGAACATTTCAGCTTCATTTGTTTCTCCGACCGAACTGGAGACTCCGCTTCCTATATCTTGTAAGGTAACTATCCGGAAGTGAAAAAGTCATGAAGACGTCCCAACCCGACATTCTTGACGGATCCAAAAAGGAGATTACGCGCGGCTTCATTTTTGCGCCAACTGAGTTGCAAGTGGCGGACAGCAGCCACGAGTTTCGCTATGTTTTCGTCAGCGACGCCTGGTGCCAAGGTCGTCTCCCTTACGTCTTTCTTACGATGTGTTTAGGCCATCTTTATCCGGCGGGTGGTGCAATGTCAGTAGCGACCTGCCGGAGGTACTATGCTCGAATCCGTAATGGTTGGTATTTGTCTATTTGCAGTCGTCTTCGCCGCGATCTGCATTCACGGGTTCCTCGGGGACTTGAAGCGATACAAACACAGATAGCCTCAGCAACACGAGATTACAGCTACCCCGTTCAGTTTCCCGCCTTGGTGCAGTGACGATGAGTGCAATGGGGAGTGCTTCCCGTGTTGCCTCTGGTCTCCTATGCGTACATGCCATCGCCATTACCCCGGCAGGTTCAATGGAGCTTGTTCGCTCGTCTGTCTCCATTGCCAGCGGCCTTCCCCGTGAAACAGTAAGGTCGGCTCCTGCAATTGTTTTTCCGGGGCCTGCTCAGCGTTCACTCACGTTACGGCCTGCACGCTCGCGGAGTCGCCAAGCGACCCTTTACA